>Ga0207684_10004865_pt1 | contig 12562 bp, 8 predicted proteins | sample KBSK5501metaG_FD_184342 | JGI IMG/M metagenome (GOLD analysis project Ga0207684, IMG submission 184342) | Corn, switchgrass and miscanthus rhizosphere microbial communities from Kellogg Biological Station, Michigan, USA - KBS K5-50-1 metaG... | ecosystem: Host-associated > Plants > Roots >...
AACACCGTCAGTCGCACACCCGCTCGGAGCCGGCGACAGGAATCGAACCCGTAACCTGCTGTTTACAAAACAGCTGCTCTGCCAATTGAGCTACGCCGGCGTCTTCGAGAAGGGTAGCGGAACCCTTTTGGAGGCGGGTGGCGCTTATCTGAATAGGGAACGGGCATTAAAAAGGGCCGTTCGTCGTCTCGATGGAGCCAGCAGGCAGGGGCCAACCGGGCACCAAGCAGGAGGCAATATGCTCCGAAACAGCTGGTCTTTCAAAAAACAGGTGGTTGCCCTATGGGGCGAATAAATAGCGTTACTCCTCCAGCCACCGGACGAATCACTGGCCTGCCTAACGCGGTAAGAACGTGGTCACTCCAGAGCTTTGCGGCACAGTGAATGAGATCTCGAGTTCTATCAAGCAGCCCGAAGCTGGGCAGCGAGCCGTTCCAGGCGCGCGGCGTCATTTTGACCTGCCAGGGATGCTGCGCGCGAAACATCTCGAGCGATGACGTCGAGTGCTGGCTGCGTGGAAAAGGCGTCAACTTCCTGCCGGCGGGAAAGCAAGTAGTGCCACGTGTTAGCTGCCGCCGCCCGGCTCGTTGGCATCCGGCGCCGGCCCATTCCTATTACTTCTTGATCTTCAAGCAGGAGGTCCAGTGGATGCTGACCCTGGCCGAGGATACCCACGCAGAAGGTGCAGTCACAGAACCGCTCAACATAGGCCCGATCCGCAAGCCCCCGGCCGAGTTCGTGGGCATGATGGAACCGCGCGCAGTGTCGCAATCCGGGGATGTATGTCTGGCATGAACGGGGCCCGCCCCCCTGCTCGGCTGCAGGCTCTCCTTTGTCTACCCATCCGAGATGGTGCGCGATACCGCTGACTCCAACCGCATGTAATGCCGCGGTGACGTAGCTGCCTTGCAGGTGCACGAGGGGGAGGCCCCGACCCCGCAGCTCCGAGATGATCGCGAGTAGCGTGCCCAAAATGCGGTCATCAGCCAGCAGCAATTCCTCGGTCACTCCGGGAGTCCACAGAAAGTAGGCTTGTAAGCCCTCGCGAGGAATCGTCGTGAGGAAGCCGGATAGCTCGAACCCTGGAATCATGCGTGTGTCCGGGATGGCTACGACCGCGACGACAGGGGACGTCGCAGCGGTAACCGATGCCTCAACGAGCAGACGGTTGATTCGGTCCTCGACTGCAGAGAACGCCACGAGTGCCGGAGCGATTAGGCGGGCGGGTCGCAGTTCGGCATTGAAGTCGGGGTCGAGAAGATCGAGTTGTGTAGGAGGCGCCTCGAGACGGTCACGCTGGTACGCCACGACGTTGGAGGCAAGGCGCTTCCATTCATGGTCGCTGGCGACTGTGTTGAGCAGTGGTCCCTCAGCGATTCGGATACTCGTTCCGTCCGAGTATGCGTGGGCTAGGCGTCGGTAGTTTCGCTTGGTGTTGCCCTCTGAATTGCGCCACCACGCGGGCTGCTGAAAGCGCCACAGTACTGGGTCAACCATGTAGGGGGAACGCGTTCTTCGGAGGTGGGCAGAGGTGCTGTCGGGGCTGTTCTCGAGTTGATTAGCGTTGACTATCAACTCGTCAAACAATCCTGGTTGCAAGAACGAAAGGTCCTCTGTGCGTCGGAGACGCAAAAGGTGCCACAACCTTGAGGAAACATCAATGCTCATCACTTTTCTCGCCGTCTGGCGCGCCGTTGGGCGACCTGGTCCTTGATGCGTGACCGATTGGTAAAGGCCGGAAAGGCCTCGTACACACGGTCGAGAAGGTCAGGGGTATCCCATTCGCGCCGCAGTTCGCGGATGCGCGAAAAGATGTGTTCGTACGCTTCACTCGAACGACGGAGACGTTCCGCTGCCAGATGGCCAGCTTCGTTAAGTTCGAACAGGGGGAGCTCTCCTTCGCGGGGGCCTGCACGCTCAATAACGGTGGCCATCATGTCTTCGAAAGAGGGTTGGGCCGGAGGCGCCGCACTCGCCTGGGCTCCTTTGAGAAAGCCCTGAACACGAAGTGCTTCGGCCGTATCGGGCACGCGCTCGTCAAAGGGTCCGTAATTGAAGCCATAGAACTGTGATGCGTCCGGAGCCAGGTTCTGCTGCATGACAAACAGCAATTTCTGCAACCGCGTCACGCCGTGAATGGCCGCACCGCCGGATGGGCCAGGCGCGTGGAGGAGCAAGACCATAAGTTCCCTCAGAGCAGGATGGATGGATGAGGACGAGGACTGTCTAGCCAATGCAGCGTTTTCGCGCGCGAGCGCCGCTTCGATCCAGTGACGAGCGAGCTGATGGTACGGACGGCGCACCCGATCCGAGAAGGCTTTGAGCCCATCCAGTACGCGAGGTTCGAGCTTGAGGTTCAATTGCTCACCTGCAGCCAGGTCCTCATCTGCGACTTCGACTTCAGCGTCCGGCAACTGTTGCGAGCGGAGTCCGTCGATGATCCAGGATCTTGCAAGTCCGTGGTATGGCAGCGACTTGACCTCGGCAACAGACTTGAGCGCGATCAAGACGTGCCTCGGCATGCGCAAAGTGATCTGCGCTGTTTTCCGTCGATCGACAAGCGGCGGTGCTTCAGGGAGGGTGTCCCAGTCAACGCCCCAATCGCGCTTGAGTAGGTCGTCTTGACGGGTTGTCTCAGTCATCTCGTTGCCTTGCGAAATGCCCGCCGCTCGTTATCCGTCATTTCCCGGGCACTGTAGACACGCACTTGTCCGTCGGGCTTTTGCTGGTAGACGAGAAGGAGCATCCGGCCGCCGTCAGTACGCCCCAGCACGAGATAGTCGTCACCGACGCGCCGCCTCGTGTGCCGGTTGGCGAAGCATTGCTCCGCCTCGAGCGCCGAGACATTGTGGTGAAGCATGAGCTTGACCTCGTTGTGTTCATCCCAGTCGAAATCTGGTTGCGGAGGCGGCCCACCTTTTCCGGACGACACGCCCGGTGCTCGTCGTCACCGTCAGAGCAGTGCGCTTTGCCGGATCTGCCATGGCGCTTTCGGAATCGCATTTCGCTAAGGTATCGTATATCTATCGGATATACAAGGCCAACATTATTTTTCGGGGTCCAATTTGACCCGGGGATACCCTCCATGGTTTGCGTGCATGTGGTGGACATGCGAGATATGCATGGTAGTGATATGCTGATCCAATGCTAGGTGAAGAGGAACCTGTCGGACTTGCCGAGATCAGCGAGTTGCTAGGTGTGCCGGCCAACACGGTGACATCGTGGCGCCAGCGGGGGGTTCTACCGAAGGCGCGATGGCAGCTGAAGGCAGGCCCGGTGTGGCGTGCGGACGAGATTCGAGCCTGGTACGGGCGGGAAAAAGGCAACTCGGCGCAAACCGCGCCGCCCGATCGGATCGCGGAGGCTATCGATCTCTCAGCTGAGCCTGCACGCGCCGAGGTGTTCGCGCATTACGGGCTGGCTATGGGCGAGGCCCAGATGGTTGAGCAACATTTGGCGACTGTCCTCGCGCTGCTGGGCGTGCCCGAACCTTATAGCCGTGGCGTCTTCCTCGAGATCATGGAGGAGGCGGAGGCTAAGACCATGGGGCAGCTCAAGGGTGCATTGCAGGCAAGTGGTGCGCCCGTCCTTGGAGTTGAGCACCTGAAACGGGTCGTCGAAACGAGGAACCTCCTCGCGCATCGCTACTTCAGGGAGGCAAGCAGGTCGGTGAAGATGACCACGGATACTGGACGCCGTGAACTCATTGACGAACTCGACGCCGCAGCCCGCGACTTCCACCTAACGGCCCAGCACTTACGGGCAGCCGAAGTGCGGCTAGCACTGGAACATGGTGTTTCGAAGCACACGGTCATGCTGCGCGTACGCGAGTTGATGAACGGTCGAGCGCCGGAGACCCCTCTTGGCCAAAGAGCGGCGATGCTTGTCACTGAATCACCGGGGGTCGAAGATGCAGTCGAGCGGGCTTTTTCGACCAAAGGATCGCGACCATCGGCGCGGTAACACTGCGAGCTCGCAAATCGGGTAGGACACGGCGAGATCAGGAACTCCACAGCACGATCGCCGAACTCCGGGCCCACAGCGGCGTAGCCGTACTCGGTGCCGGTACTTCGCTGTCGGTCAGATATCCCGCCCAGGCCCAGTTGGCGTCGATGGTTGTGCATGCCCTAGACCGGTCGGCGAGCGCGCTCGAATTGCTCCGTCAAGAGCTAGGTCGACCCGGAAGCCTTGCGCGTGAGCTTATTGATAACCACCCCGGAGCGCTCGATCGCTCATGGAGCCTGATTGCTGCCGACGACCTGGCTCGAGCTGCATTTCAGAGCGCGTTCGCGGCCCTCGACGGGGAGAGGTCCAGCGGCTTCTCGCCAGCTCATGACGCGGTCGCCGAGCTCCTCCACGAAAGAATCCTCGAGGTTGTCGTGTCGTTGAACTGGGATACGCAGCTGGAGAGGGCGTATGCGGCGAGATATGGAGTGCCACCACCGCCAGCGTGGCTTCGGAAGCCACATGGTGACGCAGGGACGCCGAATTCGCGGTGGGTTCTACCGGGCGAAGATTCGCCTGCGCCCCGGGAGTTGATTGGCCAGCTGTCGGCGATGGCGGCGACGCGTCCCCGGGCACTCCTCATTGTCGGCTACTCGGAGGGCGATAGAGCTGTTGTCGAGCAGGTTATCGCGCCTCTCGAAGCTCGCTGGCGCGCGGTACGCATTTCTCCCGATGCTCTGGACTCGGGAGCCATACGCGACGCTGCTGAGCGAGTGATGCCCAAAATCGCCCGTTCCCTACGCCGGCCGACTTCATCGCCTTGGCGTTATCAGCACTTCTCGTTTGATGGAAACGTCGGGCGGGCGCTGCTCGGTGAGTCCCTGGGCCCTGCCGACGTCGTTACCTGCCCTGAGCTTCACGTCGTCGGCGAACTGTCGCGCCGCTTGGCGCTTACTCACTCGACGTTGCTATTTGGCGACAGCGGGTCGGGGAAATCACTAGCCAGCTACCAAGCTGCCAAGGCTTACGTCGACCAGGGCTTCGAATGCGTAAGCCTCGACAACTACGGCTGCGATGAGGAGGAGCTAATCGCCTCTGCAGCGAGCTTTCCTCGTCCAACTGTGCTTGTTGTTGAGGACGGCGAGCGCCTACGCGAAGCGGTCACCCAGCGCCTGCTGCTGGCGGCCGGGCCTGACCGGAAGGTGATCGTCGCGACCAACCGCCGACCCGCGAGGCTCACAAGCGCCGTCGAACTCCTCGGTCGCCAAGAGGTCAAGGTGTTGCAGGCGTGGGCAATCGCGAATAAGGCGCTCTTGCTGCCGCTCATCAACAAACTGGACGACCGGGTGGGCGATGAGTACTTAAGCGAACCTTACGAACAGCGCGTGGCGGAGGCAGCTCAAAGCACAACCCCCTGGCAATTTATGTTCACGCTCTCGGGCGGGTGGCGACGTGCTCGCAGAATGCTCGCAGAGCTTCGAGAGCAGGACCGTGCGGACCTCGCGCTCGTTGCGATCGCAGTTGGCCAGGTGGCATCGCTGGACGCACCCGTAACCCCCGACAGGATCGCGACGCTAGCGGCGCACCTCGGGACAAGTTCCGAGTGGATTTCGACCTCCATTCGGGCGGCCCGCGAGCGCAGGGTACTCGGCGCCGGTCCGGAAATCAGATGCGTGCACCAGCGTCTGGCGCAGTACGTGATTGCCGGCGCGCTCGACTTAGTCGATGGCATGCACGACAAGGCCGTCCTGCACATCATTCGCGACGCGCTGCTCACGCCTGCCTTCACGCTGCGCGGAAAGGTCCGCCTGCTTTCCGACGTCCGTGCCACAGGCAATCCACCGTACTGGACCCTTGTCGACGAGCAGCTCCTAGGGTCCTTGGTCGAAAGCTGTTGGCGGGCTCCCTCTGAGCAGGTAGGCGACGCCGGCCTTCTCCTGGACACGCTGGTGACCTTCAATGACCTCACGCAGGGATTTCTCCAGCGGGATCGCAGTTATATCGAGCACTGGCTGCAATCAATCTCGGCGAACAGCGCCTACGGTGTAGCACGGCTGGTCAATCGAATCGCGAACGAGAACCGCCCATTTGCTTCAGATCTCATCTCCACTGTACCTGCTCAGGTACTGGCCGAACGGGTGTCGAGTACGGACTGGGACTACGCGTACACGTGGGGATCGGCCTTAAGCATGCTGTTGAGTTCGGCGCCTGTTGATTGGCGGAAGGATCTTGGCGAACACCTAGACGGCGAACGCCTCACGCTCCTGGCAGCGAATATTCGCGTTGACTACATCAGCTCCTTCGATGAGTTGGTCTCCGCGCTGGTCTACGTTCGGAGCGACATTGTCGACCGAATGCTCGCGGCGGCCACGCCAAGATTGCTGACCATCGTCAATCGGGATCCGACAAGCGTCGAATACCTTAGTCAGACGTTTATGTCCGCCCTTGGCTTCTGGCCGACCTTCCTCTCCAGGAAGCGGCCGCAGCCTTGGCAGCGCCGCCGGGCTCGCGAACTGGCGGCTGGTCTTGACACGGACGCATTTGCACGTTGGGCATCACAGGGCACCTTGAGAGTTTGGGAGCAGTTCGCACGGCTTGCGGAGTGGCTTTACCGGGCCGACAAACGAAAATTCCGCAGGATCGTCTCGCGTGTCGATCTCGCGGCCATCGAATCCGCGGCGGTGCCTTTGTGGATCAACCCTCCTCGGGAACTGTGCCTGATCCTGTCCATCGTCGGTTCGTATCGTCAACGCGACGTGGACGAGCTCGTCATCTCGCACCTCGACGCCATGAAGACGATGCCTTGGCGGCTAGCCGCAGCAAGCCCGCGTGCTGCAGCAGCCTGGTTTGGTCGCAGCCAGACCATAAAACTGGAAGTCGAGGCAGGGATCGGCTGGGACGCGGCGACAGAATTATTGGCTGCGGTGGCGGTTGCAGACCAGCCGGCGGCCAAAGGGATCCTCGAGGCCAACGCTGATGCCATAGGCAAGGGCCTGTCGTTGCCGCAGGCAACGAGCGCGGATGAAGCTGTGACTTTCATCGATCTAGCCGAGCGACTCTCGCCCGGCTTAGTCAGAGCGGCGCTGGCGAAGATCGAATCAGCCAAGCTGGAGGCGCAATGGGCCTCCAGGTTGCGTGGCAAGGCTGTTGAGAAGCAGGTTGTCGCGCGATTGGTGACCATCGCAGCGGCCCGGGAGGATGACCTGGGCGGTGTGAGCCGCAGGCTTACTCTCCGATTTCCTTCGCTCGGTAGGTCTGAGGTCGCGTGACAAACGGAGGCGCCGCAGCTCAAATCAGCTTGCGGCGCATTCAAGCAATTATGCGCAAGCCTAGTAGCGGGCAAGCCAATGACTGGGTTAGCTGGAGAGCGCTTCCCGACGACCTCGCATCACTTGACGTGCAGGCGTTGGCAATGAACCGCGATGAGTTCCAGGCGCTTGCTAACACTGCCGCCGGTCTTCCTGCTGATCAACGATTAGCAATCGGAACCGGGCGATGCCTGACGCCATAGCAGTCATCCAGTTCTATTTGCCTTATCTGCTGCCACGTAGGCGGACTGGCCAGTCGGTGTCCTCGAGGTGACTGTCGGTACCGCGGTAGTCCGGCTCCGAGTTCCCGCCCCAGCTGAGGACTTGTTTCCGTCCCCACTTGACCGCAGCCTTGGCGAAATGAACATCACCTGGAGCAGGGCCGAGCCGCCTGTCAGGAGTGTCGTCGTGCCCATGACGACACGCTGTTTGGATCGCCTAGAGGCAACCGTAACGGCCCCCGTGGCTGCATTGTCGGACGTTACACAAGAGGCAGAGCAACTCAGATTCTTCAATGCGGCGGTGCAGGTAGCGAACTCCTTCATCGATCACTGTAGGGTCGCCTCGCGCTCCACCTTTGTGGACAACATAGAGGCTTTCTACTTGGCGCACATGGGTGACAGCTTTGCGCGAAGCCCATTCACGATTAGGTGGGCTGATGGCGCTGGGGATCCACTGGCGGCGTACGAGGGTGGCGCAAACGAGACGGCGAATACCGGCTTGTTCTTTGATCCCGAGCGTGGTTCCGTTCCATGGGCAGGTATCCAGCAAGGCCTCGGTAGCGGAAACACGCCAAACCTCCCCGCAAGCCTGTTGATAGCTGCCCGCGAGCAGTTGACGCATATGCGCATTCGCGAGGCGATCTTGTCTGCTGCGAGTGCTTGCGAGGTTGCAAATACAGAATACATTTCTCGGAAAGGCTGGCAAGGCAACGCCAACGTCGAGGCTGCGTTAAACACGAAGCGTGATTCGTTTGCCAAGAAACGATTCGACATGATCCCGACGATGATCGACAACAGATCGCTTGCGAACGACGACCCTGGCTCGTACGACGCGCTGGAAGATATGTATCGCGGCCGAAACTTCATCATTCATGCAGGACGTCTCGAGTATCGCCGCTTGGGCGCCATGATCGTTATCGACATCCAGGAGGCCGCGAGGCTGCTGAAAGGCGCCGACAGCGCGACTCGATGGCTGGAATCACTGTGAGCTAGCCGGATATGTCGCGATCAATTAATTGCCTGAGGGGTGCGTAGAACTCCTCGCCGGCTGGCGAAAGGTTCTCTGGAGTCACGGCCGGAGATCGGAAGCTGCAGGTAGCGCATACCGCCGCCTTGAAGTATTTGAGAAGTGGCTTTCCATGGCGAGCTCGCGCGACGGTCGTGATTCCAAGCAACCTGCAAGTCGCCCGCCGCCACGGATGGTAGGCATCAAGAGCTCCGATCTTGGATCCGGTCGGATAGTAAAACAGCTTGAGATAGCGACAAAACGTTAGTTGCTCATCGTCCTCGAATGCGTCGTCATCGAAATTGCGCTCAACGATGGGGCGTATATGAGACTGAAGGTTAGGCGGGACCCCGCCTAGGTCCATCGCCTGGGTAATCCACCTCTCACGCTCTTCGTCGGTCAGCAAGCCCAGCGCCCTTGGCCGCATCGCCTCCTCTACCGCTTCGAGCGGTGTAGGGTGCTCGCGGATATTCCTTGCACTGCGGGCTAACTCGAAATAGTGATGATCGGTGGCTAGCTGCTCCGAGCGATTAAGTAGATCATCTCGGCGCTGAGTGTCACCCACGATTGCCGCCGCTTGGCCGGCGGCATTCATCGCAATCACCAAGTTGCGCATCATGCCCAGTTCGGCGTAGGTGGCGGCCGCCGAAAGCGCAAGTCCGATCGCACTGTCGGCTTGAGCCTTTCCGTCCTCATCCAACTTCTTACTCAGGAAGATCTGATTCATGACGCTCTCTGCTCGTAACCGGGATGCGATGAGCCGGATTTGGGCCTTGACTACTTGATCATCCGTCTCATCTGCCAGTTGCTCAGCTCTTTTCAGGTGCTCAAGGCTCTGGTTGCTCATGTTCAACAGGCTGCGAGCAGCAGCCGCCCGAACCTCCACAGGTACATCTACACCAAGCTTGGTCTGGACCTCGAGCGACAGTGCTCCACGCGACATAGCAAATTGAAACAACCGGTGAAGAAGATCACTGGCCAACGCGAGGGCGGCCGCAGCCGTTGGGATCTGCCCGGCAACCTCAGCGAGCTCTGCGACAGCAAGGGCTTCCTCATATACCGCCGACCAGACGTCCGGGTCAGCACTGCGGTAGCCTCTCACGCTGACCGACTGGTAGCGCGCCTGAGCTACCAGCGATCGATCCGCATCACCCAGGCTGTCGGCAACTGCATCGCTGGCATCAGCCATCTCGGCATCGCTTAGCTCGCCGCGCTCATAACGCAACTCGATCAGCAGAAGTTCGGCAACCGCATCCTCACCTGGACCGTCACCTTTGAGCGCAACAAGCCTTTGGGCTTCTTCAATCGCCGTGGGGTCACCGACGTAAGACAGCGCGCGCACCCACGACTGTAGGAGTTCGCGCGACGTGCGAATAACTTCGACGGGCATTTTCGCCAGAATTTCCATCAATACGTGGCCTTCACCTTGACTTGCTATAGCTCTAGCGACGGGTGTGATTGCGGTCTTGGCCGTGTCCCAATCGTGAGAAGTGCAGGCCAGTTCATAAGCCTTAGCAATCTCTCTCCGATCGAGGTACCAGCGTGCCAGCCGGGCCTGCTCCTCGCGCAATGACGGCGAAGTCTTCTCCTCGGCCCACCTTCGCAGCAAGAACTCTCGAAACAGGCCATGAAAGCGGTACTCACCAGTCTCGTCTTGGAGCAAGAAGTGTGGTCCGTCCGCGAGTTGGCGGAGTCTGATACCGCCGCCATCGCCGAAGAGGTAGTCCGCCTCGCCCAACCCAAGTACTGGCGGCAGTGCTGCTCGGAATAAATCCTCGCGCACCTCAACTGCGAGCCCGGTGAAGTATTCGGTTGCGAACGTTCGGTAAATCTCATGCCGGTCTCCATGGACTCGGTCGCGCAACTGCTCGAGGGCCACATCCGGGTGGGCGAGCAGCCACGCCCTGACTACCGACAGCGCAGCAGGCCAGCCGTCGGTTGCCCGATGAAGAACCCCTATGTGGGCGTCTGGGAGCCCCGGCAGAGACTGCCGCAGGAATTCCTTGGTTTCCCCGACTGTGAACTTGAGTTCGTCGGCCCGCCACGCTGGAGCTTGCCCAAGAGCGGTAAGTTCCTGCAAGGAGGCTGGAATGCCTCTACCAGCAGCCACAACTCGCAGCCAGGTCGGGCCACTGCGGATCAGGCCGGCCACAACGCGACTCGCCACGTTGCTTAGCAGGTGGACGTTGTCGATGACGAGCACCACAACATCGGGCGCGAAAGCGAGTTCGATATCGGTTTGCAGCAGCGCGATTGCATCCGGGGTCTCTTGGTCGGAGCCAGATGGCTTTTGTACTGCTTGACTGGTTGCGAGTCGACGAACAGCAGCAAGAGCACTCCAGCCAAAGCCTGGTGCGTGCGCGCCGACGGCTGCCACCAATGCCTCCAAGAACTCCACCAATGACCAAGTCCTGTCGACAGTGAGCCACGCCACGGGGGCGCCTGAACCGTCGGCGGCTTGGTCTGCAACCGTAGTCTTCCCATAACCTGGCTCCGCCACGAGGAAGGCTGCGCGACCGGTCGTTAAGGTCTGGGCGACCGCACGAGCCAGGGGACGTAGCAGACTGCCGACCAATTGGGGCCGTTTCGTCCCAATTGGCGCAGGATCCGGGCGGGGGGCTTCGAAGACGCCTCTGACCCGAGCAGCGACCCCCGCGTCATCGTCACCTCGTGCGACCAACTGTAGGCAGTCGCTAGGTATCGCCTCTCCGCTGCCAGCCGCAATCAGCGCTGTTCGGCGGAGCCCATGTGCTGCACCAAGAGCGACAAGCGCTCCGATGTCTGGCTCACCGGGCCAGGTCCCTCCACCGGCGGGCCGGACCAAGACTATCGCGTTGGCCAGCTCGGCCAGCTCGAGGGCAGTGGGCAAAGAGCCGATGCTTCGCGCAGTTACCAAAGTGACGCGGTGGCCTGCGGCAGTCAGTTCAGCCTCCACGGCTTCAGCGCGGTTGCCTTTGCCGATCACCACCACCCGAAGCGGATCTGCACCGAGCGGCTCGCCGCCAGGGTGCAGGAGGACATGATCAGCTTGGTTCAGGAATGCCAGAACCTCGGTCACGCAGCCATCGTCGCCCGAATAAAAGCGCAGCCAGGCGCCACGGATGATGTCGGGCAATTGCTTCGGGTCCACGTCGGTCGTGAGCGCCACCGGGACTCGTAGGATCGCAGCGACGCCGATTTCGAACCACACGTTCGGGTTCGGACGACCAACTTCGAAAACAGCCCGTTTGGTAGACCGCACCATCGCGTCGATACGGTCGAGCAAGATTCCGTCGGGCGATTCGCCCAAAGGCATGACTGCTTGCCACCTTGCCCGGGCGACCTCAGCTCGAACTCTTTCGCCATACCGCTGGCGGTATGGGGCTTGGTATTCGAACCCGACGAACACCCTTGGGAGAATTAGAGTTGAACTACTCGACCTAGCAGACATCTGCGGCCATTTCTACCCTAACCACGACGTGGCCGAACGGTGTTGTGGACGGCGAGGTTAAAGGCCGCTAGTGAAGGGATGGCACTCTAATAATGAGATACGCGGTCGCCTTCGCCCGACCTCGCGGTATCCTTAAATGGACCGGCACAAAGTGCCGTTCAGTTGTTTTTAAACAGCTGGTCATAAGGTCATTTTTGGCCGATTTCGATCTCAGAGACAGGGCACCTGTTTACAAAACAGCTGCTCTGCCAATTGAGCTACGCCGGCGTCTGTCTCCGAAGGTTACCTTTCCACAGCCGGTAGCCGCCGATGAAGGCATTTGCATTGGAACCGAGCCTGACTCCCTTCGGCAACGTGCGCAGCAATTTCGCGTTGCCGCCACCGACGACGACCTCGTCGGCTTCCAGGGCGGCTTGCAATCGCGTCACGACGTCGGTGACGTAGCGGCGCCACTTCTTCTTGCCGAGGCGTTTCAGTGCCGCCTCCCCCACCCGATCCTCGTACGTCTGTCCGTTCTTGAACGGCAGGTGCGCCAGCTCCATCGGTTCGAGCACGCCGTCGACGATGAGCGCCGAGCCGAGCCCCGTGCCCAGCCCCAGGAAGAGCATGCGACCGCCTTTGTAACTGCCGAGAGCCTGCATGGCGGCGTCGT
>Ga0207684_10004866_pt1 | contig 12561 bp, 20 predicted proteins | sample KBSK5501metaG_FD_184342 | JGI IMG/M metagenome (GOLD analysis project Ga0207684, IMG submission 184342) | Corn, switchgrass and miscanthus rhizosphere microbial communities from Kellogg Biological Station, Michigan, USA - KBS K5-50-1 metaG... | ecosystem: Host-associated > Plants > Roots >...
CCCTAATGCGCGTCGCAGGCAGGGTCCTCCGTATCTACTACGGATCTTTGTCGAAGCCGCCTCCAGATTCCCGGTTGAGGAGGGCCGATCCAAGGAAGAGGTTGGTGGCGAGGCAGTCGCCGTGGCCATGCCTGCGATGGGGCCCGTAAGAGGGCGAAATCCAGGCCGGCGAGATCGGAACCACGTTGGCCATGCGCTTTCGCGGGCGCGCCCGACCTTGAAGAGTGGCGGGGATGGATGGGAATCGAACCCACCCAGGACGCCTCAGCAGCGCCCCGCAAACGGTTTTGAAGACCGCGGGGCTGGCATCCACAGGCGTCCGTCTAGGTCCGCCACAGTTCGAACGCGCGCCTTCAGGTTCCAGGATCGTCCACGTTTGTTCGCCGGCGTCCGTGAAGTTGGCTGTCTTCTTGGCTGTCAGCGATCCAATCGACGGGGCCGCTCTGGCTCGACCCCCTTGCGCGAGCACAGCTGTTAGCGGTTCGAGTCTTTTTGGGTGGGCCGTAGTTTTCCGTAACGCGAACCACGTCGAGATCAAGGGTGGACGAATCACGTTATAGGCTCGCTTCGCCGCAACTCCGATACAAAGCTGCCGATTGGCCGATCCCGACCTCCCGCACCTATCGAACCTGGCTTACCCAGAGATTGGTTCTTTCAGGCGAATCGGCATCACAAGCCAGCTGAATGCCCCGTCATCGGCGGACCGAATCAACACCGGGTCAAGGGGCCCACCCAAGTAAAGGATCGCTTCCGGGCCGATTCCGGCCGATAGCCCTTCCGCGAGATAGGTCGGATTGAATGCGATTCGCAGATCTTCTCCCTGGTAACGGCCCGGTACGGCTATGCCATTCGCCGACGTTTTCTGCTCGCTAAGACTGAGCTGGATCACGTCGTTTGTCTTGGCAAGCTGATTCGCAAGATCCTGGGTCTTTACCAGCAGAGTGGCGTTTCCAACTCGCCTCAGGATGGCTTCGTAGTCCGGGTAGTGATCGCACACGGCGTCTACGCGAGTCGTCTTGCCAGCAATCCCTAAGGACAGACGCTCACCCGCGTCCAGCGTTACCTGGTCAGCAGTCTCGACGATAGAGGTGATTTGCTTCGCCTCGGTCTTCCCCACAACCACACTGCTCTTGCCCGTTGTGACCGATGGCAAATCGCGAACTGCCAGCCGGTGACCGTCAGTCGCAGCGAACCTGACACCGTCTTCGCGAAGCTCCACAAGCACGGCAGCTGGGCAATCGTGGTGCGGAAGCTCGCCAGCTGCTGGGAGGACCTGACGGATCGCGGAAGCAAGTCGGGCGCCGCTGAGGCTCGTCGTCGCAGACATTGATGTCTCCTTGCTGCGAAGCAGCGATTGCACCGCGTCGAGAGCTCTACGATTTCGCTCGATGCGTCCTTGGAGACGCGTCCAATGCTGGTCGAGGAGAATCTCAGCTGCGGCAGGGGTCGATGTGAGGAAGGACTGGATGTCAGCGATTGGCATTTCGAGCGCACGCAGGTGGCGGACGAATTTCGCCACAGAGAGTTGATCTCGGGAATAGTAGCGATAACCGGTCACGCAATCGATGTGCTTCGGAATCAGGACGCCACAGTCCCCATAGAACCTCAGTGCGCTGATCGAGAGGCTCGAGCGCCTCGCGAACTCGCCGATCGAGAGCAGACCAGTCGGTTCCTCGTTCACGTCCCCGATCGTGAAGCCTCAGGTTGGTCGAGAGTCAAGCCAGGGCTGTAGTTTCCGTAACGCGAACCAAGGGCGTGACCGTCATCGGCACAAGAATTGCACTCATCCGCGAACCACGCTTTGGTGTCAGCGCCCGGAGGCGAGGTCAGACCCGGAGCCCGCGGCGTCGCTTGACCAAGACGCCGTTCGCCTCGCAGAGTTCGAGCGCTCGGAGACAGTCGGCTCGCGAGCCCCAGAAGGTGACCCTGGCCTTCCCCGGGACCTGAAACTCAACGCCCATGCCCACCGGGATCAGAGGCTGAATCAAGACGGCGCGTTGGATGTCGCTCCACGCCATCGAGGCGCGCGATGCAATCGCTGTAACTTCCAAACCATCAGTCCAAATCCTTAAGCGGCCCATGGGCGCCGTGTAGTTCATCAGACCGAATCGAGCGCCACCCGCTACATCCAAGACGGGAGGCACCGTTCCGGTCGGTAAGCCGACCGCCGCGCGTGGAATGCGGGAGCTGTTGGCCAGAACGATTGCAAGTGAACCCAGCACGGATGCCGCGATAAGGGTGAGTAAGACGAGTTGAACCGACACCTAGGCCCCTCGGGCTCCGCCGCCATTGGCTACCACGGATCGATGATCGAAACTCGGTGCTCAATCGATAACACTTTCGACCAAGGGGTGAAATCACTTGTCTGGCCGAACGGCCTAACGAGCACTTGCCCAATCGCGGCGGTGAGGTTCATGTCGGCCCAACCGATCAGTTTGCCGGCAGTGATGTACGGCTTGCCTAGGATCAATCGAATTGGCGACGTCACCAGCCAGCCGAGGAGTGCGATCGGAATGACCAGCCACAACAGCCAGCCCCTGAGGACCAAAAGCGTGAAAAGCGCAACGGCCTCCAGACCACTTCCAAGTTGACGGTTCGCGCCCATCTGCTCGGTCAGGTGACGTTCTCCCAAAGCTTGATTGACTGACTCGCAGCCTCCAGGATTGGAGCCGCTCCGACCTCGTACCTCGTGAGCGCGATCTCTGCCTGAGGATATTCACAGGCGAGGACGAGTACGCCCGGAGGCGGAAGGGGCCACAGCCACCATCGCCAGTCAAACGCCGCTCCACCGCCACCGCCCCCAGACATGCCAAGATGGATCGATGGCGGCGGCGACGTCTGCCAGTCTGGACCGCCCAAGTTCCTATCCAAGCTTGTCGCCCTCCGGCCGTCGGAGAACTCAACGCCGAATCGGAAGATAGTGTCGGGGAGCGAGTCGTGTGTTGGATCAATCCTTCGACGCATCAGCTCGCGAACGCCAGTGGGGTCATCGAGGACGAGATCGCTGAGCGTTCGGAGCATCACGTGGATCTCCGAGCCGTTCGAGTAGACGCGGAAGCCGGCCAACGCAACCAGGGCCTGCTTAGATCTGGCGATAATCGCGGCATGGGGCACAAGCACACCTATCTCATCGGACGGCGTGTGGATCCAGGACGGCATCTTGGGTAGATTCAGAGGTCGCTCCGGTCTCGGAGGAACCCGGAAGAAGTCCATCAGCCAAGTTTGCCAAGGATTCAGCGCCTTCGGTTCGCGTTATGGGAAGCCGGCGAATTGGTGTGGGCCGTAGTTTCCGTAACGCGAACCAAGCGATCACGCTGACAGGTACCCCGATCAGCGTCCGCTGATCCCAGGGCGGGCAATCTCCGCGCTTATCGCGTTCGAAGCGCGGCTCCTTCGGATAGCCTCGTGCTCGATGGCGAACGTGTTGCAACTTCTACTTCTAGGAGTCTTTGTCATCCGCGTGTACGTGGTCGAATTGGGTGCTTGGCACTACCTCCGGGCTCGTCGGCTTCGCGAGGGACGCGGCGATATCCGAGCCATGCCCCGAGCCCTGTTTGTCGGGTACGGTTTGCCCTGGCCCTACGCCGCTATCGCCGCCGTGGTCGGCGCTCTGGCCCTTGGGGTCTTCGTACGTGGCTAGACACAGGACGGACGTGCCCACCTGCTCGTATCGATTCCGGCAGCCAAATAGCCGCCGCGGCCGTAGCCAGACATGACGGTCACTGGAGCGCTCTTTGTAGGAGGTGGCGTCCTTGAGTCTGCGCTTCTGCTGGCTTCGATTGCATTCTCCTGGATTTGGGGCACATATCGACCAGCCCCTGGCGCGTTCGTCGCCTTGCTCGTTGTCGGGGCGGCAGCGGCCGCTGGAACGGCCGGTCTTGGGAGGGCCATGTGGCGAACCAATGTCCAACCTGCCGGCTTCCTGCAAGCTTCGCCGACTCTTGGGCCACCGCCCGTAGCCGAGGGTCGGGCGGTCTTGGCGCTTATTCTCGCAATCGCGGCGGTCGTGCTTGTTTGGCCCTTGGGAATAGTGCTCGGCCCGGCTGCTTTCTGGGTCGGGGTATCCGAAGTCCGGCGCATCAATAGAGCGCCTGGACTACTTACGGGCGGGGGCCGTGCACGGGCAGGAGCAATCATCGGCGCAGTGGTATCCGGCATGTATCTGTTCTGGATTCTCGCTGACGTCGTTGCGATCTTCATGTTCGGATCGCCGATACCAGCCGCACCTTGACCAGATGACCGCAGAATCGACAGTCAGATCTCGGGCGGATCACGCTTGGATACAGCTTTATCCGCATGTGCCGGAGGCTACCCGAGTCGCAGGAGGCTGTTTAAGCGTGCTCGACGAGCGGCTGCCGGAGGCAAACTAGCGTCGTGGACTGGTCGGGGGTCGCCTTAGTCCTTGTCGTCCTCACGGTGGCAATCACAGGGATAGCTGCCGTGATAAAAGTTGGCATCAAAATCAACCGCCGCCCGCGCAAGTCAACTCGCATCCGGCGCACAAAGGGCGAGTACCAGCCGCCTGAGCCGCCGGAGGGGCGGTATTGGGGATGACTGCGTGAACTCTTTCCTAGGCATCGCCGTGGCAACGGCGGGATTTCTAACTATGACGGTCGGTGTTGTCGGCGCGAATGTCGTGTTCTTTCGATCCCTGCCGCTAATGCTGAACCGACAATTGATGCGTGCGGCGCGGAACGCGGTATTGACGTTTCTGTTTTGGTTGGTCGCATGGGCTGCGGTCGCAATGCTTGGGACAACCGTCATGCTGCTCGGATTTGTGCTGGCAGGCAACGTGGTGACATGGGCCCCGATTCTGCCTTTTGCCCTTGTGGTGCTGATGATTCCGTTGGCGTGGCACTTACGATTGCAAGCCCGCGAACTTCGGAATTGCTAGTGCCGCCGACCGGGGATGCGGCGCGGCGGGGTGGGACTAATTGACAAGCACCAGTCGTGACGAACAGCTTCACCTCAAGGCAGTCGAGTTGATCCGAGCCGCGTATGACGTGGTCGACGGAATGCGCCGGGTCGACCTGGCCGCACTCAATGACGCGCGACCTCCCACGCTCCGTTATCACGCTCAATACGAACTTGTACGAGAGTTCCTGGTGCGAGCTAACACGATGCTTGACTTCGCTGGCCACCTTGGCCTGATCGAACCAGAAGAGGATGGCGAGATACGGCGGGCGGTTGGCCGCGACCATCCTGAGCTCGATCAATGGCTAGAAGACGAGGACAAGCGGCTCTCGGGCGAAACGTGAAACCCAGCACCCCTGGGCATCGGCCCACGGTCGAGGAGCCGACTACTGCGCGACTAATCGGATAGTTCTCGACGTTTTGGGAAGCGCGTAGGACCGGGGGTCGCGTTGACCCCCGTCCTTTCGACAGGTGGACCCAGCGCTCGCTACTTACGAGTTCCATGTCCGGCGAACAAGCCCGATTAGCTGGCACTATCTCACTCCAAGTGCTGACCCGAAAGGCCACGGCGAACGAGCGCCAGAAGGCCGAGGGATGCCTCGCGTTGACTCGCTTTCGCGAAACCTCGGGCCAGTTGCCAGGTACGCTCGAGCGGGTCGTCCAAGATCCGCCTGACTTCCTGATCACCGACGCAATATCTCGCCGAGCTGGTGGAGCCCCCCGGCACACGATTCGGCGGCGGGTCGGCACGTCCCCTCCTAAAAGCGGCCAATCTCTTCGGTTCGATGACTCCCCACAGCGATGGACCCGGTCTCGGTGGCGCCGGATCAATCGGCACGAGCTGTCGCTTCTGATCCACATCCTCGACCAGGTGGCCAGCGAGGGTATCGATGTGCTGAAGGTTCAAGCGTCAAGGGCGACCGTTCTCGAGGCTCGGGACGGAAGTGGAAGATGGCACCTAAGGGTTCCTGAGGATGCTCCGAAATCAACTATCCGGGATGGAGCGCTGCCGATACGCGCACTTGTCCCTTCTGGAGATGACGACCATGTCGGTGAGGTGGTGGTCTGGGTGCGGGCAGGTCGCCTGGTGTCGCTCGAATGGCTGCGTTTCACGCCTGCCGCTCCTCAAAGTCTCCCCAGCCCAGACCAGATCCGCGTCCGCGTCCGTGGCACTGACTGGAGTTCTGATGGGATCGATTGGCGCGACGAGTCGGCGGATGGCGCCCTGGCACGCGCCTGGCTGGAGGCGACTCACCACGACCTCTATGGATCAGACGTATCGAATCGGGTGTACGAGCTGACCCATGAAGATCTGGACCCGCCGCGTGGCTGGCGTCTACTCCAGCGGCTCGTAGAGTTGGCGGAAGGACGAAAGCTTTGGCACGTCGGCGGAGGTCCCCTTGCCTACATGGTCGGAAACCACCTGTCTCTCATCGAGGAGGAGTTGGTGCGACTCTACAGGTCGAATCGCAAGTGGGAAATCGCCTTTGAAGGGCAGATGTCGACCACGCTGGCGGACTTCCATTTGCGCTTCGGGCGCAGCGACTCGTAGATGGCTCCGTGACAGGTCTGCTTGTGACTGGTCCGGCTGCTCCGAGCCTGGTACTCATCAGGTGCACGTCAACTACACGGAAGGACTGAGCGAAGACCTCAATCTCTGCCGCGGCCATGACGACGCCTTCAAAGCGAAGGCGCGGCAAAAGGTTGACCCGAAACCTACGGAGCCGCCACCGCCTACTTTGCCGGCCACCGTGGCATGCGGCGACTGCAGACGCTTGTTGGACGAGCCTCAGGGCCTGCCCGCCGGTCAGCGTCAGCCGTGCGCCGACTGTGGATCTACTAAGCGCCAGGTCCGCGTCACAGCCGAAGACAAACTGGAAATGCACGAATCAGTGACGGTGGTCGGCACGCGCTCTGGTCAGCCCAAGCGGATGTGGTTCCAGCGAACTATGTCGGGCGATAGCAACACGCGCGATCACGACGCGTGGGGTGAACGGATCCTGGACATCAACCGAGATACGGACTCCTACCGTGAGGCTTTGATCTTCTCGGATGGCACGACCCTCGAAAGTGCCGCCAACCGCCGCGATCACAGGGAAGCTGGAAGACGAAGAACTCTATGAATTGGTCCGTGGGCTGACGAAGCGCTGAGCCTATGACCGACTCCGGAGCACCGTTGCCTCACCGACGCCTCGACCCGTTCTTCGTGAAGCGGCTCACTCCATCGCAACAGCAGCGAGCCAATGATCGTTCCCGGTATTGCCAGCCTCGATACGGGCGGCGGGTAAATACTTGTGCTCAATGAGTGGAGGCGTGGAATCGCAAAGCGGCAGCTGGATGATCGATGAATTGGATTACGCCGGTCCGGAACACCTTGACCCAACCTTTGTCGCGGCCTACGAGCAGAAGCAAGGTACTCCAGACCCCACTGCGGACCTGGAGTTGCTCGCCGCGCATGGCTTGGGTCCAACCTCAACCGTCGTAGACCTAGGCGCTGGAACGGGCATTTTCGCTCTCGCAGCTGCACGTCGCTTCGGGCACGTAACCGCGGTTGACGTCTCACCGGCGATGCTGGACATCGTGCGTGACCGGGCACAGAAAGCCGGACTGGTCAACCTCGATTGTGTGGAAGCGGGGTTTCTGACTTATCAACATGTTGGCGCACAGGTCGATGCGGTGTACACCCGCAATGCCCTCCACCATCTACCCGACTTCTGGAAAGGCCTGGCGCTCAACCGGATCGCATCGATCATGCGGACTGGAGGCGTGCTACGCCTTCATGACCTCATCTATGACTTTCAGCCGGACGAGGCGAACCTGGTGCTAGACCGGTGGCTTGAAAGCGCTGCCAGTGACCCTGCCCGCGGCTATACGCGCGAAGATTTCGCGGAGCACATCCGATCCGAACATAGCACCTTCAGGTGGCTCTTGGAACCAATGCTGGCGTTAACGGGATTCCACGTCGTGAGGGCGGACTTCACTGGATCGGTCTACGGTGCCTACACATGCATCAAGCACTGATGGTGCTCGCATGCTGCATGCCCCGGGTGGATCAGAGCACCCGTAACATCGACGCGTGCGGCCCGACGACGGTTTGGAGGTTCCAAGGTATGACGGAATCGCGGACTGGTACGACGACGTTTTCGCACGCTACGGCGATCTGTCAGATCCGCTGTCTAGCTCATCGCAGCTCGCCGAGCTCCTCGGACGTGGCGCGGGACTTTGCCTCGACGTAGGTTGTGGCGGCGGCCTTCATCACAAGGCAATCATGTCTACCGGTCGTGCCGTGATCGGGGTGGACTTGTCCCGAGATCAGCTTCAGGTGGCTCGCGGCCGCACTCGCGACCTGGTCCGGGCCAGCGCTTATCGACTGCCGTTCCCTAATGCCAGCTTCCCCACTGTCGTCTCTACATATCTCCACACGGACATTCCCGACATCGGCCCGGTGCTTGCCGAGGTGAACCGAGTCCTCCGGTCCGGCGGGACCTTCGTCTACGTCGGAGTTCATCCATGCTTTTGGGGGCACTTCGTCGAGAATCCCCATCTTCCGGATCGAATCGTTCATGCCGGATACCTGGAGACGGGCTGGGTCGAGTCGCCGTACTGGAGAAACCCCGACGGCTTGCGGGCCAAAGTAGGCGCCAGGCACGTCACGATCAGCGAGCTCGTCAACGCATTTATTGGAGCCGGCCTGAAAATCGAAAAGGTTGCCGAGCTTCCGGATGGATCAGGTCACGCAGATCGGATCGGGATCGTATCGACCCGTTGGGACTAGCTTGCCGCCGCGGTATCCAGTGAGATAGGCTCCGGAGGATTTTTCCTTCCGCCGGAGTCAAGGTCGATGTCAGCTCATTCGCGTGGATCGCTAATGGGCTCCGTCACCAAGCATGCTCAGCCGTGCGTTCCGATCGCAAGCACCGCTAAAGCCAGCACAATCATGGTTGCTATCGTGATCCGTCCACCGATCTTCAGCCACCGAGGTATTGAGCCCCGAATCGGTTGATTCCGAAGCAACCAGAACGCTGCCACCACGCTCCACGCCTACACCGGCAAGAAGGGCACGAGAATGTAGCAGGAGTCAATATTCCTTCGGGCCATCGCCAGCCCGTACACCGCGATGACCACAAACGCGGCACCGAAGAGCGCTTGCCGCAACCACCAATTTCGGGGTCTTGCAACCAACTCGGTACCCGGAACTCGACTCTACCACCCACCTGAGTCGGCTCATTAATAGGTTGTCCCGGCCAGCCATGAGGCGGGTCAGCTCACGACCGACCATTCTTATCACCAGCATGCTCCCGATAGGGGGTAGTTCTGCCTATCCGTTTAGCTCCGCTTCGTTCTCGGTCCAGGCGGTCCGATCAATCGCATACCAAACCACGTCGGACTTTCTCCAGGTGAGCTCGCCCTGATAGGTCAACCCGCATTTCTCCATCACTCGCCGCGAGCGAACGTTGTCAGGAACTGTCACGCTGATGATGCGCTCCAGTTTCGCCGCCTCAAATCCGAACCGGAGACCGGCCTGGCCCCCTTCCGTGGCAAGTCCTCGACCCCAGTACTCCCGATCGAGCAGCCAACCGACCTCCCACTTGTCCTCCAGGGGCCAGTCAACAAGAAGGTTCAGGCCGATCCGGCCAACCCAGTTCCCGCTGACCTTTTCGATCGCGGCCCACGGTCCGAAGCCGTAGTCCTGCCACAGTAGGCAGCTCCGGACGGAGATCTCCATAGACTCGTTGCGGGAGAGCGGTCGCCGGTAGGTTGTCTGAGCGATCACTTCCGGATCTGCGTAGATTCGGGCTAGCTCCTGGCCGTACTCCTCGGTCCACGGAAGGAGCGAGAGTCGGGATGTCTCAAAGGTCACCGCATGTGTCATGCGTGACTCACCACGAAAGCAAGGTAGCCTCTCCAAGCACACTAGCGCTTGACTCCAAGTCGTCGGCCCCCCTCGCCAGAGCGGAGCTAATCGGATAGGCAGAGGGGGTAGTTATCAGCAACATGCCGTTTACTCGACGGCCCCTGAATACATAGAGGGCGCTTGGGCAGTCGCTGCCGAGCTGACGAATGGTCAGCTCAGCGTCATCACAGTCAGTAGAGGGCTGAAGCGAGCCTCCTCCTCGATGTGGTGGCGAGTGGATGGTCAAGACCGAGTTCGTCGAGGATACCTACGAGTACGCGGCGGATTTCGTCGCGTTTACTGCGGGCTAGGGTAATCGACTCGATGAGCACGTCCAGTGCCTGTTCGTTGTCACCCGCGTCGAGCGCCGCAAAAGCCCGGCTGAGATCCGGCACGCCGCTCCGTTCGAGTCTAATCCGGGCAGATAGGCCATCGGCCGCGAAGCTTCCACGAACATTTTCTAGGATCTCGAGGGCCTCTTCCTCCCGCCCACGGCCATGGAGGATCCGGGCGAGCTGGACGGCGGCGTCGGCGTGCCCCGGCTCAAGCTCTAGAGCCGCGCGGAGCGACTTCTCATCGCCCCTATTAGCCAACTGTTTAGCCTCGGACGGAAGCAGTGAGTCGAGAAAGCGCTCCACCGCGGCTGCTGGCTGAGCACCGACGAACTCGGCCACGACTCGGCCTTTGTGAAAAGCCTTGACTACAGGAATGCCTTGAATCCCGTACGACCGTAAAACGGTGGGATTGGCGTCGACATCGAGCTTCACGAGCTCCAACCTGCCTGAGCGCTTCGAAGCCTCCCTCTCCAGGACGGGCCCCAGCTGTCGGCAGGGCGCGCACCAGTCGGCCCAGAAGTCGACCACTACCGGGAGTGAGTGAGAGCGGTCGAGAACAGCCTCGGCGAAGTTGCTCTCCGTTACGTCCATGGAAAGAGATTACCGAGCGCGCGAGTGACAGCTCGCCTAATCGGCCCCTACCGCCCCACCCGAGACCCGATAGTCAACCGCTCTCGAGAACTGTGACCACCCGGACGATCGCAGTTGAGCAGCGCTCAGATCAGGGGCCGGCGGCTCAAATAAAGAAGACGCGCGCGAAGCTACACCAGCAAACGGTTCAGAAAACCGCGGGAGGCTGATCAGCAGATGGACGACGAGGTTTCGCCGCCGTTCAGTGCTCTGCGTGCGACTTGGCTGTCATTGGCTGTCAACGCCCAGCGCGGCCGACGTCAGCGGACAAATGTGAACTTGAACGGACTTCTGAGGACGACCTCCCGCGGTTTTGAAGACCGTTGGGCTGGCATCCACAACCATCCACTAACGTCCGCCCAGATTCGATTCGCCGGCCACTGGATCCGTAGTTATCCGCAGTCTGTCGCCGTCGTCCATGAGTTTGGCTGTCATGGACGGAGCGAATATCGCCTTCTTACGACGAGTGGCACTTCTCGACGCGATTCCGAGGCCGATGCGTCTTCGCCCGAAGTGAGCTCGAGGAGGCGGTCGCGAACGCGATCATTTGGGAGAGCATCACACCGTTGCCCACCAGAGATCGGATGCGCTCAGCCGAGCTGGAACCACCGCGTCGGGCCACCGCGATGCGTCGACGACGGGTTCAACATCCCGAATGTCTAAGCGGAGTATTGGTTCGTCAAAGTCCGGAAGCTCTACGAATTCGATTGCCGCCTGCCGCAGTACGCGCTTTAGCTCGATCGCGCGAGGATCGACGAAGCCGAAGGGAATCCGCGTCCATAGGAGCGCGACGGGCCGACCTGCATCGATTAAGCGGGCCCACGCCTCTCCGGCCCCCTGGTCCCAGTCCAACGTCAACCCGTTGTGGTCGGCAAAGCTCCGTATAGCGGCCACGCTCCTGTCCCAACTCCAGGCGTCCGCCCTATCCCGCGCCGCCTTGATAGGCGCGGTGATATCAACCACCTGGAGTACCAGGCGAGCCGTGAATGAAGCCGCTAGCGCGACGATCCTGAGTGAAGGTCGTCGTCCCCGTCGCATCCGTGACCGTGTTCAGCGCTCCATCAAGGAAGTACGCGTAGCTAGTCGTGCCGAGCGGCGAAGGCGCTGTCACGGTGCTGACGCGGTTGAGATGATCGTAGGTGACCGTCGTCTGGGCAACGTCGGTGTCCGCAAAGGAGGTCCGGTTGCTGTCGGCGTCGTAGCCGAAGTTTTGCGACAGCGCGGTAACCCCGTCAGCCTTGAAGTAACTGACGCCGGTCACTCGGCCCAGACGATCCAGTGTGTTCAGGTTGGTTTTGCCGCGGGCATTGATTGTCGAAACGACCTCACCAGCGAGGCTGTAGTTGGTCTGGACTGCGTTGCTGTTGGCGTCGGTGACTTTGGCCACCCGGCTCAGGTCGTCCACCGCGTACGTGGTCGTATAGGTTCGGCCGTCGATCTGGGTCAGCTTGTTCCCAGAGGGATCGTATGTGTAGCTGGTGACAAAGTTGAGGTGTGGGCTAAACCAGACCACTGCCTCGACGGTCAGACGTCCACGATGAGTTGCATTTGTACTAGTACGTCCGCTGCTGTGGCTGTCAACTTGGCCGTCATCCCGGCGAAAGTGGCGGGGATGGATGGGAATCGAACCCACCCAGGACGCCTCAGCAGCGCCCCGCAAACGGTTTTGAAGACCGCGGGGCTGCCATCCACAGGCGTCCATAGAGGTCCGCTTCAGTTCGATCGCGCTCCTTCGGATTCTAGGATCGTCCGCCTTTGTCCGCCGGCGTCCGTCAAGTTGGCTGTCTT
>Ga0207684_10004869_pt1 | contig 12556 bp, 11 predicted proteins | sample KBSK5501metaG_FD_184342 | JGI IMG/M metagenome (GOLD analysis project Ga0207684, IMG submission 184342) | Corn, switchgrass and miscanthus rhizosphere microbial communities from Kellogg Biological Station, Michigan, USA - KBS K5-50-1 metaG... | ecosystem: Host-associated > Plants > Roots >...
ATTCCAAGGAACATGGATCACTACGGGGTTTGCCTGATGCTGAAGCAGTTACAAATTCTGAGCTGCTTGAACTTCCATGTGGTGTATTAGTGCCTGCCGCTTTAGAAAATCAATTGACCGCAAAGAATGCTGCACGGATAAAGGCTCGTCTAATTATCGAGGCTGCGAATGGTCCCACTACTCCGGAGGCTGATCATATACTCAATGAGCGGGGCATCATGATTGTGCCAGATATCCTGGCGAATGCCGGTGGTGTGACGGTCAGTTACTTTGAGTGGGTACAAGACTTGCAGCGTTTCTTCTGGGCCGAACATGAGATCAACGACCGGCTGGAGTCGATCATGACCCGTGCTTATCGGGCTTCGCGTGCAAAGGCTGACGAGCAGGATACAACTTTGCGTATGGGGTCATACCTGTTGGCTGTAGCGCGTGTGGCTGAGGCAACTGAGATACGAGGTGTATATCCGTAGATTAACTTACCTCACTACTTCCATATACAGTATCTTTAACCAGATATCCTGACTGTTTTCCCCATCAGGAGAGTTCCATGCGGGTTCGAGTGAGAAGATCGCGTTAACCCGCGAACCTTCATGAAAGGATTTCAACTGTGCGCCGCCGCGTAAATATGTGCCGTTGAATTGAATGTTGTTGATGCTGAGACGCACTCGTAGGTGGCGTCCTTCGGGACCACTTGTCCACCGACGGATAAGACGCAGACCGTCCATTCTAAAGGTTGGTTCGGGGTTGCCTGCACCAAATGGGCTGAGCAAGCTTATTTTATAATAGACGTCGTAGGTTAGCTCCTCAGGTTTGTGGATAAACAGGTCAACTTTACGTGTCTCAATTGGAGCCAGCGACTCCTGTTTTGTGATGATACTTGTGAGATGCGATGTTTCCTCATTTTCTGTTACTGCTTCGATCGATGATTGGGTAGTTTCAAACCAGGTTAGCAAATGCTTACGTAGTTCTTCGATATTGGCATTAGCAATAGTAAAACCTGCAGCCTGTGCATGGCCTCCGTGGCGTTCGAATAAATCGGCACGATTGCGGAGAGCCTCGATGATATTAAAGCCTCCGTAGCTGCGCGCAGAACCACGGCTTGACTCTGTGTCTTGACTGAGTACGAACACGGGGCGTTTGATTTCTTCGGATAGCCTGCCGGCTACCAGGCCAATTATACCCTCTGGCCAGGTATCTTTATTACCATAGACAAGAACTACCTGGTCGTTGGATAGCCCTTGCGCTTGCTCTCGTACAAGCTTCAGCAACTCCTCTGTCTGTTGCTGGCGTGACTGGTTAAGCTCCTCCAACTCCTGGGCATAGACGCGAGCTTCTTCAGCGTCATCGGTGGTCAAGAGATGAAAAGCAGTACCAGCGTGCTCCATGCGGCCAGCGGCATTGATGCGAGGGCCAAGGACATATGAAATGTCACGTTCGCGCAGTTTTCCAGGCTGCAGATTGGCAATCTGGATAAGCGCCCGCAAGCCTGGATTGTTTGTGTGGTTCAGTTGTTGCAAGCCCAGCCGCACAAGAGTGTGGTTTTCCCCCAGCAGTTGCGCCACGTCTCCAATAGTGCCAATTACTACGAGGTCAAGTAATTCCCCAGCTTCATGTTCTCGATTGTATGCATGAAAGAGTGCTTGCGCCAGCTTAAAGGCGACGCCTACACCGCAGAGGTAGCGGTCACTGTAAGCGCTGTCTGGTCGCCAGGGATTAATCATAGAGTAAGCCTGGGGAAGTTGCTCGGGTGGCTGGTGATGATCGGTGATGATAATGTCGATGCCAAGATTTGTTGCGTATGCCACCTCTTCGATATCGGAGCTGCCACAATCAGTGGTGATGATGAGCGAGGTACCCCTGGCTTTGATCTTATCAAGCGCTTCCTTGCTTAATCCACGTATGTCATAAATACGATGAGGGATGAAGTAATCAAGCGGGGCGTCTGGATGCTTGAGCGTTTGTAGCACGCGAGTCAATAGGGCCGCTGAAGTGACGCCATCGGCATCAAAGTCGCCAAAGATAGTGATATGTTCGCGAGCAGCAAGAGCACGTTGAATGCGCTCAAGTGTTCCGTCCATGCCGGTCAATGTGAAAGGATCTGGTAGCTGGTCGTAACGGGCGTCGAGAAATGTGCGCATGGCTTCGGGTGTCTTGATACCCCGATTGTTGAGCAATTGGGCATGGAGATATGCTATACCTGCCTGTTGATATTCTGAATATTGGGCTCTTGTTAACGGGTCATAGATTGCCCAGGAGGTAGATGGTGATAAATCCACATGTTTATCCTTAATTAGTCGGGTAATAATCGAAAAAAGACTTCGTTACCCAGCAGGCGACCTCGTTTGCTCAGGCGAATCCATTCATGTTCTTGCTCCAGCAGTCCGGCTTCTTCCACTGTGCGCAAGCGCATGCCGACGAATTGGGCAAATGGTTCGGTAAAACGTTCTTCAAATGTTGGTAAATGCAAGCCCTGCGCGGTTCGAAGCGCCAGAAAAGCAGTCTCGGACATCTCTTGTACTCGATCAATTCGTTCGCTCTCTGCCTCTGGTCGCTGCTGCTTTTGAAGCAAGGCAATGTATGCTTGCGGGTCAAGAATATTGGAAAAACGCCTGCCTCCAAAGAAAGAATGCGCCCCGGCCCCCATACCGAGATAAGGAAGATTCTGCCAATAAGTCAAGTTATGGCGGCTCTGGTGTCCCGGCAATGCCCAGTTCGAGATTTCGTAGTTCTCGTAACCCTCTGCTTGCAGGAGTTCGTCGGCATATTCGTACATATCTGCGCACAGATCTTCGTCCCCTGGTATAATACGTCCTTCGTTTGTCCAGGTAGAGAAAAGTGTGCCCTCTTCAATAATCAAAGAATACAGTGAAAAATGTTCGGGATGGAGAGCCAATGCCTGGTCAAGAGTTGTTTTCCAGTGCTGCATCGTTTGTCCTGGCAATCCGAACATAAAATCAAGATTGATGGATGCAAACCCTGCTGCGCGAGCATTGCTCAGCGCTTGCACAATCTCTCCTGGCGTGTGAATACGGCCTAATGTATGAAGTAATTCGGCATCAAAGCTTTGAGAGCCTAAGCTGAGCCGATTGATGCCAGCAGCACGCAGGCCTTTAAGCTGTTCAAAGCTTAGTGTGCCTGGATTGGCTTCCAACGTGATTTCTGCTTGTTCGTCAACAGCAAAAGCTTTGCGACATTCAGCAAGCAGGCGTGTGATTTGTGCTACAGTAAGCAGACTGGGTGTGCCGCCACCGAAAAAGATAGAGCGTGAACGGCGTGGAGCGCCACCTGTAGGTTGGGCCAGCTGACCTGCCAACGCTATCTCGGTGATCAGAGCACGCACGTAAGGTTCGCGCAGGGGGAGAATACCAGCATAGGTATTGAAATCGCAATAATGACAGCGAGTATGGCAGAAAGGAATATGAAGGTAGAGAGAGACGGTCTGTAGAAGCTGTTGAATTTCAGACGTGTTTACCGGGATCGACTTTAGCTTAACGTCTACTGAGTACCGCATATCTTAGCTCTACCTTCAGCTTCTTCTTTAAGGTCCTGTTGCTGGTACACCACTACCTGGTACACTGTTGCCCGGAACAGTTTGACCATTACTTGGTGCGCCAGCCGGCAGTACAGATGTTGGAGGTAGGTTCATAGGATCGAGCAACTTGTTTTGATCCACCGGCGTAATCGTGGTGGTTGGCAGGGCCTTCTGTTGCAAGAGCCAGTTTGATAAAGCATTATACTTGAGTGTTTGCAACATACTCGAGTCTATGGGACGCGAGGGGTCAATACCCATGATTTGTGCGATATGATAAGACCCGTTTTCCTTCAGCACTGGGCTCAATTCGAAAATGTAGCGAGAAGGATCGAAGAGCCAGTTCTCCACAACTGCTGCATTCTGGTTCAGCGCATACTGACCACGAGCTAACCATCCCTGGCTTCCGCCACTGCTGGCAGTGGATGTATCTTTCGATTGCTTGCTAGCAATCTTGCCAAAATCACCTCCGTTTTTGAGTTCCTGGAGTATCTTATTTGCATTGGCTTCGGTATCAGTGGTGATAGTACGAGATAGCACCTGGTATGCGGGTGAAACCACCTTAGAAGCAAGATAGTTTTGCATCTTATCGCGGCGTACTTTCACAGTCAGCATACTGATTACATCATCATTGGAAATGTTCATCTGGCTGAGGAAATTGCTATAGCTGGTGGACGTCGGAAGGGATGCTTTCAGGTCATTCAGGGATTTATTGACTTCAGCGGCTGTCGGGTTGACCTGTTTTTGAATTGCGGGGCTTTGAATAGTTAACCACTCGCGGATGAGTTCATCATCTTGCAGCCATGTCGCGCTATCATTGGCAACTTGCGATTGAGTGAAGGATTGCTTTTCCAACGGTATCGTGTTCTGGTTGAAATTGCTAATTTGCTGAGTCATGCTCTGATGTTTGGCCTGAGCGTCAGATAACTGCTTTTTTGTCGTTTGAAGTTGATTTGCGAGATTGGTACGTTGTTGACTCGAGCCAGCCGGTAATGCTTTGATCTGTTTGTTTAGGTTGTCAACCTGCTTCGTGAGATCGTTGATCGTCTTGAGTTGCGCAGCATCCTGCTTCGTGAGATCGCTGCTTTGGGCCGTAAGGCCGTTTTTGCCATACAGCTTATTGAGTTCAAGCTGAGTCTTTAGTGCCACCATTTTGCGGTATTGGGACTGCGGTATCTGGTGCCCGTTGACACTCGTAATAGGCTGTCCTGGAATGATAATGTTGATACTAATCCAGAAAGCAAGGATAGTGCCAACAATAAGGAAGCCAAAAAGGGCGGCAATAGTCCACGTTGCGCGTCGCTGAATCTTAACCTTTTCAACGTGCGAAAGATGCTTCCCCCATCCAAAAATCAGAGGTTTACCATCGCGCCGGGCCTCAACGTGTGCTGTCTGTCTATTGTATCTCCTCGATTTATTTGAACGCGTTGATCGCTGCTTTTCGGGCCGTTTTACGGGCCGTTCGGTCTGACTATTCATTTTCCTTCCCTCCTGCCAAGGCGCGCCGGTTTCCATTCACATAACGCGCAAACACAGCAAAGACTGAATGTGTGCTCCTTTATTGGATAGAAGCATTACATTATCTTCGCTGTGTAGTGCATAAGAATCAAGCTCTACATGCCGCGTATATGCTCTGCGGTGTAGGGTAACAGCGCCATGAGCCGCGCTTGCTTGATAGCTACGCTGAGACGGCGCTGGTGTTTAGCGCAAGTGCCCGTCTTACGACGGGGTTCGATTTTGCCGCGATCAGAAATGTAGCGTTTCATAAAACGGTTGGCGTCTTTATAATCAATTTCACGCACATGATCGTGACAAAACTGGCATATTTTACGGCGAGAAGTACGCTCGCCACGCCCGCCTGGTCGCTCACGACGCGGGCCTGATTCGGATCGTCTTTGCACGGACTATTCTCCTCCAAATCCCTTTTGTGCGCTCCGCACTAGAATGGGATTTCCTCTGGATCTTTAGGATATGTCGTCCGGGTAGTCGGGAAGAAAGGGATCGTTGTTGTCACTCGCACCTACTGCTGAATAGCTCTCTGAGCCGCTGGATGCAGCCTTAGAGTCAAGCATCTGCATATCATTGGCAATGACTTCGACTGACGTTCGCTGTATACCTTCTCTGTCAGTATACTTGCGCTGTGTCAGGCGGCCTTCGATATAGACTTTGGAGCCTTTGTGAAGGTAGCGCTCGCAGATCTCTGCAAGTTGGCGCCATGCAACGATGTTAAACCAGTCGGTCTCTTCTTTTTTCTCGCCAGTACTCGTCTTAGTATTACGATTTACAGCGAGACTGAACTTAGTAATAGGAGTGCCATCTGATGTGACGTTTAACTCGGGATCTCTTCCCAGATTCCCAATCAGCATGATTTTGTTTAACATTGTCTGTCAATATCCTTTCAGCGTTCTGTACGCTTGAGATAACTCCTCCATTGAGACCGGGTGACGAACCTACCCAGATGAATCCTCACTACGCTTCAATGGTTTCTTCTTCATCAATAGCAGGTGGGACATACTCGATCTCTTCAGGAGAGAGCACTACTGGCTCTTCTTCCACTTCGACGGGTATTTCCTCTCCTGGTTCTGCAGCCGACTCAACAGGCACTTGCACTTCTACTTCAGCCTCTGACTCAGGAGCGGCAGAGGCCTGGGCTTGAGTTGCGGCAGCAGCGGCACGAGCCTCGCGCTCCTCACGCTCTTCGCGTTCCTTCTGAACAGCTTTAGGATCGCGCCTCTTGACTAAGTGTCGCATTACCTCCTCAGAAACCTTGAGGGTGCGATCCAGTTCGAGCACGGTCTCAGGGGTCAAGATCATATCAATAAACACATAATAGCCGTCACGATGATGCTCAATAGGGTATGCCAGGCGGCGACGCCCCCACGGATTTACTTTGACGACCTGACCGTCATAGTTTTTGACGATCTTCTCAATGCGCTCCAGGATAGCGCCTGTCTGCTCTTCGCTGACTTCGGGGTTGAGAATGAAGCCGAGTTCATAGTCACGCCTCACGAAGCCACCTCCTTCCTTTGGGCATGCATCTGGTCATATTACTGATGCGCAGAAAGAGCCAGTAATTGCCAGAGCAGGTGGAGTATCGATGGTATATCGACACAAAAAACGCTTGCCGCGAACCGCTCGAAGCTATGGCTGCGGCCATACCTTTGTTTTACATATGCTTGCACTCCTCTCAGGAGATGCGTGTTGTACCCGGAAATCAGGTTAGATACCTGGGGGTGGAAGCACCTCGCTATTATAGCATTGTTCCCTACTTCTGACAATAGAAGATTACGTGAGGTTCCAGCATCACATTCTTTTAATACAATGGAAAAGTGGAAGAGCGGAAATCACATTGTAGTACGTTTTTTGTAACTGGTAGTAGTTGTGTTTCGCCGCATTTATTGACGGCGTTCAATGTCTGGCTCATACTTTATTCAGCAACTGGCTTTTCTTTATGAACGGGGAAGACATGCAACAGCATTCCAGGGAACAGGGGGCGCGTTCGATGCGCGCACACAGAACTCAACCAGCACTTCCCGGAGTAACTTTCCCAACGGCTTCCATTGTTATACAATCGCAGCGCAGTTCTGCTTTTCCACAACCTCCCATGAGTAAAAAGAAGCCTCGACATGCTAAGCGCGCTGCTCTAAAGTTGGTTGGTTTAGGGCTTCTACTTGCGCTGTTCTACCTGGCGATGTATCCATTGCTGGCAGGCGTAGGTAATGGATCTCTTAACCAGGCTTTTTATGCAAGGTTTCCCTGGCTGTCGCATCTCTTCTGGACTTTATGGGCTTCCTTCCTGGTTCAGGGTTTGCATCATATCCCAATATTTGATCTAAGCAGCGGGGGTTTGTCCACGACAATTGCGAATGGATATCCTAACCTGTTGCTGGCATTGTTTGCCCTGGCTTTTGTGCTGGTTCTCGTTGCTGCTCGGGTAGGTAGTAATGTGGTGCGGGAGCGACTCACGTCTAAAGATCGATCCCTGCTTTTTTGGACAGTATTCATTTTTACAGGAGTTTTTGGTGTCATCTTCATTGTTGCTCCTGGGGTGATGTCGCAGGATGTTTTTCTCTATGCTATCTATGGGCGCATGGCGGCGTTGTATAACGTCAATCCATATGTAGTAAGCCCAACAGCTTACACAACTGACATCTTACAGGTATTCGTATCCAACAAAGGACTGGGTGTTGCTCATTATGGACCTCTCTGGATTGACATAACGTTACCTGTTGTGTTGTTGGCCCGTGAGAGTCTCGCTAACATCCTGGTTGGATTTCGCCTTCTGGGCTTTATTGCTTTCATGGCAAACACAGTGTTAATCTGGATAATCCTCGCCAAACTTAAGCCAGAAATGCGCATCTCTGGCATGCTCTTGTTTGCGTGGAATCCGTTGGTGCTCCTGGTGGGCGTGAGTGAGATGCATTATGAGATGGTAGTAATTACCTTTCTTTTGCTGGGTGCGCTCTTCTTCCAACGCCGTTCATTCTTGTTAAGTTGGGTTTGTGTACTGCTCGCGACGCTCTTCAATATGTTCTGCCTTCTGCTACTCCCTTTATTCTTGAAGTTGCTGTGGAAAGAAATGCAAATGATAAGAGGGGGACATCGTTTCTTGTGGTGGTTTGCGTTAACAAGTCTTTCCGCTGTAATTGTGATTCTGGCTTTTGCTCCTTACTGGCGAGGATGGGGCCTGGCAGGTTTGGTGTCGAACTTGCAACAAACGTTCTTACAAGGGAATGCTCTTCATTCGCTGGATGCAGCGATACTTTATCTGCCCATGGGATTTCCGCTGTTTTTGTCCTGGCTTACCGTTCCACATCATTGGACGATCCTGGCAGGGATAACTGTTGGAAGTCTCCTGTTGTTTGGTCTGTGGCTTGCTGATACCCTTGAACTGGTTTTGCTTTTCAGTGGTTGGATATTTCTATTGTTGACGGTACTAATACCGGTACACTGGCCGTGGTTCATGCTCTTGCCGCTGGCACTCGCGATTGTAAGCGCGAGTCGCCGAACCATTCTACTGGCGATGTTGCTTACGATAGGAGCCGTTTTGGAGTTTTACTTCTTACTCTGGCCAAAAGTATGGCCTAACCTGGCATTGGTGACGATAGGCTTGCCTCTACTTATATGGGGTTGGATATTGTTCTTTACCGCGACCTGGTATATGACGCGCCAGGAGGATACAGAACAGCCACCACCCAAATCAATCAAGGCTTTCCGCTTTTCGCGTCCTTCATGGCCTGGTCGAATGAAACAATTGTGATAGGCTTTCTGCCTGCTTTTATCTCATTTTTTAACCAAGTACGTACGCGTCTTTGAGCCCGCCGAGCAGTTCCACGTCTATCTCATCTGGAGAATTGAGCCTCAGCTCATTATGGAAGCGATTTTTTGACACTTGTTCAGTTTTGGTAATGCGTGGGCTTTCAATGGGATAATCAGTACGCAGGTTCAGATAGAGATAGCTTTTGCGTGGATGCACACCTGCAAATCCAGCTTTATGGACGAGATGAATGGAGGTTTTCTTTGGATCTTCCTGAACTGGCCCAAGTGTGCTCAGCGCCTCCAGAAGGCGAGTATAGATAGCCATCACAATCTCATCCTTACCCGCGAAGAGAGCAGCACTTGTGTATGTAGCTTCTGTCATTGTTTTCCTCCTAAGATAGGCACAGTAACTCTAGTACTGGTGAATAGCATACCATACCTTATACAGACTTCTCTTTGTGAACTCAGGTGGGTTGACATGCTAATTATTATATGCTAAATTTTTAGTATGTACTAATAATATTGAACATAATTTAATTACGAGACATGCTGATTTGTTTTTACCTGGAAAGAGGAGGAGCCGATGAATGCCTTGCAAAGTAAAGATGACCTTGATGTGATTCCAGTTCTACCAGGCGATGTACCTGTGACGATGCCGGAACTGCCGGTACAACTCGTGATTAATACAGTTCAGCAGTTCAAAGCGATTAGCGATCCAATACGATCGCGAATATTGGGCATTATTCAGAACCAGCCAGCAACCGCCAAACAGATTGCGGATCGTCTTGGAGCAAGTCCAGGCGCAATTGGTCATCACCTGCATGTTCTTGAAGCGGCCGGGTTGGCACGTGTTGTCGCTCGTCGCCTGGTACGAGGGATCGTTGCAAATTACTACACTCGTACGGCTCGTATCTTCACGTATGATCTACCACCTGAGGTGACAGGTGATACATCGATAAATCTCGATATCATTGCGAAGGCTTACGAAGAACTGGCTGAGGCAGAAGCGAACAAAGAGACAGATGTTCATCAATGTTCAGCTTTTCCGCATATTCGCCTTTCGCCAGATCGTGCTATGTACTATTCTGAGCGTATGGATGCGCTCATAGACGATATTTTGCAGGAGACACCCGATCCTGACGGTAAGGTGTATGGCATTCTAGTCTCTATGTTTATAGCGCCTGCATATATGCAAGGTCCTGGTATGTCTTTACCTTCAGAATCGACTGATACAGATTGACCAGAGGAATCCTGACATAGTATGGCAAGAATAGTCACGTATACTCTGTTTATGGAACTTGAATAGAGGCAGTTTCAAGCCAACTTGGATTGCTAAGGAGTTCACGATGCAAGCTAATTCCATTGCAAGGAAGCGAGTGAGAAAGTTCAACAGTGACTTTTGGAAATATTGGACGGGACAGACTATCTCAAATCTTGGCAGTTCGATTACACTTTTCGCGCTGCCCTTGTTGGTTTATAAGCTTAGCGGCTCGGCGCTTAACCTGGGTATTGCTACTGCCGCCACCTTTCTACCTTATCTACTCTTTGGGCTGATTTTAGGAGCGTGGACGGACAAGGTAGATCGTAAGCGTATGATGATTGGTACCGATCTTGCGCGCGCACTCATCGTGGCTTCGATTCCTTTTGTGTCTGCATTTGGCTTACTTACGGTCTGGTGGATCTACATTGTGGCGTTTATTCACGCAACATTGACGATCTGCTTCGAAGCTGGGGAGTTCGCTGCTATTCCCAGCCTGGTCGATCGAGATGACCTGGTCACAGCAAACGGACGTATCCAGGCAAGTTATTCTGGAGCAAGTATTGTCGGCCCGTTGCTTGCAGGCATATTGGTAACCGTGGTGCCTCTTACCGCACTCATGCTGATTGATGCTCTCTCATTCCTGGGCTCGGCATTCTCCTTGGCGCTCATCAGGATCAGTTTTAATTCGGGAGGGAAGCGAGCGCCAACCAGCATACGTAGCGATGTTGCTGAAGGGCTGCGTTATGTGTTCAGTAACCCGGTACTACGCAATATCTCGATCATGATGGCGCTGGTAAACTTTGTTGGTTCAACAACGTATGCCCAGCTGATTTTCTTTGCCAAGGTACGGTTACAAGCTACTGATTTCCAGGCGAGTCTGTTGTACTCGGCAGGGAGTCTTGGGGTTGTCATACTTGCCCTGGCAGCTGGTCCATTACGCAAACATTGGAGTTTCAGTACTGTGGCATTGGGGGCGTTGATGTTAGAGGGGATACTAACAGTCGTTTTTTCGCTCATGCGCATGTATTGGGCGGCTGTCGTTCTCTGGACTTTAATCGGAGGATTAGGTATCCTCTTTAACATAAATACAAGCAGCCTGCGGCAGGCAATAGTCCCCAATCATTTGTTAGGGAGGGTGGTGAGTATCGCCAGTGTGCTGGCGTGGTCGGCTATTCCACTTGGAAGCTTGCTCGGAGGCTTTGCGATCTCCTGGACACAGAACGTTGCGCTGGTATATGGTGTGATTGGAGTGTTGATCTTCCTGATACCTTTCGCCTTCTCATTTACTGCGCTTGGACATGCCGATAGGTACATTCCTGAGGAGAAAGCAGACGAGATGAAGGAAGCGCGGAAAGTAATATAGATGATGACATCAAGGGGTAGAGGTTGGTTCCTGTGTCAACTCGTTCATCAGATCAGCCAGGTTTTCGTAGACATGGTCAGGTTTAATGGGAAATTTTTCAAGGTCTTCACGTGAACTGCTGCCGGATAGTACTAACAAGGTGTGTGTTCCGGCATTCTGACCGGCTAGAATATCTACTTGCAGGCCGTCGCCGATCATTACTGTTTCGCCAGGTTGGCTACTTAATATGTGCATAGCTTCCTGTAGTAGCATTGGCTCGGGTTTGCCTACTACCTCCGGGGTCACACCACTTGCGACTTCAATGGATGCTGCCAGGGCGCCACAGCCAGGAATGAAACCATTCGCTATCGGCAGAACGGGATCCCGGTTAATGGTGACAAAAAAAGCACCCGAACGTATGGCATTCATAGCACGGGTCATGACTGCATAATCGAAGTCTCGGTCGAGGCCTACAAGAACGGCATCCGCTGCTTGTGAGTCTATGCCAGCTACCTTCAAGCCATTTGACTCAACCAGGTCGATAAGAGGCTGTTCGCCCACGACATAGACTATACCTTGGGGCAGACGGCGAGCAATATTCTGTACTGCTGCTTGTCCTGCCGTGAGCAGGTGCGCATTATCGGTAGAGATTCCGAAACTTTCAAGTTTTGCCAATACCTGTATCGCAGTCGCGAAGGAGTTATTGGTCAGGAAAAGGTATTTCTTGTGATTTGTCTCGAGCCAGGAAATGAATTCTTTGGCCCCAGGCAGCAGCTCATTCCCCCGGTAAATTACTCCGTCCAGATCGATCAGATAGGTTGTATAAGGTAACATAGTTCCTCGACGGATTATTCGCGTAATAATTGTTCACGGATGGCAACGATCTCGCGACGTAATGCGGGATTAATATTCACCGCTCGATCAATCTTTTCGTATGCATGTAGTACGGTGCTATGGTCGCGCCCGCCGAATAGTTGTCCAATTTCTAGCAGTGAGGCCTGAGTTTCCTGGCGCATCAAGTACATAGCAATCTGACGAGGCATGACAATGTGCTTATCACGCTGCTTGCCGCACATGGACTCGATTGAGATGTGGTAGTACTCCGCGACTGCCTGTGCTATCTGCTGAATATTGAGATGTGACTCTTTACTATCATTGCCGAGTG
>Ga0207684_10004872_pt1 | contig 12550 bp, 12 predicted proteins | sample KBSK5501metaG_FD_184342 | JGI IMG/M metagenome (GOLD analysis project Ga0207684, IMG submission 184342) | Corn, switchgrass and miscanthus rhizosphere microbial communities from Kellogg Biological Station, Michigan, USA - KBS K5-50-1 metaG... | ecosystem: Host-associated > Plants > Roots >...
TCCCTTGAAAATCCTCTCTTCTCGCACGCCCTGACTTACGAGATGCCCTGAGGAGAGAGCGTAACGGTGTAGCCAAGTTGCTCGAGCCGGCGAACATGATGACGCTCCAGTTGCGCCTGCTCCAGCCGGTCAAAGTAATCTGGACCCAACTCATGGTAGGGACGCTGGGTCTTGAGCACGTGGTAGATGATGACGAGTAAGGAGTGCGCCACGGCAATCAGCGCCTTATAGACGTCACGGCGACGGGTGAGCCGACGGAACTGGGCGCCGATGTAGGAGGTCTGGCTGCGCGCGTTGGCCCAGGCCACCTCACACAGGACGGCTTTCAGCCAGGCGTTGCCTCGCCGCGTCTTGCCGCTGAGCCGCTTCCCGCCACTCTGCTTATTGCCTGGACAGACCGCAGCCCATGACGCTAGATGTTTGGCAGAGGGGAACTGGGTCATGTCCACGCCGAGTTCTGCCACGAGCGTCGCGGCCGCGACCGCCTTGACACCGGGGATGGTCTGCAGCAATTGCACGGCCTGCTCGTAGGGCCGCAGCCGCTGCTCGATCTCGCCCTCTAACTGGGCGATGGCGGCTTCGAGGAAATCCATGTGCGCCAGGATCTGGCGCAACAGGAGATGGTGATAGGGCTGCAGTTGCCCGCGCAGCGCTTGGCGCAGTTGCGGGATCTTGGCGCGCATGGGGCCACGCGCCAAATTCGCCACCACCGCCACATCGGCTTCGCCGGCCAACCGCGCTTCCAGCATCTCGCGCGCGCTCTTGCCCAGCATGCTGGTCGCCACGGAGGCCAGCTTGATGTTGGCGCCTTCGAGCACCTTTTGCAGCCGATTGACCTCCTGGGTGCGCTGCTGGACGAGCGCTTTGCGATGACGCGTCAGCTCGCGGAGCTCGCGGATGGGAGCAGGAGGAATGAAGCTTGGCTCAATGAGCCCATGGCGCAGTAAGTCAGCGAGCCACTCACTATCCTTCACATCCGTCTTGCGTCCAGGCACGGCCTTGATGTGCTGCGGATTGACTAGTACCAGCGCGCGGTGCTCGTCTTCGAGCAGATTGAACACCGGGCGCCAGTACACGCCGGTCGACTCCATCGCGATCTGCGTGACCTCGCAGGCGGCCAGCCAGTCGGAGAGCGCCAACAGATCGATGGTCATGGTTCCGAAGGTGCGGACTTCGCGGTGGACGTGCCCATTCGGGCCGGTCAGCAGCACACAGGCGACGACAGTCTTCTTGTGAATGTCCAGACCACAGCAACGGGCATGTACAACCTGCATCGCGCGCCTCCTCTACGCATGAAGCGCCGGTGCGAGGGTGCGGGTCAATTCACAAGTTTCCCTTGCGTGCTCAACTCCCAGACGGGAGTGGCGACAGTCAGCAATCCTGGACAGCACCCCTCGGTTAGCTTGACAGGCGGGCTCTTGCGCACCACTTTGGCGTCAACCTGTCGCACCGGCTGCCTACAGTGTCGCCCATTTTCATCCGCTGCGATGTCCCCTCGGACATCCACCTTGACAGCCATGGGGTCCCAACTACTCCAGTTTGCCTTCGCTGTATGCCAGAGGAGACTCAACCAGGATGACGTGCAGCATACGAGGGCCATGCACTCCTTCCACGCGGGAAAGCTCGATGTCGCTGGTCGCCGACGGCCCTGAGATAAACGTGATCGGACGCTCCGGTGACGCTGACAGTCGCGCTATACCTTCTGGCACGATACCCAGCACTTGATCTTCGAATACCACGCAGATGTGCCGATCTGGCACAAGCGATAGAGCGCGGCGCCCCTGGCGCGCACCTCCATCGAGCACAATGGTGCCCGTCTGGGCGATAGCAAGGGCGCAGCCCGTCAGCACGGCATCGCTGCCATCGAGCTCAGCAAGTGAAAGTTGCGCCACATCGCGCAGTACCTCGACTTCGCTTGGAGTCCACTCTGGTGGAACATCAACAGGCGCGACGAGACGCTGAACGCCATAGCGGTTGCAGGCGTCTGCAATACACGAGGAGAGTCCCCGAACCTCGACTCGCTCGACATGCGCCTTGTAGTCCTGTAGCCGGTCGATAAACTCCTCGATCACCGTCGTGTGGCTGCGTTCATCTCGCTGCGAATAGTCACGCGATATTGGCGCTGCGTCAGGCGCACCAGCTACAGCGTCCTGAACAGCGCGCAGGATGGCAGATTTGGCAGCGGCCGCAGCGCTCATCTAGGCGCCTCCTGTCTTCTGTCGCCGCTCGCGCCACCAGTCGCGAAAAGACTGCGCAGGCAATGGCTGCAGATCGCGCGCTTGTGACCAGCCAGAGAGCGGGCCTGGGAGGCGATTAATGACCCCATCGCGCACAAACAGCCTCTGGCCGTACCGGGCCATCCGCTGGGCGCGCTCGTAGCGTGTGGGGCTTGAGAAGATCGCGGCGAGTTGGCGCATCGTCATTGCCTCAGGATTCCATTGTCCCGCGGAGGCTCCCACTTGCCCTCGGAGGCGGAGCAACACGTCGGGAATGTTGATCTTGACTGGGCAGACCTCGTAGCATGCGCCACAGAGGCTCGAGGCGTACGGCAGCGTCTTGGCGCGCTCGAGTCCCAGCAGTTGTGGCGTCAGGATCGCGCCGATGGGACCTGGATAGACTGATCCGTAGGCATGTCCGCCCGTTCTTGCATAAACAGGACAGATGTTGAGGCAGGCGCTGCAACGAATGCAGCGCAGCGTCTGACGCCCAACTTCGTCAGCTAGGACATTGGTGCGCCCGTTGTCCAGCAAGACGAGGTGAAAGGCCTCTGGCCCATCTCCTGGCGTAACCCCAGTCCACAGGCTCGTGTAGGGATTCATGCGCTCCCCGGTGGAGCTACGCGGCAGCAGTTGGAGGAACACTTCCAGATCGCGAAATGTTGGGAGGACCTTCTCGATGCCCATCACCGTGATGAGTGTGCGTGGAAGGGTGAGGCACATGCGCCCATTGCCCTCGCTCTCTACTACGCCCACTGTGCCCGTCTCGGCCACCGCCACGTTTGCCCCGCTGATGGCGACCTGGGCGGAAAGGAACTGCTTTCGTAAATAGGCGCGCGCGGCGCCAGCCAAGGCCTTCGGCTCGTCAGAAAGGTCCTGCCCAGTAGCAATGGTGCGACGGAAGAGATCCCGGATCTCACTGCGATTCTTGTGGATGGCGGGCACCAAGATGTGCGAGGAGGGCTCGTGCGCCAGCTGGATGATCAGCTCGGCGAGATCGGTCTCGACGGCGGTGATACCCACGCTGGCCAAGGCGTCGTTCAGCCTGATCTCATCGGTAGTGAGCGACTTCACCTTGACGACGCGCTCCGCGCCCGTGTCCCGCACGAGTCGTGCGATGATGGTGTTCGCCTCGACGGCGTTCCGCGCCCAGTGCACCCTGCCACCTGCCCGCGTGACCGCCTCCTCGAGCTGGAGGAGATAGTGATCCAAGTGGCGCAGCGTCTCGTCCTTGATGGCGGCTCCCGCTGCGCGTAACTCCTCCCAGTCCGCCAACTCCTCGACCACGCGAGCGCGTTTGGCCCGGATGGTGGTTGTCGCTTTGGCCAGGTTGCGTCGGAGTTGTGTATCGGCCAGCGCGATCTTCACCGCCTTCGGGAAGGCAGGCAAGACTGGCAGGGATCGCCCTCGCGCTGGCGTAGCAGCCATCTCTCATCCCTCCTCGACGCTGGCCAGGACCTCAGCCAGGTGCATGGTCCGCACACCTGCGCGCAGGCGATGGAGTCCACCACCAATATGCATCAGGCAGGAGGAGTCAGCGGCGCAGAGCACCTCGGCGCCGGTATCCAACACATCGCGCGCTTTGTCACCGAGCATCGCGGTCGAGAGGTCGGCGTTCTTGACCGCGAACGTCCCCCCAAACCCACAGCATTCGGCGACATGAGGGAGCTCAACCAGATCTATCCCCTTGACCGCACGCAGCAGTTGCATGGGGATGTCTCCGACGCGTAAGACACGCAGGCTGTGGCACGTGGCATGGTAGGTGACACGATGCGGGAAATAGGCACCGACGTCGACGACGCCTGCGCGCTTGACCAGAAACTCACCCAGTTCGTAGACGCGCGGAGCGAGCGCATCCACCTCCGCGATCAGTTGCGCGTCGCCGCTCAGGATCGCCGCCTTGGGATAGAGATCACGTACCATGCCAACGCACGAGGCTGACGGTGCAACGACCACTTCTGCGTCGCGAAAGCCCGCCACAAAGTGGCGCACCAACGGGATGGCTTCCTGCTGGTAGCCCGTATTGTAGTGCATCTGACCACAGCACGTCTGGGTCTCGGGAAACTCGACGGTATGCCCCAAGCGTTCCAACAAATGGGTAGTGGCGATCCCCACCTGAGGAAACAACGTATCGTTGAAGCATGTAATGAAGAGCGCTGCTTTCATAGGCGCATCCTACTCAGCGATGATCCACAGTCGACAGCTGCGCAAATCGCTCAGCCATCTCTTCCCACGGCACCCGGTCTCCGGCGCTGGGGAGGTAGACCTGCGTTGGCGTTTGTTGCGACACTTCACGAATCTCGGACAAGGTATGCAGTTCGCCGAGCCCGACGAGTTGCAGCAGCGCGTTGCCTAGCGCCGTCGCTTCCGTTGGACCAGCGATCACCGGCGCGCCAAAGGCGTTCGCTAGCCACTGATTGAGCTTGACGTTGCGTGATCCGCCGCCGACCACGTGGATCACCTCGAACCGTCTCTGTGCGAGGAGCTCCAGTTGGCGCAGCACCTCGCAGTAGCGCAACGCGAGACTTTCCAAGATGCAGCGTGCGAAGGCTGCAGGCGAGCTCAACGGCTGTTGCCCATGAGTGCGCAAGTATGCGTTGATCGCATCAGGCATATGTGCCGGCGCCAGAAAACTCGGGTGATCAGGATCGATCAACGCTGCAAATGGAGGCACGCTGTCAAGAGTGACGAGCAGCGCATCGTAGTCTTGCGCCCACTGATCCTGCGTCCATGCGCGTTGGCATTCCTGCAAGAGCCACAAACCAGTGACATTCTTGAGGAACCGCGTGGCGCCGAACACGCCGCCTTCATTGGTCCAGTTCGCGGCAAGCGCCTCTGCCGTCACGACTGGATGAGGGAGTTCGGCGCCAACAAGCGACCACGTGCCAGAACTGATATAGGCCCAGCTTGTTCCAGTGGCGACTGGCACAGCCGCGATGGCAGAACCAGTATCATGGGTCGCTGGCGCAATAATCTTGGCTGCGCCGAGATCAGCGCGCCACTCCGGTCGAGCCTGTCCAAGAAGTGTCCCAGCCTCAACGACTGGCGGCAATAGAGTCGTGGGAATGCCGAGTTCATCGAGCAGATCCCGCGCCCAATCCGCTGCGACAGGATCCCAGCATTGCGTCGTCGTGGCGTTGGTACGCTCACTAACCTGCGTTCCACTTAACCATGTGTGAAGCAAGTCAGGAATCATGAGGAGGCGATGTGCGCTCGTCAGCTCCTGGGGGTACTGGCGCTGGTGCGCATAGAGCTGAAAGAGCGTGTTGATCGGCATGAATTGAATGCCGGTCCGCCGATAGATAGTCTCGCGCGATATGCGTGCGAAGACGGCGTCCATCACATCGTCTGTACGGTGGTCGCGATAGTGATACGTGGGTGCGCACAACAACCCTTCTGCGTTGATGAGTCCGTAATCGACACCCCAGGTATCGACGCCTACACTGTCGAGGCGCCCAGCCATCTGGCGCGCCTTGCGTAAGCCATCCAGCGTTTCCTGCCAAAGACCCAACATGTTCCAGAGCCGATGACCGTCCAGGGTCACCGGACGATTCAGAAACCGACGCACTTCATCCAATCTCAGGTGGCGACCGTCAAAGCGCGCCAGCATCACCCGACCGCTTTCGGCTCCGAGATCGATGGCCGCCACCGTGCGCGCTGTATTCACGCCGTTCCTCGCAGTGCCGCCATTTCCAGGCATACCATGATCGGAGTCACATACAGATCGTGCATGTAGCCGTGAGGGTGATTGATGCCATTCACGAGTAAGGCCGTTGTATCTATGCCGTCTGCGGCGAGGCTCTGCCAGAGTGCGTAGGCATCAGCGAGGGGGATGCCGCGCGCAACGGCCACCTGCCGGAGCGCCAACACATACGCGTCCAGCACGCCGTCATTCTGCGTCGCAACGCATGCTCGCCCGACGTCGCTGCTATCAGCAGGGACGCGCGTCGTGCATTCGGTCGCCATCATGCACGGCGAGAGGAGGATGACCGCCGATGTCGGGAGAAGTTGATCGAGCGCGGCATGCAGGCTCGCTTCATATCGCTGGACGCCGTCGTGGCCGCCCTGTACAGCATCATTCAATGCAAAGGCGAGGATCGTCAGATCTGGGGTATGGCGCAAGACGTCGTCATCGAGGCGCTGCAATGCGGCAGTGAGTGTATCCCCAGGAATGCCAGCGTCGATACCTTGAAATGCGCATGGCGCATACCGATCCGCCAGTTCCGCGAGCAGGCGCGCTGGGAATGCGCGGCGATGGCGGTCAGGATCGATGGCCATTCCGCGGGTGTTACTGTCGCCAAAGAAACAAAGTGTTACCGCGCGTTGAGTGCCGTCATGTTGGCAACTCGCAATACGTCGGTGGACATCCGCCAAAGTCATGGTCGCTTGAACCATCCCACGCGCTCCTTGTCAGTGCGGGCAGCAATTACCGTGGATAGGCTGCCGCGACCCCGCCATCCACATTGAGGATGTTGCCAGTGCTCTTGGTCGCTCGCGTCGGTGAGGCGAAGAAGGCAACCGCCTCGGCGATGTCCTCGGGAAGGATCGATACCCCTAATGTGGTGCGCTTCCGATAGACCTCTTCGAGTTCCTCCGGCGCCACACCATAGGTGGCAGCGCGCTCCTGACGCCAAGCGCTGTCCCAGATGCGCGAGCCGGAGAGCACCGCGTCTGGGTTCACGGTGTTCACCCGAATGCCAAACTGGCCACCCTCCTCCGCCAAGCAGCGCGCCAAGTGCGCCTCCGCCGCCTTCGCGGCAGAGTAGGCAGCTGCATTCTTGCCAGCCACAAGCGCGTTCTTGCTCGCGACGAAGACCAACTGTCCGCCGCATCCTTGCTGCTGTAGCATGCGGAACCCCTCACGCGCAACGAGGAAGTATCCGGTAGCCAGCACATTCCAGTTCCGGTTCCACTCGGCCAAGCTCGTCTCGGTGATCGCCGCGCTGGAGGCAAGTCCCGCATTGTTGACTACCGTATCGACGCCGCCAAAGGCCAGCGCCGCGTCCGCCAAGGCTGCTTTCACCGCATCCTCATCGGTCACATTCATCGGTACCGCCACCGCGCGTCCAGATCCCACCTGCTTGCAAATCGCATCCGCCACGCGCTGCGCGCCCTCGAGATCGATGTCCGCGAGAACCACGTGGGCGCCGTCGCGTGCGAGGCGGAGAGAGACCGCCGAACCGATGCCGCCAGCGCCTCCAGTGACCAACACGACTTGGCGAGCGAATTCTCGTTCGGGAGGGGCCAATTTCAGCTTGTATTGCTCCAAGGGCCAGTATTCAACGGCGTAGCTCTCGTCATCGGTTAGCGAGATAAACCCGCCACGCGCTTCCGCGCCGCGCATCACCGCGATCGCACGATGATAGAGTTGCGCCGCGACATCCGCCATAGCGACGTCTTTTCCGGTGGTGAACATGCCAACGCCCGGGATGAGGATGACGCGTGGATGTGGGTCGCTCAGGGCGTCAGCAGCGCGGAGCACCGTCTCACTCGCGTCTGGGTCGAGATCCTGCTCTGCGTTTGCCGCAAGATAGGCGTTGTATTTGGTGACGTAGGCAGCGACCCCATCGCGTAGGGCGGTCTCGAGCGCAGCGGTATCTTGCTCCGGTGTCCAGTCCACCAGCAGCGGCCAAGGCTTGGTATGCACCAGGTGATCGGGACAGGCGGCGCCGACCTGTGTTAACCGTGGCGCATCCTTGCTACTCGCGAATCCCAACACGTCCTCGTCGTCTTCAAATCGCAGGATCTGTCGTTTATCTGCAGAGACGAGTCCTCGCAGGAGCGGCGCAACTGCAGCGGCAACCTCACGCCGCCGCTCTGAATCCAACGGCTCGGCGCGCATACCACCGAACACCGTGCGGCGGCCCTTGCTGAGCCGCGCTTCCACATACTCGCGCGCCTGTCCAATCACCTGCATCGTCGAGGCGAAGCAGGCTTCATCTGTATCACCCCAGGTGATCAGGCCATGTTTGGCTAAGATGACGAGGTGGGGACGCGCGTGTCCGCGTACGGCGAGCGCGACCTCGCGCGCCAGGCCAAAGCCGGGACGCCGATACGGTATCCAGATCAACTCGTCGCCAAAACACTCACGGGCAAGGCGCTCTCCATCCTCCGCGCAGGCGAAGTAGTTCGTCGCATCGGCGTGTGTGTGGTCGATATGCGTAAAGGGGAGGAACCCATGCAGGAGCGTTTCGATGGAGGGACGGGGCCGGGCGGGATCAAAGAAACAATGAGAGAGGTACGCGACCATCTCTGTGTCGCTCATGCGCTCCCGCTCGAGCAGTGGGGTAATGTCATCGAGATTGAGGCCGGTAAACGAGGCCTCAGTACAGGTCGCCAAGTCCGATCCCGAGCCTTTGACCCACAGCACGCGCGCTTGTCTCCCGCGGAAGTCCACCTCGTCCGACTTCGCGCTGGTGTTGCCTCCACCCCAATTACACACCGAACGATCCGCGCCGAGACGGCGCGACCGCTCCACCAGCTGATCCAGCGTTTGACGCGCACGCTTCTGATCCATGTGATTCATGATGACACTACCTTTAGTCCAACAGATTAGCTGCCTGGATATCCCGCGCTGACAAGTTCGGCGCTGCGCTCGCGCTCGATTTGTTCGACATACCCGCTCTTGCGGAGCGCCGCCACAGGATCGACATCCAATCCTTGACGATGCCGCGCCTCTTCGAGGAGCGGGCGCACATCGGTCTCATAGGCGGCCTGCAACGCGCGATAGCCAGCGAGCACGTCTCCTGCCTTTTGCGCGCGACGGAGTGCCTCGCGGTCCACCAACAGCGCCTTGGTGTAGGCGATCTGGATGTTGACCACGCTCTGCACCATGGCCTCGATCTTGGGCTCGATGTTATGCGACTGATCGATCATGTAGGCGACGCGAGCCACATTGGTGTTGCCGTCTTCCGCCGCGCCCACGATCTCGTTGAAAATGCAGAAGAGCTCCAAGGGATTGACGGAGCCGACGATCAGATCGTCGTCGCCGTATTTGCGATCATTGAAATGGAATCCTCCAAGCCGCTCTTCATCGAGCAACTGCGCGACGACTTGCGGAATATTGGTTCCTTGTGGATGGTGTCCGGTGTCGACGAGCACTTCCGCCTGTGGCCCGACTTTGGTCGCCATCAGCAGCGACGTTCCCCAATCGGGCAGGTCTGTCGAATAGAACGCGGGCTCGAAGAATTTGTACTCGATCAGCAGTCGCATGCCAGACGGCAGGTCGGCGTAGATCGCCTGTAATGACTCGATGAGTCGGCACCGGCGGGCGCGGAGATCATCCTGACCTGGGTAGTTCGTGCCATCGGCTAACCAGAGACTGATGATGTTTGACCCCGTCGCTTGCGCGATGCCGATGCACTCGCGCACATGCTCAATAGCGCGACGGCGGATTGCCTGATCCGGATTGGCCAAGCTGCCAAGCTTGTACGCGTCATCCTGGAACAGATTGGGATTGATGGCGCCGATACGGAGACCCAACTGCTCCGCCTCACGCCGAGCAGCGGGCCAATCATCGGTCTGATCCCAGGGGATATGGAGCGCGACCGTAGGGCAGGCGCGCGTTAAGCGTTGAACCATGGCGGCGTCGGCGAGCTTCTCGTGCAGATTTCGCGCGGCTCCGCGCTGAGCAAACACCTTGAAGCGGGTACCCGAATTGCCGTAGCCCCATGACGGAGTTTCCACGGTGAAGGCCTGGATGCGCTCCAAGAACGCGTCACGATCAAGCGGTGGCTGGCGCCGGGGCAGCAGGGCCCGTAACTCCGCCCCTTCACTATCGGTACTCATGGAGTTTCTCCGCTGCTTGGATTCAAGCCGAGGTTCGAGGTACAACCTTCACGATCATGCTCTACGCGGATCAGCGATACATCGAACACCGCTCACTGTACCTGGATGTGAAGCTCATCTTGCCCGCATTGCTCCTTCCACTGCTGTCCCAAGGTGTGCGCATGTCTGCGGCTCGTCCAGCCACAACAGTGTCGCCCTACGCCCACCTGCAGACGAAGGTGGCACAGATCCCTCTTCACGAAGAAGGCCCTCCCGAAGCAGGTCGCTGACGATGGCGCCAATAGTGACCCGTGACAGTCCGGTGCGGCAGGCAAGCGCCGCCCGCGAGGCGGGCCCATCGTGCGCCAAGCTCGCCAGGACACAGGCGCGGTTCGCTGCGCGCACATCGGCTGGCCTGACTCCGCGTTGTGGCAAGAGAAACTCAGTGGGCATCGCCGCCTCGTCCTGAGATTCCGTCTCCTCCATCGCCATGGTGGTCGTTCCTCAGATGAATCGCTGGGCAGTCGCAGGATCGAAGACGTGGAGATGACCGAGATTGGGCTGGAGAGCGAGCTGCGCGCCCGGCCTGAGGTCTGTACCTGCCTCCACCCGCGCAATGACACTCGGTCCTAATGTGATGGCGTCCTCGGCGGTCTCGCGCGCCTGCGCCGCAGTCTCCGGCAGGATCGTCCCAGACGTCTGCAGATAAATGAGCTGTTCGTTGCCCAGATGCTCCACGACCTCCGCCGTTCCTGCGAGGGTATTCTCGCTGCCCTCGCTCGCCAGGCGCAGATCCTCAGGCCGAATCCCCACGATCACCGGGCGCCCCTCGCTCGTCGCCTGCCCGGCGATCGTCTCCGCTAGCGTGCCAGCAAGTCGCAGTGTCCGCGCATCAGATCCATCTCCGATCACGATCTGCGCGCCATCCGCGCCGCGCAGGAGCCGCGCGCTGAAGAAGTTCATGGCGGGGCTGCCGATGAAACCAGCGACGAAGAGATTGGCGGGCTGGTTGTAGAGTTCACTAGGCGTGCCGAGTTGCTGGATCACACCTCCGTTCAGCACGGCGATGCGATCACCCATCGTCATCGCCTCGACCTGATCGTGCGTGACGTAGACGAAAGTGGTCCCGGTTTGCAGGTGCAAGCGGCTAATCTCAGCGCGTGTCTGCACGCGCAGCTTGGCGTCCAGGTTCGAGAGCGGCTCGTCGAGCAAGAAGACCTGTGGCTCACGCACCAGCGCGCGCCCCAACGCGACGCGCTGCCGCTGCCCACCGGAGAGCTCACGCGGCTTGCGCTGCACATACTCCTCGATCCCCAGCGTCGCCGCTGCTCCTCGCACCCGCCGCTGGATCTCCTCGCGCTTAGTATGGCGCAGCTTCAAGGCGAACGCCATGTTGTCGTAGACGCTCATGTGCGGATAGAGCGCGTAGTTCTGGAAGACCATGGCGATATCACGGTCCTTGGGCACCACGTCGTTGACCAGGCGGTCGCCGATGTAGAGGTCACCCGCCGTGATCTCTTCCAGCCCTGCGATCATGCGCAGAATCGTCGATTTGCCACAGCCAGAGGGACCGACGAGCACAAGGAACTCGTGATCGCAGACCTGCAGATTCAGATCCTCGATGACCTTTGCTTTCCCGCTATAGCTCTTGTCGACGTGTTCGAAACGAACCTCCGCCATGTCACTTTCTCCGTTGCTTACGTCGTTGCGTTATCCGGCAACGCTACCGTTCGGATGAGTCACGCTCTTCAACAGGTCACTCACCCACCACACTAACGAACCTTATGGTGTCTCTCCTTTGGCGGGAGGGATCTGAGGAACAGACGTATCCCGTGCACATACCGACCATTCGCTAACATGGCGAGACCTTCCGCCATTCCACGCGTCACCATTCTCCCGCTGAACGCCCCCAAACTCCGCAACGGCAACTCAGCCATGGTTCGCAGCATCATCTTCCGGGCACCGCCCTGACGCTCTGGGGCAGTATCAACGGTCACGCGGGTCGCACGTCGCGCGGCCGCCCAGTATAAGACTCTGCCGATCAGCGTTCCCTTGATATCGTTCAGCGAAGAATTGACAGTGAATTGCGCGCTAGCAGGTGGAGGACGCCTATGGCTTGCGGAGCCGTACAAGGCAGTAAACGCCGCATCGCTGATGGCTCCCTTATTCACTTCCAGTTGGTAGTAGTCCGCCAACGCTCCGTGCACATCGGCGCTGTCCTCCTGAAATGAAGAGTGAACCGTCACCGGCTCGTGCAAGCGGATGTCCCGGCTCGACGCGCCGATGAGGATCTCATAGGCCCCGCTCTCGACGACCCACTCATGGGCGGCTGCCGCGTAGTAGGCAAACGCGCGCCAGTTGAGCGTGAACGTGATCGTGGCGCTCTCTCCAGGTTGAAGTCGCGTCCTTTGAAACGCCCTTAACTCCTTTTCCGCCTTAAAGACCGACGAGACGACATCGTGCACATAGACCCTCTTCTGTCAAACTGGGAACAAAGCCGGGAAAAATGGGAGTTCGCGCACCAGCACCTTGCGAAGCAAACGAAAGGCACGGATGCTGGTTTCAAC
>Ga0207684_10004873_pt1 | contig 12549 bp, 7 predicted proteins | sample KBSK5501metaG_FD_184342 | JGI IMG/M metagenome (GOLD analysis project Ga0207684, IMG submission 184342) | Corn, switchgrass and miscanthus rhizosphere microbial communities from Kellogg Biological Station, Michigan, USA - KBS K5-50-1 metaG... | ecosystem: Host-associated > Plants > Roots >...
TCTGCTCTACGGCGCGGTCACGGCCACCGTTTTCCTGCTGCTCGAACGTCGCCATCAGGACTGGATGAGGCTCGACCCGCGCTTCGCTGCACGCGAGGCGCGCCTCCAACGTCCCGCTGGCACACCGGCCCCGGCGCTCTGGTTCTTCGCGCTCGGCCTCGGCGTGCTCCTGCCGATCTTATTGAGTTAAGCAGGCCTGCTCTGGCAACTTGTTAATCGTGCTGACACGAAGCGAATCGAGCTGGCGCATCCGCGCGATTCACTGGTCAAACAAAGGCAGTAAGAAAAGTGAATAAGAGCGAGCAAACGAACACGATCTACACCTGCCCGATGCATCCGCAGATCGAACAGGATCATCCCGGCAATTGCCCGATTTGCGGCATGACGCTTGAGCCGAAGACGGTGTTGGCCGGCAGCGAAGAGGACAACGCGGAGCTGCGCGACATGACGCGGCGATTTTGGATCGGTGCGGCGTTGGCGTTGCCGGTCTTTATTCTAGGCATGGCGCATCTGTTTCCGAATGCGCCGACTTGGGTTGCGAGCGATTGGTCGCGCTGGCTACAATTTATTTTGAGCACACCCGTTGTGCTCTGGGGCGGGTGGCCATTTTTTGTGCGCGGGTGGCAGTCGGTTCGCAACCGTTCGCTCAACATGTTTACGCTCATCGCGATGGGCGTGGGCGTTGCCTACTTTTACAGCGCCGTCGTGATGTTATTTCCGCAAGTGTTCCCGCCGTCATTTCAGGAACACGGCAAGATCGGAGTCTATTTCGAATCCGCGGCCATAATTACCGTGCTCGTGCTGCTCGGGCAGGTGCTGGAACTGCGTGCGCGTAGTCGCACGAGCAGCGCGATTCGTGCGCTACTCGATCTTGCGCCGCAAAAAGCCCATGTCTTGCGTAACGGGCAAGAGATCGACGTGCTGCTCGCTGAAATACATGTCGGCGATCAGCTCCGGGTGCGACCGGGTGAGAAAATTCCGATCGATGGAAAAATCATCGAAGGACGAACGAGCGTTGATGAGTCAATGATCACAGGCGAATCGATGCCGGTCGAGAAAACGGTGGGCGACACCGTTATCGGCGGCACGATCAATCAAACCGGCAGCATTTTGATGGAAGCAGAAAAGATCGGCGCCGAGACGGTCCTTTCGCGAATTGTGCAAATGGTGGCAGAAGCGCAGCGGAGCCGCGCCCCAATTCAAGCACTCGCAGACAAAGTATCGGCTTGGTTTGTTCCAGCGGTAATTGTCGTTGCGGTGCTGACATTTCTGGTGTGGGCATCAGTTGGCCCAGAACCGCGATTCGCTTATGCGATTGTGAACGCCGTCGCTGTTCTAATCATTGCCTGTCCGTGCGCACTCGGTCTCGCAACGCCAATGTCGATCATGGTTGGGATCGGTCGCGGCGCACAGGAAGGCGTGTTGATCAAAAATGCCGAGGCCATCGAGACGATGGAAAACGTAAACACCCTCGTCGTCGATAAAACCGGCACGCTTACCGAAGGCAAGCCGCGCCTGACTGCGATCATTGCTTCCAATTCGGCAACTGAAAACGAATTGCTCGCGGCCGCAGCCGCGGTCGAAGACCAGAGTGAGCATCCGCTTGCACGAGCAATTGTCCAAGGCGCGAAAGATCGACAACTGTCAATCCCGAGAGCCGCGAATTTTCAATCAAGGACAGGTGGTGGCGTCGCTGGTGACGTGAACGGACGAATCGTGCTCGTGGGCAAACCGGAATTTCTTAAGACACAAAACATTCGCGATCTCGACAAGCTCGAATCAAAGGCGGCTGACCTTCAGGCACAAGGACAGACCGTGATGTTCGTTGCCATCGACGGTCGCGCGGTCGGCATTCTCGCAGTCTCTGATCCGATAAAGGAATCGGCGCCTGCGGTAATAGAACACCTGCATCGACTCGGAATCAAAATTATCATGCTGACGGGGGATAACGAGCGCACTGCCCGAGCCGTCGCAGACAAGCTCGGTATCGATGAAGTTGAGGCCGGCGTCGAACCACAACGCAAGCACGAACGCGTGCGTCAGCTACGCGAACAAGGCTACACCGTCGCGATGGCTGGCGACGGGATTAACGACGCTCCCGCTCTTGCCGCCGCGGATGTAGGCATTGCCATGGGTACGGGGGCCGATGTAGCGATGGAAAGCGCCGACATCACATTGGTAAAAGGCGATTTGCGCGGAATTGAGAAGGCGATTCGGCTCAGCCGTGCGGTAATGCATAACATTCGGCAAAATCTTTTCTTTGCTTTCATCTACAACGCGCTCGGCATTCCAATCGCGGCTGGCGTTCTCTATCCTTTTATCCGTTTGCTCTTGAACCCAATGATCGCAGGCGCGGCGATGAGTCTTAGTTCTGTTTCAGTTATCGCGAACGCGCTGCGGCTGCGTGCCGTAAAGCTGTAACCGGTTGACGGTTCGAATACCTGCGTTTATCCGTTCCTTTCGCAATGCTTTCTTTTTGCTGCAAATGGTTTCGTGTGCTCTGCGCGTTGTTTGCGTTTTTCGTGATCACCGGCGATTTAGTCGCGGATGCAGTGCACGACGCAACTGGTGCATGCGTCACAGAATCTCAAAGCGGTGACCACGATAGTTGTCCTGCGTGCGCCGGATGTGCAGTCCACACATGGGCAGCTTTGGTAGATGAAGGCGCAGTGGCCATAGCGGCGACTGACGGAGCCGGCGCTTCTTTGCCAGAAGAGAACGGCTATTGCGTGGTCGGTTTGCCAGCGGCAATCGATCATCCGCCTCAACTCGGCTAGCGACCTGAGTTGCACCTTCGCGCCCTGACGGCGCGAATTCTCACGCTCAGGTCCTTTCGTCGGACCGACGCGACGTGTGCGTCGCGTTCCTGCCGCCCTCGCGGCTTGCACTTCACACCATTTGATCAATGCCGAATTACAACTTTACGAAAATCCTGATAGCAGTTTCGCTCGCGGGCGCTTCTGTGGTCCGCGCCGAGACACTAGAACAACTCACGGCTGAAGCGCTGCGGAACAATCCCCAATTTCGCGTACTGCAAGCAAGCGTCGCATCAGCTGAAGGCGGGGTGCGAACAGCGAAGGCATGGCAGAACCCAGAACTTTCGGCCGCACCGGGTGTTCGCCAACTTAGGGAAGGCGCGAACGAGAATATTTTTCACGGCGAATTCGAGCTGAATCAGCTCTTCCTATTTGCGGGCAAGCGACAACTGCTCGTCGCGATTGCCCAGCGCAACGTGGAGCTCAGCAAACTCGCGCTCGAAGGTTTGCGGTTTCAGCTCACCACGGCGGTGCGGAAAGGTTTCTCCGAAGTGCTCGCCGCTCAACAAATCGCCAGTCTTCGTCGAGAGCAGATCGAATCAGCGAAAACGTTTTATGAAGCGGCAGTGAAACGCGCGGAAGGCGGGTACGCATCGGACTTTGAAGCGGTCAAGGGTCAGGCTGAGTTGATCGATGCGCAAAAACTAGCTCGCACAGCCGAAGGTCAGATCGCGTCGGCGCGCGTGGAGCTGAACACTTTGCTCGGCCGCGATCCCTCGTCGCCGCTAAAGCTCAGTGGAAGTTTACAAAATGCGCCGCCGCGCGGGACGACCGGCAACTACATCACGTTAGCGATGACGCACAATCCGAGTCTTCGCACTCAGGAAATGCAGGCGCAGTTGGCCGGATTGAACCTGCGCAAGACACGGCTCGGACGGCGGCCCGATTTCGCGATCGGCCCGCGTGTCGAATACACGGATCGCGAACGGACCTACGGCCTTGGCGCAACGGTTGCGCTTCCACTCTGGAATCAGTCGCAAGGCGAAATCCAAACCGCGCTCGCTGAAGAGCAAAAAGAAATCGCAGCGGCGGAAAAGCTCCGTGCGGAAATCGCCGGAGCGGTGACGAAGGCCGCAGCGACGTTGGATGTTTCGCGCGACCAGCTCACGCTCTATACGCCAGCGTTTCTGGAGAAACTGAAAACGTTCGTCGCGCAAGCGGAGAAGAGCTATGCGCAGAACGCCACCACCATCCTGATCTATCTGGACACAAAACGCACCTACTTCGACGCGCTCGCGAGTTATTACGAAGCGCTCGGTCACGTCGCGAGCAATCGCGCCGAACTCGAGTCCGCCATCGGCGTGCCCGTCGATCTAAAAAATCCCGAATCGGAGTAAATCGAGGCAATGAAGCGACATCAACTTAATTTGGCGATTTTATGCATTGCACTCGCGGCGATGTTGAGTGGTTGCGGTAAGAAACCTGAAGAGGAAAAAAAGCAGCCGAAGGCGGACGAAAATATCGTCACGCTGACGAAGGCGAATCTCGAGCACGTCGAGATCAAAACCGAGCCGGTCGTTCTCGGCAATTTGGCGACGACCCTTAAAGCGGCCGGCCGCGTGAGCGCGAACGCGAACAAGACGGCGAAGGTTTCGAGCACCCTGGAAGGCAGGCTCGTCACGCTTCATGTCGATCTTAACGATCGAGTAAAACGCGGCGATATTCTTGCTCTCGTCGAAGCGCCGGAGCTTCTTGGCAAACAATTAGAACTCAAAGCGCCAATAGACGGAGTCATCGTCGAGCGAAAGAGCGCCGCAGGCGAGCAGGTCGATAAGGCCAAGGAAATCTTCACGATTAGCGAGCCGACAAATCTATGGGTGATCGCTGAAATCAAAGAGCGCGACATCGGTGCCGTGAAGGTTAGTCAGGACGCCAGCTTCTCGGTGCTGGCGTATCCCGGCGAGACATTTCGCGGGAAAGTCGTCCGGCTCGGCAATCAAGTCGAAGCCGAATCGCGCACGTTGGAAGTGCGCATTGAAGTGAGCAACGCCGATGGACGCTTGAAGCCGGGAATGTTTGCCGATGTGGAAATCACCACGACGATTTTACAGGACATTATCGTCATCCCCGATTCGGCGCTTCAAACCAGACGAAGAGAACCAGATCATATTTGTCGCGCTGGACGGAAACAAATTTCAAAAGCGCGTGGTGAAACTCGGCATGGAACAGCGCGGACGGGCGCAAGTGCTCGAGGGTTTGAAGGTTGGGGAGAAAATCGTGACCGACGGCAGCTTCATTCTCAAATCGGAGATGCTCAAAGGGGAACTGGGGGAATAATCGTGATCGATTCGATCCTGAATTTCTCCGTGCGGCAGCGAATGCTCGTCATTCTTGCCGCCGTAATTCTCACCGGCTTTGGAATCTTGGCACTGCAGCGCATTCCAATCGACGCCTTTCCCGATGTGACAAACGTGCAGGTGCAGGTGCTCGCGAAGGCCGGCGGAATGTCGCCGCCGGAAGTGGAGAAGCTCGTCACTCGCCCGATCGAAATCCAGATGGGCGGTCTTCCGCGGTTGATGGAAATTCGTTCGGTTTCGAAGATTGGCCTTGCCGCGATCACAATCGTTTTCGAAGACGGGGTCAACGACTACTTCGCGCGCCAACTCGTATCGGAGCGATTGGCTAGCGCCCGTGAAAATCTGCCTGCTGGCGTCGACGTTGAGCTTGGTCCGATTACCACCGGCTTGGGAGAAGTCTTCCAGTATACCCTGGTCAGCAAGGATCCGAAGTACGACGCGACGGAAATACGCACGATCCAAGACTACATTGTGCGCCCTTCACTACGTACAGTCCCGGGTGTCGCAGATGTGAACTCGTTCGGTGGCTTCGTAAAGCAATTTCAGGTCGTCGTCAGACCGGAGCGGCTTACTTCATTTCATGTTAGCTTGCAGCAGGTCTTTGAGGCGCTCGCGAAGAACAATTCAAACGCGAGCGGTAACTTCATCGAGCATCAGTCCGAGCAATACGTGGTGCGAGGGCTGGGCTTGGTAAAAAACACGCAGGACATCGGCAATATCATTGTCGCCGTGCACGAGCACACGCCGATCTACGTGCGCGATGTCGCCGAGGTGAGAATTGGCGCGGAGTTGAGACAAGGCGCGGTAACAATGAACGGTGAAGGGGAAGTGGTCAGTGCCATTGTGCTGATGCTCAAGGGAGCGAGCGGTCGCGACGTGGTAAATGGAGTGAAGGAAAAACTACCGGCAATTCAAAGGGCGCTGCCGAAAGGGGTCGAGCTGATTCCATTCTACGACCGAACCGATCTCGTCCGGAAGGCGATCCACACCGTCACATCTGCACTTGAGGAAGGCGCGGTTTTGGTGCTGATCATCCTCGTCGTTTTGCTCGCTGACATTCGCAGCGCGCTTATCGTGACGCTGGTTTTGCCATTGGCCGCGCTCTTCGCTTTCATCATGATGCGCTGGTATGGCCTTAGCGCGAACTTAATGTCGTTAGGCGGATTAGCCATCGGCATCGGCATGATGGTGGATGGCGCGGTCGTGATGGTGGAAAATATTCATCGCCATCTCACCGAGAAACCTGATCCCGGTAGAAAGCATGGGCATGCCAATAAAATCGAAACGGTGCTTTATGCAGCGAAGGAAGTCGGGCGGCCAATCGTCTTCGGCATAGCCATCATCATTATCGTTTTTCTACCGCTCTTTACCTTGCAGGGATTCGAGGGAAAAATGTTCAGCCCGCTCGCGTTTACGATTTCGTTCGCGCTGTTTGGTTCGCTGATCCTTTCCCTCACGCTAGTGCCGGCGCTGGGTACTTTCTTTCTTAAGCAAGTGCCTCACGAGCATGATCCTTTTCACATTCGCTGGCTCAAGCACTTCTATTTTGTCGCGCTGAAATCATGTATCACGCATCCCTGGCGTATCGTGCTAGCTGCGCTTATCGCGCTGATCGTTTCGCTTCTGCTCGTGCCCTTTATCGGCACGGAGTTTCTGCCTTCGCTTGATGAGGGCGCGGTCGCCATCGAAGCGCGGTCGCTGCCGAGTATCTCGCTGCGACAGGCGGTTGATTTGCAAACGCGCGCACAACGAATCTTCAAACAATTTCCGGAAGTGATCGACGCGGTTTCAAAAACTGGACGAGCAGACATCGCGACCGATCCGATGGGCATCGATTCCACGGACATGATGATGACACTGCGGCCTCAGTCCGAGTGGACCAGCGCGAAAACTAAAGAAGAGCTCGTGTCGAAAATGCGCAGCGCGTTCGCCGATCTGCCCGGCGTGACGGGCAACTTTACGCAGCCAATTGCGCTGCGAGTCGATGAGCTGGTCAGCGGAGTCAAATCCGCCATCGGAATCAAAATCTTTGGTGACGATCTTAAGGTGCTAAAAGACAAAGCCGACGCGGTCGGGCGCGTTCTTTCGAAGGTAGGCGGCGCCACAGACGTGAACGTCGAGAAAGTGAGCGGCCTTGCGTATCTACAAATCGAAGTGGATCGCGAACGGATTGCCCGCTACGGCATCAACGTCGCCGACATTCATGATGTCATCGAAACGGCGATCGGCGGTAAAGAAGCAAGCAAGGTATATGACGGAATGAAAGTCTTTGGGCTTGCCATGCGCTTTCCCGAATCCGCGCGCAACGACGTCGAGCCAATCCGCGAGATTCTCATTCCATCCCCGAGCGGCGCGCTCATTCCGCTCGGTCAACTCGCCAAAGTGGAAGTGAGCGAAGGCCCGGCGCAGATCAGTCGCGAAATGGCACAACGCCGCATCGTCATCGAATGTAATGTGACCGATCGCGACATTGGCAGTTTCGTCGCCGAAGCCAAACAAAAGATCGACAACGCGGTGAAGTTGCCGCCCGGGTACATGATGACGTGGGGTGGTCAGTTCGAGAATCAGCAGCGGGCCATGAAGCGCTTTTCGATTGTCGTACCCATCACCATAGCCGCGATTTTCCTGTTGCTCTTCAGTTCGTTCAATTCCGTTAAACAGGCGCTCCTCATCATCATGAACATTCCGTTCGCGCTTATCGGCGGGATTTTGGCACTCGTCATCGGGCGATTTAACCTGAGCGTGAGCGCAAGCATCGGCTTTATAGCGCTCTTCGGCGTGGCGGTGCTCAATGGCGTCGTTATGGTCAGCTATTTCAATGAACTGCGTCGTGAAGGAATGAACGTTGAACTCGCTGTCGTGAAAGGCGCGGTGTTGCGTCTGCGTCCCGTGCTTGTCACCGCCAGCGTTGCTGCCCTGGGATTGATTCCGATGCTCTTTGCCACTGGTCCCGGCAGCGAAATTCAAAAACCGCTCGCCGCTGTTGTTATTGGTGGCCTTATTAGCCCGACGGCGTTGACCCTCTTTATCCTGCCGACGCTTTATAACGTGTTCGAACGAAAGGCGCGGCTGGCGCCGCACCCGTTACCAAATCCGCCGCTCACCATCGAGCTCGCCTAATCAAAATGAACAGCCAGCAGACGGTTCTGCGCGTCTCCGGAATGGATTGCGCGGAGGAAGTTGCCGCAATTGAGCGCGCGCTTAAGCCGATCAGCGGTGTGCGCGAAATCCGTGCAAATCTGCTCGTCGGCAAGGCCACAGTTTTCCACGACGCGAGCGTGACACCCGAAACGTTGATCAACGCGATCGCGGGTGAAGGACTCAAGGCCACTTTCGCAAGCGCTGGCGCCGGTGAGGCAAGTGAAACCGCGCAAAGAGCGCGCCTGATTTCGGTGGTGATCTCGGGGGTCTGTACTGGCTTGGGATTGCTCATTCGCTGGCGTGCGGGCGGAGATGATATCCTGACCATCGGCCTGTTTGCGGCAGCGATTGTCAGCGGTGGCTGGTTCATTTTGCCAAAAGCGATCCGCGCTGCGCGGCGCTTCGCGCTCGACATGAACGTGCTCATGACCGTGGCGGTGACGGGCGCGGCCGCAATCGGTGAATGGTCGGAAGGCGCCGCAGTAGCGTTTCTCTTTGCGCTTTCGGAGCTGCTCGAAAGTTTCAGCGTGGCGCGTGCGCGCAAGGCGATCTCTTCGCTCGTGAAACTATCGCCACCTGTAGCGCTGGTCAAAGAACGCGATGGGTCGCGCGAAGTGCCGGTGGAACAAGTAAAGCCAGGTGATGTGATCGCGATCAAGAGCGGCACGCGCATTCCGCTTGATGGCGAAGTCATCGAGGGCGAATCCTCCGTGGATCAAGCGCCAATTACCGGTGAATCCGTTCCGCTAGAAAAGAGGAAAGGCGACATCGTTTTCGCGGGAACGATCAACGGTGCTGGCTCACTCGACGTGCGCGTGACGAAGCTTTCGAGCGATACGACGCTTGCGAAAATCATTCATCTTGTCGAAGAAGCACAGTCGCAGAAAGCGCCTTCGCAGCGGTTCGTGGATGTCTTTGCAAAATATTATACACCGAGTGTGATGGTGCTGGCGGTGCTCGTTTTATTGGTTCCGCCACTTCTTTTTCACGAGCCTTGGCTCACGTGGATTTATCGTGCGCTTGTTCTGTTGGTCATCGCCTGTCCGTGCGCGCTCGTGATTTCGACACCGGTTTCAATTGTGTCCGGTCTTACCGCGATGGCGCGACGGGGCGTGCTCATCAAAGGTGGCGCGTTTTTGGAAGCTATCGGCAAACTGCGCGCGCTTGCGTTGGATAAAACCGGCACCATCACCGAAGGCAAGCCGCGGGTCACAAAAGTGCATGCGCTCGACGCGACGCCGGAAGACGAAATCGTGCGCATCGCTGCTTCGATCGATTCGCATTCCGAGCATCCGCTCGCTCAGGCCCTGGTGGATTACGCGCAGAAACAACATGTTAATCTTGCGCGCAGCGAAAATTACAAGGCGCACAGCGGGCGCGGTGCTTCCGGCAAAATCGACAATCACCATTACTTTGTCGGCAACCATCGCTTCACGCATGAGTTAGCCGTTTGTTCCGAGGAAATCGAGCGGCTCCTGGCTGAGATTGAAGGCGCGGCGCGATCGGTTGTCGTGGTAGGTCACATGCCGCATCACGGCTGTAAAGGTGAAGTGCTCGGCATTCTCGCGGTCGGCGATGCGGTGCGTGCAAACGCAAAGGACGCAATCGTCGCGCTGCACGATGCCGGCGTGCGCAAAGTTGTCATGCTTAGCGGAGATAATCAGCGCACTGTCGATGCAATCGCCAGACAAGCGGACATCGACGAAGCGCACGGCGACCTTTTGCCCGACCAGAAAGTCGATCGCATCAAAGAGCTGATGAAGCGCGAGCGTTACGTCGGCATGGTGGGTGACGGCGTCAACGATGCACCTGCCATGGCCATCGCTACTGTCGGCATCGCCATGGGCGCCGCGGGCACAGACGCAGCGATCGAAACGGCGGATATCGCACTGATGAAGGACGACCTGGCCAAAATTGCTGAAACAATTCAGCTTGGACGCCGCACGCTACGCGTCATTCAATTCAACATCGCATTCGCTCTCGCTGTGAAAGCGGTCTTTCTGGTCCTTGCTCTGCTTGGCTACACGAGTCTTTGGCTGGCAATCGCCGCTGACACGGGCGCGACGCTGGTTGTGATTGCCAATGCTTTGCGACTCTTGCGAACGAAGGCCTGAGATTCGGTCAGATCGGTGAGCCGACTCGGAATAGCACCGAAGACCCTACGCAAAGTTGTGATCATCGTCGCGAGCCTGAATTTGGCTTATTTTGGTGTCGAGTTCGCGGTTGCGGTTGCGATCGGATCAGTGTCGCTTTTTGCGGACAGTATTGACTTTTTGGAGGATACGTCAGTGAATTTGCTCATTGCCGTAGCGCTCGGCTGGAGTGCGCTTACACTCTTTCTGGATGGCCCGACCTCATCGTCGGTCTCGGCATCATGGCCATCAATGTTGATGCGGCCCGCGCAGTCTGGAACGCCCGCGCGCGAGGAGCGTCGGCAAGCGCCTGCATAAACATTGAACCCGAGACAGTCGATTCGGCCGACGCTATGAATCCATTACGTGCGGCTATCTTTCGATCGTCTTGATGATCGGGTCGGGGCGACGCGTTTGCTTGGGTGGTGGTGGCTCGACAGTGTCGCCGCCTTGGCGCTGATACCATTCCTGATCAAAGAAGCTCACGCGGCGATTCGCGGTGAACACCAGTGTTGCACAGCTTGATCGACAGCAAGTGCGATCGCGCTCGCGACAAAGTTTATCTTTTGGTTAAGCTAAACAAAACCTAACATCTCAATCCTATGATTACACGACTTATCATTGCAGTGTCTGTTGCATTGTTTTTCACACCGGCTGCCGCCGTGTTCGCTCAGGAACATCCGGAGCATCCGAAAAAAACAGCAGAACATCCGAAGAAAGGAGAACATCCACAAAAAGCCGGCGGGAAAGAAGTGACAACGGCGGAGATCTCGGCCGGCATTAAGAAACACATCGAGAGCGAGACGAAGAAGTCCAGCGACGGAAAGTTTCACGCGAAGCATGAGGGCAAAGATCTCGCGCTCGATTTGATCAAGGTCCATGATGACCGCCTCTCAAGCCTCGGCGGCGGGAAATATTTCGCCTGTGTCGACATGAAATCGACCGACGGCACAACCTATGACATTGACTTCTTCATGACGGGAAAACCGGGCAACATGAAAGTCACGGACACTTCCGTCCACAAGGTTAATGGCAAGCCTCTCTACAACTGGAAAGAAGAAGGCGGCGTCTGGAAGAAGGTGCCAATTTAGAATCTCATTTCCGCCATTCCGAAGTGATGTATGAACGAGCCAACAAAATGCACTTTCAATTTGAACTCCATCGTCTCAACATCCCCTCCTATGTTTACAAGAACCGTCATCGCCGTATTCGTTCCCTTCTTTTTCACACCGGCAACGTTGCTCCTTGGTGAACACCCGGAGCACCCGCGGCAACCGATTCAACTCCCGCAGCAAGCAACACAGTCTCAGCCCAGAACTGTCCAGACACAGGAAGTAACCAAAGCTGATATCTCCGCCGGCATCAAAAAGCACATCGCGAGGGACGAAAAGAAATCGAGCGACCGAAAGTTTCACGTTACGTATGGGGGCAAAAATCTCGCGCTCGACCTGGTCAAAGTTCATGACGACCGGCTTTCAAATCTTGGTGGCGGCAAGTACTTCGCCTGTGTCGATATGAAAGCGAGCGACGACACCCTCTACGACATCGATTTCTTCATGGCCGGGAAACCGGGCGACATGAGAGTCACTGAAACCTCCGTTCACAAAATCAACGGGAAGCCGCTTTACAATTGGAAAGAAAAAGGGGGAGTGTGGAAGAAAGTGAAGGCGTAGAAACCGAAGCTTAGGCCATTGCGCCGTTTGCTGGCTCTAGCGTTCATTTTTGTCGGAACACTGCCGATTTTCGGTGGCGATCGGCGTGATATCCGTTCGGCAGAGCGTTTCGATTCCCTGAACCAGAAATGTATACCATGTCTTGACTGCGACGTTCTGAGTTGGGCGTTGGACGTTTGCTGCTCATCGGTTGGCCTTCATCTCCTCGCGCTCCCAACTGACAATTGACCAACACTTACTGAGGAGTGATCGCTCTGCATTTTAAGCTTGACGCCAGCTCTCTGGCTATTTAGACATTTCTTTATGAACTCCGAGAGGCGATTCCCCGTCCTTGGCGGAGCGTCACAAAAGACAAAAACAATTTCCTGCCCGTTATCGTGTGACCGGCACGCGCATGACCCGCTAGTCTCGCGGCGCCGGTTTATCGGCGGCGCTGCGACGGCCCTCGGTACCGTTTTGCGCGCTTCCGTACTGCCTCCCGGCGCGGCTC
>Ga0207684_10004874_pt1 | contig 12549 bp, 12 predicted proteins | sample KBSK5501metaG_FD_184342 | JGI IMG/M metagenome (GOLD analysis project Ga0207684, IMG submission 184342) | Corn, switchgrass and miscanthus rhizosphere microbial communities from Kellogg Biological Station, Michigan, USA - KBS K5-50-1 metaG... | ecosystem: Host-associated > Plants > Roots >...
CGGGAGCAATGCGCATCTCGACGTCCAGGCGGCCGGGAGAGTTGGCGTGGGGCCAGAAGGAGTCGGGGAACGAGCGGGTGGCCAGCCGCGGCGCCTCCACCGCCTGCTGCGGGGCCATGCCGAAGGCGGTGATGTTGAGCAGCACCTGCAGCATCGCTTGCTGCTGCACGTCGCCGCCCGGCGTGCCGAAGGCCATGAACGCGCGGCCGTCGCGCAGCACCAGGGAGGGCGCGGGGGTGAGCCGCGGCCGCTTGCCGCCCATCACCTCGCTCGCGTGGCCGGGGACGAGCCAGCCCTGCGAGCCCCGCGGCGAGACGACGCAGCCCACGCCGGGGATCACCGGGGAGTCCACCCCGCCCGGATCGCTGGGCGTGGCCGAGAAGGCGTTGCCCTCCGCGTCGATCACCGAGACGTAAGAGGTGTCGAGCGTGCCCGCGCGCGACGGCGCCCCGACCGGCGACGCGGCGCCGTGGCCGTTGCGCACCGCCGCTTTGCCCTCCGGGTCGCCCGCGGGAGGCATGTCGGGCCACGCGCGATCCTCGCGGATCAGGCCGCGGCGCAGCTCGGCGTAGGCCTTGGAGAGCAGCGCCTCCACGGGCACCTTCACGAAGCGCGGATCCCCGTAGTAGGCCTCACGATCGGCGAAGGCGAGCTTCATCGCCTCCACTAGGAGGTGCAGGCCGCGCGGGGTGTTGTGGCCGAGGGCGGGCCAGTCGTACGCCTCGATCAGGTTCAGCATCTGCAGGAAAACGGGGCCCTGGCACCAGAAGCCGCACGCGGCCACCTCGTAGTCGTGGAAGGTGGTACGGAGCGCGGGCGCGACCTCGGCCTGGAACTCGGCGAGGTCCTCCCGGGTGAGCAGGCCGCCCTCGCGGGCATGGTAGTCGGCGATGCGCCCGGCGATGTCGCCCTTGTAGAACGCGTCGCGCGCCGCGCGGATCGCGCCGGCACGGCCGCGGCCGCGCGCCTGCTGCTCGGCCGCCACCATCTCCCTGATCGTCGCGGCCAGCTCGGCTTGCACGAAGAGCTGGCCGGCCGCGTGGGGGCGGCCGCCGGGCAGGAAGATCGCGGCGGAGGTCGGGAAGCGCTTGTAGCGCTCCGCGTTGCTGGCCATGATCGAGGCCGAGAAGGCCGACGTCGGGAAGCCGTGCTCCGCGCACTCCAAAGCGCCGGCCACCGCCTCGGCGAACGACCGGGTGCCCCAACGCTCGAGCGCCACGCACCAGGAATCGGGCGACGACGGCACCACGGTGCGCAGCAGGCCGATCGGGATGTCGCCGCCGTGCTTGGTGCGGAAGTACTCCGCGCTCGCGCGGCGCGGGTACGGCCCGACGCCCGAAACCTCGTAGGTCTCGCCGGTCGAGGCCAGGTGGACGAGGATCGGGGCGACGCCCGCGAAGCACACCATGTCGGGGTGCACGACCCCCAGCATGAAGCCCGCGGCCACGCCCGCGTCGATCGCGTTGCCCCCGGTGGCGAGCACGCGCGCGGCCGCCTGCGCCGCGAGCGGGTGTCCCGCCGCCACCATCCACTTCCGCCCCATCACCTGCGTCATCGGGCCCGAGCCCGCCGGCGCAGCGCTGCGCTGGTACTGCGCGGAATCGAGTGTCATGCCCGGTATCCTAGCATAGGGGCGCGGTCGCGGCGGGGGCGCCCGCAACCGTGGTAGCATGACCACATGAAACGGGGCGCGCCCCTCATCGGAGTGAGCACGTCGATCACGGTGGGCGCTCATCCGGAGCGCGCCTACGTGAACTCCACGTACCTGCAGGCGGTGCAGCAGGCCGGCGGCGTGCCGGTGGCGCTGCCGCCCCAGCTCTCGCCCGCGTCCATGCGCCGGCTCACCGACGATCTCGACGGCCTCCTGCTGACCGGCGGCGGCGACGTCGACCCCGCGCTCTTCGACGAGGCGCCCCACGCCACCCTCTACGACGTGGCCCCGTCGCGCGACACGCTCGAGACCGCGGTGCTCCACCTCGCCCTCGAGCAGGGTCGGCCCGTCCTCGCGGTGTGCCGCGGCCTCCAGGTGCTGAACGTGGCCCTCGGCGGCAGCCTCTATCAGGACGTGGGCGCCGATCCGGGGACGCAGATCCCGCACAGCCAGAAGGAGCCGCGCGACCAGCCCACCCACAAGGTGACGGTCACGCCGGGCAGCCGCCTCGCCGAGACCCTCGGCGCGGACGAGCTCGAGGTCAACAGCATGCACCACCAGGCGATCCGACGTCTCGGGCGCGGCCTCACCGCGGTGGCGTGGGCGCCCGACCAGCTCGTCGAGGGCGCGGAGCTCGACGACCCCGCGCGCTTCGTGCTCGGGGTGCAGTGGCATCCGGAGGAGCTGGTGGGCCACTCGGAGCCGGCCCGGCGTCTCTTCGCCGCCCTCGTGGCCGCGGCCCGCAAATCCTGACCCCGCCCGAGGAGGGAGCGCCGCCCGCGCCGATCCCCGACGCGCCCGCGTCTTTCCCGAACTCGTCCGCCGCCGTCGCCGAGGCGCCCGCGGTCCCCGCGCCCGAGGCTCCCACGCGCTACTTCTCCCCGTGGGTCACCGCGGTCTATGCGCTGCTCACCGCCGCGCTGGTCGCGTTCTTCTACGTGAGTTGGGGCTCGCCCCTCGCGAACCTGGAGCACGGCGAGCAATCGCTCGAGCGGCTGGTCTCGCGCGAGATGGACCTCCGCCAGTCCTTCGAGCACGCCGCCCGCTGGGAGCGCCGGCTCTACGAGCTGACCGGCTCGGATCCGGAGAGCTTCGACGACGCCATCGCGCGCTACGACGAGTTCGACGAGGACCAGCGCTCCGCCCGCGGCGATCTCGACCTGGTGGTGCTGCTCGGCGAGGCCGGGCTGCTCGAGCGGGCCGCCGGCATCATCGAGGCCCTCGACGGGGCCGAAGGGGAGGGCGCCCAGTACGCGCGCTGGCTCGAGGCGGCCTATCTCGACGCGCCCTCGTCCGAGGAGGCCACCACGATCGCGGAGGAGATCCGGCGCGAGCTCCCCGCCGACTGGTTCACCGACACTCTCGTCCGCCGCGTCGCCAGCCGGGTGGACGATCAGCCGCTGCAGACCCAGGCCGAGGCCGCCATCGAGGCCCGCGCCCACTCGATGCTGACGCGGGTGCGCGCGCTCACCGCCCTCGGCGCCGCGGTCCTGTCCCTGAGCGTGGTGGTGGCGCTGCGCCTGCGCACCTTCCGCCGCGACCCGCGTCTCGCCGACGCGCCGCTGCCTCCGCCCTGGCGCGGCGCGGACGGGGTCGGCCTCTTCTTCCGGGCCGCCTTCGCCTACCTGCTGATCCCCGCCTTGGTGGTACTGCTGCTGCCGCGCATGCCGCCGGTCACCGCGGTCATGGGGCTGGTGGGCGGCCTGCCGACGCTCTGGTGGGCGCGCCGCTATCTCCACGCGCGCGGCCTCACGGTGCGCGACACGTTCGGCCTGCGCCTGGGCCCCGGTCGGGTCGCGCGCCTGCTCGGCTGGGGGCTCGTGCTCCTCGCCGTCTCCATGGCCGGGGAGAGCTTGATCTACCTCGGCCTGAGCGCCCTCGGGGTCAGCTCGCACTGGGCCGACGGCTTCCTCGAGGAGTTTCTCTGGGGGCCGCCCACCGCGGTGATCGCGGGCACTCTGGACGGGGTGGTGTGGGCGCCCATCTTCGAGGAGCTCGCGTTCCGGGGCCTGCTCTTTCCCACCCTGCGCCTGCGCCTCCCCGCCGGGCTCGCCGCGCTGCTGAGCGCCGCCATCTTCGCGTTCGCGCACGGCTACGGCGTGCAGGGCTTCGCCGCGGTCACCTGGAGCGGCATGGTGTGGGCGCTCGGCTACCAGCGGACACGCAGCTTGCTGCCCGGCATGCTCGCGCACGCGGGCAGCAACCTGCTCGCCACCGGCAGCTTCCTCGTGCTGCTGCGCTTCTAGCCCCGCCTCACGCCAGCGAGGTGTCGACCACCGCGAGGCGGCTCTGCCCGGGCGCGTACCGCACCTCGCGCACGCCCAGCACGCCGCGCAGCTCCTCCACCGGCACCTTGATCGGGCCCGGCCCCGGCCCGACGCCGGGAGCGGGCTGCGGGAACGAGGTGGAGCGCGCGGTGTGGAACGTCACGTTGCCCTCCACCTTCTGCATGATCTGGTGGATGTGGCCGTTGAGCACGGTCACCGAGCCGAAGCGCTTGAGATAGCCCAGAGCCTGCGTGCCGTCGTCGGTGACCCAGCCCCACTCCGGATAGACCGCCCACAGCGGGACGTGCGCGAAGACCACCACCGGGGTGCTGCTCGGGAGCGGGGCCAGGTTGCGCTCGAGCCACTCGAGCTGCTCCGGACCCAGGCTGCCGAGCTTGCCCGCCTTGAAGTTGAGCACGTTGACGAGGCCCACGAAGTGGACCCCGCGGTAGTCGAAGGTCTGCCAGCCGCGCCCGGGTCCGCCCACCGCGAACCGATTGAGGTACTCGGTGCCGCCGTCGGCGAACACGTCGTTCTCCCCGGGGACGTAGAAGGTCCGCTCCGCCCCGACGCCCTTGAGGGCCTCGCTCACCGTGTCGAACGCGCCCGGCTTCTGGGCGTGGGTGATGTCGCCGGTGTGGATCAGGAACGCGGGCTTCGGGTCGAGCGCCTTGATCCGCGCGATGGCGGCCTCGAAGGTGCCGAGCGCGTCCGGGTTTGCCGCGCCCTTGAAGCCGATGTGGGTGTCGCTGATCTGCACGAAGCTGAAGCTCTCACCCGACTGCGCCTCGGCCCGGCCGGGCCCGAACGCGCGCGAGCGCGGGACCCCGCCCACCACCGACCAGAGGAGGCCGGTGCCGGTCCACGCCATGCACTGCAGGAAGCCCCGCCGATCCACCTCGTGTCCGTCGCTCATGCTCAGCTCCTCTCCGGCGTGACGATCACCTTGCCGGTCATCAGGGGGTGCAGCGTGCAGTAATACTCGTAGGTGCCGGGCGTCGTGAAGGTGTAGGAGAAGGTCTCGTCGGTGTCGAGGCCCGGCGAGCGGAAGGTGTCGACGCTCGACGTCACGGTGTGGGTGTCGTCGTCGTGGTTGATCCAGGTGACGGTGGTCCCGGCCTTCACGGTCACGGTGGGCGCGCTGAACGCGTGGGCCCGGATCTCGACCTGCGTGCCCTCCATCTGGGCGGGCACCTGGGCCGGCGTGGGGGCGGGCGTCTGGGCCGGCGCTACCGCCGGCCAGGCCAGCCACAGGGCCGCCGCCGCGACCAATGCTTCCATGATCAAACCCTCCTCGGAGCTGATAACGCGGATCAGGACAGATCGTTCCATGGAACGATCCGGGGCTCCGGGCGTTACGGACGATGAAGCCATCCCTTGGATGGCGGAAGCACGTGAACGGAGTCTATGATCTCGGCATGGCAGGCGAGCCGCGGGCCCAGGTCGGCGCGCTCGGGCGCGAAGCCCTGGCGTACGCGGACACGCTCTACAACCTCGCCCGCTACCTCACCCGGAGCCCGACCGACGCAGAGGACCTCGTGCAGGAGACCTACGCGCGGGCGCTCTCGGCCGCGCACCAGTTCACCCCGGGGACCAATCTCAAGGCGTGGCTCTTCCGCATCCTGCGCAACACGTTCCTCAGCCAGTACCGCCACGAGCGCCACAACCCCACGGTGGGCGGGCTCGACACGGTGGCCCCCGCCGTGCCGAGCGCGGAGCCGACCCAGTGGCTCCTGGGCGACGTCGAGCTGGACCGGCTGCGCAAGGTGGTCGGCGAGGAGATCGAGCGCGCTCTCGCGAGCCTGTCGGAGGAGGCGCGCACCGTGATCCTGCTGGACCTCGAGGGGCTCACCGAGGTCGAGGTCGCCCAGGTGGTCGGCTGCGCGGTCGGCACCGTAAAGTCGCGCCTCGCGCGCGCCCGCGCCACCCTGCGCGAGAAGCTCCGGGACTACGCGCGATGACCTGCAACGAGGCGCGCGCGCTCCTGCTCGACGCCCAGCGTGGCCGCCTGCCCGCCGAGGAGCGAGAGGCGCTTCGGGGCCACGTGGCCGGCTGCCAGGCCTGCGCCCACGAGGAAGCGGCCGACGCCCTCCTAAGCGAGGCGCTCGAGCACCGCCTGCCCTCGTACGCGGCCCCCCTCGCGCTCAAGCGCCGGCTGGCCGCGGCGTGGCCCGCCGCGCCGGTGGAGGAGCCCGCGCGATCCCGTGGGTGGGCCTGGCGCCGCCTGCTGGTCCCCGCCCTCGCGATGGCGGTGCTGGTACTCGCCGCGCTGCCCCTCTACTATCCGGGGCCCGACCGCGGCCAGGTCATGGCCACCGAGGCGGTGAACGATCACCTGCGGCTGCTCTCGAGCCAGCATCCGCTCGACATCGAGAGCGGCGGCATGCACCAGGTCAAGCCGTGGTTCGAGGGGCGGCTCGACTTCGCGCCGGTCGTGCGCTTCCTGGGCGACGACGACTTCCCGCTGCGCGGCGGCGCCATCGGCTACTACCTCGATCGCAAGGCGGCGGTCTTCGTGTTCCACCGGAGGCTGCACGCGATCACCCTGCTCGTCTTCCAGGCCGACGGCCTTCCGTGGAGCCGGCGCGGGCTCGAGACGATCGGCGCGGTGCGGGCGCAGGTCACCGCGTCGCGGGGCTTCAACGCGATCGTGTGGCGCGAGGGCGAGCTGGGCTACGCGCTGGTGTCCGACGTCGATGCGCCGGAGCTGCGCCAGCTGGTCGGGAGGCTCGCGCCCACCTCCTGATCGGCGTGCGCCACCGCGCCGCCCACCAGGGTGAGCACCGGCGCGATGCGGACGATGCGCTCGGGGGCGCACGCGAACACATCCTCGGAGAGCGCGATCAGGTCGGCGCGCTTGCCCGGCTCGAGCGACCCCAGCTCCGCCTCGCGGCCGATCGATCGCGCGTTCCAGATGGTGAACGCGCGCACCGCCTCCTCGCGGCTCATGCGCTGGGCGGGCTGCCAGCCCGGATCGGGGCCCTCGCGGGGGGCGCGCGTGACCGCGGCGTGGATGCCGTGGAAGGGATTCGCGTCCTCCACCGGGAAGTCCGAGCCGCCCGCCACGTAGGCGCCCGAGTCGAGCACCGAGCGCCAGGCGTAGGCGCCCGCGAGCCGCTCCGGGCCCAGGCGCTCCTCCGCCCATCGCATGTCGGAGGTGCAGTGCGTCGGCTGCATGCTCGGCACCACACCCAGGCGGGCGAAGCGCGGGATGTCGGCGGGGGCCAGGATCTGGGCGTGCTCGACGCGCAGGCGGGGCCGGGGCCCGCCGTCGGCGAGCGCCCGCTCGAACACGTCGAGGACCAGGGTGTTGGCGCGATCGCCGATGGCGTGCACCCACACGTGGAAGCCGAGCGCGGCCGCCTCGCGGGTGAGGCGCAGCACCTCCTCGGGGGGCACGAGGACCAGGCCGGTGTTGGCGGGGTCGTCGCAGTAGGGCGCGTGCAGCGCGGCGCCGCGAGAGCCGAGCGCCCCGTCGAGCCAGAGCTTGATCGCGCCCACCGTGAGGTGGCCGTCACCGATCGACTCGGGGCGGCCGCGCTCGCGGTACTGTCCCCACGCCTTCTTGCCGGAGAGCGCGGCGAAGACCCGGAACGGAAAGCGGCCGCGCCCGATCAGGCGGGTGTAGGAGGCGACCGCGCCCAGATCGAGCCCGGGCTCGTGCGCGCCGGTGAGCCCCTTGGCCAGGCACTCGGCGATCACCGCCTCCACCGCGGCGTCGAACCGCTCCTCGGACGGCGGCGGCACCAGGGCGCGGATCAGGTCCTGGGCCAGGTCGATCAGGATCCCGGTGGGCTCCCCGCGCTCGTCCTTCGCGATGCGGCCGCCCGCCGGATCGGCGGAGTGGCGCCCGATGCCCGCGCGCTCGAGCGCGGCCCCGCTGGCCCACGTGGCGTGGCCGTCGACCCGCACCAGCGCCACTGGGTGCCCGGGCGCGGCGCGATCGAGCGAGGCGCGCGTGGGGAAGCCCTGGCCCGGCCAGCGGGTCTGGTCCCAGCCGCGGCCGGCGATCCACTCCCCCGGATTGAGCCGCGACGCGGCGGCGCCGACCGCGCGGGCGATCTCGTCCTCGGAGCGCGCGACGGCCAGGTCCAGCTCGAGGCGCGCGCGGGCGAGCAGCATGAGGTGGCCGTGTCCGTCGACCAGGCCGGGCAGCACGGTGCGGCCCGCGAGATCGAGGACGGCCTCGCGGGCGGCCGGGTTGACGTCGGCGCGCCGGCCCGCGAAGGCGACGCGCCCGTCGCGGACCACGAGGGTGTCGACCACCGAGCCGACGGCGTCGAGCGTGTGGATCCGCCCGTTGGTCAGGAGCACGTGGGAGCGGGAGGCTAGAGCAGCGTCCAGCGGGACGGCGCGCCGGTCGCCGTCTCCTCGCTCACCCGGCGCTCGTCGCGGAGCTTGCGCAGGTGCGAGTGCACCGACTGCCCGGCCACCTTGTGGAGCCGCGTGTCGACGTCGGCGTAGACGACCTTGACGATCTCCGGGATGGTGAGCGGGCCACCGCCCAAGGTCTCGAGGATCTGGCGCTCGCGGAGCCGCCGGTGCTCGATGAACTCGGTGATCTTGCCGGGGCCGTCCTCGATCACCGGCCCGTGCGCGGGATAGATGCGGCGCACCCCGAGGTCCCGCACGCGCTCGAGCGATTGCATGTAGAGCGCGAGGTCGCCGTCCTCGTCGGGGATCACGGTGGTAGAGCCGTTCAGGATGAGGTCGCCGCTGAAGAGCGCCCGCTCCTCCGGCAGGAAGAAGCACAGGTGGTCGGAAGCGTGGCCCGGGGTGTGGATCGGGACCAGAGTGATCCCGTCGCCCTCCACGTTCTCGCCGTCCTGGAGCATCTCCACGTCGTCGGGCAGGCCGGAGTCGCGGTAGATCATCTTGGAGACCGGCACTCCCGGGAAGAGCTCGCGGAGCTGGGTGACCCCGCCCAGGTGATCGCGGTGGCGATGGGTCAGGATGATGCGCTCGGGACGACGCCAGCCGCGTTCGCGCAGGTAGCCCTGGAAGAGGGCGGGATAATCGGCCTCGCCCGCACCGGTGTCGATCAGGACCGGATGGCTGCGGCCGACGAGGTAGGTGTTGGTGCCGGGGCCGGTCATCATGCCGGGGTTCAGCCCGAGCACGCGTCCAACCAGATCGCTCGGGGTGGCGCTGCGCGGAAAGCTCGGATCGATCCAGCTCATGGGCGGAGTGTAGCACCACGCCGCGGGCGCCGGCTCACGACACGCCGAGGTACCGCCGCTTGACCTCCTCGTCGGCCTCCAGCGCGGCCGGCGTGCCCTCGTAGACGATCTGCCCCTTGTTCATCACGTAGACCCGGTCGGCGACCCGCAGGGCCAGGTGATAGTTCTGCTCCACGAGCAGGAGCGAGAGCCGCTCCGCTTTCAGGGCCAGCAGGATGCGACCGATCTCCCGCACGATGAGGGGTGACAGGCCCTCCGACGGCTCGTCGAGCAGGATCAGCCGGCCGTTGGTGAGCAGGGCGCGGCCGATGGCGAGCATCTGCTGCTCGCCGCCCGAGAGCGTCCCGCCCGGCTGCTGCTCGCGCTCCCGCAGCCGCGGGAACAGCGCGAAGACGCGCTCGAGCGTGAAGCCCGGGGCGCGCGCGCCCAGCAGCAGGTTCTCCCGCACCGAGAGCGGCGAGAAGATGCGCCGGCCCTGCGGCACCAGGGCGAGCCCGCTCCGGGCGATGCGATGGGCGGGCCAGCCGTGGATCGGGCGGCCGTCGAGCAGCACGCGCCCCGCGCGCGGCGGGGTGAAGCCCACGATGCTGCGGATGGCGGTGGTCTTGCCGGCGCCGTTGCGCCCGAGCAGCGCCACCGCCTCGCCCGCGCCCACCCGCAGCGAGACGCCGTGCAGCACGTGGCTGTCGCCGTAGTACGTGTGGATGCCCTCGACGTCGAGCACGCTCAGGCCTCGCCCAGGTAGACCTCGTACACCCGGGGATCCGCCTTCACTTCCGCGAAGGTTCCCTCGGTGAGCACCTCGCCGTAGTGCAGCACGGTCACCCGGTCGGCGAGCGAGCCCACCACGTCCATGTCGTGCTCGATGATGAGGAGCGTCACGTCGCGGGGCAGCGCCTCCAGCATCCGGGTCATGCGCTGGGTCTCCTCCGGCGACATCCCGGCGGTAGGCTCGTCGAGGAGCAGGAGGCGGGGTCCGGTGGCGAGGGCCACGCCCACCTCGAGCTGGCGCTGCTCGCCGTAGGAGAGCAGCCCGGCGGGCGAGGCCAGCCGCCCGGCCAGGCCGACGATCTCGGCCACCTCTCGCGCGCGCTCGAGCGGTCCGCGCTGGCGCTCGAGGCGGCCGAGCAGGCTCCAGGTGCCGGGCGCGCCCGCCGCCGCGGCGAGGCGCAGGTTCTCCTGCACCGCGAGCTTCGGGAACAGGTTGTTGCGCTGGAAGGAGCGCGAGATCCCGCGCCGGGCCACCGCGTGCGGGCTCAGGCCCTCGATGGGCGCGCCCTCGAGCCGGATGCGCCCGCCGCTCGGCGCGAGCTGGCCGGTGATCACGTTGAAGAGCGTGGTCTTCCCCGCCCCGTTGGGGCCGATGATGGCGCGGCGCTCGCGCGCGGTCACCTGGAACGACACCCGGTGCAGCGCGCTCAGCGCCCCGAAGGCGCGGCTCAGGGCCTCGACGGCCAGGAGGGGCGCGCTCACGCGCGGAGCCCGAGGCGCCCGCGCAGCGCGCCCACGATACCGCCGGGGGCGAAGAGCACGAACAGGATGAAGGTGGCGCCGAGGATCAGCATCCAGCGCTCGGTGTAGGTGCTGACCAGGCTCTGCAGCAGGATGAACGCGGCCGCCCCCAGCAGCGCGCCGCCGAGGGTGCCGGTGCCGCCGATGATCACCATCAGCAGCGCCTCGCCCGAGGTCTTCCAGAAGAACGCGTCCGGGGTGATCGACCCGTTGAACTGGGAGTAGAGGGAGCCGGCCACCCCCGCGACGAGCCCGGCGATCACGAAGGCCAGCAGCTTGTAACGGTCGACCGCGTAGCCCAGCGCCTCCATGCGCGCCTCGTTCTCGTGGATGCCGCGCAGGACGTGGCCGAACGGCGAGCGGACGATGCGCGCGAGCGCGAGGGCGAGCAGGCCCAGCAGGACGAGCAGGTAGGCGTGGAAGCCGCGCAGGGTCGAGACGTCCAGCCCCGGCACCGCCGGGCGCGGGATGCCGACGAGGCCGTCCTCGGCGCCGAGCCACGAGACCTGGAACGTGTAGGCGTGGAACATCTGGGAGAACGCCAGCGTGAGCATGATGAAGTAGACCCCGCTCACCCGGATCGAGAAGAAGCCGATCAGGAGGGCGGCGAGCCCCGCGGCGAGCGCGGGCAGGGCGAGGGCCGAGACCAGCCCCGGGCTCCGGCCCAGCGCGAGCGCGGCCACGTAGCCGCCGATGCCGAAGAAGGCGGAGTGGCCGAACGAGACCATGCCCGCGTAGCCCATCAGGAGGTCGAGGCTCATGGCGAAGATGCCCCAGATGAGGATCTCCTGGAGGAGCTTGACCGGGTAGTTGCCGGCCCCCAGCGGGAAGAGGGCCAGGGCGACCACCACCAGCGCCGAGGCGAGGAGGCGCGGGTGCGTCACTTGAGCGGGCGGCCGAAGAGCCCCTGGGGTCGCACCAGCACGATGGCGGCCATCAGCACGTAGATGATCAACATCGAGGCCTCGGGCAGCCACGCCTTCCCGAAGGTCTCGGCCTGGCCGATCAGCAGGCTGCCGATCAACGAGCCCTTGAGACTGCCGAGGCCGCCGACCACCACCACGATGAGGGCGGGGATCAGGATCGTCACGCCCATCGACGGGTAGGCCGACTGGATGGGGCCCGCGATGACGCCGGAGAGCCCGCCGAGCGCGGCACCGAAGGCAAAGACCCCGGTGAACACCCGGTGGATGTTGATGCCGAGGCCGCCGGTCATCTCCGCGTCGAAGACGCCGGCGCGGATGATCGCGCCGAGCCGGGTGCGCTCGATCAGGAAGAAGAGCAGCACCGCCATCGCGAGCCCGAAGGCGATCACGAAGAGGCGGTAGGACGGGATGATCGCGCCCAGCACCGAGACCGAGCCCGAGAACACATCCGGCGGCGGGATCGAGCGGATGCGCCCGCCCCAGATCCACTTCACGAGATCCTCGAAGAGGTAGATGAAGCCGAAGGTCAGCAGCACCTGGTCGAGCGGCGGGCGCCGGTAGAGCGGCCGCAAGCACGACCGCTCGATCACCGCCCCGATCGCCCCGACCGCGAGCGGCGCGACGAGCAGCGCGAGCCAGAAGTTCCCGGTCCCCGCGATCAGCGACAGCCCCGCGTACGCCCCCAGCATGTAGAAGGAGCCGTGCGCGAGATTCACCACGTCCAGCATCCCGAAGATCAGCGTGAGCCCCACCGACAGCAGGAAAAGCAGCACCCCATACGCCAGCCCATTCAACGCCTGCGCAAACAAATCACCCGGCATACGCCACTACGAGGCTCGCGCGGAGAAGCGCCGCGCCGCCGATAGACGAGGGTCATGGAGATGGAAGCCGGTCGGACTGGGCGAATCCACAACCGGAGCGGCGGGGCGAGGGGCGGCGGGGGCGCGGGCGGCGGTGGGCCCGCCCGGTGAGTGGTTCACCGAACAAGGGCGGGCCCACCGCCGCCCGCTCCC
>Ga0207684_10004876_pt1 | contig 12546 bp, 14 predicted proteins | sample KBSK5501metaG_FD_184342 | JGI IMG/M metagenome (GOLD analysis project Ga0207684, IMG submission 184342) | Corn, switchgrass and miscanthus rhizosphere microbial communities from Kellogg Biological Station, Michigan, USA - KBS K5-50-1 metaG... | ecosystem: Host-associated > Plants > Roots >...
GCTATGGGGGGTCACGTATTCTATGGGGTGAGACGATGAATGAAGAGGAGATGCTGCATCGCATCGGCATGTTGGTGAATGAGCGACACGAACTGTTGCAAAAGGCTCAACGGTTTGTGCTAGAAGACGACCAGCGTGCACGCATCAAGGCTATTGCTACCGAGTTGGAGCAGGCCTGGGACACAGTGCGTCGCTATCGTGCACGACGAGCGAATGATGCTGCCAAAGCTGCGTAAGTAGGAAACGGTCATACGCTCAGCGACAATTAAATCATTAGCAGATAATACGGCGGTCAACACATAGCGTGTTGACCGCCGTTCTTACTGGCCTTTCCTTCCTGCTCAAGAAGTGCACTGAGGCAGGCTTTACGCCTCCAAATTTGACACTAGAAATGGCAGTTAAGCCGTTGAAAGCATGTGAAAATGTGGTAACATCTGAGAACAACGAAAAACTGCTCAAAGAAGCGGAGGGGCGGAAAAAAGATATGAGGAAGCATCTAGAGCAAACCCTGAAAGGGGCGTTTTAAGCAAGTGTCAAGCACCCATCTCGTTCTACGAGATGGGCTTGTGAAGCGATCTGGCTAGTCACCGGGGAACCAACAAGGGCAACTGTGAGACTAGCTTACCCAAGCTCCGGCAACGGGGCGTTTGAAGGACACTGAACGATCTGGGCGTGACAGCCCACAGGATGGTGCGAGCGCCTCCCTAACTTACACCCGCTCCGATCGTCAGTAGCGAAGGGACCATAGCATACCCGAAAGGGGCTTATCGCATATGTCAGCCATCTTTGTCCCTGTGGTCGATCAGGAACGCAAACCACTCATGCCCACGACTCCCGCGCGGGCACGGCGGTGGATCAGGAGCGGAAAAGCCACCAGCTACTGGAAAGGGGGCTTCTTTTGCGTGCGACTCAACGTCGAGCCATCCGCACGAGAGCAGCAACCCATCGCTGTGGGCATCGATCCTGGTTCCAAACGCGAAGGGATCGTGGTGGCCTCCGCCACCCACACCTACGCCAATATTCAGGCAGAGGCCAGGACGGGCGTGAAGGAAGCGGAGAAGGAGAGCACCCGCATGCGCCGCACCCGCCGCACGCGCAAGACCCCCTGCCGCAAGCCGCGCCAGAATCGCAAACGGAGCAAGCAGAAGCTGCCGCCTTCCACCAGAGCACGTTGGCACTGGAAACTGCGACTGGCGGTCTGGCTTTGCCAGCTCTTCCCGGTGAGCCTCTTTGTGGTCGAGGACATCAAGGCCACGACCCGTGGCAAGCAGCGCTGGGATCAGTCCTTTTCCCCGTTAGAAGTGGGCAAGCAATGGTTCTATGGGGAACTGGGCAAGCTGGCTCCTGTCCAGACCAAACAGGGCTACGAAACCAAGGAACTGCGTGAGCAGTTGGGACTCAAGAAAACGAGCAAGAAGTTGGCAGAGGTCTGGGAAGCGCACTGTATCGATGCCTGGGTACTCGCCTACAGCGCCGTGGGAGGGCGGCAGAAGCCAGATCATACGAGGCTGGTCTGTATCAGCCCGCTGAGCTGGCATCACCGCCAACTGCATCGCTTCGAGCCAGAGAAGAGAGGCAAGCGCAAGCTCTACGGCGGCACGCTCTCACTGGGCATCAAGCGTGGCACGCTGGTCAAGCACCCGAAGTGGGGAAAAGCCTATGTAGGCGGGACGATGGATGGGCAACTGAGTCTGCACGATCTCCAGACAGGCAAGCGGATCACTCAATCGGCCAAAGTCGCGGATTGTCGGCTGATCAAGGTGTTACGGTGGAAGACACGGCTTGTACCCCTCTTCCCCACTAAATAGGAATGCCTGCTTCCTCCTCTCCCTGGAAGGGGTGAGGTATCCGCAGGCGGAGGGTTTATGAAACGCGTCGTATCACCAAACACTTATTGTAACTTCCCCTCCAGGGCTGTTTAAGCTGTTAAGTGTCCCTCCTCAGACAGTAGAACTGACAATAAAACCGCTCAACACTGTTCCTTTTGACCCCTCCAATGTCAATTGAGCTCACTCCTTTTTGCTGCTGCGTTTTCGATGGTCGCCTTTAGCCTCTCCACATGTCGATTCTTTGTCCAAGCGGTGAGAGTTCAATCGAAACAACACTATTTTATCAACCCTGAGTTGGCGATGTACTGATATCGACAAGGACAAGTGAAGAACTGTTAGCATAGAGCACCAAGAAAAGCCGACTAGCGAGAAGAACGGCGCGAACGTGCTTGGAACCTGAAAGAGCAAGGCTGGAAACAAAAGGACATCGCTGCCGCTGATGGCGGATGAGCGAAGGAGCCGTGAGTCAATGGCTCAAACACCATGGAGGGGCGCACTGAATTGTGCCCCTCCATGGTGTTTCGTTACTGCCCCCTGTTTCGCTACGCATTGGGGTTGCCGACACTGACGACCGTGTTCGCGGGAAACTGGACTTTGACCTTGACCGAGACATTGTTCCCGATGGCCTGTGCGTTCCCGCCGAAATCATTCAGGACCGCCGTCGCAGGAAGAGGGAAGGTGTAGCTCTTGTCACCAACCGTGAAGTGAAGAACGCGATCAGCTCCAACGGTGCTTGTCGTGATGCCTGTATAGGCGATGACGTTGCGGTCCGGGTCACCTGACACAGCAGGCTTCAAGATCGTTGCCGTGAAGCTCCCATCAGGATTAACGGCTGAGTCCATATCGACGGAGCTCCCTCCCGTCGGGAGACTTCCACCAAAGGCTGAGCGGTCAGTTTGGGCGGTGATCGCTAGCGTGACTGTCTGCCCATTGGGCGCGCTCATGACCAGACTACTGCTCGTGATGCTCTTCACCGGGCCGATGAAGGAGATACCACCTGCTTTAAACGCGACCGGTGTGGCAGTAGAGGCTGATGGTTGAGTAGCGGTTGGTGGGAGGTGCGTCGCAGATGTGGTCGTGGCAGGGGTGCCTGTCGTGGGCTGTCCAGTACTAGTGCCAGTGCCCGCACACGCTGTGACCACCATCATCAGAACAAGAACGAGGGTACACACGAGCATAGCTTGAAAACGACGTAATGGAATTTGTTGCATAGGTTTCTCCGTGCATCTCAAATGGGCTGTTAGGCTCAAATCTCTTCTCACTGCACTACACGAGCTGTAAACATCTAGAAAGTCGAACTGATCAACTATACGATGATACATCTGTTTTTTAGGGAGCAGGGAGTACCCACGCGATGCGCAACGAGATGGAAGCAAGGAGCTCAAAGACGCGAGGTCGAGGCGTCCATTTTCTCTCCCTTCCGGTTGACAACCATCATCTCATCGGGTATACTTCTTTCTAGTTAATAAACCATCGGTCGGTTTACTAACTAGAAAGAAGGGATGATGGCACGCCCCGTCAAAGAACAAGAATACCGCGTGAAACGCAGCGCTATTCTCGATGCAGCCAGACGACTGGTGCAAACCAAAGGCTACGAGCAGATGGCGATCCAGGATGTGCTCGATGACCTCCAGATCTCCAAAGGAGCCTTCTACCATTACTTTGGCTCTAAACAAGCCTTGCTGGAAGCGCTCATTGAACATCTGCTGGACGAGGGGGAACAGCTACTCATTACCATCACGCACGATCCTACGCTTTCTGCGCTGGAAAAACTCCAGCACTTCCTCGTCCAACTGGCGCAATGGAAAACCGCACAGAAGGACACCTTTCTCGGATTCTTGCGTGTTTGGTATGCTGATGAGAACGCGCTCGTTCGCCACAAACTCCATGCTGCTAGGATCAAGCGGATCACGCCCTGGCTTGCAGCCATTATTCGCCAGGGTCTTGAAGAGGGGACCTTGAGGACCGGCTATCCCGATGAGGCGGGGCAGGTGGTCGTCTCCCTCCTGAATGATCATGGCAACCGGCTTTCCGAGCTGCTCCTCTCTGGTCAGTTCGGACCTGAGCAGTTCAGCCACATCGAACGGACCGTGGCCGTCTATACGGAGGCAATAGAGCGGGTGCTGGGAACGCCAAGCCATTCATTGCAGCTCGTTGACGTTGCCATACTCAAAGCCTGGTTCTGTTCGACCCGGCATCTTCCAGAGAGCCAGTCCCACATGAGCTACCGAAAGAGAGGGATCATGCTATGAAGGTCAACTTCGCCAACAAGAGGGTCGGAGGATTTGACTATGAATTCGTCCGAGGCATCTCCACCCAGCAGGCCGGAGCTGCCGAGTTTGGGGAAGGTATGGAGACCATGGAGCGTATCCACGATGGCAACTTCGAGAGTTGGATACAAGCGTGGAGCGCGACGGCTGACCGTGTGGCCTCCTATGCAGCAGACGCAGAGCGCGCTGGCGATCAGGTAGGAGCCCGTGGTGTCTATCTCAAAGCCAGCAACTATTATCGCATGGCGGTCTTTTATGCCCACTATACTGACCCACGACACACCGCACTGTGGCAACGCAGCAAAGACTGTTTCCACCACATGATCCGGTTGATGGATCAGCCTATCGAAGCATTCGACATTGACTTTGAAGGCGCCAAGCTGCCAGCCTATTTCATTGCCGGCGGGGAGGGGAAGCGACCGACGCTCATTGCCCTGGGGGGCTTCGACTCGACCATGGAAGAGGTCTATGGTTGGATCGGTCCCGTGGCGGCCCAGTACGGCTGGCATTGTCTCATCTTCGAGGGTCCCGGGCAATGGGCAGCGCTCAAGACCAACCCTGGTCTCATTTTCCGGCCGGACTACGAGAAGCCGGTCAGCGCTGTCGTGGACTATCTCTTCAGCCGCCCCGATGTGGACCAGGACAAAGTGGCCTTGATTGGGTATTCGGCAGGTGGCTATTTCGCGCCCCGAGCCGCAGCAGGCGAGCCGCGCATCAAAGCCTGTATCGCCAACACGCTGGTGGTGGACTGCGGAGAAGCAGCCAGGGCTGGGCTGAGGGGCCTGCACAATGCCCAGGTGATCGACCTCTTGTTCCGTGTCCTGATGAGGCTGAGTCCAGCGGCTCGCTGGGGGCTTCAGCATGCCCAATGGACGTTGGGCATTCGCAAGCCGCATGAGTGGCCTGACGCCTATGCACCCTTCACGCTCAAGGGATTAGAGTCCCATTTCAGGAACCCCATGCTCTTCTTGTTCAGCGAGGACGACATTGTGGATGCTGCCGCCTCGACCTCCGCCATGGTGGTCGGTCTGCTGGATTTCATCTTGTCATTACCATGCGAACGTTCCGTTCACCTGTTTCAGCGACGTGAAGGGGCTTCGAGCCATTGTCAGATGGGGGGCTTGAGCTATGCCCATGCGGTCATCTTTCACTGGCTGGATCAGACCCTCTGTGGAAAAGCGTGCAACGGTCCATCCGATCCAGCAGCACACCAGGCATTCGTCGACATTTTCAAGCAGTATGGGGGAGAACAAGGCGCGAAAAAAGCGCAAGAGGTGCTCCAGCAGGCTCGACTTATCTGACGAAGCCAGTCGATGAAGGAGCCAAGCCTGAACCGCTTTGAAGGGGGCTTCTTGCAGCAGCGCTGCGGGGGATGACACACCCGATCCTGTGCCATATGAGCAAGAACCACCTCACCTCATGGCGGAAGTCGACCCCATGCACCTTCTCGACGTCGAAAGAAAACATCTGTCATCTGAACAGGGAGAGCACGTGGTGAGTAGCAAAGATTCAGGGGTTTTTATCCAGACCTCCGCTCAGCCAGTTCCTTCAACGCCGTCCTGGTTTGGGGAAGTCGCGGTGACGGCGTACTATCTTCGGCATGTGGGCGTGCTGGCGACGATTGAAGAGCGGGTGCGCTTTGCCCGGCGTCGGTTTGGCCATTACGACCTGATCGACTTCGTGGTCGTGTTGCTGGGTTACGCCATCAGTGGCGAACACACTCTGGAAGCCTTCTATGAGCGTTTACATCCCTTCGCCGCCCCGTTCATGGCGCTCTTCGGGCGAGAACGCCTCCCTCATCGCTCGACGCTTTCCCGCTTTCTTGCCGCGCTGGGTCAAGCAGCAGTTGAGGCATTGCGCACGGTGTTTCTCGAAGATCTGGTTGCCCGACCGCTGAAGCAAGAGGAAAAAACGGGTGGATTGTGGGATCGACAGGGCAACCACTGGCTCATCTTCGACGTGGATGGCACACGGCAAACTGCTCGCCAACGCGCCTTGCCATCCACCCCTGATCTCCCACCAGCACAGCGCCGCTTGGACGAAGTGTGTGCTCCTGGCTATACAGGACGCAAGCGGGGCGAAACTGTCCGCACCAGGACCACCGTACTCCAGGCCCATACGCACCAATGGGTCGGCACGTTTTCGGGGACATCGATAGCCTCGCAACGGCGATTACCGAGGTGATCTGCGACAAGCGAAAAGCGCGATCAGCACGTATATGCAGGCGCAATCCGTTCCCCTGAACCAGGCCGTCGTGCGCTTAGACGGCCAATATGGCAATGGCGCGATTGTCGCCGATCTGGCTGGACTCGCCTACGTGATGCGGGGCAAGGACTACGATCTGCTCGATCTGGAGACGGTACAAGCTCGCCTGGCCCAGCCCCCAGATCAGCAGACTACCCATCCCGAGACGGGAACGTGCCGAGCACTCTTTGATTTCCCTGATCTCGCTCTTTCTCCTGCCGGACCGCGCACGCGGGTCATCGTCGCCACACGCCCACTGTCCGAAGCGCCAGTGAAGGTTGGCACCACGCGTGGTGAGAGCGTCTACGAGCTGTTCTACACCGCCTTGCCGTCAGGCGCATTCACGCCTGCGGATGTGGTGGCCTTGTACTTGCACCGCGGAGCGTTTGAGACCGTGCTCTCGGACGAAGACAAGGAACAAGAGCCGGATCGCTGGTGTTCTCAGACGGCCTGGGGCCAGGAGTTCTGGCTTATTGTCGCGCAATGGACCTGGAACCTCCGCCTCGAATTGGGACATGCCCTGCACCCCGCACCCATGCGTACCACCGAGTTCGCGCCCGCCAGAAACGCTAAGCCGATGGTGAAACCAGACGGTGCAACTCAGCCAGGGGTTCCTACAAGCCACCGGTGTGGGCGGTCTCGCGGATGGGATGTATCGCGGGGGAGTACTTCACTCCTCAACCAGACGGCACCGTCCAATGTCCCGCTGGTTTCCCCTTATATCCTCAGGAACGACGCCTTGAGCGCGATGGCAGCGTGCGGGCGGTCTATGCTGCCCGCATCGGTCATTGTCGTCCCTGCCCGAGGCGGGAGGAGTGTCAAGGCTATGGAGCGGCCACCAAGAAACCGCGCCGCGTGAGCGCGGTACTCTGGCCACGCGACACAACCGAGGAGGTCGTTGCTCTCCCGCTTCCATCTCCCGCCTCACATCCCATCGTGTGGGGAGACTGGCCGCGATGCTTCCATCGGCGCGAGGTGGTGAAACTCCTACGTCACCAGCGCATTGATGTCGAATTTGCTGAAGCGGCTCCACTGGCTCAGCCTCCGCCGATCCGACTGATCTCTCGTGCCGAGCGAGCCCACTACCGTCTCTCCTGGGCCGAGCGCTTGGCACGCAATGCTCGTCCGAAAACTGCTCCAGAGGTCTCGCTCAAACTCTTCGGGATACCAGATGCCTTTGCCACTGCTCTCGGTCTTCGCATTGCCTGAGGAGGGCTCGACCTCGCTCTCGTGAACCAGAGAGCCCTCGTGCTCATGTTCTCTCACCCGTTTTTCACTCTTCAGCTCTGGTATCCCTCTCCTACTTCCTTGCAGATCTGTGTGCCTCGTCTGATCGTTGCTGGTCAACGAGACAAAACCTCTTCAAGCTGTATGGCAGGCCACCTTTTCTGCCCTCCTTAGCTCGTTGCGCATCGCGTGGGAGTATCAGCCCAAGAAGCGAGGCTGCACAGTGCGGTCCCGATGCATCGTGCGACCGTGTATCGCTTGTTGAAGCGAGTGCAAAGCGAAGGGGAGAAGGCCTTTGTCGATGGACGGCATGGTCACCCGGTCAAGCTGCGCGGGTAGGTGCTCGCCTTTCTGATCGAGCATTGCCAGGCCATCCCTTACGTCTCCGGTCCTGCCGTGTAACGCGCCATCGAGGAGCGCTTCGGTTGTGTTCCCAGCGTCAGTCAACTCAACCGCGTCCGCGCCAGCCTCGGCCTCTCCCGCCGCCCGGTGCCGCGAGAAAAAAAGCCCAAAGCCTTCCTCTCTTCTGAAAACGGCGTTTTCATCCTGGGTGGTGTAGCCCCTACATGAGTGTCTCGTGGGACTCAAGAGAATTTGCTGTGACCAGAGCCACTCTTTCTCGTTCCCAGGCTGATCTGGTTCTATTTCTTCTCACCAAACGGATCCGATAACCATAAAATGCTTCACAAAGCATGAGGAGGCTCGGGGTCAGGGTTGGTACCACTGGACGTAAGGGAACGATTCCAAAAAGGCCTGAAGGGGCAGCATGAGCCTGCCTGATGTGCTAGAATGCAGTGGCTAGGCGTGGACGTTGTAGTTTTACCTGAAGCTTTGCAAAGAAGGTATCTGCTCTTGTAGTGATCTCAAAGGAGAGGAAAGCCATGAACAGACCCGACGTTCCCACCAGGAAGCAGTCTAAAAGAGTCCTTGTTCCCCACTGGATGGCTCTCATCCTTACGCCGGTGATGTTTCTGCTCGCACACGTCGCAGTGCCGCGGAAACTCTCGTTGCTCTCGACCCGTCACGGATGGGCTCATGGGCGTCCAGGGAGGCGCAATCTGCTCGCACTGATCCTGATCGGGATCGGCACCGCATGCATTAGTTGGTGTGCTCGTCTGCACTTTGTCGCATCTCCTGGCTCCTTTGAGATGGAGCACACCCCAAGATATCTGTTGGTGCGTGGCCCCTACCAGTTCACGCGCAATCCGATGTACCTCTCCGGCATGGCCATCTGGCTGGGCTGGGTAATCTTTTACGGCAGCGTCGCGGTCTTTGTCGGCTTCGTGGTCGTATGGGTGAGTGTGACTTTTCTGGTGGTGCCGTGGGAGGAGCGCGAACTGGAGGCGCGCTTTGGCGAGGCCTATCTCCGATACAAGAACACCGTGCCACGTTGGTTGGGCAAGACTCGCCGCTGATGTACTTCCTTCTAACTCAACCAATCGGGATCGCCTCCAACGGGAACTACTCGTGGGTTGCAGACGATAGAGAGAGGACAAAGTTCAGTGCACTCCTCACTTCTGTGGTGAAGTCCCATCATGACACTTCCTCAACCAAGGAACGGCCAGGATGGAGCTATGGTTACGACTTGAAGGCTCCTTTTGAAGTATAACAGGAAGGCTTGCGCTATGCTTAAACGACTCACTCCATTACAGGCCCTCCTCACGTTGGGAGGACTTACCGCAGTCACGCTTTACCTCGGCTTGATGGCCATTGCTACCTTTTCCTACTTTGTTTTCCATTGGAACAGCCCCGTCACGAGTGGCTTCGCCATGGATCTGGTTCCAGGTGTCCTCATCGTCGCCGTGCTCAACATGTTCCTCTGGATCCTGTTCGTCATTCTTCCACGCCGTCGAAACCCCTGGTCTGCTGGGCTCGCCGGTCTGTGCTGTGGGCTCATCGCCCCATCAATCATTGCGATCGTTGCCCCGCTCTTCAGCTTGCTCTATCGTGGGTACTTCCTGAATTACGCCGGTGCTCACTCAACCAACCTGAGCGAACTCCAGTGGCCTCTTACCGTTGGTCCCATCCTCTACACGGTCTTTTTCGGCTGGTTTACTGTGCTCGTCTGCATTGGACTCGACCTCCTCCTGGTCCGTTGGCTTGATGCCACTTTTCAGCGGACGTCCTCCTCTTCAGGAGCATAATCCCATCCCAAAGATGTGCCATCTATTGAAGTTGCAGCTCCACTACGTGGTCCTGACGCTTCCTACTGCAAGCTCAAAACTATCTTCAGACCAGGTGATGCGCCTTTTCAAATACTCTCTACCTCGTTGCGCAATTCGTGGGTAGTACAGGGCCATGTTGGTGGGAGGTAGGAAGACACCACGTGGGCACACTGCCACCCGAAAATGGGCTGTACTGAGGGTCTGGGACTGTGTTCTGCGGGGGGTGTCCCCTCGCGTTGACAAGCATAGAAAAACGCCTTGCACCTGGCCGGAGCCAGTGAACCAGGCGAGATGTCGTTCACAGTGATGGATAGGAGTTGGTAGGTAGCTCCTGGCCTTGCGAGAGGTAGAGCGCCAGAGTGGTTGAGCGTGACCTCTCGATGTGCACCAGGGACCGTTTGAAGCGATGCCGAGTCAAATAAATACGCCTATTTTTCGGTACTACTGCACAAAATGAATCGCAGAACTTTTCTGCTCTACATGGTCATATTTATAGTGAAAGCAGTATTGGCTTGAACATCAATCAATACTTTTTCTACTAAAAATACTGATGGGCTGTAAAAGCATGTTAACCAAGAGAGATTCAATTCGTTCTAACACAGAGGGGTGTTCAGTTCGTGCTGAGGGGCCAGGAGTATGCATTTCATCAACTCCTTAACACCAGAAAACTCTGTATTTACAACGAAATGCGTTTGAAAAGAGAGTTTCCAGGAAATGAATGGTACAGAGTAGTAGCTATGTAGCATGCAGTCTACTGCAGAAAGAGAGAATCATCATGAGACTAGTATCGATGGAGAGTTCCCCCAACCCCCTCTCAGGAGCAACGACAAATCGTGGGATTGTAGTGCGTGAGGAAACGCGGCGCAAACAGGTCGTGAGCGCTATTCTCCTGGTCATCGTGCTCTTTCAACTGATCCAATTGCCAGGGGCCATTCTGATGCACAGTTTTATGGCCATCGGGACAGTATTGCTGGGTTTGGCGCTGTGTGGAGTGGCGATGATCTTCAATCAATTCGGCAGGGTTACCGTGGTCAGCCTGCTGCTTATCCTGGTGGTCGACCTGGGTTGTGGCCTGATGCTTTTGACCTCCCCCATGGGCCTGGATGTCGGAGACCTACCCGTATTCGACGTGCTGCTGATATCTGAACTCATTGCTGTTTCCCTCCTTCCCGCGGTGAGCGTCTTTCCCGTGGCTTTGAGTAATATACTCTTCATTTTAGCGGTTTTGGCGCTCATGCCCCGTACCCCGGCGCTGAACATGATGCTGGCATCGGACATGGCCTATAATACGATAATACAGCCTGTGAGCCTGCAAATTGTGGTTGCCGTGGTCTCGTACATCTGGGTTCGTAGCGCCCTGCGCGCCATCGCACGAGCTGATCGTGCCGAAGAGATTGCCCAGTTGCAGAGGCGCGAAGCTGAATTGCTGAGGCTTGAGGCTGAGCGCACTCGCCAGCTCGACATGGGGAGCGAGCATTTGTTGCAGGTACTCGTGCGCGCGGCCAATGGCGACCGCACGGCTCGTGCAAACCTACCCCCGGACAACCTGCTCTGGCGTGTCGGCAATGGACTCAATCTCTTGTTGACGCGGCTGCGCAGGGCCAGCCAGACCGAATATGAGATGCAGCAACTGAGGGAAGCGAATGCCCAGTTGACCCAGAGAGCGTATGAGACGAAAATGGCATCTCAGCAGCCAGTTCGAACTTCCCCGCTCTACCCCAATCAGGCAGGGGGTAGTGGCATCAACAAGGAACGAGTATAGATAAACAAGAGAGTGGTGTGATGAAAGCTTCTCTTCAGCTCTTTGCTATGGTGGTGACTGGGACCCTGGCAATTCAGCTCCTGGCCGTGGCCATCTATTACTGGCGAAATAGCTGGAGGTATGGAAGGCGGGTCGTTGCCACAGTAAAACAGATACAGGTTTGGTTGGATGGCTGGTATGTTACTGCGGTATGGACGGACATGCTGACAGGGCAACACTATACGTTCCAAAGTCCTCGTATCGAGTTCAGTCTAAAGCAACGAGTGGGCGATAATGTTATAGTCGACATTGATCCCAACGATCCTGAGCGGTACTGGATGAGGCTCTGATCTCAATCCTCAGATTACCGGTTTTCTAGCTCATCTCTGGATATTATCAGGAGAAAGGAGACGGGGGCCGTTTTTCTACGCCCTCTCGCTACACAACATTCGAGATGGCATCCTAGTGACGGTATTTGGCATCAACATGGCGATTACGCCTAACCAAAATCAGCAAGAGTCAAGGTATTAAATATCGTTTGGGTCTTTGTTTTTGCGGTAATTCTTTATAAGCTGATCTAAAGTTTCCATTTCTTTAGCTTGTATTTCTTTTGTTTTCAGCCTTTCAGCTTGTGCTTCTCTCCATTTAGTCAGTGCTTCCCTAATGTAGTTGATAATAGATAATGCTGCTCTTTTATAAATGTCAATTCCAAAGCTCTCTATAAGCAAGGCACCAAAGGAAATCGCTAAGGAACTGATCATAAGAACAACGAAGGAGAAGAACAATGAAAAGGTTGTGAACCAGCCAATGCAAGCCCATCCTAGACCAAAGAATAAACAAGGAAGGAGAAGAATTCTTGCATCGTACAGATGGTACAGCTTGTCTATTTTCTTTATGAGAATTGCAATAGAGGAGCTTAAAATTGATATAGCCACAAAAATAATGATGAACATAATAAAGGAGTCTCGCCATATACCTAATGGGATTGAGATACACAAAGCATTAATTATGAAAAAAATACTCAGCCAAACGTTATCGAGGAAGTTGGTAATCTATAATGGTAGCAAGAA
>Ga0207684_10004877_pt1 | contig 12538 bp, 11 predicted proteins | sample KBSK5501metaG_FD_184342 | JGI IMG/M metagenome (GOLD analysis project Ga0207684, IMG submission 184342) | Corn, switchgrass and miscanthus rhizosphere microbial communities from Kellogg Biological Station, Michigan, USA - KBS K5-50-1 metaG... | ecosystem: Host-associated > Plants > Roots >...
CCCACGATAAAGGCCTTTACAGCAGGCTTCCCGCCTTCATAGATCCTGTCGGGAGGCAAGGTCTCGAAGATCACCCAAACCATGTTGGGGCGATCTTCGGTATGCGCCGTGTGGATACGGGTGATCGCCGCGGAGATCACCGTACGCTGTTGAGCAGACAGCACTCCTTCCTGAGTGGTGCAGGTGTAGACAGCCATGATGCTCTCCTTCGTTTCTCGCTCAGTGGGCGTTCATTGAGGGTGACGGCGAGATGGCGCCATCCGACGGTGCGGTCCGCAGGCCGGCTATCGGCGTGCAGCTCCGACACTGGGGCTGGCGCGAGCCGACACCACACGCCCACGATGGAGAGGGTATCAAGAGGGGCTTACGGGAGGGTTACTCAGCGTCACGGGTGGCTAACGCGGACGTAAAAAACTGGCGCGCCCGGCATTGGCGCACCGTCTGATCGGCCTCGTCTTGCTCTACTCTAGCCCCGCCTGAACAGTCACTCTTGGGCAACCAATACCTTCATCTTTCCGTACGTGGCCTCATGCGCGGTCGCTCCATACGGTTGCAGTTTGACGGTTACATCTGCATCCGCTTGCTGTGGCCCGAGGCGCGTGGCACGGTCCCATGGTCGGGGACGACGGCGTCTTAGACTGCGCGGCGCGGTAGGCGGCGGATAATGTCAAGCACTTCCTTATGGGGGAGAAGGTGGCAGGCATGGCACGCCGCGAAGACTACGTGTGATATCGATTCCGCCGAGAGTGTTGTACCATGAGGGCACGCCACAACACTGTACGCTTTCGCCGCCGCTGATGAGCGACGAGTTAGAAGTCCGGTCGGTGCGCGTCAGTGCCGCTGCCGGCGCGGAGCATCGTGTGAGGAGGAGGTGGACGTGATGCGGCGGATTCCGCTCCTGCACTCTCTCTGGTTCGCGATCCCGGTCACCCTGGTCGTAGATGCGGGCAATGTGGTGGTGGATCAACTCACGCGTTCGTATTGGGGTGATGCCCTGACAGTGGTGTACTTCGCCGCTTACGGGCTGTACTGTGTGCAAAACTATCTGAACTGTCGCGAGGCGCACTGCCTCATCACGGGCCCGGGATTCCTGCTGGCCGCAGGGGTGATGCTCGTGCGGGACCTCGGGCTCGTCCAGTATGGTATTGGCGTGCCCTATCTGGTCTTTGCCGCGGCGGCGTGCGTGGGTTGTCTGGTGGAATGGGGGTATTGGAAACGGACCGGAAGCCATTTCTTCCAGGTGGCCTAACTGGGACGCCCGCACTAGTCATCCGGATGCGGTCTCGTCAAATCCAGAAAGCCACATCCGATCCTCAGATTCGACGCCATTGGAGCACAGGCAAACGACAATCATCTCTCCGGAATGCGTTTGACGAGGGCAGCGTGCGAGAGGACATGATTCCTGCGGCGGGCGGGATGCGCCGCTCGCGCGGGCCGCTGGCTGCTGGCCGCACGCCGTACCAACAAGCCAGAGCGGTCCGGTATCAGAGCGTGCCGGACAGTAGCGCCGGCACCTGCACGCCGCGGACGGTTTCGGCGAAGGCCGTCGCCGCAGGAGCAAGCTCGCGTCCTTCCCAGTGCGCGAGCGCCACCTCGTAGGCGGGAAGCTCGACATCGGAGACGGTGATGCTGACGAGGTCGCCCCGCTCCAGCTCGGCATAGACCGCCAGTGAGGGCAGCACCGTGACGCCAACGCCGCGCAGCAGCAGTTGCGTGATGACTTCCCCCGCGGTCGCCTCCAGCGCGATCGCCACGTCCATCCCAGCGGGCAGGACGTGGCGCAGGCCGATATGTGTTGGGCCGGCCTGCGTCGAGAGGATGGTATGCCCGGCGAGATCGGCGCGCACGCACTGCCCGCGCCGCGCCAGTGGATGCCGCTTGCCCGCGACGACGAGCAGGGGATCGCTGTAGCTCCAGAGCACCTGCGCACGCGGATGCAGCTGCGCGCGTGAGCAGAGCGCCAGCTGAATAGTGCCGTCGAGCAGCGCCTCCATCAGCTGGGGACTGAGAGCCGTACGCACCCAGGCTTGCGCCCGCGGATGCGCCTGCCAGAAGCGCTCGATGAGGCGCGGCATGAGGTACTGGCTGCAGGTCGGATTGGCGCCGACGACGAGCCGGCCCAGCCCACCGCGCGCCGCGCGCTGCACCGCGCTCGTGCCCTCCAGGCGCAGCGCCCGCATGCGCTCCGCGTAGGGCAACAGCGTGCGACCTGCCTCGCTGAGCTCGAGGGTGTGGCCGTGACGTACGAACAGGCGCGTGCCCAGCTCCGCCTCCAGCGCCGCGATGCGCCCGCTCAGCGTTGGCTGTGCGAGATCGAGCAATACCGCCGCGCGCGAGAAGCTGCGCGTGCGCGCGACCTGGACAAAGGTTTCGAGCTGGTCGAGGTTCATCGCGCCAGTCTTTCTCGCATCGCCATTTCCGATAGCGTGTATCTGCGCTAATGGCTGGAATTATAGCGTGTGGAGCGCTACACTGGTACTGGTGAGACTGCATCGGGCGCCGTCGCGTGCGACACAGGGAACCAGAGCGTTTGGAGGCGGGGCGCGCAGCACGCGGCGTCTGGCCGGCGGCCGGTGCGGCAGCACGCGCGGTGTACCGCGCACAGGCTCGTGGCGCTACAAATTCAGTCACGTGGGGGAGATCTGGCATGGCGGAGGAGACGGGCGTGATCCTGGGCTTCGATCACATCGAGGTGACGGTGCCGCGCGGGGGCGAGGCGCGCGCGAAACAGTTCTATGGCGAGGTGCTCGGCCTGCGTGAGCTCGCGCTGCCAGCATATCGCGCAACGCAGGATGGCGTCTGGTACCGCTGCGGCGGACAACAGCTCTACGTCGCGCTGGACGACGACTTTTCACCGCAGCGCGCCGTACACTTCGCGTTTCTCGTGCGGGACCTGGATGCGCTCCAGGCACGGCTGGCGGCCGCGGGCGCGCCGGTAACGCGGGACGAACCGCTGCCAGGCGTCGAGCGCATCGCGTCGAGCGATCCTTTCGGCAACCGGCTCGAGTTCCTGGCGCGGCTCCCGGCGCCCGCTACGGATGCAGCACCGCCGGATGCGCGCGCGGGCGACGAGATCCGCGCGCTGGCACGTGACGTGTTCGGCCGCGCCGCCGACGCCTACGTGGCCAGCCCGGGCCATGCCACGGGCAGCGACCTGCGCCGGCTGGTAGAGCTAGTCGCCCCCACGCCCAGCGACCGTGCGCTCGACATCTCGACAGGCGGCGGCCATACCGCCCTCGCACTGGCGCCACACGTCGGTCACATGATGGCCTCCGACCTCACGCCGCGCATGCTGGCAGCGGCACGCGCGTTCATCGGCACACAGGGCATCACCAACGTCGACTTTGTCGTCGCCGACGCCGAACGCCTGCCGTTTCTCGATGCCACGTTTACGCTCGTCACGGCGCGCATCGCGCCGCACCATTACGCCGACATTCGTGCGGCCGTGAAGGAGATGGCCCGGGTGCTGACGCCGGGCGGCCGGCTGGTGCTGGAGGATAGCATCGCGCCCGAGGATCCGCAACTGGATGCGCTGGTCAACGCATGGGACCGCCGTCGCGACCCCAGCCACGTGCGCGAGTACACCGTGAGCGAGTGGCGCGGCTTGCTCGCGGCGGCCGGCCTGGAGGTCATGCACGTGGAGACGGCACGCAAGGCGCATGACTTCACGGAGTGGGTTGAACGCATGCAGATGCCCGACGAGGCACGCCGCGCGCTCGAGCGCGACATCCTTGGCGCGCCGGCGGCGGCACGCGACCACTTCGAGGTGATCGAGCGGGAGGGCAGGCTCGTGAGCTGGACGGCGGACTTCGTCATCTTGCGCGCCGAACATTCAGTTGTGCGTTAGCCGCCGGACCATTGGGGCACATTCAGCTATTCCACGCGATCCAGCGCGTGCAGCGGGAGCGTCACCTGACTACCGTCCTCCAGGCGTATGTTGGCGGCCGGCGCCAGCACGCCAGGCCCGGTGAACTGCTGGCGAGCGAAGACGTGCAGCACCTCGCCGCGCGCCCCGCGGCCGGGCCCGGTCGCGACGGCAACCCGCGCGCCCTCCGTCAGCCGGCAGTCCAGCGGAATGGGAGCAGCTGCCACTCCAGCCGGCAGCGACAGCAACACCTCGGGGCGGATGTTACGGCGAGGCTCGGTTGCGCCAGAGAGGAGCACCGTATCGCCAAGTCGCTCGGCTAGCAGCTGGTAGGTGCTGCGCGCCATCGCCGCGCTGCCCAGCCCCTCCGTCAGCAGCACGCTCAGCGGGGACGGCGGCGCAGTGGTAGGCAAACCATCCAGCAGCACGCTCAGGTCCGCGCGGGCGAAGGCTTCGAGCTCGCGCACGGAGGCGCACGGTGCAACCACGCCAACCGCACCGGCGGCGGCAGCGCGCTGCAGCAGCATGAGTGGAACCTGCTGAGGAAACAGGATAATGGCGCCGCGCGGAATCGGCACCACCGCAAGTGACTCCCCGCGCGCGAGCATGGCCAGCGGGCCGGCGACCTGGCCCCCGATGCCGACGACTCCTTGGAGGACGGCTGCGGTCCCTTCGATGGCGACGCCATGGCCCACGGCGACGCCGACGACTGCCCCCGCCATCCCAGCGAGCACCGGCAGCGGCGCGCCACCCGCGCCGGCCAGCTCGGCAATCGGCTGATCGGCACGCACTTGCGCGCCGACCGAGACCAACGTGGTAGCACCCGGCGGAAAGGTACGCAATCGGCGCAGAGTCGCCGCTGGCACGTACGGGCGTCCCAGAGGGAACTCGAGGGCTGCCGCGACCATCTACGCTGTCTCCAGTCCAAGGGCGCGGCGCCATGCCGCCAGCCGCGCGATCCGTTCGTCGTCGGCCGCCGGGAGCACGAGCGGCCGCCCCCGCGCGTCGACGATGAGTCCCAGCGCGCCACCTTCCACTGGCTCGCTGGCGCGCGCCTGCTGGCCTGGTCCCAAGCCCACATCGACGCTTGGCACCGGATAGAGGCCGAGCAACGCCTGCTCCCCAGCCGGCAACGGAAGCCGGACGAGGGTGCCCTGGGCAACTTCCTCGATATGCCGGCGGCCGTCAGGGTATTCCAGCACGGCCTGGAGCGCCGGTTCTCCTTCTGGCAGATTGCCAACCGCTGAGACCACTGTGCCGAGCTGGAGCAGCACCGCGTCCCCCTCCGCCACGTCCGCGGCCGCGCTCGGATCCAGACCGGCCACGCTGCCCAGCGCGCCGGAGAGGTGTGCCGTGTCGAGCACGAGTGACGTGATGCCGCGCGGCTGCAGTGCATCCAGCAGGATCAGCGCCGCGAGTGCGGGATGCGGCGCGTTCGCCAGCACGCCCCCGGTGCCAAGCACGACATCCATCGGGTGGAGGCCGGCCAGCCGTGCGCCCGGCGCCCGCAGCGCCAGGCCAATCGTCTCGCGCGCCAGCGCATGCTCGAGCTCGAGCTCGCGTCCCGTTGCCGGCAGCGATCGGCGGCGCAGCATGCGAGTCAGCACATACTCGCGCAGCTCATCTTCGCTCACGGGGCCACTGATCCAGCGCAGAATGGCTGGCGCGCCTGCGGCGCGCAGCACTGCCCCGGCCCCCGGCCCAACGCCGGCGCTGGGTTGGACCGCCGGCAGGAATTCGCCGCGAGCCGTGGCGCCAGCCAGGCTCGTCGCGCTGGCGCCGACATCCACACCGACGACATTGGTCTGGAAATGCTGCGCGAGGTAGCGCACCATGCCGGCAAGGGCGGTGATGGTTGCCGCGGGCGGCACCTTGGACAGCGCCCGCAAGCCGGCATAGTTCGGCAGGTCGCGCAACACGGCGCCCTCATAGAGCGCGCTCACTGCACGATTGAGGGGGCTGAGCGTCGAAGGAGATAGCGCCTCCACCGCTTGTACCGTTGAGGCGCGCCCCTGTACCGCCGCGCTCATCACGCTGGCGTCCGCCGGGCTACCGCAGACGATCACCGGCAGGCTGCGCTGCTCGTCGCCGCCCAGGGGGTCGCCGAGGCTGTCGAGCCAGCGCGCCGACAGGGCGGCGGTCTCCTCGATGCTGCCTGGCGAGCGCCCACCGGCGAACGGCGACCCTACGACGAGCAGCGCGTGCGGTTGGAATGCGCGCAGCTGTGCCAGCGCCTGCTGCCACTCTGGCGTGCCAGTCGCCTGCACGGGGAGTGAGGGCAATGCCTCGAGCTGGATGAACAAACCGCCGACCGAGAGCTGCACGAGGCCGGCAAGCGCATCGCGGCCTGGGCCGGTCGCCAGCACGCGCAGCGGACCGTTCACGCTGGTGGCCAGTGCCAGTCCATCTACCCCAGCGCCGTCGTCGCGCTCCGGCGTCAGCAGCTGGCCATTGCGCAGCAGCGCGCGGCCAGTCGCACGCTCGATGGCGGCGAGCGCCTCATGGAGTCCGGCGGTCAGGTCCGCGAGCGGTGGCGTGACGGTCGTTGGGGCTTGCGCGCGCGCGATCAGGCGATAGCGATCTTCAATCTTGCCTAGTAGGGCCACCTTGGTAAAGACCGAGCCGCAGTCCACAATGAGCAGCGACCGTGTCGTCGCAGTGGGGCGGCGCTCCGCACCGTCACCCACACGCGTTGATGTGGAAATGGCTCCCCCCACCCGGCATCTCCCCCGTAGCCAACCTAGCCTCGTCCGAAGAAGCGGCGCCAGCCGCGTTTGCGCTCCTGAGGCTCGTAGCCTCCGTCAAAGTCTGCGCCGTACTCCTCAGCATACTGACCGTCATCCCATTGGTTCCATTGGGCTGCCCGACCGTCCTCTTCCTCTGGCCACCCTTGCTCTCGCTGCCGCGGCTGCCCAGCACCGTAGGCGCCGCGCGCCGGTCCCTGGCCGCCACCGTTGAAGCCGCCGTGCGCCGGCCCGCCGGTGCGTAGCCAGTTCGGCAGCTCCGCGCTCGGGATAGGGGGTCCGCGCCGCCGCGCGTCGCCAGAGTCAAGCAACCCACTCTCGAATGCGGCGGACGGAAGTTGATCGCTATATCCTGCCGCATTCCAGCCCGTATCCATGTCCTGCTCCGCGCGCCGATCCTGTCCGCCGCGCATCCACACAGGCAGATTGGATTCATCCATCAGCATGCTTGATCCAGCTGAGCCGTTCCCATAGCCCTCGCCACCATAACGCAGCGAGGCGCTGCTCTCGCCGGCGCCTGGCGCTCGTGTTGTGCCAGCCTCTGGCACCGATGCGGCACGTTGACGGCTTGTCCACCCAGAGGTAGAGCTGAAGCTCGGCTGCAGCGGAGGTTCCTGCCCGTGAACCCAGGAGGGCAGCACGGCTGGGTCGATCAGATCGGAGGCGGCAAACGAGCCAGCGGCGTGCTCGCTATACTCGCCGCCCCCAGCCGTGCTATCGGGCATGTAGTTGGGACTCATGCGCTGCTCGGGAGCGGCTGCCGGCGGCGCTGCCCCCTGATACCCGCCATTGCCTGAGGTAAGCCCTCCTCCGGCAGAGCGTAACCAATCCGGCAAGGCAGACTCGTCTACGAACGAGCTGGCGGCGACGGCGCCCATTCTACCCATGCCGGGATCGCCCGCGCCCATTGACTGTCCCCCGCTATATCCAGGCGGTGTCTGGAGCTTGTCACTTTGGGGCACATTCGCCTCGACGTACACCTGCTTGAGCCAGGTAGGTAGTGGCTCATCAGCGGCGGCGGCGGTGGCGGTCCAGGGTGAAGGCGCGGGCACGTTGGCATAGGCGGCGGCCGATGGACTGGCCTGGGCTGGCGGCACCGCGCGCAGCCATTGCGGCAGCGCCGCCTCGTCTACCAGCGAATTGGCCGACATACCGCCACTACTGTTCAGTCCGCCGGTGCCTGGGGCTTGTTGCGATTGCCCACCAGCGAGCCACGAGGGCAGGGCGTTGGGATCGATCAGCGAGGGCGCGTTGAGGGCGCCGGATGGTCCGCCAGCTGAGTAGGAGCCCGCGTTCTCAATCGAAGGAAACGCCCCGGCAGGAGCGGACCACCGCTGATCAGTGGGGCTGGGCGGGAACCCCTGCGTGCTCGGGGGCTGCGGCGGGCCATACGGACTGTAGCCGTAGGCCGCGCCCATCGGCGGCTGCGCCATGCCGGAGCCGTACGCGGCGGACGGCGCCTGCGCCGCATGGTAGGCTGTGGGTTGCTGGCCAATATCGTTGCCCCCGGCGGCCTCTTTGAGCCAGTCCGGCAGGGCGGATTCATCGAAGAGCGCCTGAGCGCCACCGCCGGGCGCCATTCCACCAGCCGCGGGCTGCTGCGCCGGGGAGGAGTATTGCCCACCGCCAAACGCAGGGCCCGACGGCGCGTACGGGTTAGGTTGGCCCATATCGGGCCGCAAGCCCCGATTCCCCGCGGCGCCCGCACCATGGCCGAGGGCGCCACTTATGCCCGGCTCGCGCAGCCACTCGGGCAGCGCATCCTCGTTGACCAAGCTGCCGGCGGAGAACATGCCGGGCGGCTGCGGCGCTCCATATGGGCCGCCTGGCATCGCGGGGGGCGCGCCGCCACGCAGAGCGCTCGAGCCCGGCGAGTTGGATTGCAATGGCCGCAGCCAGTCGGGCATGCCCTCCTCGGAGGGCGCACCGACTGGCATCATCGGTGTCAGGCGTGTCCCGCAGCGCGGGCAATCCAATGTACCGGGGCGGCATGTCTGGCCGCATCGCGGGCAGGTTGTCACGATGTTACTCTCTTTCGGACCAACCGCAGATTGCTGCGCCCGATACCTGTACTGCTCGCTAACTCATCAGATCGTCGCCGGCGGCGCTGTCCGCACAAAGCCAGCGGCGAGAAGGCAAGACATTGAGTCGTGGGCCAGTGTATCACTCACCAGTATGCATGGCAACACGCTGAGAAATCCGTGCAAGCAGCCATACTCTCGCCTGACAGAGTCTCTACACGCGCGTATCTACGCAAAATTGGCTCTTTACTTAACAGACGGAAGAGGTTATGATGGTGCTAGCAAGTGAGCGTGATTAGCCCGCCCACGACGTGAGTAGGGCAGCCTCCCCAGCGCCTTCTCGGCATCCCGCTGGAGCGCGCGCTCACCCTGCGGAAAAGGGGAGAGCCATGGCGACACGACAACGCAAAGCCGTGGTGGAGGCAGTGGTCGCGCCAGAGGTCGAAGAGCCCAAGCGCAAGCGGGGTCCGCGCGCGGGGTCAGAGAATGCGCGACGCGGTGGTATGGCGGTCCGCGAAAAGTACGGGCCAGAATTTTTTGCCAAGATTGGATCGAAGGGCGGCCGCACCGTTCGGGAGCGCCGTGGTCCAGAGTTTTATGCGTCGATTGGCCGGCTCGGCGGACAGACCACCCGCGAAACGCTGGGCGTGAGCCACTACGAGCGCATCGGGCGCCTTGGCGGTCTGCGGGCGCGTAAGCGCGAGGCGCAGGCCGAGCAGGACGGCAAGCGCGGGTAGCGTCCAGCTTCCTAATGCGGTTGAACAGACGCGGGACGAGCAGCGGATTCATCCACCGGGCTTGTCCCGCCTTCGTTTTTGATTGCGGCAGTCACTGGCGCCGTTTGGTGGAGCAGCCCCAACCACAGCCGGCGACCATGGGCCTCTTGGTCGAGCTCACCGTATCCGGCGCACCGAACGCGCCTCGTGCTAGACGCGAGCGTTGCGGGCCCTCGCGGCACGCACGTGCCGGCGCACGGGGAATGGCGAGGCGGACTGCAGCCCGGCGCGTGGGCCAACCACCCAAGCGACAGCACTGCTAGACGCGCGCGAAGGCCTTGCCATGGTTGGCACGCGCGCGAACCTGTTCCACGATGAGCGCGACGACCCGCTCGTGCGCACTCCAGCGAGCCGAGACACGGTTGGGGTCGAGCCGGTGAGTGCGCACCAGCTGGCGCAGCGACGCCAGATCGAGCCCCGCCAGCGCCGCGCGCAGACCAGACTCGCCCCCCTCACGCAGTACCACAAACGGATCGAAGCCACTGGCGCCAGCGTTGGCGGCAGCGCTCGCGGCTAGCCCTGCCCTTCCAGCCCCCTTCGCTGTTTGGGCACGAGGAAGCGGCGGAGCGGCCTCTGCCAATAGAGTCGCCAGGCCACTCGCCCGAACCACGTCCAACAGGCGTGCGCCAAAGGCGCGGTCCGCCTCCGCGCGGGCTGCCAGCTCGCGCAGGAACGCCGTCAGCGCCGCGATCTGCTGCTGGTCGCCGGAATGGCCGCCCGCCTTAGCGCGTGACATGGGCCAGATACTCCCGCGTAAGTGCGCTCAACTCATCGTAGGGGCCGCCGTTGCCATACTTCTGCACCAGCGTGTTGGTCGGCGCCATCACATTGGCGGATTCCGCGATCCGGGTAGACTCGGGGATCACGGTTTGAAATACCGGGGGGAAGTGGCGATCGACGAAGTCTTCGCGCAGCCTGCGCAGCATCTCGTTGTGCAGGATGGTCTGCGCGCGCATCTTCGAGATCACGATGCCGAGCGCGCGGATGTTACGCCTGGTGCAGCGTGCGAAATGCTCGACACGGTCCAGGATTGGCGGAATGCCGAGCACCGAGAGAATATCCGGCACCACCGGAATCAGGTAGCAGTTTGAGATGGCCAATCCATTGAGGGTCACCACGCCGAGCGAGGGTGGGCAGTCTATCAGCACGTGATCGTAGTAAGGCAGGATGTCTTTGAGGGCGTCGCGCAGCGCATAGATCGGGCCGCGCTCGAAGGTCTCCAGGTCCGTCACCTGCGTCACGCGGTCCTGCACTTTGATGAGTCGCAGGCTGGAGGGCAGCAGGTCCAGCCCCTTGACGCCGCCAGCCACGTTGGATACGTCGCGCACGATGGCGGCATCGGGATTGAAGCGGTGCGAGCCTTTCACCGTGTCGGCAAAGAGCTGGTAGAGGGTGCGGCCAGTCTCGTCGCGCTGCTTCCACTCTTGCTCCGGAATCAGGCAGACGGTGGCGTTGGTCTGTGGGTCCAGATCTATGACGAGCACGCGCTGATGGTATTCGAGGGCGAGAAAGTGTGCGAGGGCGAGCGTGATGGTCGTCTTGCCGACGCCGCCTTTGAGATTGATGACGCTGGTCACCATTGGCATGGGGATACCCTTTCCGCGCGGGGCGCCGGACGGCAAGCCGGCCGCGCCACAGGCGCTGGCATTGTAGCCGGGCACATTCGCGCCGGCAAGGGGCCTGTTCGGGCTACTGGCGCAGGACCGGGATCCCCAGCATGCGCGACGCGATGCGCAGCCGGTCGTCGTACCAGCGCAGCCGTTGATACAGGCTCATGCCGCTGAGTGGCAGCTCGAAGACGAGATCGGGATTGGCGCGCTGAAGCAATTCGGCGTGGCGCTGGCTGGCGTAGAGCACGAAGATCAACAGCTCGGCGCTGCGGGCGCAGCGCTCGCGTAACGCCGCCCCGACCTGCGCCGCCCACTGTGCGCGCTGGGCGGCGGGCAGCGTGACGAGGGCGGACTCACCGCCAGCGGCGATCACGCGGTGCGCCGACAGCAGGTGATGGCGCGTGCTCAAGATGTACCATTCGCCGTAGGTGCGCTCGCAAAAGGCGCAGGCGCGGCGAAAGACGGGCGAGACGGCGTACTGCTCGCCGGCGCGACATACCCCTCCTCGGTGCCGCTTGGGCGCTGCTACGAGGCCGATTCTCCTGGCCATGTGCGACTCGTTTGCAACTAGCCGGCTGCCGGTGTACGCGAAGGCGGAGCAGACTGGCGGGGATGTCCTTGCCGCAATCGTAGCACAGGCATAACTCGAGGCGAACGCCGATGGCCCGATCAGGTAAGATCCCTCTGTGCGGCGCCTCAGCCTCTACGTGGCGTGCGCAGCGAAACGCGCTGCTCTGCCGGCGTGCCGCATCCCGACGACTCCTCTGCGTGGCGCAGTGAGGTGTTTCCGCTGGGCCGAGACTGGACGTTTTCCCACACCTTTGGTGCGCATCAGGGCCGCCGCCCTGCTGCATGCACAGTCACGCTATGCTGTCGGTTCCTCACCGGCCAGCAGCAGACGATGGGTCACTTACACTGCACGAGTGTAGTTCTTGCGAAGCGCTATCGGCGATCAGATATCTGTCGCACTCCTCCGTCGAGCGGCGTTCCCATTGGTGACCTCGCGCGATCTGCGACCGCGCGCAGCGAGCGCCCAATGAGCTGCGGCTGCGTTCCCCCGATCATGCTCTAGACGTGGCCGAAAGGCGCGGAGGTGGGTGTGTGCTCCTCGAGCCGGCGATGCTTGCCGACGTACCAGCGGACCGCGGCGACGTATTCAGCATGGCTCCAGGTGAGCGGTGAGACGGAGAGCGGCGCGCCGCTGTGCGGGTCTGGCCATCGCGCGATATCGCCCGCGGCGAAGACGCCCGGCGCGCTCGTCTCGAGATACTCGTTGACGAGGACACCCTTGTCGATGCGCAGTCCCGCATCCTGCGCGAGTTGGAGGCGCGGTCTGACACCGACGCCGACGACAACGAGATCGGCATCGAGGCGTTCATCGCTTGCGAGCGTCAGCGCGTCGCGTTCGATCTTGGTCGCCACGGGTCTCCTCAGGCTGTGTGGAGCGGCTTGCCGGCGAGGGCGAGCATCGCCTCGCCGACGCCTTCGGACAGGGTCGGGTGGGGATGGATGTGCGCGGCGA
>Ga0207684_10004879_pt1 | contig 12535 bp, 10 predicted proteins | sample KBSK5501metaG_FD_184342 | JGI IMG/M metagenome (GOLD analysis project Ga0207684, IMG submission 184342) | Corn, switchgrass and miscanthus rhizosphere microbial communities from Kellogg Biological Station, Michigan, USA - KBS K5-50-1 metaG... | ecosystem: Host-associated > Plants > Roots >...
TCCCCCGCTCGGGTCAAGCCCCCCTCCCCCGCTCGGGTCAAGCCCCCCTCCCCCGCTCGGGTCAAGCCCCCCTCCCCCGCTTGCGGGGGAGGGCAGGGAGGGGGCTCTCGCGACCGCCGTCTCCCGCAGCTCGAGCATCGGACCACCTGACGTTGCCTGCAGCTGGTAGAGCGGACTCTGCCGCAACGCGTGATAGCAGGCGCGCTCGAGTGCGGCAAAGACGGCACCCTCGTTGCGGAATCGAACCTCGCGTTTGGTTGGATGCACGTTGACGTCGACCTCGGCGGGATCGACCAGCACATTCAGCACGGCAAGCGGAAAGCGATCCGGCTCGCGGAGTCCGCGATACGCCTGCTCCACGGCGAAGACCAGGTTGCGATGCTGGATGCGCCGGCCGTTGACCAGGATGACGACGTGATCCTTGCTGCCTCGATGCAGGGCGGGTGGGCTGATCAAGCCGCGCACGGTTGATGCGTCGACCGACAGCATCGCCGTCGCCGTCGGGCTGTCGTAGACGGCTGCAAACGTGGCTCGCAGCTCGCCGGTCCCGGGGGTCTCGAACACGCGTCGCCCGTCGATCTCGAGGCTGAAGGCGATCGTGGGGTTTCCGAGTGCGAGCTCTCCGACCAGTCGACTGATCACGGCATTTTCGGTGGCAGGCTGCTTGAGGAACTTCAACCGGGCCGGCGTGTTGAAGAACAACCGCTCGACGGTAACGCGAGTGCCGATCGGACACCCGGTCGGCCGAGCGTAGCGCAGTTCACCGGCCTGAATGCGGACTTGCGACCCCTCTCCCCCATCGCGGTGTCGGCTGACCGCCTCGACCTCGGCAACCGCGGCGATGCTGGCCAGCGCCTCACCGCGAAAGCCGAGCGTGTGGATCGTGCGCAGGTCCTCGAGCGTGTGCAGCTTGCTGGTCGCATGGCGTTGAAAGGCGACCGGCAGGTCCGCTGGGCTCATGCCCTGGCCATCGTCGACGACCTCGATCAGGTCCTGGCCGGCGGCCTCGATCCGGACGTGGATACGCGACGCGCCCGCGTCGATCGCGTTTTCGGCCAGCTCCTTGACCACGGCGGCCGGTCGGTCGACGACTTCGCCGGCGGCGATCCCATCGGCGACCGCGGACGGAAGAATCGCGATGGTCTGGCCGGGTTCGAGCCCGACGTCAGGGCGTGGCATGCTGTCCCTGCCAGGCGAAGAGTTTTTCCAGTGCCTCACGCGGCGAGAGGCGCTCGAGGTCCAGCTGCTTCAGCTCGGCGACCACCGGATGATCCAGTGGCAGGCTGAGCTGCGCACTCGCCTTCGGCCGTTCGAGCGGCCGCTGGCCTTCCAGCTCGCTGAGCACCTGCCGGGCGCGCACCACGACCTGGCGCGGCAGGCCGGCGAGCTCGGCGACGTGGATCCCGTAACTTCGATCGGCGCCTCCCTCGACCATCTGGTGGAGGAAGATGACGCGTTCGCCTTCTTCGCGGACCTCCATCCGAAAATTGCGCAGCCGCCGAAGCTGCTGGCTGAGCGCGGTTAGCTCGTGATAGTGCGTGGCGAAGAGTGTCAGCGAGCCAAGCTGTGGGGCCTCGTGCAGATACTCGAGAATCGCCTGCGCGATGCTCACGCCGTCGTAGGTGCTGGTGCCGCGACCGACCTCGTCGAAGATGAGCAGGCTACGGGGCGTGGCATGGGCGAGGATGTGCGCGGTCTCCACCATTTCAACCATGAAGGTCGAGAGCCCGCGGGCCAGCTCATCGTGGGCGCCGACTCGGGTGAAGATCCGATCGCAGAGTCCGATGATGGCGCGCTCGGCGGGCACGAAGCTGCCGGCCTGAGCCAGCAGGACGATGATGCCGGCCTGCCGCAGGTAGGTGGACTTGCCGGCCATATTCGGTCCGCTGAGCAGGACAACTTGTTGATCGTTCGGGCTCAGGCGCAGGTCGTTGGGCACGAAGCGCCCAGGCCCCAGCGCCGCCTCGACCAGCGGGTGCCGGCCGCCGATGATCTCGATCCCGGGCTCGTCTCGCAGGGTGGGCCGCACCCATCGGTGCCGGCTCGCAATACTGGCGAGCGCGGTGACGGCATCGAGCTCGCCGAGCCAGGCGGCGGTATCCAGTAGATCCTTGCCGGCGGCGGTGATGCGGCGGCAGAGCTCGCCGAAGAGCACGTGCTCACGCGCCACCATCGCACTCTTCGCGTTGAGAACGAGGGTTTCGTTCTCCTTCAGCTCGGGCGTGATGTAGCGCTCGCCATTGACCAGCGTTTGCTTGCGGACGTACTCGGAGGGGATCGCCTCACGGTTGGCATGACTGATCTCGATGTAGTAGCCGAACACTTGGTTGAAGCCAACCCTGAGCGACCGGATGCCACTCCGCTGGCGTTCATGCTGTTCCAGCGCACCGATCCACTCGCGGGCCGCCCGCGAGCCATCCCGGATGCTGTCGAGCTCGGTGTCGAAGCCGGGCCGAAAGACGCCACCATCCCGCAGGGTCGCCGGCAGTTCGTCAACCAGTGCCGACGCCAGCACTGACTGCAGGTCATCCAGGGCCGACGGCATCGGCGGCGACACCAGCTCCGGCCAGCGGCTCGCGAGCCGTTGAACCCCGGGGACGGCGCGAAGGGCTTTGAGCAGCGCCTGCAGGTCGCGCGGCGTCGCCAACCCCTGGCCGGTGCGGCCGGCGATCCGTTCCAGGTCGGGCAGCCCGCGAAGCGCGGCCTGCAGCTGGCCGCGAGCGAGCGGATCGCTGATTAGCACCGCCACCCGGCCGAGTCGATCCTCGAGCGGCTGGCGCGCGCGCAGCGGCTGATCGAGCCAGCGCCGCAGCTGCCGCCCGCCCATTGCGGTCGTCGCCTCACCGACGATCAGCATCGCGAGGTCGTCTCCGGACGCCGATTGATCGGTGGCGAGGCCGAGGCTGCGCCGCGTCGGTGGGTCGAGGTGCATGAACGCCCGCGGATGCTCGGCGTGCAACCGGAGAAGACCGGGCTCGAGCCGAAGACGCGACCGTTCGGCGTGGCGCAGCAACGCGTGAGCGGCGGCCAGGGCCTCGGGCCACTCATCGCAACCAAAGGCCGCCAGCGTCTCGACGCCGAGCAGCGTCTGCAGCCGGTCGACCGCCGCGCGCGCATCGAAGTCCTGCGAATCCACCCAGCTGGTCGGCGTGGTCCCCGTCAGCAAGACCAATCGCGGTCGGTCGGCCTCGCTCGCGATCAGCTCGGCGGGCCGCAGTCGCGCCAACTCGTTCCGCAGCGCTTCGTCACTCGGCTCGACCCGCAGCAGGGCCAGCTCGCCGGTCGAGCAATCGAGCGCGGCGATGCCGTGGTAGTGAGCCCGCAAACATACCGCCACCGCGTAGTTGGTGCCGCCCTCGAGATATGCGTCCTCGACCACCGTTCCCGGTGACAGCACCCGGACCACCTCGCGGCGCACCAACCCGCGCGCAGCGGCCGCATCCTCCACCTGGTCGCAGAGCGCGACCCGCAATCCTGCCTTCAGCAGCCGTCCGACGTAGCTCTCGAAGGCGTGGTACGGGACGCCGGCCATGGGCACGCGGTGACCCTTCCCCAACTCGCGCGAGGTGAGTGTGATGCCAAGCAATGGCGCGGCGCGCTCGGCATCCTCCCCGAAGGTCTCGTAGAAGTCGCCGAGGCGGAAGAGCACGATGGCATCCGGATAATCCTGCTTGACGCGCTGGTACTGGTCGAGGACGGGGACCGGCTTCAGGGCGTTGCCTAATTGAGCACCTGGCCCCGCAGCTGCCAGGCCGTGGCTTCCTCGACAAGCACCCGGCGGACCGTGCCGGTCTGTGCGCCCAGTGGCGCGGCACCGATGATGACCCTGTTCTGCCGAGTGCGGCCGGTGACCTCGCCCTCCTGCGCACGCTCCACGAGCACCTCGACGGCGCGGCCGATCCAGCGGCGGTTGGCGTCCTCGGCGATCCGTCGCTGGGCGTCGAGCAAGACGTTGATCCGTCGCTTTTTCTCGGGCGGAGTGACGTCGTCCGGGTGCAGGGCGGCCGTGGTGCGCGGCCGCGGGGAGAAGCCCTGGATGTGGACCACGTCGAATTTGATCTCCTCGAGCAGCGCCAGGGTTTTCTGGAACTGTTCCTCGGTCTCGCCCGGGTAGCCGACGATGACGTCGGTCGAGACGGAAAGGTCAGGGATCACATTGCGGGCATGGGCGATGATCGCACGGTACTCCTCGGTGGTGTAGCGGCGTCGCATCTGCTTCAGGATGGCGTCGTCGCCGGATTGGAATGGCAGGTGCAGGTGCTCGCAGACGCGCGGTAGGTCGCGAATGGCGAACAGCAGGTCGTCGTGCACGTGGCGCGGATGCGAGGTCAGGAACCGAACCCGCCAGACGCCGGGGATCCGCTCGACCGCTTCAAGCAGGTCAGCAAGTCCGGCCTTCGTTTCTGGGTCGCGATAGGAGTTGACCGTCTGGCCCAGCAGCGTCACTTCGCGCACCCCCTGGAGCGCGAAGCGCGTCACGTCCTCGACCACATCGGTCAGCGGTCGGCTGCGTTCGGTCCCGCGCACAAAGGGCACGATGCAGAAGCTGCACACCTCGTTGCAGCCGAAGATCACCGGCACGTACGCGGTGAGCCCGTGCTGCAAGATCGCGCCGCCGGTTTGCGCTGGATCCGTCTCGTACTCGCCTTGCAGGTCCTGGATGAAGGCCTCGTACTGGCGCATGTCGAAGCGGTAGTCGAGGTCGGGCAGCCGCTCGTACAGCCGATCCTTTTCCTTGTTCGCCATGCAACCCGTGATCGCGATCGCCCGACCAGGGCGGGCACGCTTCCACGCCTTGAGTTCGCGGAACCGGCCGTAGGCTTTCTGCTCGGCGTTCTGACGGACGGAGCAGGTGACAAGGATCGCGAGGTCAGCCTGGTCCAGGTCGGAGACGGAGCTGAAGCCGGCCGCGGTCAGGCCCTGCGAGAGGTAATCCGCATCGGACTCGTTCATTTGGCAGCCGCTCACCCAGAGGTGGAAGCGCTGGCCCGACGGTGGCCGCTTGTGTCCATTCCGGCGTGGCCGCGAAAACGCGTGCGGCTCGAAGGTTAGCGGTGCGCCGGGAATCCGCAGCCTTGGTGGGGCGGTCGACTCACCCATCGACCGAGTCTAACGGGACTCGACCAGCAGACGGATCCCGGTCCGCTCCTCACCGTCGATCGAGATGTCGATGAACGACGGGATGCACACTAGGTCGATGCCGCCGGCGGCGACGTAGCCGCGCGAGATCGCGATCGCCTTGACGGCCTGGTTGATAGCGCCGGCCCCGATCGCCTGGACCTCGACCCGGGTCTGGCTGCGCACCACGCCGGCGATCGCCCCGGCAACCGCGACCGGTTTCGAGGTCGCGGAAACCTTCAAGATCTCAATGGCAGCGCGCGCCGTGCGAGGAATGCCAGCAGCCGGGCTGGCTGATAGCGTCTTCTCCCCTGTCGAGCCGTTCGATGGCGGTTTTGTTTCCAGAGTGTCCATCTATTCTATTGAGATCGGAGACCGAACGTTTGATTGCCCCCCGACACCTTAACCCCAAGTCATTGGGTCGTCAAGCGCTTACTCGACTCTCACCTCTCGATCGACCCGCTCCACACGGGTCGCCTTGCCCGAAAGGGCATCGATCTCAGCCAAAACTGAGTTGAATTGCACCACTCCGGCACCCACCTTGAAGCGATACGGGACCCCGGTCAGGAAGCGCTGGAGGCTGGCTTCCTTATCCATCCCGATCACCGAGTCCCGAGGTCCCACCATCCCGAGGTCGGCCACGAAGGCGGTGCCACCGGGAAATAGCCGGGCGTCGGCGGTGGGAACATGCGTGTGGGTGCCAAAGACGAAGCTGGCCCGGCCGTCGAGGTACCAGCCCAGGGCGATCTTCTCCGAGGTAGCTTCCGCGTGCATGTCCATCAGCACCAGCTTGGTCCCGGCGCCCTGGCGCAGGATCTCGTCGGCGGCCCTGAAGGCGGAATCGATCGGTGGCATGAAGAGCTGGCCCTGCACGTTGCCGATCAGCACCTGGCCCTTCTCTCCCAGGTCGTGACAGAACCAACCCCGCCCCGGCGCGCCGGAGGGGTAGTTGTGCGGGCGGAGAATGGGTCGATGGTCATCGAACCCGGTCATCATCTCGCGCTGGTCCCAGATGTGATTCCCGGAGGTCAACACATCGATGCCCAGACCGAAGAGGTCGTCGGCGATCTTCGGCGTCAGCCCGAATCCGCCGGCGGCATTCTCGCCGTTCGCCACCACCAGGTCGATGTTCAACTCTCGACGCAGCTGCGGCACGAGGCGCGCCACGGCTTCACGGCCGGGGCGCCCGATGATGTCGCCGATCGCCAGTACCGTGACGAGCATTGGGCGATCGTAACAATCTAGCCGCGATCGACGCCCTGCTGGCGGACCTGTCGACGGTAGCGATTGGCACGACCTTCAACCAGTTCCGTGAGGTCGGTCCCGACGATGTGCCCGATGCGGCCGCCCTTCGGCTCGCCAATCTACGGCGGTACCTGACGGAACGCGATCAAGCGGACGTGGTCGCGGTCGGCGAGGCCGCCGGCTACCAGGGGATGCGCTGGTCGGGCATCGCCTTCACGAGCGAGTTCGATCTGCTGCGCTGGGGCAATCCGTACCGGCGGTCGAGCCGCCGTTCCCGACCATGGAAGGAACCGTCCGGGACCATCGTCCACGGTGTGCTCGACGAAATGGGCGCTGAGCGTCGCGTCATCCTCTGGAACACCGTCCCCACGCATCCCTTTTTGTTGGGCCAACCCCTGTCCAACCGGCGCCCGACACGGGTGGAGGTCGCGGCCGGCCTACCGTTTGTGCAGCGGCTCATCGATATCGTTCGGCCCCGCCTGCTTGTCGGGATTGGCCGGATTGCGGCCGATACGTTGGGCAGCCGCGCCGTGTACGTCCGCCATCCCGCTCAGTCCGGCGCCACCGCGTTTCGCCTGGGCATGCGTGCGGCGCTCGAGGGCGTGCCTGAGACGGCTTGACACCAAATTTGTCCGAGCGTACCGTTGCGTCATCGGATACGGCAAGAATTGAACGGCCGGTAACTTTCAGGAGGGAACATGATCGTTAGCCATCGAAGTCCGATTTGGCGTGCCCGCGTCGTACGAACGTTCGCTGTCGCGGCGGTCGTTCTGGCGCCGATCGCTTCAGTCGGCGGGAACTCGGCCCAGGCGCAGGCCCCCGGGCCGTCCTCGAACGTTTCGGTCTTCGCCAGCGGCCTCGATAACCCGCGCGGACTGAAGTTTGGACCTGATGGGAATCTCTACGTCGCGGAAGGCGGCCGGGGCGGCACCAACTCTACGGTTGGTCAGTGTACTCAGGTGGTACCGCCGGTCGGTCCCTATACCGGTGGGATGACCGGTCGAATCTCGAGGATCAGCCCGTCAGGGGCGCGCACGACCGTCGTCGACAACCTCCCATCGAGCCAGACCAGCGCGCTCATTGGCGGGGAAGTTAGTGGCGTTGCTGACGTGGCGTTCGTCGGCAACCGCCTCTACGCCCTGCTCGGCGGTGCCGGCTGCTCGCATGGTGTGCCGAACATTCCGAACGGCGTCATTCGCGTAGACAGCGATGGCTCGTGGCACCTGGTCGCGGATCTCAGTGCGTTCCTGATGACGCATCCGGTCAAGACGATCGATCCCGACGACTTCGAGCCGGACGGCACCTGGTACAGCATGGTCTTCGCGCGCGGAAGCCTGTACGCGATTGAGCCCAACCATTCGGAGCTCGATCGGATCCAGAAGGACGGCAAGGTGAGCCGGGTAATCGACTTCACGGTCCTCTACGGCAGCTTTACCCAAACCGCAATGGCCTTCCACCATGGCGCCTTCTATGTCGGAAATCTCGGAACGTTCCCAGCCACGCCTGGCGATGCCTACATCCTCCGGGTGACACCGGACGGTGGCAGCGCGAAAGTCGCCACTGGCCTAATGACCGTTCTCGGAGTTGCGTTCGACCGCAAGGGACGCCTGTACGCGCTCGAGAATTTCACGGTGCCCGGTTTCCCGGGCCCAGGGGCAGCCTTCTCGGGTGATGTGAAGCGCCTGACCTCGAATGGGTCGTGGGAAACTGTCGCGTCGGGACTGATGTTCCCGACGGCGATGACGTTCGGTCCTGACGGCAGGCTTTACGTCTCGAATTTCGGTCACGGCACTCCGCCCGGCACCGGGCAGATCGTCCGCATCGACGTCGGTACCTAAGTAGTAAGCGCAAAGAAAAGAGGCGGCCCCTTACGGAGTCGCCTCTCTTTCGTTACTTAGCGAATTCGACGATACGGGTCTCGCGGATCACCGTCACCTTGATCTGGCCCGGGTAGCTGAGCTCGCCTTCGATTCGCTTTGCGATATCACGGGCAAGGATCTGGGCCCGGCTGTCGTCGATGGTGTCCGGCTTGACGATGATGCGGATCTCCCGACCCGCCTGAATCGCAAACGACTTCTCGACGCCCTCGAACGAGTTGGCGATGCTTTCCAGTTTTTCGAGCCGCTTGATGTAGGTGGTCAGCGTTTCGCGGCGGGCGCCCGGACGGGCCGCCGAAACCGCGTCGCAGGCCACCGTCAGAACGGCTTCCAGGCTGGTTGGCTCGACGTCCATGTGGTGGGCAGCGACCGCGTTCACCAGCGTGTCTGGCTTGCCGAGCCGCTTGAGGAGCTCTCCCCCGATGATGGCGTGGGACCCCTCGACCTCATGGTCGATCGCCTTCCCGATGTCGTGCAGCAGGCCGGCCTCACGGGCCAGCGCCACGTCGGCGCCGATCTCGGCCGCCGCCATTCCGCAGAGGAAGGAGACCTCCTTACTGTGGGTCAAGACGTTCTGTCCGTAGCTGGTCCGAAACGCCAGCGTCCCCAAGAGTTTGACCAGCTCGGGATGCAGCCCGGTGACGCCGGTCTCGAACATCGCCTGTTCGCCTTCTTCCCGAATCCGATTCTGCACGTCGCCGCGGGCCTTGGTCACCATCTCTTCGATCCGGGCCGGGTGGATCCGGCCGTCGACCAGGAGATGATTGAGGGCCACCCGCGCCACCTCGCGGCGGACCGGGTCGAAGCCACTCAAGATGACGGCCTCCGGTGTGTCGTCGATGATCAGGTCAACGCCGGTCGCATGTTCGAGCGCCCGAATGTTGCGCCCTTCGCGGCCGATGATGCGACCCTTCATCTCGTCGCTAGGGATGGCCACCACTGAAACCGAGGTCTCGGCGGTTTGTTCGGCGGCAACCCGCTGCATCGCGGTCACCAGGATGTTGCGGGCGCGCTTTTCGCTCTCCTCTTTGACGATCGCCTCGCCATCGCGAATCTTCTGCGCGATCTCCTGGTTGAGTTCCTTTTCAAGGTTGGTGAGGATTGTCGTCCTCGCTTCGGCTCGCGTCATCCCGGAAATTCGCTCGAGCTCTTTCACCTGCTCGGCGAGCGCATCGTTGACACGCTCCCGGGTCCTCCCGATCTCCAACTCTTTGGCGGTTACGGCCTGGTCCTTACGATCCAGGTCTTCGAGTTTGCGGTCGATCGACTCTTCCTTCTGTTGGACCCGGCGTTCGGAACGCTGGGTCTCTGCACGTGCGTCGCGTACTTCCTGCTCCAGGTTCATGCGGATGCGGTGGGCTTCCTCTTTCGCTTCGAGGACCATCTCCTTCATCTGGGTCTCGGCATCCGACAGCAGCTTTTCGCGTTCCGCGTTGGACACGAGATCCCGCTGGCGGTTGGCGTTGCCAACCCAGAGGTAGGCGATGAGCGCACCCACGGCCGCACCCACCACGACCCCAACGACCAGGAGTAATGGAGTGGGCATAGTTACACCTCGCTTATGGACTTTTAAAGGTTCTTCTCACTGCGCGTGGGCGCAGCGGGACTAGTCGTTACATGGCGACAAAATCTTGACTATTTTAGTCGCGTTCAGCGACACTGTCAAACCGGCCGGCGGCCTCCCACTCGTCGCTCAAAAGGCGGCAGACCCGGTATACGAGCCCGCTGCTGAAGCCGCGACGGCTGAGGCGGGGACCCAGGTAGGCGATCAGCGCCGGTGCATCGACGAGTTGCCGGTGGGCCAGTAGACTTTTCCCCAGGGCCAGCGCCTCCGCCGCCTCGGCGTCGGGATCGACGGCGGCGAGCGCCGGTCCGGCGGTCCCCTCCTCGACGCCCTTGGCTCTCAGCTCCTGGGCGATCAGCGCGTGACCTCGTCCGCGACTGCGACGGCGCACCAGCGCGGCGGCGTACTCCTGGTCGTTGAGATAGCCGTCGCCCTGCGCCCGGTCGAGCGCGGCGTCCACGGCGGTCTCGGCGTAACCGAGCCGGACCAGTCGCTGTCGCAGCGCCGCGCGAGACTGCGGCTGCCGAGCCAGCCGTTTGACTGCCTCGGTATAGGCCGCCTGGGCGCTCTCCGGCTCACGCGCGGTCCGGGGCGTCGCCCCACGCGAGCGGCGCGGGACGTGCCAGGCGAGCGTTTGAGACGTCGTTCGCCGGCCGCCGCTTCTCACGCCGGCTGGAGGATCTTCTCCGCGGCCTTGCCCTTCATCTGCGCGATCAGCTCCTCGCCCAGCTTCGGGTTCGCCTTGAGGAACCCCACCGTTTGCTCGCGCCCCTGGCCCATCCGCTGGCCGTTGCAGGAGAACCATGAGCCGCTCTTTTCCACCAGGGTGGCGTCAACCGCGGCATCGAGCACGCTGCCCCAGTAGGAGATGCCCTCGTTGTAGAGGATGTCGAACTCGGCCGACTTGAACGGCGGCGCGACCTTGTTCTTGACCACCTTGACCTTGACCCGGTTGCCCGTGACATCGAGCCCGTTTTTGATCGAGTCGACCTTGCGGATGTCGAGCCGGATCGAGGCATAGAACTTCAGCGCCCGGCCGCCGGTTGTCACCTCGGGGTTGCCGAACATGATGCCGACCTTCTCCCGCAGCTGGTTGATGAAGATCACCGAGGTGCTCGACTTGGAGATGGCGCCGGTCAGCTTACGCAGCGCCTGCGACATCAACCGTGCCTGCAGGGCGACGTGGCTGTCCCCCATCTCGCCGTCGATCTCTGCCTTCGGCACCAGCGCCGCCACCGAGTCGACGACGATGACGTCGACGGCGCCGGACCGGACCAGCACGTCGACGATTTCGAGCGCTTGCTCACCGGTGTCCGGCTGTGAAATCAACAGGTCCTCGGTCTTGACCCCGATGTGGCCGGCGTAAACCGGATCCAGGGCATGCTCGGCGTCGATGAAGGCGGCGACGCCACCCAGCTTCTGCGACTGGGCGATGACGTGCAGCGCGAGCGTCGTCTTCCCCGACGACTCCGGGCCGTAGATCTCCACCACCCGGCCGCGTGGGATCCCGCCGACCCCGAGCGCCATGTCGAGCGTGAGCGATCCGGTCGGGATCACGTCGATGTTTTTCTGGGCGGCGGCCTCCCCTAGTTTCATGATGGCGCCCTTCCCATAGCTGCGCTCGATCTGGCTGAGCGCAGCCGTCAATGCCCGTTCTTTTTCTGACATCTAGTCTCCCCTTGCTTCGTGATGGGGTCTGGCCGACCTGCTCACTGTAATACAAATTTGTGTAACTGTCAACGCTATGACCCCAGAGTCTGGACCAGGAGTTCCAGGGCGGCAATCACCGAGCGGCGCCGGTTGTCCCAGCGGTCGCCCGTCCATTGAAAACGATGCGTCAGCACTGATTCCCCTCCCCCACTGGAGGAAGGCTTCATCGATTCCCCTCCCCCGTGCGCGGGGGAGGGCAGGGTGGGGGCTGCGATGCCGATAAACGTGAGACCAACCGGCTTGGCGCCCTCGGCGTCGGGCCCGGCCACTCCGGTGATCGAGACACCGATGTCCGCGCGCAGCAGCTGGCGAACGCCGCTCGCCATCGCGGCTGCCGTCTCTTCGCTCACGGCCCCATGGCGGTCCAGCGTCCCCTCGGGCACCTGCAGCTGTTCGACCTTCACTCGATCGGCATAACTGATCACGCCGCCAAGAAAGTACGCCGAGCTCCCCGGGACGTCCGTCAGCGCGCCACCGAGCAAGCCGCCCGTGCATGACTCCGCCACCGCCAGCGAGCGGCCCTGCCGGCGCAACCGCTCCCCCACCTGCTGGGCCAACGCAAAAATCTCGGGATCGGGTGGCATCACTCACCGGTAGTTGATGAATTGCAACGGCACCTGGGTCTCGGTCGCTTTGAGGGCCGTGATCACCTGTTGGAGCAGATCCTTCTCCCGGCTCGAGACCCGGATCGCATCGCCCTGGATGCGCGGCTGGACCTTGGGCGATACCAGCTTGATCTGCTTGACCAGGGTGCGCGCCAGCTCGTCGTCGATGCCCTGCTGTAGCTCGAGCTTCTGCCGCACCGTTCCCTTCGCCGCCGGCTCGATCGGTCCGGGCTTGAGGATCTTGAGCGAGAGCTGGCGCTTGACCAGCTTGCCCTGCAGCACGTCGAGCATCGCCTTCATCTTGAAATCACTCGGCCCATTGAGCGTAATCTCGCTCTCGCCCAAATCGATCGAGGCGCCGGTGTCCTTGAAGTCGTAGCGGGTCGCGATCTCCCGCTGCGCCTGGTTGACGGCGT
>Ga0207684_10004881_pt1 | contig 12532 bp, 6 predicted proteins | sample KBSK5501metaG_FD_184342 | JGI IMG/M metagenome (GOLD analysis project Ga0207684, IMG submission 184342) | Corn, switchgrass and miscanthus rhizosphere microbial communities from Kellogg Biological Station, Michigan, USA - KBS K5-50-1 metaG... | ecosystem: Host-associated > Plants > Roots >...
GCTCAGGCAGGCATCACTGCCGCTGATGAAGAAGTGGCTGATTTGCTGCGTCGAACCCAAAAACCTGTAATTCTGGCCGCTAACAAGGCTGATAACGCCAGGCTGCGTCAAGATTCCGTCGAATTTTATACACTGGGTATTGGTGAGCCGATTGTACTTTCCTCTACTCAGGGGACGGGAACGGGTGATTTACTTGATCTCATCGTAGATGCGCTTCCTCCAGAGGAAGAGCAATTTGAAGAAGAAGAAGAAGTCACGCGCATCGCAATTGTTGGTCGCCCTAATGTTGGCAAATCATCTTTGCTTAATGCCATCCTGGGCTTTCAACGTTCTATTGTCAGCGATGTGCCAGGAACGACCCGAGATGCGATAGATACCGAATTTGAGTATAGGAACAAAAAACTGGTACTGATCGATACAGCCGGTATACGCCGAAGGGGACGTGTCGGCCCTGGGGTCGAGAAATATAGTGTGCTGCGCTCGAGCCGTGCCATTGATCGATGCGACGTGGCGTTGCTCTTGATCGATGCAAGCGAAGGATTGGCGGCCCAGGATACTCATATTGCTGGCGAAATTCAAGAGAAAGCCAAGGGTGTCGTAGTGATCGTTAACAAGTGGGACCTTGCTCAGGCGCAACGACGCGAAGAACGTGAGGGGATTTTTCCCAATCCCGCTGATGAGATTGAAAGCGCAGAACGCTATCGCAAGATCATCGCGGAAGGTCTCAAATTTATTCCCTATGCTCCTATTGTTTTTGCTTCGGCGAAAACGGGCTACCACGTGCGATCATTGCTCGACACTGTATTGAACATCGACGAAATGCGTTATCTGCGCGTTCCTACTTCTCGGCTAAACGAGGTTGTCCAGGGGGCCATTCGGCGCCATAACCCTACAGTCTTTAAGGGGAAGGTGATGAAAATTTACTACGCGACACAGACGCGGGTGAATCCACCGACCTTTGTCTTTTTCGTGAACGATCCGCAAGCGTTGCATTTCTCCTATGAGCGCTACCTCGAAAATCAATTACGATATGCCTTCAGTTTCAAAGGAACGGGCATTCGCCTCCAATTTCGAGCGCGGCCAAGATCGGAAAAATAGGTATCCTCACTTTGCTAGAGTGAGTAGTATTTACCCTTGCGGTGGTACGGCGGGCATAAGATGATATTCCATCTTTAACGCAATAATACGGGTAGCCGCCTCGTCAACCCGTGCCTTCGAGAGTGTACCATTGTGTAAAGCCACCTTAAATGCATGAATCATGGTAAGCATCTGATCTGCTCCTGTGGGGCCGAGTATCATATCATTGCCGGCATTCAAGGACATTAGTGCTGCCTGGTCCATACTCCACTTTTGCGTAATACCTTGCATATAGAGCGCGTCGGTCAAGACGACTCCATCATAGCCAAATTGCTTGCGCAGAATATCTGTCATGAAGATATGCGACAGTTCCGCCGGGTAGACGGGATCAATCGCGGGCATCAGCACATCGGTTGGCATAATCATTCCCGGGTTTAGTAACCTGTCGGGCGATTGAATGAAGGTTTTGAAAGGTGCCAGTTCAACTGAGTAGATTTGATCTCTTGTGCGATTTACTACAGGAAGAGTAGTGTGTGCATCGGGTGTTGCATCGCCCAATCCGGGATAATGTTTAATACAAGCAACGACGCCATTTCCTTGCAACGCTTTCATATATGCTCCTGCATAGGTGATCACGGACTGAGGGGTGTTACCAAAGGTACGTTTTACCATGTCATAGCCGTTTACAAGGTTGACATCCACATCGGGAGCAAGATTTTCATTGATACCAAGTGATAATAAATCGTGGGCGGCTTTATGCCCTTGTTGTGTTGCTACCTCCGGGTTGCCAGTATTGTAAATGTCAGTAGCTGACATGCGGTAGCCGTAGATGTGTGCTAAGCGATGCACATAAGGCCCTCCCTCTTCATCGGTTGAAATAAGTAGAGGGATACTTGCATGCTGTTGCATCTCCGCAATATCGTGTTTGGTCTGATCAAAAGTCTGCATCTGGAATTCATACATGATGACACCACCAGCATGCAGTTGGTTAATCATTGTATCGAGATCTGCAGAATAGCTGGTGTCAGCGTATTCGACCATGATTAGCTGACCAAGTTCTTCGTCAAGTGTCATATGTGAAACATACATACTTGCCAGTTGCTTGAACTTCATATAGCCATTAAGGTGCATGATGGCATTAATCTGATCAGCATTGAGTGGCGCTTTTACGAATGGTCCTGATGCACCAAGAGCTGGTACTGAATTTGACACAGAACCAGGTACATCAGCAAATAAATTAGGGCCAAGAATAGCACCCAGTGCGACAAGTAAAGCGAGCATCAGCAGAAATAAAATGAAAAATGTACGCATGCGATGGCGTTTTGGTGGGAACGATTGCGTTGGAACAATTACAGGAAGTGGCCGCGAAAGCACCTGAGCAGGCAATAAAGATGAAGGAGACATCTGTGTAGTCGAGGTAGCTCGGTGGTATTGTGTTGCGGGCATAGGGCGAGAGGGTGCGACCCATCCGGGGCCTTTTTGCTCCGGTAAATCTGTTTGTTGGGGATGGATCAAGTTGGTATTTATTGGCTGGGCAGTTGTCCACGAGGAATGAATTTCCATGGAATGTCTTGGCAGTTGGTCAGGTGGAGAGGGTAATTGTGGTTGCTGATTTTGACTGGTCATACATACTCCTAATGGATTGCTTTTTCAGATTATTCCTTTCATAAGGCATGGAGCACCTGGTCAGGCAATTACGTTGATGATTCAGTTTTGGATAATGATATTACATTGTGCGCTTTGGAAGTAGAACAGATAAGTATGCATACTTTTACTCTTCTAACGTATCTGAAGTCGGGTTAGTTCCTGTTGTATTACCAATGGCTTCAACAGGGGCCTGGGTGTCCTCGGTGGTCTTTTGTGGTTTGGGTGATTGGTGAGGACGCCTTGACTTTGAAATGGCCGGTGTATTGGTCTGGCTTTGACCCTCGATCCCAGGTTGCTCCTCGGTCGAAAATAAGGGAGCCTCTTCGATTTGCTCTTCGATCAAGAATTGGGGAGTTTCTTCGTTTGCAACTATCGAACTTTGCGGAGGAGGAAGTGGTACCTCAACAGGTTCTGGAGCAAATGGGGATGCGGGCTGAATGAATTGCTCATCGGGCGACCTGGCCAGGATTGATTCTTCATAGGTACTCTGCTGATCTTGTGGCCAGGCTGCGGTTGTGATAACAGGCCGTCGTTGACGAGCTGATGCACGAACATTTGGCACAACAGAAGCGGGTAGCAGAGCAAAGTCAAATACGACTTTGATAGCTCGACTGCGTGATTTTGTTATGGCAGTAGAAAGCGCAACGCGGTAATTGGTGAGAGCGAAACGGTGGGTAATGAGCTTTTCGGGATGAAGTTGTTCGTTTTTGATCATCTCAGCAGCGATAGAGAAGGTAGAACGTTGTTCGCGTGTGCCAATTGGCCAGGTTTCCGTACCGTGGGCGAGCGTTCCGTAGAGATCAATTTCCTGGTACCAGATGGGGGTGAGATCAAGTTGCATCGTATGAAGACTGAGACCAGCCAACACAACTGTACCGCCAGCACGCGCCCAGCGTAATGAGTTATGGATTGTCTCCCTACTTCCAATGGTATCATAGATCACTTCATAACCACCGAGCAGCATTTTGTTATCAAACATGCCAGTTAAGAGTTTCGCACCGGTTGCACGCTCGACTCCCTGGTAGCTGTCCTGAGGATAGAGGATATGTGCTGCACCCATGCGAGTAGCCTGTTCAATCTGGAATGGGTAGCGAGCCATTACGCCCACAATAGCGCTGGGAACGAGGGCGCGAATAACTTGTAATGTGAGCAGGCCAATGGTGCCTGCACCTATGATGAGAACATGTTCATCTGGCTGTGGAAGACGGCGCAAAACGGCGTGAACAGCCACAGCGGAAGGTTCCAGTAGTACAGCCTGTTCGTCACTCATTTCAGAGGAGATACGGAAAAGTTGTTGTTCATGCACCAGCATTTCCTCACTCCAGCCACCGCCGATTGGCTCAGGGCTAGAAAAGAGGTTTGCACGCTCACACAAACTGTAATTACCGGAAGCACATGATCGACAAACAGGTTGTGCTCCAGAAGTAATGCAATTGGGACCACTTTGTAATACGACGCGATCACCAACATGAAGGTGCTGTACTTCGTCGCCTACTTCGATGACCTCACCCACAACTTCGTGACCAGGATATGAATGTTTCTGGCCAGGAAGAGCAGCGGGTGCGATACGAAAGTCCCTTTCAACATAGATCATGTGCAGGTCGCACCCACATACGCCTGCCAGGTGATTGCGTACACGTACCCAATTTGCTGCGGGTAATGGTTGTCGAGGCAGATTCTGAACTTGTAAGGGCGCGAACGAAGAAAGATATGCTCCGTGCCAGAAACGTCCTAATAATTGAGTGAGAATGACTCGTTTTGGGCTAAGCTCCAGGGTAGAAGTCCACATAGCTACAACCCTCCTCAGACTGTTATCTCATCTTGTATTTGTATGCTTTACGAAGTGTATCATGTGTAACAGGGTGGGTCAATGAAGCGGTAAGTAAGTCAGGGTGAAACCTGGAAACTACTCTTAGTGAGATGACTTTCAGGTAATCGGGGTCTCACTCCTAATTGCCACGGCTTCTCCAACAACGTAATGGGTTGTATGTGAATAAATTCGCTTGTCAGAAGTGCGTCCATGTTCTATCATATGTAGGGGCCGATACTTCGGCCTCTATAGTAATATTCCTCAAACGGGAAAGATAGACGATAAAACAGCATGGCGATTCCTTCAAAGAAGGCTGCAAAGCTACTACAAGCAGGGGTGCGGTCTCTCCCGCCTGATAAATATCCAAAAGGTGAACGTAAAACCCACCTTCATAAGCCACCAATTCAACAAAAGTACAGGCAACGTTTCTTGTTTATACTAAGGCATCCAATTGACGGCATCTGGGGCTGGCTAAGTGCAGTACGCACAGCTATTTTTCTGATTACGTCAATAGCAGTAATCTGTTTCATTGGTATCTATTTTGTGCAAGCGCCAGGGGAAGTCCTTGGTGATCCCATTGCTTATGCTGTCTGGGTGCAACAGAATGCATTGCCGCGCTATGGTTCACTTACGCCGATCTTTGATTGGCTGCGATTCTACACGATCTTTTCGAGCTGGTATTTCATGTTGTTGCTAACAGTGCTCTCGCTCAGTATCATTGTAGGCACATTGAATCGTGCTCCAGGCATCTGGCATAATTTTAAACATCCACTTATCAGGCGCAATGACAACTTCTATCAAAACGCTCTGGAGCGTAATGAATTCACTCATCCCGATGCAATCCTATGGACACAAGACCAATTTCGTAAGCGAGGCTACAGAGTCCGCAGGCTTAAAGTTAATGAAGTTACTTTTCTGTATGCGAATAAAAATTCTTGGGCTACACTTTCAACCTTTGTTTTCCATGCAGCCCTGGTTACCCTCTTACTGGCAGGCGTTCTATCGCAGTGGCATGGTTTTGCTCCAAACAGCCTGGCTCGACGTATACTGCCTGCGCCGTTTGTAAGTCTTAGCGATAATCTGGCTGGGTTTACCTTTGACCAGGCGCTCCCTAACGGTCAAAGCGCAGTCGTCTTTCCACGTGGGACGCAGCATAATATTAGCTTCCGTGCAAATAACTTTACTGCCAGGTTCGATCCCGAGACAGGTTTGCCGACAGACTACGTCACAGATCTAAGCGTTTATCAGGATGGAGAGCTTGTGGCTCACAGCAATCACTTGCGTGTGAATGACCCTCTCTCTTATGGGGGAGTTGTCTTTCACCAATCATCCCTCATCCCTTCCGTCGACATTACTATTTCCGACACACAAGGATGCATGGTCTGCTCTGAGCCTATTGTATTGGATCAGAGCGAAAACATATCGTCAAACCTGGCAGTTGATTTTGCTAAGGGTATTCCTATTGCGGGATCAAATCTGACCCTTGGCGTGTTTTTTATACATAATCCTTTAATACGACTGGCACAGGTGCAACATCCATCAATACTCATCACCGTCGGCACTCCGAATTCTCCAGCAACTCAAGACAAAGCCGTTGTAAGATTGCAGCCAGGTCAATCGGGTCAGAGCTTTGATAAGAATTGGACTATCAGGCTCAATAGTGCGAGCGACGCGACTGTTTTACTCGTCACCAAAGATGCAGGCTCTCTACTTGTCTGGCCAACAGCCGTTATACTTATCTTGAGTTTATGTATCACCTTCTATTTCCCACAGAAGCGCGTCTGGATACGTGTTAAAGATCAACACGTGCAATTGGCTGCTTTACGTGAGCATTTTACAAATATTCGTACTGACCTGCTAGCAGTCTTACGAAATTCGTCCCATTGACAGTAAATCACTCCTGATATATGCTACGAACAATGAATTGGCTCTCGTACACGTATGCTGAGATGAGTGAGGATGCTTTGCATTGATTGGATGTAAGCACCTAAAGATCAGGGGAAGTCCTCTACTCATTATGCTTTAGCCTACTGCAAAGGTGCCCGGCTATGAAATTGACAATGAAAGGCGATTACGGTTTGCGAGCCATGCTTGACCTGGCAGCCTATTATGGACAGGGACCTATTGAGAGTGCCGATATTGCCAGCAGGCAATACATCCCGGAACAGTACCTCGATCAGATTTTGATGGCTTTACGCAAAGAGGGATTGATAAAAAGTGTTCGAGGTCCAAAAGGTGGTCATATGTTGGCCAAACCTCCAGCACAGATCACTATGGCTCAGGTGATGCAAGCTCTTGAAGGATATGTACCGCCCATGGAGTGTTTACCTAACCCAGACTTCTGTAAGCTTACTCCAGGTTGTGCATTGAGAGAGGTCTGGCGCGAAATCGACGAGATGACACAGCGTATACTTATTGCCACTACCGTAGAAGAACTTGCTCAAAGGCATAGGGCTGGCACTACTGAAACAATGTACTATATCTAACCAAAAGTTGGGGTGGTCTGGCCATGGCACATTGGGCAAAGCATGTCACCGAACTCATTGGTCATACACCCTTATTCGAATTGAAGCGCATTGCATCTGTTATCCCCCTCTCACAACAGGCCACCATACTTGCCAAACTCGAAATGTTCAATCCAGGCGGGAGCGTTAAGGATCGTATTGCCTTCCAAATGATTTGCGAAGCTGAAGCGCAGGGTTTATTGCGACCCGGCGGTATTATTACCGAACCAACCAGCGGGAACATGGGCATATCCCTTGCATGGATTGCAGCCGCTCGAGGTTATACCTGTATCCTGACTATGCCCGATACAATCAATATAGAGCGCCGTCTTCTCTTGCAACGTTTTGGAGCGAAAATTCTACTCACACCTGGTAATCAGGGTATGCGCGGTGCGATCAACAAGGTAATTGAACTACGTACGACTCTTCCTAATGCCTGGTTCCCACAGCAATTCTATAATCAGGCTAATCCACGCGCACATCGTGATGGAACAGCTAGCGAGATTTGGGAAGATACCGCCGGAGCAGTAGATATAGTTGTGATCGGTGTTGGCACAGGAGGAACTCTCACTGGTGTCGCAGAAGGACTCCGATCACGCAAACCGGGTGTCGAAATTGTTGCTGTAGAACCGGCAGCCTGCGCTGTGCTTTCAGGGGGACGACCTGGGCCACATCGAATTGAAGGACTCGGCGCAGGTTTTCAACCAGATACATTGCGCGTTGATCTCATAGATCGCATTATATCCGTTACTGATCAGGATGCGGTGGCAACTGCTATCCAGCTTATGCATAAGGAGGGACTCTCAGTTGGAATGAGTAGCGGAGCTGCAGCATGGGCTGCCTTGCAAGAGGCGCGCAAAGTCGAAAATCAAGGGAAAGTAATCGTTACGATTTTTCCAAGTGCCGCCGAACGTTATTTGCAGACTAGCCTTTTTGAGGATCTGAGAAGTGAATTGCGGCAAAGTTGATCTGTTGTAGCTACATTCTATGAAGCTCGGAATATATGTAACTAGCCAAATGTTTTATTCGTCTTAAGAGAAGCGTACGCTGAAGTATTGGGGAAAACCAGGGATGAAGGTATATAGATTACGAGAGATACCCCACTGAACAAAAAGATTTGCAACGAAACAGATACTACTGCTTTCCTTAAGAGAAAATATGATAAACATGCCGGCGATTGACTATGTTTTTTATCTTAGCCATGCCTCTTATAAACGTATACGCTTGCTAGCCTGGTTGCTTGTGCTGGTATCTTTAACGATAGCTATTGCTTGTGTAGTGCTTGCGATTAGCGTGTGGCCATCCTACGTACACACATTTACTCCATACCTGAAGTGGCAAGATGCTCTACTTGCTACCTTATGCTATATTAGCCTTTTATTGGTAGGTGGAAGCGCCATGGTCGTGCGTTTTCAGTATGCATTGCGCGCTGGATTTTATCATGGTATGTTCATTCAAAAAGGTGGCTCTATCCTCATTGTTCGGGATCTCTCTCCTAAAAATCTCTCGAGTATCTATTGGGTAGTCGGAACAGCTCTCTCATGTTTTATTGCTGCAGTAGTAGGGCTGATTCCAGAGATATTGATAGGCTGGACTTTACATCTGCCGCATCCAGCGCTCGTTGTAATATGCACTGGGGTTGCCATTCTATTGAGCCTGGCAGGGCTGGTTATTACCCTGGTGGCTACTTCATTCATCTTGATTGGTTGGGTTGGCTGCGTCTCTTTCTGTCGTAAAATGGGTGCGCCGCAAACCTATCAACTAGGCAGCCAGACCACAATGAGACTGGATGGCTTTGTTCTGTCCATCACACATCCTGATCAACAGGAAACCGTGTTCGACCTCAATCTGCTAGATGTACAGAATCAACGCCATCTTCTTTCTATCCTGCACAAGTGCTGGCTTGATGCTGAACGCCCCTGGAATCCTCGGTTAGGTGAAGAAATCGAAGCTGTACTAAGGGAAGCGGACCGCTTTACAATGCTGGTATAATAAAAGTTGCGGATTCTAGAAAAAAAGGCCAAAAGAACTATTGACAAGATAGAATGGACGTTGTATACTACATGATGTAGGATTGTCTTTAGTGTTGTGTGTGACATAGCACAGAACTCATGACCTGATTAAGAATCAAAGGTAGACAAAACACTTAACGATACATCATTCCCCACTACCCATATACTTTTAAGGGTACTGCACGTGTTAATGACGCCACGTAAATCTGCAAGAAGTTTAGCCTTCCTTGGCAATAGCAACCGGCTAGGGTAATTGTGTAGACTATCAGTGTAAAAGATTTGGTAGGGTGACATTAGTACCACGCTATGGGAAAGCCGTAGGGTATTTTGTTATTATACATGAAATATGCATTTGTCTAAAGATGTGGGGATGTGTTAGTGGATGATCTGAAAATAACTAGTACTTGTAGGGACGTAGGAGTAACCGCTTGTGAAAGCACAGAGCGGTTACTTTTCTTGTCATAAATTGTTTTACAACAGGAATAGTATTGGCGATTATTATTCTATCTTCTTCAGTTAACATTTTCATTTAAGGAGGGCACAAAGGGGACTGCAAGAGTTACCTTTGTTACCACGTGAGCGAGTGTCTCTAAGATACATCGCCCCTATCGTATCCTCCTGGGTAACCCTGGTGGGAGGGCGACCTTGCTATCCACCACCGCAACGACGCGGACGATCTTTGAAAACCATCTTACCAACGGAGTTTTACTCCTGGTCTGTTGTTCGGGCATGATGGAGAGAAGTATCTACTCTGTATGTCGGTGTGAAAAGGTAGTACCGCAAGGGATTGCCCCTATAGTGAGAGGAGAACACTACCTATGTCAGTAAGCAGCAGGGCAGTGGCACTTCCTGAGCGCGTATCATTTGCGCGTATTCCGGATATACGGCCAATGCCAGGCCTAATTCAGATTCAACTTGATTCTTTTGAATGGTTTAAGAAAGAAGGTCTACGAGAACTTTTTGACGAAATCTCTCCCATCGAAGATTTTACCGGAAAAAATCTGAAACTCGAATTTATCGTTCCACCCGAGCCTTTTGGTAAGCCGAAGTACTCTGAAGATGAGTGTCGCGACCGCGATACCACGTATTCAGCACCCTTAACTGTCAAGGCTCGACTGACTAACAAAGAGACAGGCGAAATCATTGAGAAGGATATCTTCATGGGCGATTTCCCGCTCATGACTAAAGAAGGAACTTTTATAATCAATGGTGCAGAACGTGTTGTTGTAAGCCAACTCGTGCGTTCGCCAGGTGTTTACTTTACTGCTGACGAGGATGCTACTACGGGACGTAAGCTCTATGCAGCCAAACTCATCCCAGGACGTGGTGCCTGGTTAGAGTTTGAGACCAGTAACAAGAACTTACTGACGGTGAAGATTGACCGTAAACGTAAGTTGCCTGTCACGACGTTGCTTCGTGCAATTGCAAGTCTATCGAAGGAACAGTGGCACGGTGAGGAGCTTGATCTCTCAACTGATCAGGGTATTCTCGATGCATTCCGTGATGTAGATAACGATGTCAACATCCGTTACATGCAGGCGACATTGGATCGCGATCCCGTTAAGAAAGAGGAAGAGGCTCTGCTCGAACTCTACAAGAAGATGCGTCCAGGCGATCCAGCTACCATCGATAATGCTCGTTCGCTTGTCAAAAACATGTTCTTCAATGCACGTCGTTATGACCTTGGCAGCGTTGGGCGCTACAAGCTCGATCGGAAGCTTGATCTCTCTATACCGCAGAGTCAGCGAATCTTAACTCAGGATGACCTGGTCAATATCGTTCGTCGCTTAATTCAATTAAATAATGGTCACGGGCGCAAAGATGATATCGACCATCTCGGAAACCGTCGCGTACGCTGTGTTGGCGAACTGATCCAGACGCAGTTTCGCGTCGGGTTGTTGCGAATGGAGCGTGTCGTCAAAGAGCGCATGAGCATTCAAGAGCCAGGACAGGCTACACCCAATGCGCTCATCAACATACGCCCTGTCGTCGCAGCCATGAAGGAATTTTTTGGCGGTAGTCAGCTTTCGCAATTTATGGATCAGACCAATGCCCTTGCTGAAATTGGACATAAACGGCGTCTGTCAGCACTTGGGCCTGGAGGATTATCGCGAGAACGAGCGGGTTTTGATGTACGTGACGTGCATCGTTCGCATTATGGCCGAATCTGCCCGATTGAAACTCCAGAAGGTCCGAACATTGGTCTCATCGGTAACCTGGCGACTTATGGCCAGATTAACCCTTACGGCTTTATCGAGACCCCCTATCGCAGGGTCTACAAACGCCTGCGAGCTAATGACCCGACTTTGATAGGTCGTGAATTTCGAGGGGTTGTGGGTCACGAATATGAAGATGTGAAATCCGCGGACGGTGAGGTACTTGTTCAAGCACGGACGCGTGTGCGGGTTGACGAAGCGTTGTTTGAGAATTTGTCAAAGGCGTTAGGTGGCGCTGAGGTAAGGATTAAGCCTTTTGTTACCGAACAGGTAGATTATCGCACTGCAGACGACGAAGAAAACTTCTGGATCGCACAGGCAAATGCGAAGCTGGACAATAAAGGTGAATTCATAGAGGATCGAGTGCTTGCGCGTTATCAAGGTGAGTTTGTCATGGAGAACGCCGATACGATGGACTACATGGACGTATCACCAAAACAGACTGTTAGCGTCGCAACTGCACTCATCCCTTTCCTGGAGCATGACGACGTAAACCGGGCTTTGATGGGTGCGAACATGCAGCGCCAGGCTGTGCCGCTCCTGCGCCCGCAATCGCCAATTTGTGGCACGGGTATTGAGCGCCAGGTAGCAATTGACTCCGGACAGGTGGCAGTGAGCACGGTAAGTGGCGAAGTTGTCAGTTCATCAGCTCGTCAGATTCAGATCGTAGATGACCAGGGTGAAGTGCATACCTTCCGTTTACGCAAGTTCGTACGTTCCAACGCCGGAACCTGTATCAACCAGCGACCAATTGTACTCAAGGGCGATTATGTCACCGCCGGGCAGGTAATTGCTGATGGTTCATCAACAGAAGATGGAGAACTGGCGCTTGGGCAAAACATACTCGTTGCTTTTATGAGTTGGGAAGGTGGCAACTACGAAGATGCCATTCTCATTAGCGAACGTATAGTACGTGAAGACCTCTTCACCTCAATACATATCGAAAAGTACGAGATCGACGCACGCGATACGAAACTTGGGCCTGAGGAGATTACCCGGGATATTCCAAATGTAGGTGAAGAAGGACTGCGAAACCTTGATGAGCGCGGCATCATCTACGTGGGCGCCGAGGTGGGGCCGCAAGATATCCTTGTTGGCAAGATCACACCCAAGGGCGAGACCGAACTCACTGCTGAGGAAAAGCTCTTGCGAGCGATCTTTGGTGAAAAAGCGCGTGAGGTGAAAGATACTTCACTGCGAGTACCCCATGGTGAGCGCGGTAAAGTCGTTGAAGTGAAAGTATTCTCGCGAGAGCAAGGCGATGAG
>Ga0207684_10004882_pt1 | contig 12532 bp, 13 predicted proteins | sample KBSK5501metaG_FD_184342 | JGI IMG/M metagenome (GOLD analysis project Ga0207684, IMG submission 184342) | Corn, switchgrass and miscanthus rhizosphere microbial communities from Kellogg Biological Station, Michigan, USA - KBS K5-50-1 metaG... | ecosystem: Host-associated > Plants > Roots >...
GCTGGTACGCCAGCACGTTCTATGCGGTGGGTCACGCGTCGGCGACCGTGGACCTCAATCCCGGTCCGGCCTGGTGGACGCCGGCCTCGGGCCACTACCGGCTGCAGGTGCTCAGCCGGCCGAGCGACGCCCGGCCGGGCCGCGTGGCGGTGACGATGGTCCTGCCGCAGCCCCAGCTTCCGCAGTCCGTTCACGACGTCACGATCGACAACGTGCCGTCGAAGCCGATAGACACGCAGCACAGCTGGACGTACCCGGGATTCGGCTGCGGCGTGCTGCTGCAGCCGCAGTTCCCGCAGTCCGTGCTCTACGCCCAGGCGCAGCAGATCGCGTTCTTCCGGGCCCGGCGCGACCCGCAGATCACCGGCCCGCTGATCAGGACCGCCGAGGTCACGGCCACCCAGACGATCCGGGACAACTTCGTCCAGCCGACGCTCAACGCCTTCCGCTATTCGCTGGACCAGTTCACCCTCCGCTGGACCTCCGTCCCGTGACCGGAGCCGTCCCGCTCCCGCTCGGTCCGGCCTGCGGGTCAGCGCGGGGGCAGGACCGGCAGCAGGACGCGCGCGGGGTGCCGCGAGTCGTGGTGGATCTCGAACGAGCATCGCACCGCTTTCGTCGCGCTGCCGAACGGCTCCGCGGTGCCGAGGCTGCGGGCGAACCGCGGGAACGCGCCGCCGCTGACCTGCACGCGGAGCCGGTGACCCGCCCGTACCCGGTACGCCGTGGGGAAGAGCTCCACGTCGACGGCGAAGGCGCCGTCGTCGCCGACCGTGACATCGGGGGCCGGCACGGTCTCCGGCGAGAGCCGGCGGACGCCGTCCACGATGTTGCGCGACACACCGCTGGCGTCAACGTCGCAGAGCCGGACGAAGAGGTCGGCGTGCCGCCGCCCAGTCCGGACGAAGATGCGGGCGCCGACCGGACCGGCCAGGTCCAGGTCGGCGTTCAGCGGGTCGCTGGTATAGGTCAGGACGTCACGCCGGGATTCGATCCGCGCGTTGTCGACCTGCTTGCCCGGGGGCTGCAGCAGGGGCCCGCCGGCGGACGGCGTCGGGTCCGCAGGGTCGTAGACGAATGTGGCGGATGACGCCTGACCGGGTTCGGCGTCCGGGCTCAGGCCACCAGCGGAGCGCAGGTAATACGACGTCGTCACGGCCGCCGGCGGCGGCCAGTCGTCGAAGCCGAGCCAGGTGCCGGCCATCTGCAGGAACAGCCGGACCGGGGCGCCGGGCGGCGGGGGGCCACCGTGCAAGTGGTGCTCCAGCCAGGCGATGTCCGTCTGCGCGATGACCCTCAGCTGGCCGGGCTCGCCGTGCAGCCAGGGGCCGATGGTGATCCGCGCCGTGCCGCCGGCCGCGCGGATGGCCGCGTAGTCGCGCAGCTGCCCGGGCAGGAACAGGTCCCACCATCCGGTCACCATGCTCGCCGGCGGCAGCCGGGTCAGGTCGGCGCCGTCGTGATCGGCGCCCGCCCAGAACCCGTCGCCGGGCGCGGCGTGCGCGACGAAGTCCCGCCAGAACGCCACCGGGGCGCCGGCCACGTCCACGTCGGCCGCCTGCAGCGGGATTTTCCGCAGCGCCCGGTTCAGCCTGGCCACCTGCCACGGCGTCGGGATGATCTCGGGCAGACCGCGCCGCTCCTGCGTGCCGATGAGCCCGGTCCAGGTCAGCGCGTTCTTCAGGCCGGGCGCGCCGTGGGGGTAGAACGCCGAGCTCATCTTCGCCGTGGTGATGTTCAGCGACACCGACCGCAGCGGTGGATCGACGTAGGGCGCGACGGCCCACTGGGTGTGGCCGAGGTAACTTCCACCGGTCATCGACACGCGGCCGTCACACCACGCCTGGCGTCGCAGCCATGCCACGGTGGCCAGGCCGTCGTCCCGTTCGGAAATAAAAGGACGGAACTGACCGCCAGAACCGAACGTGCCACGGGTGCTCTGAATGAAGACCTGGAAGCCACGGCGCGCCAGCGGCGCAGCGAACAGGATGCCCGCCAGGCCCGCCCGGCCGTACGGCGACCGGATCAGCACCACCGGAAGCGGCCCGTGCACCCCGGCAGGGCGGTAGTGATCGGCGAGCAGGACGACCCCGTCGGTCATCGGCACCGCGACGTCGCGCCGCACCAGGTGGGGCTCGGTCGCGCCGGACAGCCCGATCGCGCGGTCGACCGCCCGGCCTGCGGCGCGGGACAGCGGGTTCATCAGCGCGACGCTACACCCGCGAGGTTCACCGGCGGCCGCCGGTCTCAGGCTGGCCCGTCACCACCGCTCCGATGAACGCCAGCAGCAGCACCACGAGGAAGCCGCCGTAGAAGGTGAGGAACGCGGCGCCGAGCGCGGGGAGGACGATGACCGCGCAGGCTGCCCACGCGACCGCCGCCCTGTTCACGGGCTTGCGGGGCCGACGGGCGGGCTCGCGCGGAGGCGGTGTCCGCGCTGGGCCGGCGCGGAGGTCGGCGATGAGCACGGCCAGCTCCGCGTAGGTCCGCGACTCGAGCGCGCGGCCAGCCCGGGTTACGAACTCTTCCCTGGCCAGCAGGCCAGCCGCGAACGCGGCCTTGAGGGCCTCGATCACCCGGTCGCGATCTGCGTCGGACGCCCGGATCCGGCCCCGGCCCGCCGGACCCGCCGCCATCGGGTCTCGCGGGCCTATCATCGTCGCCTCCTACCGGCACATGAAGTAAAAGCCTAACCCGGGCGCCCGCTCGCGGTCACGCCCGGAGGCCGCACCTCAGGCCTGCCTCACGGCGGCGGTCCTCAGCTCGGCGGGCACGGTCGTGCCCAGCCGTGCCGCCCACCACTCGGCCGGCACGATGCGGGCCGCGACCTGCAGGGTGACCCGGTCGAGCTCCTCGGCGAGCTGGGTGATCAGCACGACCCGGTTGGCCAGCCAGTCGCCCTCGTTGTCGCCTTCCAGCTGGACAGCCACGCTGCTGCGGGCCTTCCGCTGCTCCCAGGGGTCATCGGCCGGCTCGAGGTGATCGAGCAGGGTGCCCAGCCACGCGACGTCGCTGGCCAGCTCGACGTGCCGGTCGATGACCTCGGCGTACGCGTCCGCGTTGAGCATCACCCCGGCCCAGCGCCCGAGCAGGGTGTCGCTGTGGCGTATCGAATGGGTGATCTCCTGGTGCAGCAGCCGGCGCCGGTCGTCGTCGGCGACCAGGTCGCGGACCGCGGCCGTCAGGCGCGGCGTGTCCCGCACGGCCTGCGCGCCGGCGTCTAGCAGCGTGCGCAGCGGCGGGTCCGGCGGCACCAGGCCGGCCAGCTCGACCACGCCGGTCCAGATGAGCCGGGCGTTGCGGACGAGTTCGAACATCACGTACTGGGCGAGCACGCTCCAGCGGCGTCGGCTGCGGCGTTCGAGCACCTCGTTCACGACCGCGACCGACAGCATGACGACGATCAGGCTCGACGCGAGCCCGGCCAGCAGCGCGTGACGGCTCCAGAAACCGCCGGCCAGCTCGTCGGAGACGATACCGCCGGCCAGGGCCAGCACGGCCACGACGGCGATCGCCCGGGTCTGGCGCAGGTAGGACTCCACCGACTCCGAACGTCGCGGGCCGCGGTCGTGACGCTCCACCTCTGCGAGCCTACGCGCGTCGCCTCCGAGATTGTGGTGGTGGCCACCTCGGCAAGGAGACCCGAATTGTTGGCGATTGTCCCCCTGGGCCGGGACTGCCATGCTGGCTGATGTGGCGGTCACGTTGCTGCGGTGGCCGATCGTCGGACGACGGTCGGAGCTTGAAGTGTTCGAGCGGGCCCTGGGCTCGGACGAGAAGACGGGCCTGGTGATCCACGGCCGGGCTGGGGTGGGGAAAACCAGGCTGGCCAGCGAGTGCGCCGAGCAGGCGGCGGCGAGCGGCCATCCGACCGAACGGGTGGCCGGCAGCCGGACCACCGCGCTGCTGCCGCTGGGCGCGGTGGCGCCCCTGCTCGCGGGCGGGCTTGGCCGGCCCGGCGCGGACGGGCAGCTCTACCCGGCGATGCTGTTCGAGCAGACCCGCCGGGCCCTGCACGAGCGCCACCGGGGCCGGCGGCTGGTCACCGTCGCCGATGACATGGCGCTGCTCGATGCCGCTTCACTTGCTCTGCTCGGGTATCTGGCCGCGCGGAAGACGATCTTCCTGGTGGCCACGGTGCGCACCGGCGAGCCGGTCCCGGACCTGCTGACCAGCCTGTGGCGGGATGACCTGGTCGAGCGCGTCGACATCCACGACCTCAGCCGGGCTCATCTCGACACGCTCCTGCACCTGGCGCTGGGCGGGCCGATCGAGGCGGGTGCGGGGCGGGAGTTCTGGGAGGTCACCCGCGGCAACCCCCTGTACGTGCATGAGCTCGTCCGGGGCGCCCAGGAATCGGGGGCGCTGGTCGACCGGTCCGGGGTATGGCAGCTGGAGGATCACCTGCCCGCTACCAGTCGCCTGCTCGACCTGGTCGAGCAGCGGATCGGCGGCCTGTCCGCCGAGGCACGTTCGGTTGTCGAGCTGCTCGCCCTGTGCCAGCCGCTGGAGCTTGAGTACCTGGAGACGGTCGCCTCCGTGGGTGTGCTGGAGTCGCTGGAACGAGCTGGGCTGATGACGATCGGCGTCGAGGACGGGCAGGTGCGCCTGGCCCACCCCATGCACGGTCGGGTGGTCCGCGCTGCCATGCCGAGGCTGCACGCCCGCACCATCTTGCTGGCCCAAGCCGACCGGCTGGAGACCGCCAACCCTGCTCCCGCTCCGGCGGCGTTGCGCATCGCGCTGTGGCGGCTGGACGCCGGGGGCCGACCCGACCCCGCCGTCTTGGTCCGCGGCGCCTACCTGGCTCGCTACGCGCACGACTTCCGGGTGGTCCGGCGCCTGATCGAGGCGATCCCTGAGGAGCAGCTCGATGCGGCCGCGGCGCTGCTGCTCGGGGAGGCGCTGTACGAGCTGGGCGACTTCGACGCCGCCGAGCGGGTCCTCGCCCGTGGGCAGCAGTTTCCCAGCAGCCAGCAGGTCGCGCTCCGCCTGGCGGTCACCCGGGCCAAGAACGCCCAGTGGGGCCTGTGCCTGCCGGAGGCGGCCCTGGCCATCGACGCTGCCGCCCGGGACGTCATCAGCTCCGGGCCGCTGGCCGAGGAACTGGCGGCCGACGAGGCGTCGGTCTTGTCGTTCTCCGGGCACCCCAGCCGGGCGCTGGCCGTGCTCGAGCACATCTCCGGCACCGACCGGCGCACCCGGGTGGTCTGGGCCATCGCCGCCGCGCCCGCCTTAGCTCTCACTGGCCGGACCATCGAGGCGGTGCGGGCCGCCGAGGGCGGCTACGAAGATCACGTCGCGCTCGGCGACGAACTGGCCATCGCGCACCCGGCCATGCACCTGGTCAACCAGGTGTTCGCCCTGGCCGAGGCGGGACGGCTCGCCGAAGCCGAGCAGCTCGCTCACGCCGGGGCGGACATCGTCGCCGCGCATCGGGTGGCCATCGCGCAGATCTTCTTCGCGGCCAGCCTCGGGCGGATCGCCACCCTCCGGGGCCGGCTGGCGTCCGCTCGCCGCTACTACGCCGAGGCGGCCGGCCTGGCCCAGGCGAGCCACTTCGCGGGCCCGCGGCGTCTCGCCCTGTCGGGCCTGGCCCTGGCGTACGCCATGCTGGCGGAGGTGGACGCCGCGACCCAGGCGCTGGCCGAGCGCGACGCCGGGCCCGCGTTCGGATTCCGCGGGCCCGAGCAGCAGCTCGCCGACGCGTGGACCGCCGTCGCCGCACAGCGGTCGGCGGAAGCGGCCGCCCGATTCCGGGCCGCCGCCGAGCAGGCGTCCCTGACCGGGCACCGGACCGCCGAGTCGTGGCTCTTGCACGACCTCATGCGCACCACCGGCCAGGACACCTCCGCGCGGCTTCGCGAACTGGCCACCGTGTGCGACTCGCCGCTGGTGTCCGCCCGCGCCCGGCACGCCGTCGCCGCGCGCGCCCGTGACGCCCGGGAGCTGGCCGGGGCCGCCGACGACTTCGAGGCGCTTGGCGCCATGCTGCTCGCGGCCGAGGCCGCGGCGGGGGCGGCCGATGCCTTGAGCCGAGCCGGTGACCGGCGGGCGGCGACGGCGGCGCAGCGTCGCTCGATCGAGCTGGCCGCCACCTGCGAAGGCGCCGCCACGCCAGGACTGTTCCACGTCGCCACGGTCGGCGCGATCACAGCCGTCCCGCTGTCAGGCCGCGAGCGGGAGGTCGTGATGCTCGTGGCCGCGGGGATGGCCAGCAAAGACATAGCCGAACGCCTCTACCTGTCGGTGCGGACGGTAAACAATCACCTGCAGCACGCCTACACCAAGCTCGGCGTCAGCAGCCGCACCGACCTCACCCAAGCAGTGGGGAGTGCCTAGTGACGCCAGAGCAGATCACCTTGGTGCAGTCGTCGTTCGAACGACTCGGCCCGCAACTGCCAGCCCTGGCGCCCCAGTTCTACCAGGAGCTGTTCCAGCGGAACCCGGCGTTGCGGTCGTTGTTCACCACGGACATGACCGAGCAGACGGTCAAGTTCACCGAGAAGCTGACCGAGATCGTGCTCGCCATGCCCCGCCTCAGCGACCTGCTCACCCACACCCGCGCGCTCGGCGCCCGCCACCTCGGCTACGGGGTGCGGGCCGGCGACTACCAGACCGTCGGCGCCGCCCTCCTCGCCGCGCTCGCGGCGGTCCTCGGCGACAGCTTCGACGACCCGACCCGCGAGGCCTGGGGCCTCGCCTACAACCTCGTCGCCGAGACCATGCTCGAAGGCGCGGCGGCGGCCCGGCCCGTCGGGAGTTGACCAGCGCGCACCGAGAGCCGGCGAGTTCTGCTTTTAGTCGAGCCGGCTGGTCCTGCTCGTCCTGCAGCGCAGGACGTATCCGGGCGGCAAGCCGGATGGCCTAGTGCGAACCTGGATTGGAAGGCTTGCCGGACGGGTGCGCGGGCGGAGCGGAGGGCTTGCCGCTGGGGTGAGATGTCGGGCGGCCGGACGGATGCGTCGGCACCGAGGTCGGCTGGCCCGACGGGTGTGACGGGGCCGCGTGACCGGACGGCGAACTGCCCGGGTGGGGCACCGCCGCGCAGTAGGAGGCGATCTTGCCTTCACCACCGGCCGCCGCGGCCAGGTTGCGGAACGCCACCGCCTTCTCGGAGGCCTCTCCGTGTTCTTTCGCGTGAGCGAAGGCGGTGCACAGCCCGAACGCCGCCGGGCCCTTGGCGTCTGGGCCGACAGCATCGGGGCGGGATGACCTGCTCTGCGGGTCGACGCTGGTGTGGCTGGGCGTCGGTGACGGGGCGCCGATCATGTTGTGCGCGAATTGCTGCGCGGACGCGGGGAGGGCGCCGGTGTATGCGGCGGCGGCGGCGCCACCCAGGGCCACGGCTGCGGCGGCGGCCGCCGCGGCGGCGGCTTTGACGGTAAGAAGCGAGGTGATCAAGTGGGGCCTCCGGCGTGTGGAGCGACGGGAAGGAACCGACATGCTGCCCCGATGACGGAAACCGGCCAGGGCCCGTGCGTGCCCGGCCAGCTCGCCACCCGCCGGCGCCGCATTGAGCGCGGCGAGAAGCGCGGCCGCCGGGTACAGTCCGGCGAACGCTTCGTCCGTCAGCAGGTCACCTGTGAGCAGCGCGTCCAATGTCCCGTCGGGGAGTTCCGGGACGTCAGCCAGATGTGACCCGGGGAAGTTCGGCATGTCAGCATCCGAAACGTCAAAGCCGCTCATCGCGTTACGCCCGCCTCGGTCATTATCTGGGCCAGCCGCCGCAGGCCCCGGTGGAGAGCCACTCGCACCGCGCCCGGGGTGCGCCCGACCATCTGCGCCACCATCTCGGTATCTAGCCCGGCGACTACCCGCAACATGATCACTTCCGCCTGCAAGGGCGGAAGCGACGTCACCGTGACGATCGCCTGCCGGGTGGCCAGGTTCTCCAGCACCTGATCGGCCGGGTCCACCGCCTCTGGCAGGTGGCTGTCCACCACCTCGGCGGCCGGCGACTCGGGCCGACGTGACCGGCGCCTGCCCTCGTCCACCACCCGCCGCCGGGCCGTGGTGAACAGCCAAGCCCGCCAGGCATTCTCGTCCCCGCGGAACCGATCCAGGCCCCGGACGACCGAGACCCAGGTCTCCGCCGCCGCGTCCTCGGCGGACTGGGGGGCGATCACCTTGAGGTAGCGCAGGAGCGCCGGGTTGCCGTCCCGCCAGAGCATCGAGAACGCGTCCTCGTCGCCCTGCTGCGCCGCCGCCAGGACAGCTGGGAAGCCCTCACCGATCACAGCCAGACACTGGCACATGAAGCCGGCCGCCGCAGCGAAATGGCCGTGTTTATCTGACCTCTTCCGAGTCATTCCTGAGGGAGCGGAGCCGTGTCATCCCTGAAGGAGCTAGGCCGGGCAAGTGTCTGGTCTGACCGTTTTCTGGTGGTTCCCGGCTGGGTTGCGGGTAGCCCGGAGTGGGGGCCGGGGCCTGCGAGCGTAGTGGTGTCACCGTAGCTGTAGCCGGTGACATACACCCCGCAACCGTCTTGATCGTGCGAGCCGCTCATCCCGGATATGTCCCTCGCGGCCTGCGGACTGTCTCGCGGAGAGAATGCTAGCCAACGTATACACGGTCTTCGATCTGTGCTTGGAGCCGCGTCATCCGCTCAACCCGGCGGCTCAGCGACCGCGAAGACTCCAGCAGGCCGCCAAGGATGCCGAGCGCCTGCCCTGCCGCCCCCAAGCCGTAGACGACCCGCTGCTGACTGTGCGCGGCGGCCAGGGCAGTAAAGCCAGCAACCGCGATGCCCTGCAGGAGTAGCGCGCCGACCCGCCATCCCCGCCGCCGCCGCTGCCGGTCCAGCGCCCGCTGGGCCCGGGCCTGACAGTAGCGCGCATAGGCGAGCTGCGCGTCCGCCAGCGCGGCGCGGCCGACCAGGTGGTTGCGGCCGGTTGCCCGGATCACCCGCCACTGGTCGACGCGGCGCAGTGGGCGGCGTGCCTGCTGCCAGTCATAAAGCGGCGGCCAATCGAAGAAGAACAGCTTGTTCGCCAGCGGCCGGAGCAGCGCAACCAGGATGATGACACCAACGACGCCGAGCGCGCCGATGAGAAAGGCGGTCTCCCAGGAGAGATCGTGGTGCACAACGTCTCCTCGGTCAGCGACCTCACTGCAACCGTTGTGCCGGTGGACATCCCCGTACCCACAAATCCCTGCGGCATGCGGGCCGCTGCGGCAAGGGCGATAGCGGGGCAGGATCGGTAGCACCGTCCGGGACCATGACGTGTGGCCCGGATGCGGCAGGGGACGTCCTAGCCTCGGGGCATGGAGCTGATCGCGCGGCCTGCTAAGGGCGGAACAGTGGCCTACTGGCCGCGGTCCCTGCTGACAGCAGAGTGGCGCGGCGATGAGTCCGTTGACGCTGGGCGTGCTCCGGCCGTCATCGTCGTCAGCTCGGCCGGACACCTGTGGTCGTGCCTTATTGCTCCTCCATCGCGGTCACGACATCGCACGATGCCGAGACGGTGGCCGCCCCGCTCAGCGATGGCGGAGCCACTCAGCCAGCCTCAACAGGGCGGGGCGGTCAGTGTTCACGGCGCGTTCTCGGTGCGGGTCGGACGGCGACTTCGGCCTCGTAGGCGGCTTGGAGGTAGGCGAGCACGGACTCCGCGCCGGCCGGCCGGGTGAGGCCGAGGTGGCGCTCGCGTAGCTCGTCCATAAACCGATCCCACAGTTCGGGGCCGCCGGCTTCGAGAAGCTCAGCGCGGACGGCGAGCTCGCGGCTGACCGGTAGGTGCCGGTTTCCCCACGAGCCGAGGTGGGCCATGATCGGCACAAGCTGAATGGCCGGCTCGGTGAGGCTGTAGCGGATCTTCTGCTTGTGCGTTGGGTCGGGCGCGCGCGACACCAGCCCGTTGGTGACCAGCCGTTGGAGCCGGTCAGCGAGGATGTTCGACGCGATCCCCTCCAGGGAGCTGTGCAGCAGCTCGCGGTAGTAGCGCTTGTCGCCGAACATCATGTCGCGGAGGACGATCAGCGACCACTTGTCGCCCAGCACCTCGGTGGCGAGGTTGATCGGGCAGCCTGAACGGGGCTCTGGCATCAGCGTCCTCCAATCCGGAGACCGATTGTAGCTTGCAATCGGTTTTGCTAACGTCAACGCAGCGCTTGCTAGGTGCTAGCGCGGGAGGAGGTTTGAGATGGCCAGCCTGATCTATTTGGCGATCGCGTCGCTCGACGGCTACGTCGAGGACGAGCAGGGCAAATTCGACTGGGCGGCGCCGGATGAGGAGGTGCATGCGTTCATCAACGACCTCGTGAGGCCCGTCGGCACCGATCTGTACGGACGACGCATGTACGAGACGATGGTCTACTGGGAGACCGGCGGCGATCAGGGGGCGGTCTACCGGGATTACGCCGGGATCTGGCGGGCGGCCGAGAAGGTTGTCTACTCCCGGACGCTTCAGACGGTGTCCAGCGAGAGAACCCGAATCGAGCGCGAATTCGACGCCGGGGCGATCAGGCGGCTGAAGGAGAGCTCGCGATCCGACATCACGATCGGCGGGGCGGAGCTCGCCGGCCAGGCGATCGCCGAAGGATTGGTCGACGAGTGCCAGCTCTTCCTCGGGCCGGTCCTAGTGGGCGGTGGCAAGCGCGCCCTGCCCGCCGGCGTCCATGCCGAGCTCGAGCTATTGGACGAGCGGCGCTTTCGGAGCGGCGTCGTATACCTCCATTACCGTTTCTGAGCCGAAGAGCACGATGTCGAACCGCTCCGCCTAGATCCAACATCCTCCACGAATTTCAGGATTTACAGTCTCAAAATCGGTTGCAACCACAAGCAGAAGGAGACCACCCGTGCTGAGGCAGGTCGCGGAGGGTGTGGCGTACGTGCACGCCTTGCGCGACGCCGATGTGCTCAGCGACCCGCGCCTATCGGCCACGTACGGCAAGGATTGGCTGCCTGGCGTGCACGCGCGGCAACTCGAGCGCCTCGCCCATTGACCCCGACGGCAATGCGGCGCAGGTCGTGCTCGCTGTCGCCTCGGGTGTCCGCAGCCCACGCAAGTGAGGAGACTAGCGTGTAGCACGTCATGGGGATCGAGGTCGACCCTCGTGAAGTTCGTCTGCGTCGATCGGGCCAGCAGCTGTTCCGTCCATGGGGCTCCCATGGTTCGCCTAGCCTGCGCTCAGACCACGCACCACGCTCACCTTGCCATCACGCAGCGTAAGTACATCCATCCCGCGGAGCACGGGATTGCCTGGCGGGCCGAACCGCCAAGGCTGGGCGGCGGTGTCGGGACCGACGTACGGGGGGCCGTCTTCCTCCAGCACGAAGTCCGCTGGAGCGCCGTCAAGGATGTTCTGAAGGCGGTCGCTGAAAGCTTGCCGCCCCACGACATCGGCTTCCGAGTCCAGGAACCTCAAGTCTTCGACGTACGCCCGCTCGATGGCCGCGCGGCGCTTCTCAGGGTCCCGCTCGGATGTGACCTCGTGCTGGATGCGAAGTAGCTCGTTCGCTTCCATGTCGTGCTCCTTTCAATTGTTTGACTTGGCCGACTTCTCGTGGCCCGTTGATAGAGAGGTTGCGCCCTCCCGTTGATGGAGAGTCAAGGGCGGATCTACCGCTTAACCCTCCCCCAGGGGGAGACCCCAGAGTGGGTGTGTGAGCACGATGCTGCCAATCGGAGACTTTTCCCGGGCAACGCGGCTGAGCGTGAAGATGCTTCGCCACTACGACGAGATTGGCCTGTTGGAGCCGGTCGATCTGGACGCAGACACTGGATACCGGCGTTACGCCACCAAGCAGATCGTCACTGCCCAGATCATCCGCCGCTTCCGCGACCTCGACATGCCACTCGACGACATCCAGACTGTGCTTGAGGCTCCCGACGTCGAGACCCGCGACCGAGTGATGCTAACCATCTGACCCGTCTGGAGTCGAGCCTGGCCCGAGCCCACGAAGCGGCCACGTCCCCGCCCAAGCTGCTGGATCACCGCCAGACCAGTGGCCCCATCGATCACCGCCAAGTCGCCGCCACGCCGGCCGCTGTCATCACCGACATCGTTGACAAGGCCGACGCCCTGGCCTGGTATCGGGGAGCCACGGGCGAACTGGCCGCGACGCTGTCCGCCCAGGACATCAGCCCGGTCGGGGCGGCCGGGGCGATCTTCAACATGGACCTTTTCGCCGAGGACAGGGGACACAGAGAGACGCCACTCGTGGCGTCGATCAACCTCCCTTGCAGGGAGCCCGCTCGAATCAGAGCCGATCGGCATCGAAGGGATCGGGCCGAACAACTCGTTCGCCGTCGGGTTCACGAACCCGCGTGTTGGAGCGCGAGCTCGTCGGCGTAGGTCGGGAAGTGGGCGGTGAGGCCTGGGCACCAGCCTTTGCCAGGGGAGTGCCTTTCGCAGGGTCACGCACAACCGCGATCACCTCCTGGCCGGCGTTGAGCAGTTGCTTGACGGCGTGACGCCCCACCCCTCCCGTGGCGCCGAAGACAACGATTGGACCCTCGGCAGCGACCGGGGCAGCGGGCTAATCGGCTGGCTGGTCATCGGTGCCTCCTCTATTCTTAGGGTCGGCCAC
>Ga0207684_10004883_pt1 | contig 12530 bp, 8 predicted proteins | sample KBSK5501metaG_FD_184342 | JGI IMG/M metagenome (GOLD analysis project Ga0207684, IMG submission 184342) | Corn, switchgrass and miscanthus rhizosphere microbial communities from Kellogg Biological Station, Michigan, USA - KBS K5-50-1 metaG... | ecosystem: Host-associated > Plants > Roots >...
GTTACTTGCATCTGTTGAGCGACACCCAATAGCGGATCTTCGGGTGGAAGGTATCCATCCGACGGTGGAAAAAGCGCTGGGCGCTGCAGATGCGGATTGTAGTAAGGGCTGCCCCCGGAAATGTTCACGAGGTTAATGTCTAACTGTGATAGCAGGGAGAGGAACTGCACCGTTTCGGTGAGATCGACTTCTACTGGATTGTCCTGGTTGACACCGAAACCCCAACGATAGGGAAGTAGCTGGTTGAAAGATTCCGGCACGCCACGGCCGGGCCTACCAGGCACTGAGCTTTGCGGATCCGGTTTGAACGGAACTGTATCAAAGGCTGAAAGACGCACACCGATGTTCAGGCCCGGCGCCAGGGAGCGGATGCCTGTAACCACTTCTCGCAGGAATCGCGTGCGGTTCTCGAAGCTACCGCCGTAATCGCCGGCACGTGTGTGTGCGCTCATGAATTCATGGCCCAGATACCCATGACAATGTTTGATATCCACGAAATCGAAACCGGCTTCACGGGCAACGCGGGCCGCGTGCTGGAAGTCTTCGATGATTTGTCTGATTTCCTGGTCTGTGAGTAACGGGTAGTCGTCGCTGATGCCAAGTCGCTTGTCTAGTATTGGATGATGGTAGAGGATTCGTGGTTCGGGACAATCGTGACGGTTGGGACGGCTATAACGGCCTGAGTGAGTTAGCTGCAACCCGATCACTAATCCCGCGACCGATCCCACACTCCGCTCGTGTTCCTGAATCAGCGCCTCACGAAGACGAGACAGATCGGCGACAGCGTGTGGGCCGATAGCGAGTTGATTCGGGTTAGCTCGCCCTTCATGGCAGACCGCAACCGCCTCACCACCCCAGATGAGCTTTGCTCCACTCGAGCCAAAGCGGTGCCAACGGCGCAAGGTCAAATCCGTGGGCCGGCCATCGGTGGTTCCGTCCCAACCTTCCATCGGTTGAATAGCGAAGCGATTTCCCAAAGCGAAGCCACCGCGCTGCAGAGAAAGTCCGAGCGGCGACGTATCTCCCGCGAGCACCTTCACATCACACGGAATCGAGATGTGATGCTCTTGCAAGTAACCGCGAAATACTTCTACGTCGCGAATGCCGCCCAGACGAAGAAAAGAATTCTGATTCATGAAGAGCTGGTCCAACGTAGAGCAGGCGATAGTCCGCGGAGCGGACCGCCAGCATAAAGCCTGGGGTGTAGCGAAGCGAAACCCCAGGATTGTTAACCCTAAAACTTTCAGAGCCCGCGGAGCGGGCGATAGAGGTCGCGATTACGAAAACATCATTCCTGACATTCGACTGTCAGCCGCTCCGCCGGCTTTGATTATTTTTGACCGCGGTCCCTGGGGTTTCGCCCTGCAATATTGGTCCACCCCAGGCCGATGCTCTCGCCTGCTTCGCAGGGCTGTGCAAAGCGGTTACGCACGATCTGACAACTGCGATGTTGCAGTACGCGACTTTAAGAGCGCTGCCGATTCCGTATCGAGATAAATGGTCGTTCGCGGATGCTGTTGAAGTATCGACGCTGGGTGAAGCGGGCTGACTGTTAGCTCCAGGCAGTCTCTCACCGCTGTTGCTTTTCTCCGATCAGGGACCACGCAGAGCACGTTTCTGGCTTTGAGGATTTGTTGAATAGACATTGAAATGGCCTGCGTTGGCACGGCTTCGATCGATTCAAACCAACCTTCGCCCACTTGTTGCCGGCGGCAAGCCTCGTCAAGCTCAACGATTAAGTACGGCTCTTCAATCTCAAAATCAGCTGGGGGGTCATTGAAGGCGAGGTGTCCGTTCTCTCCAATACCGACGAAGGCCGCATCAATTGTCTGGCGCGAAATTAACTCGCCGACCCGTCGGCATTCCGCCGGCGGATCCGCAGCATCACCGTTCAGGAAATGGAAGGCTCGTGGCTGAATCCGGTCCACGATCCGCTCCTGCAGGTAGCGCCGGAAACTTGCCGGATGGGTTTTAGGCAGGCCGACGTACTCATCGAGGTGGAAGAAGGTAACCTGACCCCAATCAATGCCAGGTTGAATAACCAGCGCTTCGAGAAACTCAAACTGCGAAGTGCCAGTAGCTGCGGTCAGATACGCTTGACTGCGCGCCGCGATAGCCTGCTGGATCAGGCTGGCCGCTTCGTTTGCCGCTGTCTGGGCCAACTCGAGCCGTGAAGGTAAGATCTCGACGTCCATAAGCTTTGCCTTCAGCCTGCGGAGCAGGCGATAGCATAAAGCCTGGGGTGAAGCGCAGCGAAACCCCAGGTCCGAGCGAGCAAGAATGATTAGCCCGCAAAGCGGCCGGCAGAGCGATACCGAATCGCAGGTTTATCAAAGACAAGGCACCAGATTAGCATTGCGCTGTCGCCCGCTTTCGCGGGCTCGGAGTCTAGATTCTGAATTCTTCCTGGGGCTTACGCCCCGGGCTTTATGCTGTCGCCCGCTCCGCAGGCTGGCCGCGCAAATTTTCGAGCATCATCCTTAAATCGCTGAGGCCACTAGCTCCCAACTACCCGACGCTGCCGACCGCTCAACTGCGTCAAGTACCTGTTGATTACGCACCCCGTCTTCAAAGTTAGGCGTCGGCAATTGTCCTTCGGCCACAGCTTTCAGGAGATCGAGCACAGTGTGTGTAAACGTGTGCTCGTAACCAATGATGTGGCCTCTCGGCCACCAGCCTTCCATGTAAGGATACCCTTTGCCGGTTACCTGAATGGTTCTAAAGCCACTCTCCAGGCCTTCATTAACGTAAAGATCGAGCTCGTTCATTCGCTCAAGGTTGAAGACTATGCTTCCACGACTGCCGTTAATCTCAAAACGATTGTAATTCTTTCGCCCGGCGGCGAATCTTGTGGCTTCGATGGTACCCACCGCCCCATTGCCAAACTTCACGAGCGATAACGCAGCGTCATCCACCTCGACTGGCGCCATCGTGCGGCTGTCAGGCAAGGGACGTTCGGGGATAAAGGTTTTCAGTAGACCGCTGACTTCAGTGATTTCGCCGACCAGATACCGCGCCAGATCTATCGAGTGTGATAGCAGATCTCCGAGAGCACCCGATCCGGCTCGGGCCTTTTCCAGTCGCCAAACGCGCGGAAAGTTAGGATCGACTAACCAGTCTTGCAGGTAAGTGCCGCGGTAATGATAAATCTCACCGATGCGCCCGGCGCTGATCAGTTCTCGAGCCAGGGCAACGGCCGGGACGCGCCGGTAATTGTGACAGAGCATGTGCACGCAGCCGTTAGCGCTGGCCGCTTCGAGCATTTGTTTGGCTTCTGCCACTGTGTTTGCCAGGGGCTTTTCGCAGAAGATGATCTTTTTCGACGCCGCGGCGGCAAGCGCGATGGGCAAGTGCATATTCCCGGGCGTGCAAATATCCACGATGTCAATGTCTTCGCGGCTGACTACCTCTTCCCAGGAAGTGGAATGCTCCTGCCAGCCAAAGTTGTTACCTGCTTTAATCAGTTCGCTTTCGTTGCGGCCGCAAATCACCTTCAAGACGGGTTCACAGGGCACGTCAAAAAAGCTGCCTACTTGTCGCCAGGCGTTGCTGTGGGCCCTGCCCATGAATCCATAACCGATCAACGCGATGTTAAGTTTTCGCATGATTTGCCAGGTCTAGTTTCTAAAGCGCAGTGGCGATGTGGTCCGCCGATCGAAACGCAAGCGCCATAATCGTCAACACGGGATTAAAGCCACCGTTTGTTACGTGAAGCGAACCATCAACGACGAATAAATTATCGTGATTGTGAACCCGGCCCCACTCATCCGTAACCGAAGTCTGCGGGTCAAGGCCCATCCGGCAGGTGCCGGCCTGGTGTTGGCCGCCGCTAAGCTTCAGTTCCGGCGCCGCGCTCCAGATTGTTTCGCAGCCGCTCGCGCGCAGCCACTCTTCACCGCGCTCGCGCATAAAGTTGGCGGCCACCACCGTTGCTGGATGCGTCGAGCCACTCAAACGCGCGACCGGGATACCCCAGCGATCCCGTACGGCGCGATCGATCGTGACGCGACCCTCCGGGCTCGGTATGTCCTGCACTGGACCACGAACATGCAGCACACGCGTGTAGTTGTCGCGCATAAATCGTTTATTAACCAACCCCCAGCGTGATAAGTCAGGCGGCAGCGAGTCGTACCAGAAATCGATCGGAGGCTTAATGAAATCGTCGGCCAGCATACCACCACCAATGATGTCCGGGTTGCCGTGGTTAAACTCGGTGGTCGCCAGCGTCACGCCGGGACCAATGCCCGTGAAAACCTTTTCCCGCATCAATCCGTAGGCCCGTGGGTAGAGATGGCCTTGCAGGTTGCGCCCGACCTGGTCGTATTGATTACCAAGACCGTTAGGGTGGTAAGGCGAGTGAGAATTCAAAAGCAGGCGCGCCGACTCAATCGCCCCGGCTGAGACAATTATTATTTTCGCGTGCGCGGTTTGGGCTTCAACTTTCCCTCGCTCCTGGACCAAATAAGACACGCCGTTGACCCTTCCGCATTCATCCGTCTCGATTCGTTCTGCTATCGCTTCGGTTATGAGTTTACAGTGACCGGTTGCCAAAGCGCGGGGAATCATTGTGTTCTGTGAGCCATTCTTGGCGTCGGTGGGACAGGCGAAGCCGACGCAGTATTTGCAGGCAATACAGGCGGCGCGTCCGCCGTATGGCAAAGTATTGATAAGCAATGGGACCGGGCTTGTTACCCAACCCAATTGCTGAGCGCCACGTTTCAGCGCAACGGTCTGAGGGCTCGGAGGAACAGCAGGGAGCGGATAATCGCGACGGCGGGGAATCTGATCTTTGAGTGCAGCGCCGTCACCTGCCGCACCTAGTTCCCATTCCGCTCGCTCGTAAAACGGCTCAAGGTCGTCGTAACTGATGGGCCAATCGGCTAACGAGCTGCCCTCTGGTACCCCATAAGTGCTCGCCATGCGGAAGTCGGTGGGCATGAAGCGCCACGCTTGTGCACCGTAGACGCGAGTGCCACCACCTACACACGCGGCATTGTTATGGTAGTCAGGCTCGTGTGGTTGGACCGTGCGTTCGTTTCCTGCAGGGTCGACAAAGACGCGTGGATTACCTTCGAGCGAAGGTCCAGCGTTGTGGCCGTAAATTGATAGACGCTGGTTGCGCAGATGGTCGCGACCAACCTCGGAGAAACTTAAAGCCGGACCACGCTCCAGCAGAAGCACGTCCTTGCCGGCTTCCGCCAACACACCGGCCACTATTCCGCCTGCTGCACCGGTGCCGATCACGATTGCGTCGTATTTGGTCATTTAAGATCGGTAAAAGGGTAAGGGGTAAAGGGGAAGGGAAATCCAGGACGCGCGTTCTCCGTGGCGTTAGTTTTTCTCGTTTTCAACCCAGGCTTCAAGTCTTTTTTTTCCCCCTTACCCGTTACCCTTTACCCACTTCTCCTGGCTCTTCAAACCCGACCATGGCCCAGGAGACAGAATTTCGATTTCCACCTTGTTCCGGTTCGCTATAGAACCCTTCGACAGTCGTCCTGACCAGCAGATCGAAAAAACGATGCGGCGCGACCACCCAGGTTGTTAATACTTCGCCGGCTTCAACCCGGCCCAGCACATGGTCCTGATCCTCTTCTGATAGTTTGCTAAAGCTTTGTTGAAAGCGCGCGAGAGATTCGGCATCGAGTGCGGTTAAGCCGTTGCAATAATCGTCAAACACCAAGCGCAAGTCGCCTTCAAATTGCCGCGCCAGATAATCGCCTACGCCAGATTGCCACGCGCCCGGGTAATCATCGGGCGGGATAATGCGGTCGACGGCGGCGCGCAAAGTCTGTTGCTGCTGTTCCGTCAGTTTCATCACTTAAGAGTAATTTTGGTTTCTGCAGTTGCGCCCGTAACAACATCAGTCGCGCGGATAGTGTAGGGCCCGGCGTTATCGTTAAGGGCGGACGGCAGAACGAATGAGCTTGCCGTGCCATTCAGGAGCAGGCTACGAGCATAAACCGGCAGCAGTACTCCGTCGGGACCGAAGACGTGACAGCGGATGAGGCGGGGCCCAGGCACCGATGAAGAGAGCGCGAAGACGACATGTTCTCCGCGTAGCGAAGAAGCAGGCCCGCGCAACGCCAGCTTATTCTCCGCCAGACTCAAACTCAGCACGGCGGCATCTCCTACTAACACAGAAGAATGAATTAGGTCGGTGTATCCCAGTTGTTTACCGTACCGCACGTCCGTAACGTAGTACTTCTTTGGCAACTTTATAATGATCTCCTGCCTGGCTACCTGGCCCAGGGCAGCATCGTTGTAAGTGGTTACCCCGTCTCTCCCGACAATTCCCGCGACCGCGACATTGTCTTTAACGATGGTGAGAATATGCGCAGCGCCAAAGCTGTAGCGCGCTACCTGCGCCTGAGTGAGCCGTTTGCCGTCAGCCGACAATACCTGAATGGTAGGGCGGACGCCTGCTTGATCAAGCAGGGCGCTAACCAGCGCGCGATAATTTGCGCCGCCAAATTTTTCCGCGCGCAGCTTTGCATACTTGTCAAAAAGAGTATTGAGATAGATAGTCCAGCCTTTGCCGAGGCGGCGAGTGATGAAGGCATCCGTCGCCCCTATCCGAGCCAAAGGCGTGCCGCCTGCCGCTTTAATGTAGGGTTCAGCAAATACCAGACCGTTAAGATCCTTTGCGTCGAGGCCCCAACGTGCGCCGTCCTCAGTAACCATCAGCTGACCTTCAGCAGGCTTTAAAGCTCGCTTGTTAGAAGCCAGGGCGGCTGTGATCCCGAAGAGCTGATTCGTCGTGCCGTTCTGCGGCCACGCGCAATGTTGGTCCATCAGGCCGGCAGCCGCGTCGGATATGACCACTCCACCGGCACGAACGAAACCTTCGATATTTTTTTCCTCCGCAGGCGACAATGCCAGCGAGAGCGGCAGGATAAGGACTTTGTACTTTCCCGAAGCAAGACTGCCTAGCTCTACTTCTTCGGAAGAAACGAAGTCAAATTGCAAGCCCAGATCTTTGATCGTGCGTACCCAGCCGTCGCGGTTGGCAGGAAAATTTAACGAAGTATCCTTCGGCGCCTGATCGTCGTCATCGCTGCTTCGCTGGTGGTAGCCGAGAATGCTGGCCCCATGCACCGACGGCATCGAGTAGTGAATGGCAATCCCATCTCCCAAACGCTTCGACTCCATCAGGAGCTTGCCGACCCCTTCAAATTTCAGTGATTTGAAGGCCGCGCCCATGTCCCGTGCCGACTTCGAGTAGGTCATGTCGGGGTTAAGAAACGAATACATCCAGAAGATATTCGGGTGCAGCACATTATGAATTGCGGCTGTCCAAATCGCGTTCTGGACTGCGAGACCGTGTGAACCGTACCCGGTCCAAAACCCAATCATGGCATCGGGCTTGGCGAACGAGCGATGCATGTCCCATTGGTTACCGCCGTCGTAAGAAAGGAAGTCGTCGATTACGCGGTCAAGACGCGACCAATCCGCTCCGTCATAGGCGTTAGTAGCCTGCGTGCCGGAGACGGCGATATGTGCGTCCTTATCACCTTCGATCACTGCGTCACGCGCAACTTGATAGGCCCGCGCGAAAGTGATTTCCATAAAAGTGCGGTGATCCGCCCAGGGGGCGTAATTCCCGCTCGCGCGCGCTTCCTCAGTGGTGAAGGGAACTACATCGTTCCAGTTTTTGAAATCAGTGCGCCACTCCTTGTTGAGCGAGGGCAGCGTGCCATACTCCTGTTTCAGCCACGCGCGAAACTCGCTAAGTGCGCCGGGACTCCAATCGAAATCGACGGCGTCACCGTAAGACGTGAGTGAGCCTTCGTCGCCGACGAAGTAGTAGTCCATGTTGTACCGTGCTTTATTGCGGGCGGCGGCACGCACGATGTCCGAGAGCGCTTGCATAAACGCCGGATCATTAAAAGAAGGGGTACGCTGCAGAAACTTTTTATCGCCCGTGCGTTTGAAAAGTTCTTTCTTAGTGAGATAACCCAGCGCCTCGAAGTCGCCCGTGCGCTGATACTCGGCGATCGCCTGCGCCATTCCTGCTGGTGTGGTTGGCCCGCGGTCGTACCAGTAAACACCAAAAGTACCGCGTGGAATATTGAGAGAGTTGTCTACATCGCCACTCCAGGTAAAGCCGGTGTCTGCCGCAACGCCGCGCACCATGTTCATTTGCGTATCCTGCAAGTAATGCTTGGTGCCACCGAAGGAGACGAGAGGCAGGAACTCCTTTTGGCGCCGCGCTTCCTGCACAACCATCACTGGTTTGGCGCGGATCTGATCCACAATTGCTCCGCGCTCGTCGACCAGGTCGCCGGTGACTAGCGCAGACTTGCCAAGAAAGTCTGTGAGAGGGTAAGTAAGAGTTCGCTCACCGCGCGCACTCCTCGTGATAACGCCGAGCAATCGGCCCATATCATCTGCCACCCGCATTCGCATTTGCAGGCCCGACAAATTGCCGGCGGCGCGTAACACGGCGCTCAACGTCTCACCCTTTTTATAAACATCAACTGCCGGTTTTACCATCGTCATCATTGCGCGCTTCGGCGACGCAAAGGTGGCTGCGCCCCAGTTAAGTGTTGTGCCGGATTGTGGCTCCAGTAGCCGCACGTTGAAAATCTGCCGGCCGCCGGGCCATCCTGTTACCGGCCGCAAAGTATCTGCTGGGATCTCAATGAGGGTTTCACCGGGTGTCAGATCTTTCGTAGCGCGATATGAGCCAAGCGCCTGGCCAAACTCATTAGTACCGTCGATTTCGATTTCGATGCGGCGCGCCGTTGTCGAATTAACGGTAAGCTTGATGGAATCGGAGGTAGCAGTTAACTCGTTAATGCGAACGTTCACTTCGCGCCCCGAGGCCCAAAGAATCGAACGTGCCAGCAACGAATATTGATACTCCCAGTAGTTCCAGTAGATTCTCATTTCCACTGGATTGATGCTCTGGGGCGTGAATCCTTCTTCCGTGTACCCGACCGCAACTACTCGCCCCTTGCCGTAGTTTTTCGCAGCAACGATCGGATGAGCGCCAGACTTGATTAGCACGTCGCCATTCGCCCGGTACTTGTAGAAAGAACCACCGCTGCTACCTTCCGGCAGGAGTTCAAGTGGCAGTCCCTCGGTGATGAAATGCTTTTGCGCAAGTTCCCATTTGCCTTTGGTGACTGCATCCTGATTGATCTCAGGGTAGCCGCGCTCATTCACCGTGTCGTTGGCCACATCGATCAACGGGGAGATTTCCCAGATGCGCTCATCGCCCACAGGTTCGTCTCCTTTGAACGGATGGCCCTTCACATCGCCGATAAACGGGTGCAACAGAACCAAGCCGGCACCTGCTTTCACGCGGTTAAGGATCGCATCGCGTGAGGCGCGTGTCAGACGCGACCAGCCATTGAGGCTCGGAATTACCATGACCTCAAATTGCGCGGGGCCCACCAGGTCCTTTTCGACGTAGCCATAGACAGTCTGGAAGTCGTCGCGATCGCCACGGTATTCGTGTCCGTAGTAGTCGCCGATGCCCCAACAGCTGATATCCCAACTGCTATCAATTGAAACGGTAGTTGGCTGGAGCGACAGGCGTTGCATCAGCTCAACCATATCGCGTCCGTATTGAACCGAAGGTATGAAGAAGGATTTGAGGGGGCCGCCGGGAAGGGAAGTCGCCCATTTTACGTGAGGCGTGACAACCTCAGTTGAATAAGTGATGTCGTTTTTGTGAAAGGCACTGCCGCCAACTCCCGCTTCTTGCCCGTAAGCGAATGAGGCAAGGATGAGAACAGAGACTACCGAAATGTAAGAGGACTTCTTCATCAATAATCTTCGACGCCTAGCGTCGGTATGAATTTAGCCCCGGCCAAAGCGATATTGACCAGACAAAGATTCAAAGTGGCTTTCGCAAAATCAGAACTGGGAGCGTAAGCGACCAGCCAAAGGATCCGCTCCAAAAGGAACAGGTTTTTCGTCAGTTGCGCTTTAGGCTGGTCGCTACGCTCCCAGTTCTGATTTTGTCCGACCATTGTTGAGTGTTCAATTGCTTACTCCAGATCCAAAGCAAGTGATCACGCTTTCGCTTCTGTTTGTTGCGCTACGGATTCCGCAATGGCGAAACAGATCCGTGCTGATGGCAGAATCTCTTCTACAGAGGGCCAGGGGCGCTCACCAGTCTTTAACGCTCGCACGAACTCAACGACTTCTTCATAGGCGCCGTTGCGCAGGTCTTCCGGCTCGGTCTCAAGAGAGTGTTCTTCTAATGCGAGTTGTCCATTGCGCCACGCCTGCAGAGAACGTTGTACGCCTGACCCGGCGAACACTCGCGCTCGAAACCCCTCGCCGAACAACTCGTATGACTCTTCGACCATACCCGCGGTCGGCAATACTTCTATCCGTCCGCGTGCCCCGCTCTCAAAGCGAAGCGAGACGATGAACCAGACAGTTGACAGTCCTGCTTGACGGTGTACTTCCGTCTGAAACTCGGCAATTTCACCGGCCACATGCCGTAGCGCGTCGAGCACATGAATAGCGGTTGACCAAATAAAGTCGGGCTCGTTACGAGCGTGTCGTACCTGCGTCGCTCTGACATACTGAAGTGGGCCAATACTGCTAGCCCAGGACTTTGCCTGGTTTAGATAAGGCATGAAGCGGCGGTTGACGGAGACCATATGTGGCGTACCAGTCTCTTTTGCCACGTCGGCTAATCGCTCAGACTCTTCACGCGTAACACCTAACGGTTTTTCAATCACGCTGGGGATTTTTCGCTTCAGCAGCATCACTGCCAGGTCCACAATGCGCTCCATCGGCATTACACAAACGCAACCATCAACACTCTCCTTGCTAAGCATTGCCTCTACCTCAGAGTAAGCTCGCGCAAAGCCAAACTCTCTGCAGAACTCCCTCGCTCGGTCGAGGTTGAGGTCGCAGGCCGCGACGAGTTCCAGGTCGCCGGGATTGAAAGCAGCGTACCGTGCGAGCGGCGTCGCATGGCTAAGTCTGGAGTGTTCACCGCAACCCACCAGCGCCAGGCGGATCATCTCAACCTTCCTTTTCCTCTCGCGCTTCGCGGGCCTTCGTGGCGTCAAGCCGGGCAAGCATATGTTTTATGTCGGCTCCACCTCTAATAGCGACGTAAATCGTGATCGTGGAATACCAGATGACGCAAGCCCACGTCATCGACCACCAGAACCAATGTTTAGCCATCACCCTGTCCTCTCTGTTAGCTGCGTGGCGGACTGCGGCTTTAGTAACGTCCCGATAACCATCGCCGCGCCAGCAAGCAAATACGTGGCGATGCCGGAGTAATAAGGTCCGATAGACTTGGCAAGCGCGGCGGTGGCTGGAACCTGCTCTATCACCAGATAGGTAATCGGTATGACAGCGCTTATGAAAATAGCCGCTCCCGCACCCCAACTGTTAGCTCGACGCCAATAGCAGCAGGCGATTAAGAGCACCGAAATGCTTGCCAGATAAATTGTCCCGGTCACTCCGAGGTAGGTCCAGAGATCTCCCTTGAGCGGATACCAGAGTCCATACAACAGAAGAAATATTCCGATAAACGCGATGATCGAGCGGTTCCAAAACAAACCCCTCTTTTCAGACCAGCGGGTCTTGCGAAATGGCGCCATGATGTCGTTATAGATGACGCTACCCCAGGTCAGCATGTAAGAGGAGTCTGTTGACATATCGGCCGCCAGCATCGCGGCGATTAGGAGACCCATCAATCCAGGCGGAACTGCCGTGCTTAGATACCGGGGCATTGCCTCAAGTGAGTTCACCAACGGGCCCAGGGTTGCGAGAGCGGCGATGCCCCAGATACCTGGGATAAGGAAGCGACACACAAAGAAGAAGCTGGTTCGCGTGTAGACCTTGCGTCCTGTCGCTGTGTCCTTTGCGGCGAGCACACGCGCGATGATGGTCTGCCACGTCAATACCGCGGCAGTATTCAGCATTAGGTTGAAGAGCACATACTGCCAGCCCATGGTGGGGTTAATGAATGGGTTGAATCCTCCCGCGCCATACTGGACTTCGACCGTGGTGACCATGCTTTCCCAGCCGACGTTCATTAGAATAAGAATCGTGACCACAATCAGTCCGGCGCTCATTACGATGAACTGCATGTAGTCTGTTACCAGCACTGACAGCATTCCCCCGAGAATCGTGTAGACGGCGACTCCGACGAGCAGCGCCGTCATCATTATCTCGAGGTACTTCACATCCAGACCCGAAACCAATACCAGGAACTGACCGCCCGTGCGCAGGAACACGCCCATGTTGAGCAGTCCGCCCAGGACGATGACGACGCCTGCGGCCCAGCGTATCCGCGGGCCGAACTTCTTTTCGAATAGTTCGGGAATAGTCATCACTCCCGAGTCACGCAGCGGCTTGATTACGAATCCGGTTAACCCAACCACAAGCATGGCTACCGCCATCAAGATACCCGGCGTGGCGCCGGCAAATCCTTTTTCGAAGCCGTTCTGAGCGGTGTACATGCAGGTAACGATGCCAAACTCGGTAGCGGCCAGAGACGCGATTCCCAGGTAGACATCCATTTCGCGGCCCGCGACAAGGAAGTG
>Ga0207684_10004886_pt1 | contig 12522 bp, 7 predicted proteins | sample KBSK5501metaG_FD_184342 | JGI IMG/M metagenome (GOLD analysis project Ga0207684, IMG submission 184342) | Corn, switchgrass and miscanthus rhizosphere microbial communities from Kellogg Biological Station, Michigan, USA - KBS K5-50-1 metaG... | ecosystem: Host-associated > Plants > Roots >...
GATTAGAATTCAAGGCTACAAAGGCTATTTCGGCATATGAAGATGAGGTAAAAAGAAGTGTTTTGAGTTCTGATGGATCTCGTAATTTACCATTTTCGTCTAAAATCCTAGGAATGAAAGGAGTAACCTGTACAAACCAACTAAGCTTGCGTGTATAGTACAGTTTGCTGCATCCAGACCTACTAACATAGTCTCGTAGGGAATGCGCTTGGCTAAAGAGTTTTGTGCCGAGTGTTTGTTCAACGGTAGTGCCATAACGAGGTATAACGCCTGGTCTGACTTGATTGGTCACTTCTGTGTATTCAAGCCTTTGAAAAAGCTTATCACGAAGATCCTTACCTAATTTAATGTAACTTGTAGTGAATACATTTCTTGGGTAGGAAGACTTCTCGTAGAGGATGATACAAAGGCGTGGATGAGGTATATCAAAAAGTTTACCTCGTTGATCACTAAAAGATGAAATATGAAGAGCGGACTGTTGCAGAAGAATCTTCTGTAAAGGGAGATAACCATCAGTACAGGTTGCAGAGGCTGGTACGATCATACCAAATCGACCATTGATAGCAATGAGGGCTTGGCATCTTTCAAGTGTTAGAGCATATAGATTGCCAGCTTCTACTGTACCATAGTTATGCACCTTATACGTTTCAATTACTTTTTCGTACTCCACATACGGCGGATTCCCAATAATTACGTCAAACCCACCACTCTTCATAATCCCATAGAACTCTATCCACCAGTGAAAAGGTTGGTGGCTTTGTTGCCACTGCACAAACTTCTCATCATAGACTTCTGTTTTCGAAATGTTATTACGGTCGATGCCATACTCAGATGCCAGGTAGCTATCGAGTTCAGCACGCAATACATCAAGCTTTTGACGAATATGTTGTTTGTTCTCGGCCATATCAATAGCTTCAACTTGAAGCAGCGTTTGAAGCTTGCGAAAATTGTCAAAAGCACGCTCAATTTCCTGGGCTTTCTGTTCGATGCGTTCCAGCCTATCATCGAAGATCATCTGGTTTTGAAAAGCCACTTCCTCTCGCTTTGTGCCCTTGCCCATAGCTTTCCCCTCGATGGCTTTTTTTGTTTCCTCATAAGAGGCAAAGCCGACCAGAGTGTTGCCTGCACGGATGTTGAAGTCGATATCGGGCAGTGGTTCGATATCTTCAAACTTGTCGATCTGGGAAACAAGCTTGAGGAAGAGGCGGAGCTTACAGATTTCAGTAGCCTCTTCCATGATATCAACACCATAGAGGTTGTTAATGATGATGGATTTGTAAATGAAGTATTTGCGGCTAGGATGCCTATCAACTTCACGCAGAATCTTACGGAAGTGATCCAGTGCGGGATGCTGCTGTCTTTTGTTGGCTGGCAGCGCAGCGTCAAGCTGATCTCGTTCCTCTATCATGATCTGCATACGTTCAAGGCATGCTTCGTAGAGTGTTTCCAGGATGTTGAGCGCAGCGAAAAGGAACGCGCCAGAGCCACAAGTTGGGTCAAGCACTGTGACCGATTCAATGCTATCGTAGAAAGCACGCAGCAGGTCTGTCCCTTCGCAATACGTAATAGCATCCTGAGCAAACTGGCGCATATCCAGGTTGTAGGTTATCAGATCATTGATAGAGGTAATTTCGCCCTCTACTAACTTCATCCAAATCTCATCGTAGCGTGCACGACGCGCCGCCACTTCACGCCAGATTTCCGTTGGCAACGTGTATGCTTCTGAAGCGGATTTATTCCATTCGCCACGTTGTGCTACGTCTTCCACACCTACAGCTATTTCGGGAGGTAGCGACAAATCGCAGCCCTTCTTGACAGCATCATAGATATAGCGGTCGGGATTCTCACTCAGCAGCGACCAAACAGGGCCATCGAGTTTGAATGCAATCATGCATTTCTGTTCGGCGGCCTCGAAAATATAGGGAATGACGGTATTCTTGCTGATGTATTCGGTGATGTCCTCCTTGGTGTAATAAGCCCCCATCTGTTTCTGGTTGATATATTTCTCGAAAATATAACCCAGTACATCGGGATTGATCTCTTTATCATTGCGCAGAGGCCGATCATCCAGGTGCCAGTCATAATCGTCGAAGAAGTAAAAGAGCTTTTGAAAGGCTTCGTCCGGGATGTTCATTTCTGGGTAATCACGCTCCAGCACATGTACGTCAAACAATCCGCCGTTGAGATAAGGCACCTTGCCAAGCAGAGCCTCGAGTTCGGGGGAGTGTTCACGTTTGCTGAGACCATCATGGAAGAGTTTCAGCAGGAAATAGCGATAGAAGGTGTGGAACTGGTTTTCTCCGTTTTGTTCCTGCACCCATTTCAGGTGATTGGAGAGATAATTGGGATCGCCATCAAGCATGCCGGGTGTTTTGGTATCCAGGAAGCCTTTACGCTGGATAAAATAGATGAACATCAGGCGGTTGAGCATCAATGAGGCATACCACTCGCGATCAGCCTGTGAGGCGATACCCTGGATGAAATTCAGGAATGTCGCGTGTTCGAGCTTGAAGCGATCGTAGAATTTTTTAGTGACACGCTCCACATCGAATGCTTTCGCCACGCGCCCGGCCACCTCCGCCATATGCATCTTGTCTTCTTCGTCAATGCTGACAACCAGTGCCTCTAGTTTCTGAGCAAGCAACTCCCCCGACTGGCCCTTGTAGAAGCGATTGAGACGCGGTGCCAGCGGCTTGCCCTGCTCTCGCTTGACCCATTGCCACACCTGGCGCTGTTTGGCAGTATCAACATAGATAATGAAGTGTTCGTAGGCATGTTTCGTTACTTCACGTTCTATCTTGCGCAGGATGTGATCAGAAGGTATCTTACCATGCGCGTCCGGGTCACAGATGTAGACTTTGACGCCGCGCTTCTCCACCAGAGGATGCAGGATATAGGTTTGGCCATCACAGGGAATAGTTAACGGAGGTTCATTCAGGTGATCCCAGCCCAGTTCATTCACGAAAAGCTGTTTAAATTTGAAGTCCTGTATGTCTTGTTGTATCTGCTGCTTGTTCGTCGCCATCTCCAACTCGCTTCCCATAAATCAATTATTGTATGATATGTATGATTTAATCACTAGAGCTTGATGTTGCAGCTAATAATAAATTCTAACTCCGGGTTTGTAAAGCGCAATGCTGTTATTACTAACGAGCAAGGTGCACACCTATGCCTTTCGTCAGAAAAACCGACTCGCAAGGCTCACAGCCGCAAACCGATACTCGCAAGCTATTCATTGGCCGTACAGGCGAGCTTCTCTTCTTCGTGCAAAACATCCTCAAGCCCGACGAACCCACACATAACATCATCTCTATTTGGGGACAAGGTGGCGTAGGCAAATCTACCTTGCTGTCTCGATTTATCGATGAAGCCCGCTCATCCGACTTTAAGGACTACTGTCTGACTGCCACAGTAGACGAACTACAAACGACTCCTGTCAGCATCATGGAAAAGTTTGCCACCCAACTGCATATGCAGGGAGCTTTTGAGAAAGCCTTGAGACACTACAAGGAGGTGTTACGAACACAGCAAACTGAGCGAGAAATGCCACATGATACTCTTGTAAAAAGGACGCCGGTCTTCGCAGGAGCTGCTGTAGAAGGCGTTCCTTTCGTAGGTCCACTGTTAGGCGAAGGAGTCAAAGCAACTGCTGAACATCTTCTGGATAGGCGCTACAACGTCCAGAGACGCAGAGATGTAAAGCTAATGGAAGACCCAGGAAATGAATTGACCCAGACTTTTGTGGACGAACTCAATCAATTGGTTGATACGCGAGTTCTGCTCGGTTCAGGTAAAGTAAAGAACCGGCGGATAATCCTGTTCTTCGATACGTTTGAGCAATTAGCTGCCGAGGCTGTTCCCTGGCTACTGAATTATTTACTACATACTGATATCAAGAGCAATGTTGTACTGGTGATATCTGGTCGCGATCCGATTGAGCGTTCTATTCCTGAGGATATGAAACGCTGGATGCCATACTACGATAATGACACCATCTATTCCATTTCACTTAATAGCTTTACGGAGGATGAAACCCGCAGCTACTTAATCAAACGGGATATTACTGATCCTGATCGGATCGCCACAATCTGGCAGCTTTCACAGGGTTTACCACTTTATCTCAGTCTCTTGACTTCCAATCCACGAGGGAAGGTCGATCCAGCGGCAGACGTTGTAGCCAACTTCCTTCGATGGATACCCGAGAAGGAGCAAGCCAAACGGCAATTGGCCCTGGATGCAGCTCTTTTTTCGCGGCCTTTTAACCAGGACGATCTGGCAGCCTTTACATATCTGCCTGTGCAAGAGCGGCTTGATCTCTATTACTGGTTGACAGGATTATCTTTTATATACCCTCAAGAAGGAAGATTTCGCTACCATGAGCTAGCACAAGATCTTTTTAGCCGCCATCTGTATCAGCGTTCTAAGAAAGACTATTATGCTACACGGAAGAGCATCGCTACCTACTACCAGCGATTGCTTAAGGAAATCCAGACAGAAAGGGGATTGGAAGCCTACCAATTAATAGAATGGCTGGAACTGGTGCTGGCTCTTACTGACCAATTGTTCTCACTACCGGACGAAGCCAGTCACGTGAAGGCTATCGAACTGGTTTTGAACATCTTCCCACATACAGATTGGGAACATAGCGAAGAAATAGCGAAATTTCTCCGCGATCTATCCGAGAAAAAGGCTAGTATTCAAATAAGTACTGGTGCACAGCAGGCTCTCAAACATCTGCTGCAATATATCGAGGCTGACGCAAGAAGCCAGGATCGCTTGACTGCAGCTACCGCTTTACTAGAGAGAGTAGAGCCATTACCATCATTCTTTCTGGTTGCGCGAGCACGAATCTATAGTGATCGAGGCTGGGCTTACCTGCATCTCAAAGAGTATGAGCAAGCTATGAGCGACTTCAATAGTGCTCTTGCTCTGAAACCAGATTATGCCTGGGTTTATGGTAGCAGAGGGCTAGCCTATCATTTGCTTAAAGACTACCAGCGTGCCATTGCTGACTTTGATCGTGCTATAGAACTGAATCCCAAATATGCTTGGGCTTACGAACAACAAGGCAGCGTATATAGAAATCTCAGAAATTATCAGCGGGCTCTCGAGGATTATGATCACGCCGTTGAACTTGATCCTAACTATGTTTGGGCTTATCTTGATAGAGGTATCACTTACAGATTGCTCAAAGACTATGAGCAAGCCCTTGCTGAGTTTGATCGTGCCCTTGAACTGAGGCCCCATTATGCCTCTATTTTTGCTCAAAGGGGTCTCACTAGCTTATGGATGCAAAATATCGGGCAGGCAATAATCGACTATACTCATAGCAGGGAAATAGATTTCTATTATCTGCAAAACCATAATAATTGGATGGCAATATGGTCAGGACTGTGCTACGAAATACCAGATCTTGAAGTGATAGAACAATTAGAGATAATTGCAACTACTGATCCGGAGAATCCTGTTGCCTCTGTTTGTCGCGGAGTAGCAATGTGGCTACGAAGAGACTTTGAGGAAGCTCTGCAAGAGTTGGAGCAAGCTATTCAAATTGCGCCAGAGGAGTGGGATCCCTATTTCTGGAAAGGGATGACATATGCATCCTTGGGAGGAGAAGAAGAGGCAATGTCATCAATAGAAAAATCACTAGAGTTAGAATTACCACCTATTTTACTCGCTCCTCTTAAGTGGTTCGAGCAAGATAAGCCAGATTTTTATCAGAAGTACGTTGTGCCTTTGATGGCACGCTTTGATTAAGTGTGATGAGCGGCTCTGGCTATAGAACGCCCTCTTGTAATTTCTGTTGGACAAAGCCGTTGATCTGTGGGTCGCGAATCTGAATGAAGCTCTCAATGTACGAAGCATAGTCTTCAATAAGTTGGTCGCGGAAATCAAATACGCTTTGTGCTAGTTCGAGGGCATTTCGCCTGAAAATAGCGAATTTTCATCTGCTTCTCTGTCCGCTACGGACATCGCGCTTCCTAACTTTGAAAAGTAGGGTAAACTGACCCCAAACGTGGCTAGTCCGCTCATCAAGTGGGTTAGCTGATAATGCCTTTGTGGACCTTTGAGTGATGTACATCACAGAGAGTTTATGCAATAGTTCATAGGCTACGCAGCATCAAACTGGTATACTCATAGTGACTCAGCAAGTCATTCTCCTCTATTCGTCACTTTTAATGCAATAAAATTTTAAAATCATCTCTCTATAGTTCTTAAAAAACTCTCTAAAACCTATCAATCAGGAGAATTCTATGAAAAGCTTTTTGTGGCAGCGGAACACTTGGTTCATCGCTCTCAGCCTGCTCGTCTTACTGGCACTCTCGCTTGCAGCTTGCAGCAACAACGGCAGCGGGAATGGAAGCAGCAGACCTCCCTCAACGGCAGAGGCGGGTGCCAATCCTCTGGGCACTCCCTCGTCAACTCCAACCATCCAGATGGGCGCTCAACCCTGCCCTGACGCGGTGAAAAACCCTGTACACTGGGACCCGATTATCCCCACACACAGCCCCGACTCGCGGGTCAAAAGTGTGAGCTGTGGGTACCTGATGGGGACTCCAACCCTCCAGGCCTTGATCACTGTCGAGAAAGGTGGGTCGAGCGCAATGCTGGATGTCTACATGTATAACCATATCACCGATGCCAACCCGATGCGGCTCTTCAAGTTGCAGAACCTCATCCACGGCGACGCGAAGATCAGCGGATACAATACCGTTCTCACCAAGGAGGTGGACCAGAACTCCAGTCTCAACAAGGGTCAAGCAGGCGCAGCACTGCTGGCAGACTTCTTTCGCGAGTTTAAGTGGTCCGATGGTGCAGGCACCTTGGTCCAAACCGTCTTTCCTGGCCTTTACCCTGACCTGACTCGCTATCAGGCCGAAGCTGACCAGGAAGAGGTCAACCAGGGACATCAACCCTGGAAACTCGACGCAGCACAGACCGCTAAAAACTTTGCGACGAGCATCCTGAAAATGAAGTCCAGTAGTTCAGTGTCTGTTGTCAGCGGCGGTGGTCCTCACGATCTCAATGCAGTAGTGAACGTAAAACTTCAGTTAAACGGAGCCGGCACGTTTCCCCCGGTCAAGCTAACCCTCTCGCGGCTTGAAGCGAACAGCAATGGCGGCATCTGGGAAGTGACAGCAGTGGAGAGTGAGAACTTTTCCATCACGGGTCCGAGGAACTATGAACGCCTGAACAGCCCAGTAACGATCACAGGTGCTGGCATAGCTTTTGAAGGGCAAATTGGGGTCGTGCGTGTATTGGATCATCTGTATAACGATATTGGTCATGCCTTTGCAATGAGACAGAATACCACCAGTGGCTTCGGACCTGGCACCTTCTCTACTCCGGTGACCTACGACGCCAGCTTCCACGGTGGCTCCCAGGAAGGGATCGTGGCTCTCTCCCACCAGGGAGGGGCCGAGTCCGACTTTGGAGTCGTTATGCTGAAGGTCTTAGTGAAGGCATAACAGAGGGGTACCAATGGAACAGATACAATCACATTAAGTTGTGGAGGTTTGGTGAACTGAGCATGATTTTCATGGTTTTTCACCCCTGGTCACTGTTTCATGTGGTTCTACCCCAGTGACAAGAGGTGAGAGCATTTCCTCATCCCCAAAAGGAGGGTAAACTGACTCCAGACGAGGCTAGCTCCCTCGTCTGGAGTCAGTCGATATGCCCCTTTTGCTCGTCCCCTGTTGGAACTGGCTGTGCGCCTCTACCAAATCCGTCCCCACCTTATCCGTTCGCTCAAACGCGTCTTAGCCCATCTTTGGGAGGATTCCGAGTTATGAAACGCCCTCCTAGTTCCTGACAAAGAATGAGAACCGTATTACACTTCAGTTTGAAACCAACACAGACAAACAAGGAGGGTACTACAGATGCTCGAGAAAGCAACGGTTCTCACGACTCTTTTTACCATAGTTGATGATGTGATGAAAGGATCAGCGATGATTCAAGACGCCTTGGAGCGCCCAGGTCCAGCGCCCAGGCTCACGGACAGTGAGCTGGTCACCATTGCTATCTACCAAGAACTGATCGGCGAACCACGAGCGGATCATTTCTTCCGGCTGCACCAAACGAGTCTGCTGACGTTCTTCCCCGGTCTTAATGAACGCAGCCGCTACAACCGAAGAAAGCGGGATCTTTGGTCCGTGATCCTCGCGGTGCGGATCAGCTTGCAGATCGTGCTGGATGCCCTCCAATTGGAGGAGACGGCGGTGGTTGACTCGGCACCGGTTTCCTGTATTGGCTACAAGCGGAGCAAGGCAACCAGTGACTTTGCTGGGACGGCGGATTATGGGGTCTGTAGCAGTAAGGCGATGAAGTACTTTGGGTGCAAGTTCCACAGTGTCGTGAGTCTAACCGGAGTCATCATGGGCTTCTTAGTTACCCCAGCAAGTCCTTATGACAACTAGGTCCTCGTGGAACTGCTGGACTCGTGTTCGCATCACCTCACGCACCTGCTTGGCGATGGAGCCTTCAATGATGCGGCCATCCAGAGCTTTCTTGAGCAGTATCGCGGTCTGCAGTTGCTCGCCCCAACCAAGGTCAACCAATCCCCGAAACGGTCCCAACAGGCTCAAAGACAGCTCAATCGCCTCCGCCTGATCTGTGAAACGGTCAACGCGCAGCTGCAAGAGCAATTGCACTTGTCCAAACACTATGCCAAAAGCACCTGGGGATTCTTGACCAGGATCGCTGCAAAGGTCACCGCCCATAGCCTCGGCATGATGGTCAATGCCCTTTGCGGGCGACCTTTGCTCAGGTTAGTCGATCTCGCCGTCTAAACAACTAGCACAAAGCGTAAATATATTCATGCGGGTACCTCTGGCGGAACGTCATCTTCCACATACTATCAGGTCAAATGTATGATGAGGTTTGCAGCGAAAATATTCTATAGGCTTATGAACTCGTTTGTCAATGAAAATGCAGTTCTCACAGTACAATCAGGTTCGTCAATTATGCCAAAACCAAACAGAACTCGGCGGTGAGCTGCCGAGTTCTTCATCTCTCAAAGGTTAGAATGTTTACTAACCCTGCTATCCCATCGCAGGGGCAAGACCGAGTTGTTGCAGCATGGTCATTACATCGTAGTATTGATGGATACTGACAATTTTCCCGGACTTGTTGGCCCGGTTCACACTACAGAACCGCAGCTCAGAATACCGACCCGTCGCTGGAATATCTCCCATGGGCATATGCAGTGGGCCGGTGTTGGTCCCTCGACCAGTAAACTCAATGACCGCCTGATCATCTGTGGCAAACACATTAGTCACCTCGACACTACTATCAGGGAAGCCTTCTGCGAAAAAAAGAGCGATTTCCCTGTAGCCATCTGGTCCACGAAGCGTTCTCCCAGTAGGGACATCGATGAACTCGCAGTCTTCTGCGAGAGCAGCCACAGTCTTATCGAGCCAGGCTGGGTCTGACTGGTGGCTGTTGTATAGGTCAAATAATGAACGGGCAAGAGCGACATTTTCCTGTGCTGTCATGGTATTCTCCTTTCTTGGATGCGCATGTGCATGAAACTGAGTGAGGTAACGGGAGTTAACAGAAAAACGACCACGTGCTTGAAAAGAGAGGTTGCCATGAGCTAGTGTACCTGATAGATACAACAATTGCAATATAAAGAAGACTTCAGCTTTCTGCCTAGAAGTCGGCTTCGAGCCTTCAGCCCGAAGCCGACTTTTCCATCGCCCTGTTGTTTACGCACTGGTTCGAGGTACCCATCCCACCTCTCAAAGTGAGAGGAGCACCATACCCATCATCCGGAAGATTCCTGCAATCACTGTTCCTGTGTTGACTTCTCCTTGCCACCCAAACTTTTTCCTGGTCACGAATGGGCATTTCAGATCAGAGAAGAGTCGTTCAACAGGTCGTGACGAGACTTCCATACTGTTGTCACTAGCACATGGTAGACTGTTGGTAAGAGTGAAACCGAGTGCCGCGGTTGGGGCGGCTGCTCAGCTTTGATCTTTCTCATCGTCGAACCCGAACAGGAGAACAAATCATGACAACTTATCCAATCGTACGTATCTCCAAGGGACACTTCACGTCCGTACAGTATGGCGAAGTTCGCCGGCTGATCGAGGCCTCGGCCGAACCATTGGTTCCTGCGCTCAAGCAACTGCGCGGCCTTATTTACTACCATGCAGCCGTCGACCAAGTCACGAACACGGTCGTCAACGTGAGCATCTGGACCGATCTCGAGGCAGCCAAGCAGATGGACACGCTGGCACCTATGCTCGCCCAGCGCCCTCTTCTCGAGCAGGCCGGTGTACTATTCGATCGAATCGCGAATTATGAGCCATTGTGGGCAATCCAAGCTCAGGAGTTGGGAAGGGCCCCTGTCTCTGCAATTCCACCTCAAGAGTAGCATGCTCTGTACAATCCTCGTGTGATGTGAAGCATTTCCTGGTGGTTATGCAACCTCGCTGCCTCTGGGACATTGTACAGATTCTCGCTCAGGGCAAACAAAGACATTGATTGGAAGCAACACTGAGCCAGATGGCACAGAGTAATGCGCTACCCATTTGCTGTGCCCGTATTCATTATGCGTCTTTTTCTTTTATGACGGTGTTTGCTCATTCCCCACCAGCCGTTCCAGGCCATAGAGTAGCGCCTGGAGGAGCGGGGAGAATTCAGGAGCAAATTGCACTTCAAACAGTTGTAAATCCGGTTCTTGCAAGACCTGTTGTCAGAATACTAGGGGGTTCTATCGGGTCTCATAGTTGCTGAGAAGTATAACCTGCTCGCGCCGCACAATCTTTCAGCCTGTTGAAAAACCCTCTGACGAAGCTCATCAGTAAGACGGGATGGATGTTCGTTTGCTCAGAAGTGAAAGTGAACCAACACACGAGGAGGCAGACACACATCCAAAAGAAGGATGAGTCAACCACCACCACAAAGCCAAAAAGAGGACACGAACGGCCTCTGTTGGGTATGGACGGCGTCCCCAACCACGTTGCTTCAGCAGGCGCTTGAGATTTTGCCCAGTCGCTCGCATCAGCGCCTCACAGTTCACGCGCCACAGCCGACGTAAGCGAAAGCGCCGCATACCATGCCAGTCCTTACCCTCGGCAAACAACGGTTCCACCCAGACCTGACGCTTATGCAAGGCTTTTTTGTAGGCTTCAGTGGGCTGATAGGCACGCACCCGTTCCAGACAGGCTTCATCGACACTGCGGCAGAGGCTGCGTCCTTGTGTACTGGTCGTACACTGCGCTTTGAGTGGGCAGTGATTACAGTCCTTTGCGTGAGCTCGATAACGACGTGAACGTTCGGTCGAATGGGCAGGGAAAAAGCGCAGTTCTTTACCTGTCGGACACACATAGAGATCACGCTCAGCGTCATAGGTGAACACCTCAACACTAAAGAACTCGGTCCGGTGATCCATATCAGGAATGGGAATGTAGGCACGAATGCCCTGGTCTTCGATAGCAACAAGGTTCTCTTCCGTGCCGTACTTTTTGTCACCTGTGACGTGCCGAGGCCAGAGTTTCCAACGAAAGCGCATACGCCAGAGCAGGTCGAGCATGGGTTGATTGTCCATCACTTCGGATGGCGTCACCAACTCTGCGACAATGATGCGAGCCCTGCCTCCATCCACCACATAATGCGTATGATAGCCCAGGTCTACGCCTCCTTTGCTGTGCATGATCGTCGCATCCGGGTCGGTGGTGCTGACCTGGAGGTCGGCAATCCGTTGATAGGTGCGACCTTTCACCCGGCGATCTTGTGCTCCCCTTTCCTCAATCCAGTCATGACGCCCGGCATTGTGCTGGGAGAGTTCCTCGTACGCTGCCGGTGAGAGCGAAACAGGAAGCTGTACCAGCGGATCACTGCCTGCTGGTTCTTCATGGGGTATATTCTGTTCCTCTTTATCAACTGGCTCTTCAACTACCGTATCAAACAGACTATTGAGGTGCGCTTCGACAGCAAAGCGTCGCTGTTTGGTTCCCATCATTGGAGCGGCCTTTCATGCTCAAAAACTGGAAATGAGGATGAGCTGTGAACTCTTTCATCTCTTCATCTTCAGTCAGCGGAAACAGGAGGATTGGCTCTCCAAGGGGCACCATGGAAACCATGGTGCGCTGGTGGGCGTAGCCACAGCGAAACATGCACCGGCTGCATCGTCTCTTCAACGACGCCCAGCAACTGCTCCCTCAACTGCTCCAAGTCCACTTCCTGGCGCAACGTGGCGCTAAAGGCCGCTAACGTCTGAGCAGCATCGTACTTGCGGCGGTAAAAGCGCCTGTCAATGACCCGCTGGATACGTCGACGTAGGGGCTGGAAGAGCACGTAAAGAGCCAACGTGGAGATGACGATGGCGATACTGTTGTCCTGGCTGATGATACCCCGCAAAAGCGCTTGCAGGCCAATGATCAAACCAACGTAGACCGACGTCAGGATGACTGTGAGCGTGCCATACACCAGCGTGCGATTGATGATACTATCAATGTCCCACAGCCGAGAGCGCAGTATGGCAAACCCAAACGAGAGCGGGAGGAAGAGCGGCAG
>Ga0207684_10004887_pt1 | contig 12513 bp, 13 predicted proteins | sample KBSK5501metaG_FD_184342 | JGI IMG/M metagenome (GOLD analysis project Ga0207684, IMG submission 184342) | Corn, switchgrass and miscanthus rhizosphere microbial communities from Kellogg Biological Station, Michigan, USA - KBS K5-50-1 metaG... | ecosystem: Host-associated > Plants > Roots >...
GATGGTTCGTAAGCCAAAACGCAACCGCGCTTCGGAAGGACTTGGTGGCACGCCGCTCACCGGAGCAAGAAAGCGATAACCGTGCCTTGCGACGGTCTCGATAAATCGAGGCGCATCCGCTGAATCTCCTAGAGCATCGCGCACTTTTTTGATCGCGTTATTGAGGCCCTGGTCGAAGGCGACGTAAACATCGGTCGGCCAAATGTTCCGGCGCAACTCCTCCCTCGTGACCACCTGACCAGCGCGGGCAACCAGCAGCGCAAGCACTCGAAACGGCTGATCCTGCAACCTAACCTTCACGCCTGCCTTGTGCAGTTCGCGCGCTTCTAGGTCGAGTTGAAATATGCCAAAGCGAACGATACCGGTGGGGCGAGTCGGCTTTTGCATGGCGGTTCGTGCGGAAAAAATAGGTTACCGCAGAAAAAACCCTTCGTCCAAAGACCTCCTCAAGTAGGTTAGGCGCTCAAGCCATCCCGCCGAGAAATCAGCGACTTAGCGGGATATAAGAAATTCAGGGCCGGAGTATTTGGAACGTGCGTGCCTGCGCGCCAAAGTGCTGCCCTCGGGTGAGATTCGCCCGAGAGAAAGGTAGCAATCATGAAGAAAGCAATAGAATGTGGGCTCGCTCTGGTTCTCCTCGCAAGCATTTTCGCAACGAAGGCAAAGGCGGACGATCCAATTGCTGCCTGGAACGAGATTGCCGAGAAGGCGGTGAAAACCGCCGGTCATCCACCGCCAGTCGCCGCCCTCGACTTTGCGATCATCCATCTGGCAATCTACGATGCCGTTCAGGCGGTCGACCACCGCTATCACCCCTATCACGGCCCAGCGCGCCGCGCTTCGGGATCGCCAAGCGCGGCGGCGGCGAAGGCTGGCCATGACGTGCTGGTCGGGCTTTTCCCCGCACAGAGCGCCGCGCTCGATGCCGACTACACAAAGTTCCTTGCAGAGAACGACATTGATCTCTTCGACCCCGCGACAGCGCTAGGTGCCAAAGCTGCGTTGGATATGCTGACGCTACGTTCGAACGACGGACGCTTCCCGGCTAACCCTGTACCCTTCCTCGGGAGTAACGAACCCGGTCAGTGGAGGCCCACCCCGTCCCTATTGCCGGGGCCCCCGCCAGCATTCGCGCCGGGGCTCACCCCCTGGGTTGCAAACGTCGCGCCTTTCACGCTGAAAAACAACTCTCAATTCCGCGTTGAGCCGCCGCCCGATCTCAACAGCTCGTTGTGGATTTCAGACTACAACGAAGTAAAGTCGGTGGGTTCGCTACTAAGCACCACACGTACCCCCGAGCAAACCGAAGTTGGCTACTTCTGGGCCGATAGCGGCCCGGTAATGTGGCAGAGCGCTCTGCGCTATGTCTCGCGGAACTATGTGAACAACATTGGCGACTCAGCGCGCATGTACGCGCTGGTTGAGACCGCGCTTGCCGACGCTCAGATCGCCTGCTGGGAAAGCAAATATTTCTACAATTTCTGGCGCCCGATCACTGCTATCCGCCTGGGCGGCCAGGCGACCAATTTCGACACCGACCCTGACATTGAACCCGATCCTGACTGGCAACCACTTATTAACACTCCCAATTTCCCTGAATACCCTTCGGGTCATGCCACCACTACCGGTGCGATTGCTCACGCGCTGCGGCTTTTCTTCGGTACGGATGCCCTGAACTTTCAGATGACCACGACTAATTCGAATGCTCTGCAGAAGACGCGCACCTTCTCACGCTTCTCACAGGCCGAGAAGGACGTCGTTGACGCCCGCGTATACGTTGGCATTCACTATCGCAACACCGACCGAATCTCCCGGACCCAGGGTCATCATGTCGCAGATTGGATCTTTAAGAATTATTTCCGGCCGATCGGCGATCCACGCTTCAGAGCAGAGCACGAGTCGGGTGCCATCGAATGATATGAATCAGAAAATCGATCAAGGCAACACGAACGTCATTCATGCCCAAAGTGGCGACGCCTCAATACGAGGAGTCACTACTCAGATAGCTTCAGACTACTTTTCGCTCCGTTCTCTCGGTAGACACAGAAAGCCGTTCGCGCTTCAGGTCGTCCTCGGAGGTGTTGTGATGTACATTTTCCCGGTCCGGAAGTCGAGTTGCACTTGTTGCTTGTCTCGGATTTCTAGCAAAGCATCGACACGAATGCGCCACTATAGGTGCACCTTCGCCTGCGTGGTTTTAGTCCCTGTCGCCATATTGACGGCCATTGCTGCGGTGCGTGGACAGCAATTGTCTTTTATCCCCAATGAAGTCTTATTCCCTAACCCCGGTGGTGCATCGCAAACCTACAGCACTGCCAACGGCGGGATCGACCTGACCGGACCCTTCTTTCAGAGTCTGGGCACCAACGGTAGGTCCTGCGCGACTTGCCACCAGCCTAGCGACGGTATGTCCGTCTCGGCGGCGAATGCGGAACGCCGGTTCGTACAAACGAAAGGTGAGGACCCAATCTTCCGCACGGTGGATGGTTCCAACTGCAATCACAGCATTGATGTCTCCACGCTTGCCGGAAGATTAGCAGCCTATAGTCTCTTGCGGACGCGGGGGTTAATCCGTATCGCGCTTGCCGTGCCCGCGGGTGCGGACTACCAGGTCGTTCGCGTGAACAATCCGTACGGCTGCAACGAGGAAGATGTGATCTCGATGTACCGCCGTCCCTTGCCCTCTACGAACCTCCGCTTCTTGAGCGCAGTAATGTTTGATGGACGAGAGTCTTCGCCAACGACGGGTACGACCAAAATCCTGCACTCGAACTATCCCACTTCTCTTCTGGACGATCTGGCGCACCAGTCGGTAGACGCCACTATAGGCCACGCTGAGGGAGATGGAACGAGGCCAACGGCCGCGGAGCAGAAGCAGATCGTGGATTTTGAGATGGCACTATTCACCGCGCAAGCCGTAGGACGAGGCGTAGGCCAACTCGACGCGCAGGGCGCAAAGGGCGGGCCTGTACCGCTCGCCGCTCAGCCGTTCTTCATCAGCATGAATTCCAGCGTCCACTTCTTGCTCCCGCAGTTCGAGCCGCCCGGCGGGCTTGTAACGCCCGGTGACGGCCAGTTTACGCCCGCAATTTTCGACACCTTCAATGCATGGGCGTCGCTTCCTTCTGCGGCTCCGCGTGCAGCCGTTGCGCGCGGCCAGGCCATTTTCAATTCCAAGCCCATCGACATCACGGATGTAGCTGGTATAAACGACGACGAGTTGGCCGGTGGCCTAGTCGCCGGGGGCATTCCCGTGCTTCAGGGAACCTGTGGCACCTGTCACGACACGTCGAATGTCGGCAACCACTCTTTTTCCACACCGTTGAACATTGGCACCGGCGACCCAAGTCCATCCAACTCTGCCGTCAACCTTGGAGGACTGGATGTGAGTTATCTGCCGAACATCACTGTGTGCAAAACCGATTCTGGCACCGGTCAGCCGACGAACAGCTGCAAGACTACGACCGATCTCGGTCAAGCGCTGATCGATGGCAAATTCGACCACGTCGGTAAGATCAAAGGGCCGATCTTGCGCGGTCTGCCCGCCCGCGCGCCGTATTTCCACAACGGTTCGGCTGAGACGCTCTTGGATGTCGTGCGTTTTTACGAAAACCGATTCGGCCTCGCGCTAACTCCCGCCGAAGAATCGGACCTGGTCGCCTTCTTGAATGTCCTTTAGGCGTTGAGGAGAGCCCGCAAGGTTTCCCTTCAGAAATCACGGTAAGAGCGTAGCTCTCCACAGGTTTCTAGTTCGCGTGCGTCACACGTGTCTCTCGAGGGCCTACGGCCCGCGAAACCTTATGAAAATCGTCTCGAATTAAGATGGCAACGGCTCGGGGCGGCGAGGTCGAGACTCCAGTGGAGAAGTCGAAGCCGCACACGTGTCTGATCCGGAGCGTGCGTGTTTGAGCGAATAATTAGGCGTCGTTGTTTCCCCTGGGGGAGCGGCGATAGCCCGCGACCCTGGTTAAGGTACCCGCAGCACGCTCTCCGCTCCCGGCCAGGAGGAACTATGCCCTACAGAATAGCGGGAATCGATGTTCATAAAAAGATGCTGGCCGTAGTGGTGTCCGACGTGGAAATCGAAAGCGAGTTCCAGTTTGAGCGGCGGATGTTTGGCAGCAACCCCGACCAACTGCGCTCGCTAGTCGAATGGCTGCTACAGCGGGAGGCCGAGGAAGTCGTCATGGAATCAACGGCGCAATATTGGAGGCCGGTCTGGGAAACACTGGAACGGCACTGGAAACCGATACGCCAGAAGCGGGAAGGCGCACGCCCGACATCGGGAACTCTGCATCTCGCGCACGCGGTATCCAATCGGGGGCGGCGGGGGCGCAAGAGGGATTTCCTAGATGCCGAACGTCTGGTGAAGCGGCTGGTGGCCCGGGAATTGAATCTGAGCTTTGTGCCCGACGCCGAACAGCGGCTCTGGCGGACGGTGGTACGCCGAAAGCTTCAGCTGACGCGGAACCGGGTACGGTTACAGAACCGAGTAGAGAGTCTGCTGGAAGAAGCTCACATTAAGTTGTCCAGCTTTGTGTCAGATCTACTGGGCCTCAGTGCACAACGCATGCTGAAGGCGCTGGCCGATGGGGAAACCAACCCAGCAGCGCTGGCTGCACTAGCTGATCGGAAGTTGCATGCCACGCAAGAGCAGCTGTGTGACGCTTTGGGCGCGTGCACGGAGCTCAATGCTGTCTATCGGCGGTTGCTAAGCATGATGCTTGAGGAATTGCGATTGATCGACGAGCAGATCGGTAAACTCAACCAGGAGATGGCAAATCTGCTTCGTCGACAACAGGACGCGGTCGAACGGCTGGCGGAAGTACCTGGTCTAGGCGTCGATTCAGCACAGCAGATCATTGCCGAAGTGGGTGCCACTGCAGCAACCTTTCCTTCGGGCAAGCAGCTCTCCTCGTGGGTTGGTGCATGTCCTGGCGAGGAGGAGAGCGCGGGCGTGAACTACAGCCACCGATCCCCTAAGGGCAACCGCAACATGCGGCGCATTCTCAATCAGGCTGCCAACGCGGCAGTCAAGGCTAAAGGAACTATCTTTGATATTGTCTATCGTCGTATGGTACCGCGCCTCGGACATAAACAAACTATCGGGGCGGTTGCGCATCGACAGTGTCTCCTCATCTGGAAGATCCTCCACCACGGAGTTCGTTACGAAGAACGGGGCCCGGCGGTCACCAAACAATCCAAACAAAGGCGCACTGCCAAGATGATCCGGCAACTCCGAAGCCTCGGCTATCGAGTTGAACCCGCAAATCCTCAACCCAGCCAAGCACAAGCGCAGTGATTTTCGACCCTGATTTTCGACCCTGGGAGAGTTCTTGACAACAATGAGAGTGCCGCTGCTCTTTTAGCAGGTGCTCTCCCCTTAAGCGCTGTGCCAAAAACGTGCCAAATAACGCTGGATTGTGGCGATTGGGGTTAGCTTCGAGCGAAAAGCAGATTCCCCAAGTTATTGAAAATGTTGTTAATTCAAAGGACAGAATGGAAAGGTTGGAGTGGCTCGGCATGCTTGCAAAGCAGGTGCTCTCCCAGCTGAGCTACACGCCCATCGTTGCAACCATTTTATTCTAAAACACTTTTGAGCGCGCCGCACTTGATTCTAATCAGGGATACACAAAAAAGAGAGCACCTTCTATCCAGACAGGTGCTCTCAATGGGTTTTTCGGCGGGAATTTTCAATGCCCAAACCGAGCCATAGGTTCGTCAACCGGAAATGACCGATCGTCGGTGCGGGCGGGTTCATCCGGAAGACTCTCAACCGGGAGTCAGTAAGATGGCTCGTTTGGCGCCGCCACTCTCGGGATGAGGATCTACGGAACCGCACCTGGACCCCACGTTTCGACTTAGGACAAGGCTGGCCTTTAGGCCATTGTGATCTGCCCCTTGCGACGAAAGAATGAAGTAGATGCCTGGGAGTCGTGCCATGAGAAAAGCCGGTGTTCTTGTTGTCGCCATCTTGCTAGCGTGTCCTATATTCGCAGCGAATGAAAGCAGGGAACAAAAGCGACTCGAAGCGTGCGGCCAGGTGTTCAAGGAAATTATGGACATCCCCGACGGGATTCCGAAGGACGTGCTCAACAAGGCCGAATGCGTCATTGTGATTCCGTCCGTCCTAAAGTTCGCGATTGGCATCGGAGGCGATTTCGGACGGGGCGCGATCACGTGTCGCACCGGCGAACATTTCACCGGTCGTTGGAGCGCCCCTGCACTGTTCGCGCTCGAAGGCGCCAACATCGGATTCCAGTTGGGCGGCCAAGCTACGGACTTCGTCCTTTTAGTGATGAATCCCAAAGGGGCGAACTCAATATTGAGCAGCAAAGTGAAGCTCGGTGCCGACGCCGCGGCCGCGGCCGGGCCAAAGGGGCGTACAGCGGCGGCAGATACCGACATCGTGATGAGGGCGGAAGTACTTACCTATTCGCGCTCACGTGGACTGTTTGCCGGGATCTCGCTCGAGGGTTCAACGCTTCGGTCTGACGGCAGCGCCAACAAGAAACTGTACGGCCGCGATCTCAGCGCTAAGGAGATTGTCCGCCAAGGTAAAGTCGGCATCCCTGCCTCTGGCCGCGAATTAGTCTCCTTGTTGGACAAGCAGTCGCCTAAGAACGAATCCGATCCCGTATCGCTGAAGGAATAGGCCGCCAAGCAAGCCACGAGTTGCGAACTAATCTCAGGACTAGCCACACTAAGATCGGAGGGGAGCCCTGAGTGCGCGCACGTGCTGATCGGCGGGCACATTGTTCTGCTGAACCGAAGAACCAACGTATGGTGGACATCTTTTCGAGATTCGCCAGTTTCGGTTTCCGCGCCGCGCAGCTTTCCGCGCGCAAATTGCAGAATACACCAACCATTTGTTTTCGGAGTCTCTAGTCAGTCGCTAGGAGGTACGAATGCTCGAAGGCAAGGGAATGTGGGAAGGCTTGATGGATTTTTCGTTCCGCGTATATGCCACCCCGAGGATGCTGAAATTTCTGTACGCGATGCACCTACTCGTAGGACTTATCGCCGCAGTCGCCTGGGTCGTGCTGTCATTCCAGCAGGCGCCGGTACAAGGCTTGCTTGCCCTCCTCGGCGCATTGGTGGGGTATTTTTTCTGGATTCTCTACTGTCGCGTCGTCCTCGAAGTACTTGCGGCTGTGTTCCGCATAACTGACGCAATAGCTCCTGATCGTGGAAGTTCGCAGCTATAGCCCGTGCAGCAGCATCGGTGGACCATCGGACCAGCATAGTGGCCCGCCCTTGAGGACCGGGAAGGCATTCGCGGAATCGGGTTCCGAAAACCCCTTCAAAACACCACCTGCAAGCTGTTGATTCAACGCTCGCGCGCCGTAGTTTTCGCAAGGAGAAATCAGATTGTCGGTATCAATGCAGGGGTGGCCTGAAACCGGGTCCTGTTTTTAAAGGACCGCATCTTATGGATGAGAATCTTCGCTAAGTCCTGACCCAATCGCCCTTTGTGTCGGCAAGGTAGCCATAGTGGCAATCTTCGACGCCACAAAACCAGCGAACACGCGGTTCCGCGTCAATATTCTCTCGGCGATACAACCAGCGCCCGTGTATGGGACACTTCATGGTGTTTACGCCGGGCTCGTCGACGGCGTACGCGTGGCCGGGCATTCCAATCAGCATGTAATATCCGTCGGTTGAGTTATATCGAACGCTGCACCCGACGGAACCGCAATGGTAAGACGCTAGGTGCCCGGTGTTTGCCCTAGAACCGCCAAGTTCGTACTTCATTACATGGTTGTCGCGAGAGCAAAGCGGTTTCAGATGGCCGCTCAAAATATTAATTGAAGAGTTCATCATAGAAATTCTCCCGAACGATTCGATGCTTGTTCGCGGAGGCGTCTGCGCGAATTCCGTTGATGAATTGACTAGAGACAACAACGGAATGCGATCGAACCGAGAAGTGTTTAGTACGAGCCTCCCATACCCCCGCCGGCCGCTGCCATCTTTTCCTCTCCCTTAGCGTCTGCTATCAGGGCTTCGGTCGTTAGCATCAGGGCAGCGATGGACGCGGCGTTCTGCAGTGCAAGACGGGTGACCTTGGCTGGATCGATCACACCGGCCTTAACCAAGTCGCCGAACTCACCGGTTTCCGCGTTGAAGCCGAAGTTCTCATCTTTCGATTCGCGAACGCGTCCTACAACCAGTGCGCCTTCGCGCCCGGCGTTTTGGGCAATCTGCCGCATGGGTTCTTCGAGCGCACGCTTTACGATATTCACCCCTATGGCTTCATCGTCGTGGAGCTTGAGCTTCTCGAGTGCTGGTAAGCATCGGACGAGAGCGGTACCGCCGCCGGACACAATGCCTTCCTCAACTGCTGCGCGCGTGGCGTGCATTGCGTCTTCGACACGAGCCTTCTTCTCTTTCAGCTCGGTTTCCGTGGCTGCGCCGACCTTGATCACCGCCACGCCGCCGACGAGCTTGGCCAGACGCTCCTGCAGCTTTTCCTTGTCGTAATCGGATGTGGTGTCTTCAACCTGAACGCGCAGCTGCTTGATTCTTCCTTCGATCTCGCTGGCCTTGCCGGCGCCCGCGACGATCGTAGTGTTGTCCTTGTCGATGGTCACCTTCTTGGCGCGTCCCAGGTCCTCCAGTTTCACGTTCTCGAGCTTGATACCGAGATCTTCGGTGATGGCTTTGCCGCCGGTGAGAACTGCGATGTCTTCGAGCATTGCCTTGCGGCGATCGCCGAAGCCAGGAGCCTTGACGGCAGCGCATTGCAGCGTGCCGCGCAGCTTGTTCACCACGAGGGTCGCGAGGGCTTCGCCTTCGACGTCTTCAGCGATGATCAGCAGCGGCTTACTCATCTTGGCCGTCTGCTCGAGCAGAGGCAGCAGATCCTTCATCGAGCTGATCTTCTTCTCGTGGATCAGGATGTACACATCCTCAAGCACGCATTCCATGCGCTCCGGGTCGGTAACAAAATAGGGCGAAAGGTATCCGCGGTCGAATTGCATACCTTCGACTACCTCGAGGGTCGTCTCCATCGTCTTGGATTCTTCGACGGTGATGACGCCATCTTTGCCGACCTTCTTCATCGCTTCGGCGATGATGTTGCCCACCTGCTTGTCGGTGTTGGCACTGATTGTGCCTACCTGTGCAATCATTTCGCCCTTCACCTCGCGAGAGAGCCTCTTAATCTCTCCCACGGCGACTTCGACAGCTTTATCGATGCCGCGCTTGAGCGCCATCGGGCTCGCGCCTGCGGCAACCGTTCTCGCACCCTCGCGGAAGATCGCTTGTGCCAGAACAGTCGCAGTGGTGGTGCCATCGCCAGCCACATCCGAAGTCTTGGACGCGACCTCTCGCACCATCTGCGCACCCAAGTTCTCGAGCGGGTCCTGCAGTTCGATTTCCTTTGCCACAGTCACGCCGTCTTTTGTGATGATGGGCGAGCCGAACTTCTTCTCGATTACCGCATTACGCCCCTTCGGGCCGAGCGTGATCTTGACAGCGTCCGCCAGAATATTGACCCCGCGCAGGATCGCCTGACGTGAATTCTCACCAGTTACAATTTGTTTTGCCATTGGACCCCACCCTCCTGGGCGAGCGAACTTTCCACTTCGTTTCGAAATGAGATATTACTTCTTGCCGGCTGCCGCTTTGGCCATTCCGCTGACTTTGGCCAGGATCTCCTCCTCGCGAAGGATCAGGTACTCCTGGTCATCGATCTTGATCTCACTGCCGGTGTATTTGCCGAACAAGATCCGGTCACCCACCTTCACGTCGAGCGGGATACGGAGTCCCTTTTCCATCTTTCCGGCTCCGACGGCCATTACTTCGCCCTCTTGCGGCTTTTCTTTCGCCGTATCGGGGATAATAATCCCGCCCTTCGCGGTTTCTTTCTCTTCCAGCCTGCGTACGAGGACGCGGTCATGTAGAGGAGTGATATTCACAGGCATTTCGTTGACCTCCATCCAATCCGTTCCAAAACTCAAGCAACCAATTTTCGTGGCCCTGGCCAACACTACGGGCGAAAGCTTTTCTGGTTCTTCTGCCGCGCCACTTCCAGGTCGTCCGTTTGCTTTTTCTGACGCTCGGCCTCTCTTTTCGGGCCTTCTTGCTCGTCCAGTCTTGCAGCTTCAGCAATGGCGAGCTCAGCTTGTGCATTGACTTGCTTCGAAAAGACGACCAGCCCCAAAACATCGCTGAAGGAAGAACGGACAAGACTGAAGGAATATTGCGCATCCTCCCAGGACGCGACAGGCTTTTGCTTCGAGTTATATCGTTCATTCGTCGCCGAATCGACCTCCGGCGCCACAATCGTGGCCGGACCGTACTTCGCCGAAATGGACTTCACCATGTCCGCCTCAGTGAGCCCTTCCGTGGAAGGTCGATCGTAAGTCACCGAGATTTTGTAGAGCTCGCCATTGCAGAAAGAGAAGAGAATCTGTTCGACGCTGTCCGGTCGGAGCGAAGTCCCTCGAACGTTCGGTGGCCACCAAGTCAGCTCCTGAATTAGCGCTGGACGGTTATGAATCATCTTTACATCGGTCATCTTTTGGTCAGTACGTTCCAGCAATTTGGTCAAGCTCATTCCCACAGTGAAGTGCCGATACTTGGAAAGATCCTGTGCACGAAGCAATGGCGTCAGAAGGAGCAGGGCAACCAGACAAAGAATCGAGCTGTGCAACGTTTTCATTTTCATATCTCCCCCGAATTGCTAAGAACCTGAAATTAGAGCGGTATGCGGCTTGCCGATCGCTTCTGCACGACGCTGTTCCCTGCCGCTGCCCAGCTTGCTTTCTGGCGCAGCAAGAACGGTCATTCCCAAGGGAAAATCCTTCGAAGGAACCAGGCAAGTACTTTGTTGGATATGTCGGGAATGAGCGGCAATACTCAGCATGAAGGGAATACCCAAAAACCGTTTCGAAGCGACTCTCGTAATCTCTAACGAGTTGTATTGTTTTTCCTGTTTCGCCAGAATCCGCTTCACTGCCTTACGCAAAGCTCCTGACTGGTCGCGACCAAAGGCGGTAGCTCTAGACTCACCCGCCAGGTAGAAGAAGTTCCAATTCGCGCCCTCGACGTTTCGAGCCAGCGCCGAGCCGTCAAGATTCTTGACGACCCTCCAGCCGGGCAAGAAAATTTCACTCTCGATCGTCAAGCCTGGCGGTAAAAGCGTGTTCTCTCTGATGAGAATGGTTCCAGACATGTCGGTGGCTAACATTTGAGCTTCCTAAAAGCTTGAATACGCACACATCGGTTGGCAGTCACTTTGACCTGCGACAGAACTACCTAGCGGCTCGAAAGCTTCGGCGCACGACCCTGTATGCCCCGAGGTGAGGCTCAATCCCTGCACGTTTCGTGTCGAGGACACTTAGAGCTGACGTGCGAAAATCCTTCTGCCGTTCACGTAAGCGGCAAGCACAGTCAGAAGTACGGCGCCAACCATTGCACCCAGGGCCGTCATGATGGTTCCACCGTAGCCGCCAAGGCCGGCGAAGCTCATCGCGAATCCGCCTACTACGGCGCCACCAATACCCATGAGGATGTCCATAAGCGGACCATAACCATGACCCTGAAAAACTCTTCCGGCTCCCCAGCCAACAACCGCACCAATAACAATCCATATAAGTAAATGCATAGGTCCCTCCTCTATCGAATCTTCTGCTGGCTTCCCGCGAGTGGCTAATTCTTGAACATTGGAAATCGCGTGTGCACTTCTAGTCTCCCCTTCGCCGAACAACTGAGGATGCCTTGCCTTTCCAGTTGCGCACGCAAAGAACTCCACACACGCGCCGGCGGGGCGAGTTCCGCAGGCAGTTTGTGGGCCGCGGAGACAATCCTCCTCAGGTCCGCCGCAAAACTCTGGCGGCCGCTGCGTGCGCCGAAGTGTGTTGGCGCCGTTTCGTGCTGCGGAGGACGACCATCGTGCTTCGGTGCGAGTTGCGCCTTTTTATGTTGCATGGTCTTTCCCTCCATCGGCGAAGCACCAGTTACTCCTCCCGATTGACTCTGAATCCCTACGGCGGATTTTCAGGCAGGGAGCGGAGCTGTTCCACCCCCTATTAGCGAATTGGTTTATCGGTTTCAGGCCGCGACAGCAGCCGCGATCTTGTGGAACGTCGAGTTGGCGACATCATAGGTTTCAACTTGGGGTGCCCCCTCAACTACCGTGGCGAGAAACTTCGTCACTTCTGGGTACGTTCCGCGGTTGTAAACCTCCGCATTCTCCGCTGTGTCCCACAAACTGATTGCGAACGCTTCCCTGCCGCCCTGGTCGACAAATGTGATTTCGTCCTGGAACCCTTTCTGTTTTCGGAGCAGAGGAAGGATGTCTTTCTCCAACCTCTGGGTAAACTCCGCAACACTATTGGGCTTCAGATGCATATCAACTCTGCGTGCAAACATGAGACTCTCCTTGCTTCCCGAGCCAGAAGGGGTACTTGAGATAACCGCTATTAGTTCAAGCCAACGTGAAGTGCTCCCTTGTCTTTAACCATAATGAGTTAATTTACTTGACCTGTCAAGTACAATCTGCAATTA
>Ga0207684_10004888_pt1 | contig 12511 bp, 13 predicted proteins | sample KBSK5501metaG_FD_184342 | JGI IMG/M metagenome (GOLD analysis project Ga0207684, IMG submission 184342) | Corn, switchgrass and miscanthus rhizosphere microbial communities from Kellogg Biological Station, Michigan, USA - KBS K5-50-1 metaG... | ecosystem: Host-associated > Plants > Roots >...
GGGCCGCCAGCAGCGCCGCCGGCGACCAGGCGAGCCCACAGAACAGCGACGCGGCCGTGAAGACCAGGACACCGGCCATGAACACCCGCCGGCGCCCGAGCAGGTCGGCCGCGCGCCCTCCGAGCAAGAGCAGGCCGCCGTAGGTGAGGGCGTAGGCGCTCAACACCCACGGCAGGTCTTGCTTCGAGAAGCCGAGATCGGATCCGATCGAGGGCAGCGCCACGATCGTGATCGTGCCATCGAGGATCACCATGAAGAAGGCGCAGCACAGCAGCGCGAGCGCCGACCAGCGGCGTGGATCGAGAACGGCGGGCGCCAGGCCCGCGACTGGTGCGGACGATTCCATCATCAACCTCCAAGGTCGGTCGATAAGGCAGGCACCGCGACGCCGGGAAACTGGGCACCCATCAGCCGCCCAGTTCGCCCTCCGGCCGGTGTCAATATGGAGAAGTTCGAAGAGGATGGAAGGGCGGCACGGTGCGGGAAAAGGGTGACTGGACGGTGGAGCTGGTGGCGGCCGACCTGATCTCACGGGCGCGGGCGGGGGATGGTGAGGCGTTCGGGGAGCTGACCGACCCGCACCGCGGGGAGCTGCTGGTGCATTGCTATCGGATGCTCGGGTCGTTCCAGGACGCTGAGGACGCGCTGCAAGACACGCTGCTGGCCGCCTGGCAGGGCCTGGGCGGGTTCGAGGGGCGCGCCTCGCTGCGCACCTGGCTGTACCGGATCGCTACCAACCGGTGCCTGAATGCGCTGCGCTCGGCCAGCCGGCGCCCGGCCAAGGAGTGGGACGTGCCTGGGGTTGAATGGCCCGAGCCGACCCGGCTCGGCGAGATCGTGTGGCTGCAGCCGTTTCCCGACGCCCTCCTGGAGGGTGCGGTCGGCGTGCCGCACAGCCCGGAGGCCCGCTACGAGCAGGCCGAAGCCATCTCGCTGGCGTTCGTGACCGCCCTTCAAGCCCTGCCGCCGCGCCAGGTCGCCGTCCTGATCTTGCGCGACGTCCTCGGGTTCCACGCCAGCGAGGTGGCCCGCATGCTGGACTCGACGGTCGAATCGGTCAACAGCGCCCTTAAACGGGCGCGCGCCAGCCTGCAGCGCCGTCGGCCGTCGGCCCTCGGCGGCGAACCGCCTCCCGCGGCTGGCTCACCCGCCGAGGAGGCCATCGTGGCGAAGTTCGTCCGCGCGTGGGAGTCCGCCGATATGGGCACGCTGGTAACCCTGCTGACCGACGACGTCTTCATGTCGATGCCGCCGATGCCCTTCGAGTACGAGGGCCGGGAGGTCGTGGCCCGCTTCTGCGCCGGCCTGTTCGGCGCGGGCCGCCGGTTCGACCTGGTGCCCACCCGGGCCAACGGCCAGCCGGCGTTCGGGGCCTACCTGCGCGCCCCTGACGGCATCCGCCACGGGACCGGCCTCTACGTCCTCGCCCTCACCGGCGACCGTATCTGCGCCCTGACCCGCTTCGAGAGCAGCGTGCTCCCATGGTTCGGGCTGCCGCGATCGCTCCCAAGCCGGTAGCCAGCTTCCCCGCGGTGGATGTGCGCAGCAGCCCGGGCACCATGCTGGTGATCGGAGTTGCGGTTCTGCTGCGATCCGGCCCCGGGGGGGAGGAATCGTGGAGGCTGGGCCCGCGTTGATAGGGGCATTCGAGGGGGTTATGACGTGCTGAAGCTCAGGAACCGGAACGCCGCCGCCGGCTCGGCCCCGGCACCGCCGTTTGAGGGTCACGGTCCGGAGGGGGCCGAGCGCGCGACCTTCGCCGCCGGATGCTTCTGGGGCGTCGAGGCGGCCTTCCGCCAGATCGACGGGGTGCTGCAGACCGCGGTCGGCTATACCGGCGGGCACGTGCCGGACCCCACCTACGAGCGGGTCGGCCGGCACCGCACCGGCCACGCCGAGGCGGTCGAGGTGTGGTTCGACCCGGCCCAGGTCAGCTACGCGCAGCTGCTCCAGACGTTCTGGCGGATCCACAATCCGGCCACCCGCAACCGCCAGGGCCTCGATTTGGGCAGTCAGTACCGCTCAGCGATCTTCTACCACGACGCTGGCCAGCACCAAGCCGCGATCGCCTCACGCGACGCCGAGCAGCAGTCGCGGCGGCGGAAGATCGTCACGCAGATCACCCCGGCGTCCGCGTTTTACCGGGCCGAGGAGTACCACCAGCGCTACCTCGAAAAGCACGGCCGGACCAGCCACGCGGCCACCATCCGGTAACCGGCCAGCCAGCGCGCACCGGGGCCGGTGCCGGGCGGCCAGCGAGCGGGCCGGGCTCAGCCGCCACCACTGCCGCGGACCACGACCACCGGGCAGAACGCACCGGTGACACAGTGGATGCTCACCGAACCGACCAGCATGCCGGTGAACGCGCCATGCCCGTGGCTGCCCAGGACCAGCAGGTCGGCTTCCTTGGAGACCTCGATCAGGACCTGTGCGGGGTGCCCGTAACCGAGCCTGGTCTCGACTTCGGGGCCCGGCTGGGTGGCGTAGACCTTGGCGATCGCCTCGTTCAGGGTGCCCTGCATCTGCGCTTCGGTCTGGTGGCGGACGGGTTCCGGGGCGACCCCCACCGGGGCCTGGCCCGCGGCGTCGGGGTAGTGCCAGGCCAGCAGGGCCTGCACCCGCGCACCGGTGGCCGTAGCGTACCGCGCCGCCCAGCCCAGCGCCCGCACCGACTGCGCCGAGCCGTCGATGCCTACCACCACGAGTTCTTGCCCGGTGCGTTCGCCGCTCATCGCCGTCCGCCTTCCTGCTCCAAGGGTGCCTTACCGGCGCTGGCCAGGGCCGCGCGCCGCGCGCTGCCATCGGCAGCTATCGAACCCGGCCGCGGCGGCCTTGTACAGGGTTCATGCCCCCGGACCGGCGAAACCGGGCCCGGCCTTCCCGCTCGCTGTCAAACTGTGGCGGGAGGATGCCCGGTTAGACCGGACTGATCACTGGTGCGCGATAGCGCCAGGGGTGAGACTTGACCCGGGGGGAAGAGTGCCACCGGTCAGCGTGGCCTATTGGAAGGAGTGGTTATGCCTGGGATCACCGTTGGCATGGATGGCTCGGATTACTCAAGGAAGGCGCTGGAGTGGGCGGTCCGCGAGGCGGGTGTGCGTGGCACCTCGCTGACCGTGGTGGCCGTGCATACGGTCGCTAGGAATCACTGGACCGGTGACCCGGAGACGTACCCGACGGACGTACCGGAAACGGAGAAGGTGCGCCAGGCGGCGGAGGAGGCGGTGCAGAAGGCAGTGGGCCAGGTCGGGGAGCCGGGACCGACGTCGGTCACGGTGCGTGCGGTCACCGGCGTGCCGGCGCAGGAACTGGTGGCCGCGTCGGCGGGCACGGATCTCCTGGTGGTCGGCGAGCGCGGTGGCGGAGGATTCGCCAAGATGGTGCTGGGCTCGGTAGCCAGCCAGGTGGTGAGGCACGCGGAATCCCCCGTGGTGGTGATCCGCTAGTAGCGGGACCACGAAAGTCTCACCTGACCGGCCGGGCTGTGGGCAGCAGGGCCGCCAGTTCCCTGCCCCACTGCCCGGCCCGGTCCTGCTCGCCGGGCCGCACCTGGTTGTCCTTGGTGACCAGGAAGCTCTCGGCGGGAGCGAGGAGGGCGATCCCGTGTCGCTCCAGCAGCTTGGCGATCGTCTTTGACGCGCGCCCGGTGAGCAACGCCGAGCCGGCGAGCCGGGTGTCGAATGCCGCTCCCCGGGCGTGGATCTGTCCGAGGCCGGCGAGCCAGTCACGCAGTCCCGGTCCTTCCGCGCTGGCGTCCAGGGTGAGCTGGCTGCCTTCCTTGTGCGCCGTTTCCACCGCACCCGCGCGGGAGCGCGCCCCGCTCATTCCGTGTATGTGAGTGGGGCCGCCGGCCACCACCAGGTCCGCACCGTCAAGCAACTCGCGGCCCGCCTGAGCGACCGGGACCACGGTGACCTCGTTTCCCGGCGCCAGGCCCTCGGCGATGGCGTCGGCGATCAGGTGCGTGTTACCGAACATCGACTCGTAAACGATCACGACACGCATCTCCGTACCTCCTCATGCGTTATCCCTGCCTTCAGGCTGCCGCGCGGGCTGGCGCAGGCCGAGGACCAAAGGTCCCCCGGAGCGCTGCGTTGGTCCCTGGCGCCAGGTGACGGGCGGCCAGCGGATCGTCCAGTAATGGCGCGCTGTTACGGCCCGCCCGTCCCGCGGGAACGGGCGGGCCGCGTTTCTGTGACCATGGTGACGTGGGAGGCGGATGCCCGGCCGACAGGTCTCGGTCCCCGTGCGGGCCAGTCCGGGTGAGGTGTGTCGCGAGCTCCGGTCATTGATATCTGCGGCAAGGGGTATGTGGGTAACCGTGGGTGACGGTGAGACCCTAGACGTCGAGCGCAATATCTCCAAGAACAGGCAGGCAGGATGCGGCTGCGGGCAGGCGTGGCAATCGACCTCGGCACCGTCAACACCCTGGTGAGCGTCCGCGGCCGGGGGCTCGTCGTGGAGGAGCCGTCCGCGATCGCGGTGGACCGGGCGACCGGGCAGGCCGCGGCGGTCGGCCGGGCGGCGGATGCGCTCGCCGGCAAGGAGCCGCAGGGCATCGATGTCATCCATCCGCTGCGGGACGGGGTCATCGCGGACCTGGACGCGGCAACGGCGATGCTCCAGGCCTTCCTGCGGCTGGCGCGGCTGCGCCGCAGCCTGCTGCGGCCGGCCGCCGTGGTCTGCGTGCCGAGCGGCGCCACCTGGGTGGAGCGCCGGGCGCTGGCCGCCGCCGCAGAGGCGGGCCGCCCCCGCTGCCTGGTGCAGCTCGTCGACGAGCCGGTCGCCGCGGCCGTGGGCGCAGGGTTCGATCCGGTGGGCGGGACCGGCGCCTTCATCGTGGACGTGGGCGGCGGGACCACCGAGATCGCGGTGGTTACCGGCGGCCACCTGGTGCGGGCCGAGTCGCTGCGGCTGGGCGGCAACGCCATGGATGATGCGATCGTGGCCGCGATCAAGGCCGAACACGGCCTGCTCATCGGCCGGAACGCGGCACGCCGGCTGAAGATGGCTCTCGGGCTGACCGGGGGGCCGGGGGGCACGCCGGAATGGGCGGAAGCGGTCGGCGTGGACGTGGCACGTGGGATCCCGCGGGCCGAGCGGATCCCGGGAGAACTCGTCGCGGACGCGCTCGAACCGTGCGTCACCACGATCATCAATGCGGTGCGGGAGATCCTGCTGGACCTCCCACCGGACCTCGCCGAGGATGTAGTGCTGGGCAAGATCTGCCTGGCCGGGGGCGGGGCGCTGCTGCTGGGCCTGGCGGGCAGGATCGAGACGGTCGCGGGCATACCGGCCCTGGTCGTGGATGACCCGTTGCGCTGCGTCGTCCGCGGCGCGGCCGACATCCTCGACAACGGCGGCCCGGGCCGGACCGCCCGTTAGTCCGGTAGCCTCCGCCAGGAGGGCCGCATCCGGAAGCGGGGAAACGGGGAAAGGGGTGTGCAGGTGACCGCGGAACCGATCGACGCGACAGTCCCACCCAGCGGGACGGGCTGCGCCGAATGTGAGGAGGCCGGCGGCTGGTGGTTCCACCTGCGCCGGTGTGCCCAGTGCGGGCACATCGGCTGCTGCGACTCCTCACCCTCCCAGCACGCGAGCGCCCATGCAGCCGCGACCGGGCACCCGGTGGTCCGGAGTTTCGAGCCGGGCGAGTCATGGTTCTGGAGCTACGCCGAGAACCGGATGTACGGCAGTGGCCCGGAGCTGGCGCCGCCGGAGCATCACCCGGTCGGCCAGCCGGTACCCGGCCCGGCTGGCCGGGTACCCCGGGACTGGCAGCGCCACCTGCACTAGCGGTCCAGCCGGTACCGGACGGGTCAGGCACCCGGCTGCGCGCCGACCCGCTCGCGCACCTCCTGGACGGCCAAGTTGTTGCCGTCGGGATCGGTGAAGAACACGAACTTCCCGCCGTCCCTGGGGTCCAGTGTCTGCACCGGGGTGACCTCGACGCCGCGCTCGGCCAGTTGCGCGCGGGCCGCCTCGATGTCGGGGACGACCAGTTGCAGGCTGGCCGACGATCCCAGGTCGGTGCCCGGGGCCGCCACCTTGGGGCCGATCACCACCGAGCACGCCGACCCGGGCGGGGTCATGTGCACCACCCGCATCGTCTCGGTGGGACGGGTGTCGGCGTCGAGGTGGAATCCCAGCGTGCCGGTGTAGAACTCCTTTGCCCGGTCGACATCGGTCACCGGGATCACCACAACTTCCAGCTTCCAGTCCATGACATGAGTCCCTTCGGTGTCGCGCCCGGTGGGCGCTCTCGGTCCTAGGACGAAGCTGGGGCGCAGGTCTCGACATCGGTTCCGGGCAAGCCGGCCAGGCTCCAAACCCGCCCCCAGATACGTCCCGCACCCGCCCCGGAGACGGCGTGCCAGTCTCAAGTCAACCCCAGCACAGCGTGATCAGCCCGGCACATTCCGTCGAAACCGGGGGTGTCGATGCCATGAATTAAGCGTAATGATCGAAGAAAAGCCAGGCGATCATGGGGCGATCTGCCGTAGGCATGCAAGGGAATTGCTTTACGGTTCCTGGCCCAGTACTGACCCTCAGCAGGGAAGCCAATGACGTCGTTGATACGCCATGGAAGCCGGCCGCTGCTGGCACTGGCGGCCGCTACCTGCGTGGCAGCCGGCACGATCGGGGCGCTTGGCGCCGGCGCGGCGGTGCGTCCCGCGTCCGCAGGCTCGGGAGCCGCCGGGGCCGCGGGCACCCCCCGAGCCCGCGGCGTAAGTGCCGCGCCTTCGGCCAGACTTCGGTACGTAACGCTCTTCTTCTCGCGTTCTGAGATCACCGCCGGCAACAACTGCCTGCCTGACGACCAGGGCATCGCGCGCCTGGACACGACCGTGGCCCCGTTTCTGGCCTCGATGCGCATGTCGGCCACCGGCTCGCTCGTCACCGCGAAGACGAGTAAGACGGCCTACGAGTGCACCCACAACGGTGACTCGCTCAGCGTGTCCTGGACCCAGGCAACGGCGCTGGCACAAACCTTCCGCTGGAGGTTTGTGTCGGCCACGGCCACCTATCCCTTCAACCTGAGCCGGCTCACCCCGACCAAGGCGCGCGCCGAGACGTGCGGCTCGGCGAACACGCTGGACCGGCACGGGCTGCCCGGCGCGCACGGGCTCATCGCGTATCCCGGCGCGCAGGCGCCGCCGACCGGTATCCAGGCGACGGACGGCGCCCGGTGCTTCGCCTGGGGCCGCATCTACGACAGGTCCGGGACCACCCTGGCCTCGGCGGGCACCACACCGCCGTTCTGGCAGAACACCCGGGTGTTCAACGGCGGCCCATGCAATGACCCGTCGGCGAGGTGTTACACGATCCCCTCGGACGGTAGCCCGCGCTACGAGGAGCCGAGCAGCTACATCGCCATGATCGACGCGCTGCAGCCGGGCCAGTGGCTGAGCCTGCAGGCCTATGTCCTGGTCACCGGGAAGAACCCGCCGTACACGCACAACGGGACCCGGTGGAACTGCACCTCCGCCAACCCGGATCTGCACTGGACCAACGACGTGGAGCGGTACTGCTACAACGACTGGCAGCAGGTCGTGCACGCTATCAAGGCGCGCGGGAACATCGTCGTGACCGACCCGCTGACCGTGGGGGAGGCGTTCGGCCGCCCGTCGACCTACCCCTAGGCGGCTCGCGCTCCTAGGCTCTCGCGGGCAGGCTGACCGAGGCCTCGGCGGTGAACGTCAGGAACGTCAGCGTCTCCTGCAGGTAGAGCTGGACCTCGGCGGCGGTGTGGGACAGGTAGCCGATCGAGGCCTCCTGCCCGAGCCGGAGGCTGAAGTCGCCGCCCCGGGTGGTCAGTGCGACCGCGCCGGAGAGGGCGGGTGCCCAGATGATGTCGCCGTTGACGAGCCGCCGGATGTGCTCGAGCACCGGGTAGCCGTGGTCGCTGGTCTCGCTGACGGCGATGTAGGCGTCGGCGCTGAGCAGTACCGAGTACGGGCCGTCGACGCCGCTCTCGCGAAGCTGGCCGAGTGCGCGCGCGATGGCCGCCGGGTAGGCGCGCACGTCTTCGGGCAGGTTCACCGGCGGGTTGCTGGAGCCGGGCCGGATGCCCTTGATGCCGGCCGCGGGGTAACCGTCGAAGATGGCCCGGTCCTCGGCGAAGGCGACCTGCCGGGCGGCATCCTTGACCGGCTGCCAGTCGGAGTCCTGCGCCCCGCGCTCCACGTCATCGATCTCCTCGCGGGCCAGGGTGAACGGGGCGCGGAGCTCCACCAGCGACACGGCCAGGCGCTGGCGGGCGAGCACGCCGTCGGCCGGCGCGTCGATGTCGCGGGCCCGGCCGGTGCCCACCGCGGACAGCCCATAGCCCTCGGGACCGTCCACGTCCACCACCCGCCGCCCGGCGAGGTGGCGCTTCAACGTGCGCGTGGCCTCTTGCTCGATCTGCGTCCAGGCGACCGCGGAAACCGGTGCCAGCTCGCGGTGCAGGTTATCCATCGCCAGGTGCCCCTTTCAGACTGCCGATCATGAGGGATCCGTGTGGTCCGGGCGGGCCCGGCGCCGGAGGGCTGGCCGTCGGCCCAGGGTCGGCCGGCGCGGGCCCGGGCTCGCGGGCCGGCGCGGCGGCGGCGGCAAGGTTCTCCAGCAGCGGCACCGCGGGCACGAAGAACAGGCACCCGGTCGCCGCCGTGCTGAAGTCAAGCAGCCGGTCGTAGTTCCCCTCCGGGGAGCCGACGAACATGTTGACGAGCATCTGCTCGATCGTGGCGGGGGAGCGGGCGTAGCCGATGAAATAGGTGCCGTAACGCCCGTCCCCAGCCGAGCCGAACGGCATGTTGTCCCGGACGATCTGCACCTCTTCACCGTCGTCTCCGGTGATGGTGGTCAGCGCGTTGTGCGCGTAGCTGGGCTTGACGTCATCGGATAGCTCGATATCGGAGAGCTTGGTCCGGCCGATGATCTTCTCCTGCTCCTCGACCGGCAGCTCGTTCCAGGCGGCCACGTCGTGCAGGTACTGCTGCACGATCACGTAGCTGCCGCCGGCGAACGCGGCGTCCTCGCCGCCGATCAGAACCGCCCGCGCGGCCGCCGCTCCGGTGGGGTTTTCGGTGCCGTCGACGAAGCCGATCAGGTCCCGGTCGTCGAAATACCGGAACCCGTGCACCTCCTCTGCCACCGTTACCGCAGGGCCCAGCCGGGTCATGATCTGGCTGGCCAGCTCGAAGCACAGGTCCATCCGGGAAGCACGAATGTGGAACAGCACGTCTCCCGGACTGGCGACGGCATGCCGCGGTCCCGCTTTTATTTCGCGAAACGAATGCAGCCCCGCTGGCCGGTCCGTACCGGCGATCCGGTCCCACACGGCCGCACCGAAACCGGTGACACAGCTGAGGTAGCCCTCCAGATCCCGGAATCCGACCGCCCGGACCAGGCCGGCCAGGTCCGCGCAGAGGTCACGTACCGCCTCGGCGCTGTCCTCGCCCGGGCTGAGCACGACCACCAGGAAGATCGCCGCACCGGTCAGCGGCGCGACTACCGCCTGCGGCTCGGGGGCCGCACTGCTCGTGTCCGTGGTCACCGGTCCATCCTCCACCAGTCGCCTCCGGTGGCGCGAGCATGGGGGCAAATCCGGGGTTCGCGGCCTGCTCGCTCAGAAGCCGGCCTAGGTGGCCAACCGGCTGGTCCGGGCGCCGCTGGATGACCGGCTCATGGCCTTCGCGTGGCCAGAGCCCGTAGCCTGAGCAGCGCACGCGCCGCCACGCGCCCGCAGCCATGGGAGGAATCCGTGCCGCAAGGACGCAAGCGACACCCGGTGTTCGCCCGGTGGTACGCGAAGATGAGCCCGGGGATGGACGCCGGCGGGATGGCCGGGTACCGGCAGCGGGCGCTGGCGGGCCTGACGGGCTCGGTCATCGAGGTCGGCGCGGGCAACGGCCTGAACTTCCCGCACTACCCGCCGGAGGTCACCCGGGTGCTGGCGGTGGAACCGGCGCCCTACCTGCGCGGTATCGCCGCCCAGAAGGCCGGGAATTCCGGAACGGCCGGGCCGGCCGGCCCCGTCATCGAGGTCCGGGACGGAGTCGCCGAACGGCTCCCCGCGGCCGACGGTGCTTTCGACGCGGCCGTGGCGACCCTGGTCCTGTGCTCGCTGGCCGATCAGCGCGCGGCGCTGCGGGAAATGCACCGGGTGGTGCGGCCGGGCGGCCAGTTGCGCTTCATCGAACATGTCCAGGCCGATACGCCCGGCCTGCGCCGGGTCCAGCGCATGCTGGACGCCACGGTGTGGCCGCCGCTAGGCGGCGGGTGTCACGTGAGCCGGGACACGCTCAGCGCCATCGCCAGCGCCGGCTTCACCGTGACGCAGTCCGAGGCGTTCCGGTTCCCGGCGACGCAGATCCCGCTGCCCGCCTCGCCGCACGTGTGGGGCATCGCGGTCCGCGATCCGTGACCGGCCGGCTCTTGAGCGGGGGGTATGGGGACTAGGGGCAGGAGGGAGGCCGGGTCTCGGCGATGCCTGTTCGGGTCGGTACCTCTGGCTGGCAGTACCGCGACTGGCGGGGCGTGCTGTACCCGGCGGGCCTGGCGGAGCGGGACTGGCTTGAGCACTACGCGAGCCGGTATGGCACGGTCGAGAACAACGGCACGTTCTACCGGCTCCCCGCGCGGGACACCTTCGCCGCGTGGCGTGCCAAGACGCCGGACGGCTTTGTCATGACGGTCAAGGCGAGCCGCTACCTGACCCATGTCCGGCGGCTGCGAGATCCGGCCGAGCCGGTCGCGCGCCTGATGAGCGCGGCCACCGGGCTGGGCGACCGGCTCGGCGCGCTGTTGCTCCAGTTGCCGCCGAACCTGCGCGCCGACCCCGGCGCGCTGGACGCCTGCCTGGCTGAGTTCGCCCGGTTCCCGGCCGGCGGAAACTCCGCGAGCCCCGTCCGGGTCGCCGTGGAGTTCCGGCACGAGTCCTGGTGGACCACGCAAACCCGGCAACTGCTCGCCCGGCGCAACGCCGCGCTGTGCTGGGCGGACCGGCTCGGGCGCCCGGTGACCCCGCTGTGGCGCACGGCGGACTGGGGTTACCTGCGGTTCCACGAGGGCGCGGCGCAGCCGTGGCCGCGTTATGGCGCGCAGGCCCTGCGCAGTTGGGTGGAGCGCACGGGGGAGGCGTGGCCCGGCGACGCGGACGTCTTCGTCTACTTCAACAACGATCAGCACGCCGCCGCGCTGCACGACGCGGCCGCCTTCGCCTCGCTCGTCCGCCGCGCCGGGCGCCAGGTCACCGCCACGCCGGGGCCCGGAGGCTAACCCGGCCAGGCGGGCTGTCGCCGGAGACTAGGCCAAACCGGGGGAGAGCCGGGGCCGGTCACCGGTCGGGGTGCTCATGCCAGAAAGGCCCTCGCGCTGGCTCCCGTAGGAACTTGATCCACCGGCGGCACCAGTCCCGCAGCCTCCGCCCCGGGCCCACCCCGAAGGCCGTTGACTCATAGCTTCGATGCGAAGCGGGCAGTGCTCCCATGCTCCATGGTCCTTCCCCCCGCGGATGTGGCTGGTCAGGGAACGGACGCAACGGGCACGAGCCAGCTATTGAGGAAGATCCTCGCGGCTGGCTTGTCAACCACGCACGCAATTCTACTCGACGCGGCACGAACCGGACACTCGGACGTGAAGGCCTTCAGACAGCAGCAGCCTTGGTTCGGCGTCATCGGCGACCCCGTACCCACCATCACAACCCGGATCGGCCCCGGGAGCAAGATGACTGCCCGGGACCAGCCGCCCGCTATCGGATCGCAGGCGGGAGCCCGAAGGCGGGGAACAGGGTGGCGCCGAACGTGGTGATCTCCCTGATCAGCCCGCGGTCCACGCGCAGCACGTCTATCTTGAACGCCCGGTATTCCGAGTCGCCTGGCCGGCGCAGGTAGCTCGCCGCGGCCGGCATCCGGTTGGCCGCGGTCGGCAGCAGGCGCCAGTCTCCTTCCCGGTCCGGGCCGAGGGCGCGGTCGAGCAGCGGCGCGATCGCGTCGACGCCGTCGTAGCGACGCGAGTACGGCGGCATGGTGACCCTGATGTCCCGCGCGGCGATCGCCACCGCCGCCGCCGCGTCGCACCGCTCATGGGCGTCGATGAACTGATCAAGCAGCTCTCGTTCGGTGGCGCTGAGCGGCCCGGCGGACCACTCGCCGCGCCGGGCGGGCAGGTGCTCGCGCATCGTGGCCCGCGCGCGCTGCAGCGCGCTGTTGGCCGCGGCCACGCTCATTGCCAACAGGTCCGCAGTCTGGCTGGCCGGCCAGCCCAGCACATCCCGAGCGATCAGCGTCGCGCGCTGCCGCGGTGGCAGGACCTGGAGCGCGGCCACGAACGCCAGTTCGATGGTCTCCCGCTCGACCGCCGCCGCGTCCGGCTGCCCGGCGGCCCCGGCCACCTCGCGCAGCAACCGGTCCGGGTACGGCTGCAGCCAGGGCACCTCGGCGAACGAGCGCAGCACCGTGGCCCGGTGTGAGCTACGCCGGAGCATGTCGAGGCACACGTTGCTGGCGATGCGGTACAACCAGGC
>Ga0207684_10004893_pt1 | contig 12505 bp, 10 predicted proteins | sample KBSK5501metaG_FD_184342 | JGI IMG/M metagenome (GOLD analysis project Ga0207684, IMG submission 184342) | Corn, switchgrass and miscanthus rhizosphere microbial communities from Kellogg Biological Station, Michigan, USA - KBS K5-50-1 metaG... | ecosystem: Host-associated > Plants > Roots >...
GCAGAACGTGACCAGAGCGGCAGCGCCCGTTCGTGGCACAATCGCCAACGTCGACGGGCCAATATCCAGCCCGATCGTATCTTTTCCCGCTTCCTCATGTTTTGGCTTGACGAAAGTATGGCCCTCTAAAACCAGTTGCACATAATAGCGGTTGCCGTCTTTATCGGCCCCTTGGGCTTGTGGGGAAGAAGCTTTGCGACGGATCAGGCGCACATACTTGATCTTGTGACGCATGCCGTGTTGCACCACCGGATCAAGCCAGTTGATGATGGCCGGCATCACCGCTTCATTCCAGAACAGAAAACCACCATCTCCCGCGTTGGGGTCCAGGACAAAGCGCATGCCGACATCATTGCGTTTCCCTTCCACGCTATCAATGCCTCTGCCACGGCTCGCGAAAGCGCACGCGTTTGGCTTTGCCGGCACAGACGCGATTGGCTGCTTGATAGGCACGGGTGGCAAGCGTTTGGGCCATCGTACTATCGATATGGTCAGCGATCCACGAGACGCGAGCACGTTTGGCATACTCATGCAGCTCGTATTCTGAGAAGCGGTATTTCTTGCGCAGAGCAGAAAAAGCTTGTGCGCGCTCCTGCTTGCGTGAGCGATGGATAGCCTGTGCCTTGCTCCATGCCGGGTCGTTGCGCATGCACCTGAGCCGCTTCATGGCTTCACCAAGCAGAGCGTTATACAGCGACCTTGCCGCTTCCAGGTGCGCACGTACATGGCGTTCCTGGCTCCAATCGACCTGCAAGGGCAATTCGAGAAGAAAGGTTAGTGTCTTCGCTCGCTTCATGGTGTGCTCTGCCTTTTCATTGCATGTGATATGTCTTGCGAACAAGGGACGAGAACTCTTGCCCGCCCCTTGTTCCTGCTCTTCTCTCCTGCTTCTACAAAACTATTCTTCTGGTGCAGACTTTTCCGGTAACTGCACAACGTGACAGTGACGCGCCTTCTCCTCCTGGCTTTCTTGCATGATTGGGCCGCTCATGGAGCGAAGACGCGAAACCCAGAATGTCGAAGGGACCGGGCAAAGCCATACGATCAAAGCGGTAGCCGTCCTCAAAGGCAGATGGAGAAAGCGAGACCATCAGATGAACAAGAGAAAAATGACATCGGATGGAAGATCAGCACGACCGGCATAGGGTCCACTTACTTGTTTATCATCTGATTTTTTGTCCAAAGTATCGGCGTGCTCCTCTTGAAGGACATGTGAAAAAGCGGCTTGAGCAGATTATTCATGAGATTATATACAAACACGAGTGGCAGCTTATCGAGTTGGCGATTTAACCCGATCATGTTGATCTGGGTGTGCGAACCAATCCATCTACCCTTCCCTCAGATCTTCCCAGGCTCATTAAAGGACGTTCCTCACGCCTCTTGCGCCATGAATTTGCCCATTTGCGAAGATTGCCTGTGCTGTGGTCGCCTTCCTATTTCCTCTCGACAGCAGGCAACGTCAGCAGCGAAACCGTTGAACGATATATTCAACAACAAAGCGAACACTAAGGCCGTCCTGCCTCCACACCTGCCCCAAACAAGGAACGCCCATTCATCCCCGGCTTAGAAAGACCAGGGCTTTCTGGGCCGTTCTCTGTAATTCCTGACCAATACATTCGTTGATCGATTTCATGGCGTTTTTTCCTCAATTTTGCCTATTGGACCTGCCTATTTTTGGAGTAAATCATTTAACGACGTGTTTATGTATGTAAACTACTGGTGAGATCGCTTTTGCAACTCCTGATACACTGCGAGCAACAGCATGGCTAAAGGCATGAGCAGCAATATTATGGATTGAAGAGTATATTTTCCTGCGTACCTGTCCTTGTGTTCTAGCTCATATGCCACTTCCCGTTGGGCACTCTTATGCTTCACAATACTTATTGCATACAACAACAGTGGAACATAGTTGAGAGATACCCACAGCAAGAAACTACCCAGAATGACCATAAATGGTGAGTGGTTAACACCATGGAAAATCAATAAGCTAACTGCACCGCACAAGAAAACGGCAAGTGCAAATTCAATAAGAATAAACTTTGTACCATGGAAGACGATGTCCAGGGCAGCAAGTTTACGTACATTGATAACAGTGTTGTGTTTAATCATAGTAAAGGGCACTTCCAAATCATTGTCTGATACTAGTGTTGAACGATTATTGTCAGTGTGATAGTACCAACGAGAACTAACAGTAGCAATATACCGATAGGGATTAGTAAGACCGCAAGTGCTTTTCCTCTGCTCAGTTGATGCACTGCCATCAGCGAAACAACGAACAGAACCAGGTTATAAAGATGCGGCAAGTACGGGAGCCAGCTACTAGTTGCTTGGATCAACTGCAGCAAGAAGCTGAGGATGACTAAAGGTACCCCGAACAACAGTGTCGTATAGATTTGCTCTAGATATGTGCCTCTGCCACCAAAAGCTCTGGCAATCAGGTACAGGATGCCTCCCGCAGCCAGGAAAGATACTGGCGTTAACACGAGTTGGAGGAGAACAACGGTTATGATTGTTATTGACTGAAGCATCGAAGGGCTAATGCCATTGATGCCTGCTATGCTACTGGTGTTAGGTGGTAAGATCTGGAAGCCAACAATTTGAAGAATGGCATCAATAATTGCCAGGCTAACAAGCTGTACCCATACGATGCCCCAACTAGCTTTTCCCTTTTCTTTGGCGAATCTGGTCACTGATGGCCTGGTCAGAACTTTGAAGTATTGACCGGGCAGTTCTCGAATTGCCTGTCCTGTTGAAAGTTGCGCGACATTTGGAGCATTGTCATCTGAATATGGGTTGTGACTGGTATCAATTGGTCTTTGATCTACATCTTTAGCCATGAAATTTCTCCATATCATTTTTGAAACTTTTTACTGTATTCTTGATACTGCTGATAAGGATATTATGCATGTTAATGTTATAATATCTAATCGCTAATGAGAATCTAACATGCTTAACATAATGGCACATCGTTAATGTTGCCTACTAGACTACCTATTTTTGAGTAGGATGAAGTACATGATTATTTAACCATGGTTGTTTTTGATAATCCAGGTGAGGATCATCCCCTTCGCATCCCTGGTCGAGCAATTGGTAGCTAAAAAATGGCGATCCTCATCGTTTGTATAGTGGGCATGGATGATGTTCTCTGCTGTCCCTTTCACAAGAGTGTTTCGAGTACCTCGAACAGCATTGAAGATGTTCAGAAAGGCAGAACACCTATGCAGGCAACCACCTTGATACAGGCGCAACTCAATGGAGTTCACCAGCTTTTTCTTGCGTGCGTTGACGATCTCACAGAGACCGAATGGCTAACCTGTGCCTTTCCCAAGGCTAACTTGCCCGGTTTCACGCTCTGGCATATGGTACGCACGCGGGACTGGGCTGTTCAGACGGCGATCCGAGGTGTCCCCGAGGTGATCGCTGGTGAGCGCTGGACTGGTTGGAGCGGACTGGCTATGGCTGGAATCGGTGCCGGGTTTACTTTGGAGCAGGCCAATAAGGTGGGTCGCTCGATCTCGCGAGCCGACGTCCTTGCCTATGCCGACTCCGTCCACTCAGCCATCCAGAGCTGGCTCAGTAGCCTAAGAAATGACGAACTCGACACGATTCCCAATATGGAAGCCCATATGGCTTCCTATACGGCCTACCAGCATCCAGGCTTCCGGGCGGAGATCGCTGACTTGCTCGGCCAGCCCATGTGGAGGCTGCTTAGTGGGCCATGTAGTGGGCACATGCGCGAGCATCTGGGAGAGCTTGACGTGTTGAAGCAGGTCATGCGCGCAGCGCATTGAGGACCTCATCAACCTCGTTCTTTATGGAAGTCTTTTCATGTAGAATGAAGTCGATGAATTCGTAGCAAGCAGGTGCACTTAAAGTGATATTGGTGGCGAAATCCAGAAAGGCCTCCGCTGTGAAAAAATAAATGAAAGGGTGAGTCTTTTGAGCGAAACTGCCGACACTATCAATCATTGGAACGAGGACAATTCAACTCGCTTTCTTGAGCTTGGTGAGCTTTTTGTTCCGGGACGTGCAGAACAACTGGCGACCCTTGTGAATCTCTTACCCGCCCTTCCCGATGAGAGCTTCACGGTCGTTGAACTGGGGGCAGGTGCAGGACATCTGACCCTGGAGGTTCTCGAGAAGTTCCCTCGCTGTCACTATCTGGCTTTTGATGGATCGAAAACGATGCGTGAGTACCTCGCGCGCAAACTGGCCTCCTTCCGTGACCGTTTGGAAATTTCCTCCTTTGAGTTAACTGAGCAAGCGTGGCGTCAGACATTGCCCTCTCCGTTGCGTTGTGTCCTGTCGTCACTTTGTGTTCACCATCTCACTGGCCCACAGAAGCGCCAACTCTTCGTCGATATGGCACAGCGTTTGGAAACAGGAGGAGCAATCCTGCTCGCCGATCTCGTTGAGCCTGCTACACAGCGGGTCGCTGACCTCTTCGCTCGCCAATATGATGAAATGGTATATGAGCAGAGCATGGCTCAACGGGGGAATCTGAGTGGTTACGAGCAATTCTGCGAGATGAAATGGAATTACTTCATCCATGACTATGGTTCTGCGAATCCTGATCCCATCGATCATCCATCGCCGCTCAGTGAACAATTATGCTGGCTCAGCGAAGCCGGTTTCTCCTCTGTCGATTGCTTCTGGATGAGAGCTGGGCACGCGATCTATGGAGGGTACAAGTAGGCAAGCAGATGAAACCAACCTAGGGGATTGCTCGAGTCTCCCAGAAGTGATGGAGAGCGCCACCCTGGTTATCGTAAACAACCATGATGAAGCAGGCTTATAAGAGATGATGTTCAATTGCAAAGCGCGTTGCGGCAGTGCGCGAGGAAATCTCCAGCTTATTGTAGATGGATCGCATGTGAGCATTAACGGTACGGGTACTTATCACCAAGTGTTGTGCAATTTGGGCGTTGGTCAGTCCACCAGCCACCAGGCGTAGCACTTCAACCTCACGCGCAGTTAATCCAGCGGGGAAGACTGGAGAAGATTGGCTCTGAGCGTATGGAGGACCTGGCTTGATATGTTCTTGTGCTGAGTTTAAGTTCCTTAATCCCTCCAAACTGGAAGCGACACCTTCTTCGATCTTCAGATCCTGCATTATGGCCAGACTCTCTTCGTAGTAGATACGTGCAGTCGGTTTGTCACCCTGTAGAGAAGCCATTCTGGCCAATAACAAAAGCGCTTGGGCAATAAACTGTCGACTTCCCACTTCCCTTAGTATGGTCAGACTCTCTTCAAAAAACGATTGTGCCTCTGAATATTTTCCTTGCATTGACATCAACTGTCCCATAAGGATAAGTGCGCGTGCTCGACCTTCCTTGTTGCTTGTCTCACGAAAGAGTAACAGGCTTTCTTCAACGAGGCGTGTCACCTTTGATACATCATTGTCTGTTAGGAGCAGATGTCCAAGCATTAATAGTGACCATGCTATACCCTCCCTGTTACCCATCTCTCGACAATATTTTAGACCCTCCTCAAGTTGTGAGCGGGCTAGAGAGTCTTCTCCGTGAGTTAAATTGACTGTTCCCAATGCCATGAGCGAGTAGGCGAGACCTCCTTTATCGTCCACTTGCCTATAAAGCGCTACGCTTTCCTCCAGAGCTAAACGTGCAGCAGCATAATTGCTGCGTGAGTAGGCTACTCCTAACCTGTGGTATGCGAGGGCCATACCTCTCACGTCTCCCAACTCCTGATAGAGAACGAGACTCTCCTTACATAATGCTTCTGCTCGTTCATATTCCCCAAGCTCTGTAGCGAGCCATCCTGCTCCATTGAGTGCGTTCGCCAGTACAGATAAAGAAACACTTTCGCTCATCTTAATTGCTCTATCTAACCATTGAAGAGCTTCTTGCATGTATCCACGTACGCCCCAAAACCGCACTAACGTACCGCTCAGTTTTAAAGCCATCCCGGCGTCTTGCTGCTCGATGAACCAGTTCAACGATGCCCGGAGATTATCCTGCTCTTGATCTAGCCTATCGAACCACTCCATCTCTTTTGGATCAAATACCGGTGGGGCTGACTCTTCAACGAATGTCTGAAAATATTGGGCATGAGCCTGGCTAGTAATGTTGGTTTCCCCACTGCTTTGCAAGCATTCCAGAGCAAATTCACGAATGGTTTCAAGCATGCTCAGGAACGAGTTCCCATCTGGTTGCTCCTGCTGTTGTAGTAAATGTTTATCAAGAAGTGAGATACATGCATCCAGTACATTCATTGCTTCCTCGCCCATGGCACGACTGATACTATTGCTTACTGACTCCGCTGCCTCAATCGAGCAACTGCCTACAAAGATGGCCAGCCGCCGAAAAAGTCGCTGTTCCTCTGCGTTGAGCAAGTCATAACTCCATTTAATTGTGCTGCGTAGGGTCTGTTGCCTCTCTGGCAGGTCTCTTGATCCACCGGTGAGCACTTGCAAACTCTGTCCAAGCCGCTCCAGCAATTGTTGGGGAGAGAGCAGCCGCATCCAGGCCGCTGTCAACTCAATCGCCAGGGGCAATCCATCAAGACGCACGCAGATAGCGGCAATGGCGTTGGCATTTGTTGCAGTAAGATGGAAGTCAGGTTTGACTGCCTGCGTACGCTCAATGAATAGAGCGACTGCCGCAAATTGCGAAAGAGACTGGTGAGCTGAGAGTTGCTTCAAGTTTGGCAGGGCTAGGGGTGGGACGGGGAATAGGTGTTCCTCGCGAAGATGCAACATTTCACGACTGGTCACCAGGAGTTTGAGCTTTGGAGAGCCCGTCATCAGTTCTGTCAAGAGTGGAGCTGCTGCTATCACTTGCTCGAAGTTGTCGAGCACCAGCAAAAGTTGTTTTGAGCGCAGAAAATCTTTAAGCAGATCAAGCAAAAGCCTGTCACCGGATGCTCTCAGCCCAAGCGTCTGTGCAATCGCAGAAATGACGAGTGATGGATCGCTGATAGGTGCCAGCGAAACAACGTAAATCCCATCCGGGAATTCGGGAAGCAGCTCGCTCGCTACACGCAAGGCCAGGCTTGTTTTGCCCACGCCACCAGTACCAACCAGGGTTAATAGTTGTATATCCAGTTGCTTAAGTAAGGTGCATATGGTGGTTATGTCATGTTCGCGACCAATTAGTGGCGGCAGGTGTGCAGGTAGGTTAGAGGGGCGAGCACTCATACTATCGGAGGAACGTGCTGACCTGGTTGGGTGGATTGAGGTAATTTCTATCTCACTAGCCAAAACCAATGCAACTTCATTCAATCTTTCGGGCGTTAGCGCCTCAGATTTGCCCAGGTAGGCCCGGTGAAGCTTTCCCTCAAGAGTGCGGTAAGCTTTCCAGTACTCTCCGCCGCGTCTATTTCCAGCAGGCTCTTTGCGGGCAGTGAAGGAGCCATACTCGCTGCTAAAAGCGAAAGTAGAGACGGCATTTAGCCAGGTATACCATTCTGGTGTGCCCACCATCAAGGTACATTCCTGTCCATTTTGCTGGTATTGTAGAGTGTCAAATCGTACAGATCGAGTCAAGCGTGTCATGTTTTTCTTCAGTCGAATCAATATGTAAGTCAATAAGCAGAATTCCCGAACAGTATGGTATCAGCCTGTCAAATTGTTTCAACAAATTGTCCCCTCTCTGTATCCGAATATATCTCTGAATTAAAAGTCATTCTTGCAACTTAAGAGAGGATATTACTATGAATAATTCCCGAACGCAATAGAATTCCCGAACATCATTAAATGAATTAGTGTCAATCAGAACGACACAGCCAGCAACGCAACCGACAACAAAACCAAAGCAGCCTACCACATCTGCAAAATGGACAACAGTACAGACGATTACTGGCAATGGCTCCAAAAAAACTGCTGTATTTACCGCACCTAACGATTGGAAAATCCTGTATTCATGTACCTACCAAAATATCGGTGGAGTGACTGGCGACGGTGTGTTGAGCGTTTCTGTCTATGGCTCCGATGGAACGATAATCGATCCTAGTGCTATTTATGCTACCTCCAAGAATGGAGTAGCCAAGACCACAGGCGAAACCGAAGAACATCAGGGTGGACAGGTCTTCCTTGACGTACGCGGTACAGGTGACTGGACAATCCAGGTGCAAGAACTAAAGTAGTATGCGCTAATAAAAGATTTTTCAACCCTGTCCTGTGCTATTAACGGTTTGTGTTTTTGACGTAGGCGTTCAGCCCTAAAACCACTTCTGTTCCTGGGATGGTTTGATTGCCGCCAGTTGACGCCACAATAATACTTTTGCCTGACCCTGATGGACTGCCACGATGCGCTAAGTCTATGGTGATAATGGCCTTGCCGTCTTTGACTTCAATGGTGACGTTTTCGCCTAATTGCTGTTGTGTCATGATTATTTACCTTCCTTCTGTACTAGCCTACGTTGCCATTTTTCAATTTCCCCTGGGCGATTGATGTCAATTTTCACTTTATCATATACGCCATTGTGTGCAGGCTGTGTGCCGAGTTCCCTGACTCAGTGTCCCCTGCACCCTTGCTTAATAGGTACAATATTTCTATGAATTACAGGTTTATAGACATTGGCAGTTACTCACTAACGTCACAAATACTGATCCAGCCAGCGTAATATACGCTCTTCGCAGTCTTTGCGATGTTCGCGTTCGATAAAGCTGTGGCTTTCACGTGGGTAGATCACAAATTCGACGGGAACATTCCGCTCGCGTAGTGCGCGATAGAAGGCGTAAGACTGGTTGACCGGAACATCTTGATCGTTTTCGCCATGTATAATTAAGGTTGGCGTTTTGACTCGCGCTGCGTAGGTAATGGCTGAACGCTTGCGATAGAGTTCAGGATGTTCAAGCGGGCTGCCACCCAGGAAGCGCATATCCCAATCCATGAGCCTTGATTGCGCGTGAAAACTGTGGAAGTCAGAAACGCCTGCTACCATGATTGCAGCCTTGAAGCGGGTCGTCTGCGTGATAGCCCAGGCTGCCATGAAACCTCCGTAGCTTCCACCCGCGATGGCAACACGATTGCCATCTACCAGACCACGCTCCACTAAGTAATCGACGCCATACAAGAGATCCTGGAAGTCATTGCCACCCATGTCACCTATTACCGCGTCAGCAAAAGCTACCCCTCGTCCCCAACTGCCGCGAATATTGGCCCTCAGTACGGCATAACCAGCCGAAGCCAGGGTTTGAGTCCTGTTACTTCCAAAGTCGTCGAGCCATACCCAGGAGGGTCCGCCATGGACATGGACAACCAACGGGGGTGGAGTATCGCTCTTTTGCGTAAGGGGCGGAGTAAAGAGCGCGTCAATACGCCAGCCAACTACGCTATGATAGCTTATCCGCTCGCTTGGAGCTATCGCAAAAGTTTCCTCAGCGATAGGATTCAGTCGTGTGAGGCGTTTCAGATTGATAACGGTGCCGGTATCCCCATCGATGATCTCACCGAACCAGATATCGTACGGATGCTGCTGATTGGCATGGGTGGTAGCAAAACAACGTAAGTCAGAAGTTGTTGAGAGTTGAGGCCAGAAAATCGCCATCACGAAATCTCTTACAAGCGGAGTTGTAGTGCCATCGTTTTCATTGAGAATACCAATCTGTTGTGTCAGGCCATCCCATGCCGTATAGAGCAATCGCTGACCATCAGGAAACCAACGACACCAGGCTGGACTGAACGATATACCAGGTGTCAGATTGCGAGGTTCAGCGTCCTCCTCAGTTAAGGAAAGAACGAATATATCTCCACCGCCTCGACATGGATCACTCCATTCATCAGAGATAAAGGCCAGGCGTGTGCCATCGGGCGACCATGCGAGAGCGCTGGCCTGGCGTGTTAAGTGGGTTAGCTGGCGTACCGCACCACCTCCAGCGGAGACCGTACCAATCTGCCCACGATACCAGTCTGTGTCGTCAGACCCGGTAGAGTAATATATGGCAATGTGCTGGCTATCAGGCGACCAGACATATTCCCAGACAGTCAGGCCATCGGGTGTGATAGGCTCAGGTATGTCATAGCCTTGTCGGATGGTCCAAAGGCGTTGATGGCGATTAGGAGCGATTACACGGGGGTCGCTCTTTGGTTCCTCTCCATCCAATGAGAGAAAAGCGATTTGCTTGCCATCAGGAGACCATTCCAGGTCACTTACTCCATTGGGTGTTCTGCAGACTTGCCTGGCTTCGCCACCATTGGCCGATATCAAAAAAAGTTGTGCTTTGCCTTTACTTCCATCTCCCTTGCTTTTAGAGAAGAAGGCAAGTTGCTGGTTATCCGGTGACCAGCACGGACAACTATCATCGCCTGGTCCTTTTGTAAGGGGTTGTGGTTCACCTCCAGAAGTATCCCCAACCCAGATGCGTCCTTGCCGTTCAGGTTGATCAGAAACAGGCTCTAACACTACATATGCGACTCGTTGCCCGTTGGGCGAGAGATGAACATCTGCTGGCAACCGAAGGGATTCCATAGCACCAGGAGTAACTGGAACGCGGGTTTTTTGATCGCTCTGCATAACTCGCCTTTCACTGAGTGGAAAAATGGAAATAGTAAGATTGTGGCTGCTATTATACAATAAGGAAGGCGAATATTGGCATATAAAACTACAGGAAAGCATAACGTGAAAGAGCTCTTTCAAGAAATAATCAGTGACCTGGAATCAGGCGAAACCGTGGCTATGGCGACTATTGTCAAGCGCAAAGGCTCCGTTCCACGTGAGGTGGGAGCGAAAATGCTTGTGCATCGCGGAGGAAAGATTAGCGGTACAGTCGGTGGTGGTTGTGGCGAGGCTGAAGTATGGCGAAGCGCTCTTAACGTGATCGATACCAAACGTCCCAGCATCGTCCAGGTTGATTTGACCGAAGAGATTGCAATGGAAAGCCAGGGTGTCTGCGGCGGTATCTTTGATGTATTTGTCCAGCCATGGCATGACAACCTGCTGCCAGGACAACCGGGAATGCAAAACTTCGCCAGCGCTATCAACGCTTCCCTGGAAGGAGAACAGGCAGTTGTGCTGGCTACCATCATTAACGCCGGTGGCGCCTGGCGTCCTTGTATAGGGCAACAAATGCTTGTGCATGAAAATGGTGAAACACTCGGTACTCTGATTCTTCCAGATGCCCCTGAAGGACTTAACTTGGAGCTAATCGAATCAGCGCAAAAAGCAATCTCAACAGGTAAACCGCATATTGAAAATGTAGGGGCGACCCTTGAGGTCGCCCGGCCTGCTGACAACCGTCATATTGAATCAACTCATAAGCCGCATATTGAAAATCTCCCTGGATTAGCTAACGCCTGGGGGGAAATATTTATCGAACCATTTGTTCCCAATCCGGCATTGTTGATCGCGGGCGCAGGACATATTGCAGCGCCGCTTGCCTCGCTTGCTCATCTGATGAACTTCTCGGTAAGTGTGACCGATGATCGCGCATCATTCGCCAGTCGCGAGCGCTTCCCCACTTCCAAACAATTGTTGGTAGGCGACATAGAATCTATTCTCAAAAACTATCCTATAACACCACGGACGCACATCGTACTGGTCACACGCGCTCATGCGCATGATGTCCAGGGATTACGCGCCATCATCGATTCGCCTGCCGCCTACATTGGTATGATCGGTAGCCAGCGGCGCGTGTGGGCCGTCTTCAAATTACTGCACGAAGAGGGCGTTCCCGCTGAGAAGTTGGCTCGCGTGCGTGCTCCTATTGGCCTGGATCTCGGAGGCAGCACTCCCGAAGAAATTGCCTTTTGTATCATGGCGGAGATAATTCAGCTTCGTCATGGTGGGACTGGTATTGCCATGTCCGAGCCGTTGCGTGATCGCTATATGGAGCGATTGAGGCGTTTGGATAGGGATTTGTAGGTAATTTATGCTGTTTCATTTTTTCAACTGGAGTTCGGAACATCCAGCGAGGCCGATGAATCGGCGGTGTGCGCGATAAATCGGCACCTACAGAGGGTTGGATGGGTTTGTTTACGATCTTAGTTCATTAGGTTAATGAAAGGGAAAGCAATTATGACTTTACTTCAACTTTCGCCTGAGGAAATGCTCACTACGACACGATCAGTTCGCAAGCGCCTGGATTTCTCGCGTCCGGTGGAACCGGAGGTGATACGGGAATGCCTGGAGCTAGCAGTGCAGGCCCCCACAGGAGGAAACAGCCAGGGCTGGCATTTTGTGGTTGTGACCGACCCGGAGCAGTGTAAAGCCCTTACGGATGTATACCGGAAAGGATGGGCATTTTACCTGGAGCGAAGGATGGCCGGAGAAGCAAACTTACCAGGTCCTAAACCAACTACTGAGGGGATGGCCACACTTGGCAAGATATTACAATCTGCGATGTATCTGGCTGAGCATATGCACGAGGTACCTGTGCTGGTTGTGCCTTGTATTCAAGGCCGTCCTGAAGGCTTGCCCTCCTTCGGCCAGGCTGGTGTCTGGGGTTCGATTTTGCCTGCCGTGTGGAGTTTTATGCTGGCTGCTCGTCTACATGGGTTGGGGACATCCTGGACAACGGTGCATCTCTACTACGAACAGGAGGCCG
>Ga0207684_10004894_pt1 | contig 12505 bp, 12 predicted proteins | sample KBSK5501metaG_FD_184342 | JGI IMG/M metagenome (GOLD analysis project Ga0207684, IMG submission 184342) | Corn, switchgrass and miscanthus rhizosphere microbial communities from Kellogg Biological Station, Michigan, USA - KBS K5-50-1 metaG... | ecosystem: Host-associated > Plants > Roots >...
GAGGGCGTAGTAGGTGTCCAGCAGCTCCCGCCAGCGCCGGTCGCCCAGGGCGGCGGCCTTCTCGGTGGAGCCGACGATGTCGGCGAAGAGGATGGTGGCGAGAACGCGGTCGGCCTCCCGGCCGTGGCGCACACCTGTCAAGAACTCCTCCACCTCGCCGAGCACGGCCTCCACGTCGCCGAGCCAGGGAATGTGATCGTCCCCGGGCAACTCCACGTATTTCACGCCCGGGATTCTCTCCGCCATGTAGCGAGCGCCCTCGATCCGGCTCACCCGGTCACCAGCCCGCTGAACGAGGAGGGTGGGCACGCGGATGACCGGGAGGATCTGTCGCGCGTCGGTTTCGTACATCATGGCGATCAGGCTCCGTGCGCTGGCGGGGCTCACTGCGAACCGCTCGAGCCGTGCCCACGATTCCCGGAACCGGTCGTTCTCGGCCATGCTCGGCGCGAAGACGTCCGCGCTGAAGCCGGTACCCCACAGCTGCTCGATGCGCTCGAGGAAGATCCGAAGCGCGTCCGCAGGCATGCCGATCGGATAATCCGGCGCGCGCGTCAACCGTGCGAAGGTCCCGTAGAGGACGAGCGCCGTTGTCCGCTCGGGGTAGGTCGCCGCGAACATGAGGCACATCGGGCCGCCCTCGGAGATTCCGAAGATCGCGGCGCGCTCGGAACCGACGGCGTCCATCACGGCGCGCACATCGTCCATGCGCTGCTCGAGGGTGGGGAGGTTGGCCACACGATCCGAGAGCCCGGTACCCCTCCGGTCGAGAAGGATGAGCCTGGAGAAGGAAGACAGGCGCTGCAGGAAGGCGGAGAGCCATGGCTCGTCCCAAGCGAACTCGATGTGCGAAACCCAGCCCGGCACGAGGACGAGGTCCACGGACCCCTGGCCCACCACCTGGTAGGCGATGTGAAGGTCGCCGCTCTTCGCGTATTGGGTTTTGGGTTGGGTCGCCATGACGCCCCCGGGGTGTGTGCACTATGGAAGGCTTTGCCGCGGCCGTCAAGCCGCGGCCGACGTCTTGTGGCTAAGCGCTGCGGCGAAACGGATAGGCGAGCTGGGCCCTGAGCGTGTCGGGCAGGGGATCGCCGGCGACAAGGCGCATTTTCGGCGGGTGTCCTCACGCATCGATCCTGCTAGACTCCCGCCCAGCCTGTAAGGAGGGCTCCGGTATGGACCCGACCCGGCTGCGCCAGGGCGCCTATCCCGTAGCCGCAGAGTCCCAGACCGACCCGATGATGGAGCGGCGCACCTTCATGGCGATGATCGCTGGCGGCCTCCTCGCCGCGCCGCTCGCCGCCGAGGCCCAGCCGGCGGACCAGACGTGGTCCACCATCTCGAAGAACACGGTTCGGGACGTCAAGCTACCGTTCCAGCCAGAGGGCAACCGCGCCAACATCATGGTGGCCTGGAGTGGCGCAGTCTGGGACGGGACAGCACGCCGGATGCTGGTCTTCGGTGGCGGGCACCATGACTACTCGGGGAACGAAGTCTGTGCGTTCAGCCCTGACATCGGTTTATGGACACTGTTGGTCCCTCCGAGCCCGGCACCCCCTGCGGTAACCGCCGGGCCGGCCGCGTATCCAGACGGGACGCCCGCGTCGAGACATACTTACAGTGGCATCACCTTTGTGCCCTGGTACGGATCAGCCGGGGGCATGTTCGTGTATTCGGGGTCGGCGTGGAGCCTGGGAGGATGGGGCCAGGAGCCGGACACCTGGATGCTCGACCTCGGCACCAGGAAGTGGACTCGCCTGGCCAACGCCCCCGCCGGGTATGTCGCCGCCATGGCGACCTGCGACCCCAGCACGCGCACTATCTGGATCGTCACCATGGACGGCCGGCTTTGCCGCTACGACGCGACGAATGACAAGTGGATCGTGGCGACCAGTTTCCCGAATGGCTCCGATGCCGCGGCGACCTTCGTCTATCACCCGATGACGAAAAAGCTCTACGCGGCGGGGATGACTACTTTCACGCCGCCCAAAGCCTTCGACGTCACCAAGAGAACGCCAAGCGTCTCCGACTTCCGCATCGCGGGGCCGAAGATGTCCAAGGGCGGTCCGGTCCTCGTGGCCGATCCGACCGCCGCCGTGCTCTACACGATCGACCAGGGCGTCGTTTGGCAGATCGACGCCCGCACTGGCCGGGGGGTTGCGCTGCCAACCGGCGGTGTCACGCCCACCCCCGAGCACGGGCAAGGCACCTTCGGCCGCGGACAGCTCGACCCGCAGACGCGTAAGCTCCTCCTGGTGAACCGGATCGACGAGCCCGTCTTCGCCTACCAGTTGCCGATCTAGACGGACGGCCGAGCGGGGACTCGGCTGCTCCAAGGAGCCCCGGGGCCGATCGCGTTCGCCGCGTGCGAGTGAGTCATGACCGTTTGTGCAATCCTAGTAGTAGGGTCCCGGGAGACATGGCCGGAGTTCCACGAGCATTTCCAGCGGCTCCTGGCCGAGGAAGCCCGGCTGCGGCGGCAGGGGTGGCTGAACTGAGCGGGAGGACCCAGTGATGGAGCGGCGCACCTTCATGGCGACTCTGGCTGGCGGCCTCCTCGCCTTACCACTCGCGGCCGAGGCCCAGCAGGCGGCCAAGGCCGCTCGAATAGGCTACCTGGCTTCAGGAGGCGACCGGGCGCTTCCCCCACAGGAAGGGCCTTCCTTCAAGGACTGCGTGACCTCGGTTACGTCGAGGGTCGCAACGTCGTGATTGAATACCGATTTGCCGAGGAGAAGCTCGAGCGACTCCCCGCTCTTGCGGCCGAACTGGTTGCGCTCAAGGTTGATGTCATCGTGGCTCCAAACACACCCGCCGCCCTGGCCGCGAAGCAAGCGACCAGGACCATCCCCATCGTCTTTTCCTTTGCTGCCGATCCGCTTACGAGCGGGCTCGTCACCAGCCTTGCGCGGCCGGGGGGCAATGTCACGGGGTTGTCCCTCCTCGGCCCGGAGCTCGTCGGCAAGTGTCTGGAACTGCTCAAGGAGACCGTTCCAAGGGTCAGTCGGGTCGCTTACCTCTGGCAGCCAGGTGCCCTCGACGAACGCCAAGAAAAGGACAGGCTGAAGCGAGCAGAAGTCGCAGCACGGGCGCTAGGGATGCAACTTCAATTCGTTGGGGCGCGAGGTCCGGAGGACTTCGACAGGGCCTTCACGGACATGACGAGGGCGCGCGCAGGTGCTCTGACTGTGTTGGGAGGCGCCATGCTCTTTACTGAGCGCAGACGCCTCGTGGACCTGGCGGCAAAGAACCGGCTGCCGGCGATGTACTCATGGAGGGAGTTTGTCGACGCCGGGGGCCTGATGGCCTATGGACCGAACCTTACCGATTCGCAACGGCGCGCCGCTACCTACGTGGACAAGATTCTCAAAGGCGCCAAGCCCGGCGACCTGCCCGTGGAGCAGCCGACGAAGTTCGAGCTGGTGATCAACCTCAAGACCGCCAAGGCGCTCGGTCTCACGATTCCGCCGTCGGTGCTGGGGCGGGCGGATGAGGTGATCCAGTAGAAGCCGATCAGAATGCCCCAGAGGGTGGCCATCAGTGCCCGCCAAGCCTATTAGATGATACGGACCCGCCAGGCGTTCACCGCTCACAACTTGCAAAGTGCCCGTCATAACAGGTAGATTGGCCCGGTACCAGCGGTTGAGAGAGTAGAGGGCAGTCCCAGGGGAGCGTCATGGCGACTCATACGATCACCGATCTTGCGATCATCCTCAAGCCCGAAGACGACGTGGCCATCGCCAAGCGCGAGATCTCCGCCGGCACCATCCTCGAAGACGCCGTCGGCCGCATCGAGGTGAGGCAGGACATCAAGCCGGGCCACAAGGTGGCGCGACGGGCAAGGCGGACGGGCGATGTGGTCCGGCGCTACGGTCAGCCCATCGGATTCGCGACCGCCGACATTGCCGTGGGCGATCACGTCCACACCCAGAACCTGGCCGTGGGCGACCTCCACCAGGAGTACGAGTTCTGCACCGACGTCAGGCCCGTAGACTACTACCCGCCGTCCCAGATGCGATTCTTCGACGGCTACCGGCGGGAAGACGGGCGGGTCGGCACGCGCAACTATGTCGCCATCATCTCCGGCGTCAACTGCTCGGCGAGCGTGAGCCAGTTCGTCAAGGAGAAGTTTCGCGACGTCCAGCGGGACTACCCGAATATCGACGGCGTGCTGGCCATCACTCACAAATCGGGCTGCGGCACCAAGCTGTTCGGCGAGGACCACATGGCGCTCCAGCGCGTCCTCGCGGGATACGCGAAGCATCCCAATGTCGCCGCCTATATCCTGATCGGCCTGGGCTGCGAGGTGAACCAGGCCGCGGTCATGGTGGACAAGCAGCGCATGGCCGCCCCCGGGCACCCCGAGCGGAAGCCGATGGTCGTCAATATCCAGGAGGCGGGCGGCATCCGGAAGACGGTGGAAAAAGCCGCGGCCGAGGTCGCCAAGCTGCTGCCCTATGCCAACGAGGCGAAGCGGACCAAGCAGCCCATCTCCGAGCTGACGCTGGCCACCAACTGCGGCGGATCCGACGGCAACTCGGGCATCACGGCCAATCCGGCGCTGGGCTGGGCCGTGGACGAGCTGGTCCGCTACGGCGGCACCGGCGTCCTCGCGGAGACGCCCGAGATCTACGGCGCCGAGCACCTGCTGATCCGCCGCGCCATCAACGAGGGCGTCGCCAAGAAGCTCATCGATCGCTACAAGTGGTGGGAGTGGTACTGCCGCGGCATCGAGGCCATGGACAATAATCCCGCGCCCGGCAACAAGGCCGGCGGCCTGACGACGGTGTTCGAGAAGTCTTTGGGCGGCGTTTCCAAGGGTGGGACCACGCCCATGATGGACGTGTTCCAGTACGGCGAGCCTATCAGCACCAAGGGCTTCGTCTTCATGGACACGCCGGGCCACGATCCGGTCTCGATCACGGGGCTGGTGGCCGGCGGCTGCAATATCATCTGCTTCACCACCGGCCGCGGTTCGGTGTTCGGCTGCAAGCCCGTGCCCTCCATCAAGCTCGCGACCAATAGCCTCATGTACCGTCACATGGCCGAGGACATGGACATCAACTGCGGCGTGATCCTCGAGGGCACCCCGCTGCCCGAGGTGGGCCGCCAGATTTTCGAGGAGATCATCGCCGTCGCCTCCGGCAAGCGCAGCAAGAGCGAGCTGAGCGGCGTCGGCGAGGAGGAGTTTGCCCCCTGGATCATCGGCCCCGTGATGTAGCGTGAGGGGCGCCGGCCCCCGGATCGGCCAGGCCGCGCGCCGCTTGATCGAGGCGGGGCGGAGGCATCCGGACGCGGTTGCGGCGCTGACGCTCTTCCTCCTGCCGTGGGCGCTTCTCGGCCGGGCGCTCCTTCCGGGCCGCGTTCTCTCGCCGGCCGACATTCTGTTCCTCACGCCCACGTGGAAGGCCCTGGCGCCGGGGCTCGCCGTGGCCAATCCCACTCTCAGCGATGTGGCGGTGGCGCTGCACCCGTGGCTGATCCTCGCGGGGCGCGAGCTCGCTCACGGCCACTTTCCGCTCTGGAATCCCTATGCGTATGCCGGGGCGCCCTTCTTTGCCAATCCGAACACGGCGCTGCTCTTTCCCCTGACCTGGCTGGCCGCTGTCCTCCCGGTCGCCACGGCGCTCACGGTCATCGCCATCCTCAAACTCTCCGCGGCCGGCTGCGGGATGTACTGGTTTCTCCGCGTGCTGCGGATCGGGCGACCGGCGGCCTGGGTGGGCGCGCTGGCCTTTATGCTGAGCGGCTCGATGATCGTGTGGCTGGAGTTTCCAATCAGCAGCGCCTTCCTCTGCATGCCCCTGCTCTTCGCCGCGGTGGAACGCATCCGCGAAGGCCCGGATCGCCGCGCCGTGGCGGCGCTCGCGCTCGTCACGGCGGTCGCGTTCTTCGCGGGCTATCCGCAGGGCGCCTACCTCGGGCTCCTGGCGGCCGGGGCTTGGGCGTTGTCCCGCGCCGTGGGCGCGCCCGGCGGCGCCCTGCCGTTCCTCGCCCGCGCGGCGGCCGGCGCCGTCCTGGGCGGAGTCCTGGCCGCGGTACAGCTGCTGCCCTTCCTCGAGTACATGCGGGACAGCGCGGCCTTTGTCTATCGCACGGAGTGGATGCCGCTCTTGACCTTGTCGCTCCGCGCGGCGGCCGCGTTCTTCATTCCCTACTACTACGGCGGCCCGGCGGGCGGCGAGTACTGGGGCGAGTGGAACTTCAATGAGATCGCGCTGACGGTGGGACTCATTCCATGGGCGGTAGCCCCCCTCGCGGTGGCGGCCGCCTGGCGCAGGACCGGCACGCGGTTCTTTCTCGGGATGGCGCTGGTCGCCGCGGCCATGCTCTATGGACTGCCGGGCACGGGTGCGTTGAGGGCGATCGTGCCCGGCTTGTCGCTCGCCATCAACCTCCGCTTCGGGGCGCTGGTGGCCTTCCCGCTGTGCGCGCTTGGCGCCATCGGGCTCGACGCGGCGGCAGCCGGCGCCGGCACCCGCCGGGCGCGCTGGGCGGTGGCCGGCGCCTTTTTGCTCATCGTCGCGCTCCTCTTCGCCGCGCTGGTTGATGACTGGGCCTCGATCTCGCACGCTCGACTCACGGGCTCTCCGGCTCTCGAATACACTGCATTCCTCGCGCTGTTTACCTCCGCGGTGCTCCTCGTCCTGGCGCGCGTGGGCGCCTCGGCGCCGGCCGGCCCCGGCTGGTGGGCCGCGGTGATCGCGGTGCAGCTCGCCACCCTCCTGCCGCTCGCCGCGACGTACAATCCCGTGACCGAATCGCGCTGGCTCTACCCCGCGCCGCCGGCCGTGGCGCATCTGCAGCGGGAGATGAGCCGCGATCCCGGGCGCGTGCTTCTCGAGGCGAACCTGCCCGCGCTCTACGGTCTCTCGGATGTGTCGGGATACGACAGCCTCGCCCCCCGACGCATCGACCGGCTGCTCCGTCCAACGGGCGATGTGCAGCTCCAGTCCATCACCGGCAGCAGCTACTTGAGTCCGTTGTCCGGACTTGCCCCGCCGCTGATCGACATGCTGGCCGTCCGCCGCGTCGTCGTCTGGCCTAACGCGGCGCTGTTCGGCGCGCGGTTCACGCTCGAGTACGAGGGGCCCGACGCGCGCGTGTACCGAAACGATCAGGCTCTGCCGCGGGCCCGCCTGGTCGGCCGGGCGCGCTGCGCCGAGGACGACGCGGCGCTGCGGCTGATCTGGCAGCGCGGGGTAGACCTCCGCCGCGAGGTGCTGCTGGCCGACTGCACGGCGCCGCTTCCGGATCCGACGAGCGGCGACGAGGGCTCGGCCCGGATCGTCGAGGACGGCTGGGAGCGCGTCCGGATCGCCACCGATGCGGCCGCGCCGACCTGGCTCGTCCTCGCCGACACCTGGTTCACGGGCTGGCGCGCATGGGTGGACGGACGCGAGCAGCCGGTCTGGCGGGCGAACTACGCCTTCCGCGCGGTGAGGCTCGAGCCAGGGTCTCACGATGTGGTTTTTCGCTACCGGCCGGGCTCGCTTCTGCTTGGATTGTCGCTGAGCGCCGTGGCGGCGCTTATTTGCGTGGGGCTCGTCTTCCTGCCGCCGCGGCGGCGACGCGTAGCCGAATGAGCGCGAGGATTCAGCGCGGGGCGGCGGCGCTGGTCCTGTCGCTGGCTCTGGCGAGCGGGTCGGCAGAGGCCGTGCTGGCTCCCGCGCCCGCGGTCTTCCGGGGCAGCCCGGCCACCGTGAGAGAGGGTGAGACGGCGACGATCGGGGTCGAGCCGGCGGCAGGCAGTGGGACTTCCCCCAGCGGCTTCGATCTCTACATCATTTGGTTCTCCGGCCCGGGCGCCGTGTTCCTGACGGTGTCCGGCCAATGGTCGGGCGAGCCGGTGGCCTATCGCGGCGGGCTCGCGCCGGGCAGCTTCGCGCCGATCGCGGGGCCCATGCACCCGCCGGCGCGCGCAGTGGGGATGATGCCGCTCGGAGCCATTTTCACTCGGCCGGGTGGCCACCCATTGCAACGCACCGATTGGGCGTACCAGCCCCAGATGGTGACCGTGCGGCTGAAGGCCTCGCTGGCGAGAGATCCGAAGCGGGGTCGCGCCCTGGTGATCTTGGGCGGGCTGGGGCTGCTTTCGCTCGGGGCGAGCGCGCTGGTGGTATGGCGCGCCCGGCGGCGGACCGGGGCGTAGAGCCGCGGCGTCCATCGGCGCCCGCGCGCGTCACCGATCCGCGCCACTTCGGGTTATACTCACAGGACGCCGCGCCTGAGCTCGAGCGGCGGAGGAGCCATTGATGGCGGGACGTCCCGGGATGTATCGCGGCGATCGGCGCCGCAAGGAAGATCTGCGCAAGGCCAAGCAAGAGGCCAAGCGCGCACGGAAGGCAGAGCGCAAAGAGAGCGGCACCACTGGTCCGGAGATCGACGACACGCCGGCGGTGGCCGACGCGCCCACCGAGTTCGTGTGGTTCTCTCCGAGCAAGGGGCGGACGGTAACGACCGAATCGGCCGAGCCGCCCACGGTGGACGGCATCGACGACTGGACTCTAGTGAGCGAGCCGCCCCGGGTCTAGGGCCGCCGCGGGCGGCGGCTCGGGTTCCGGCTGCGCCTCTCGGAGCTTCGCCCCTCTGAAGAACGTGATCCAGAAGTTCTCGTCGAGCGGCGCCAGCCGCGCGGCATCCCAGAAGCGATTCGCCCTGAAGCCCGCGCGCCAGCGGCGGGCAAAGCTGTAGAAGCCCACCATCCCACCGGGCACGTACCGGCCGTTGAAGATGATGTCGAGCGGCAGGTGCAGCGCCATGCCCAAGCAGTAGCCCCAGAGCCAGGCCCAGCCGGTTGTCCAGGCGAGCAGTATCAGCAGCGCCGCCAGCTCGTAGGAGTGCAGCAGCAGGACCACGCGCTGGACATGGCCCTCGAGGTAGTAGCGCAGAAACGCGGCCGGCCGCAGGTCGCGGCGGCCTTCGAAGAGGACGTAATCGACAACGTGGTCGACGTCGATGAGAAAGCCCCCGGCCGCGATTCCGACGGTGAGGGCGGATGAGCCGGTCGCGGCATAGACGGCACCACAGGCGAGCGCTGTGGTGACCAGATGCCCGCCGGGACTCACGGATGAGACCGGTTAATTCGAGTAGAAGTTGCGGCTGCGCCGGGTGCTGACACGCGCGCGGGCCAGACGGCCCAGCGGCAGGACCACACCGACCGGCACGAGCAGAGCGGCGGCCAGGAGCCATGGATTCCTCCACGCCCAGCCGTCCCTATTCTTTCGAGACTCGAACAGCGCCCTCAGCAGTCGATACATTTGCGTCCTCCCCCTGGATTGACGTCGCTTCACTGGTAAGGGAGCAACCTCGATGCCAGCCGGCCTATGGGATCCAAATAGCCGGAATTCCTGGCCTCTGGTCATAGGCAGGACGGCGTGAGCGCTTGGCGAGAGCCAAAAAGGTTAGGCGTGAGGACAAAAAATGGAAGGCGAGCGTTGGCGACGGCGGCGGGCTGGGGAGCCCGTCAGGACTGAGCGACGGTGACGACCAGCCCGATGGCGGCCAGGACATTGCCGACCCGGACACACTCGACTTCCGGGCCCACCTTGACCACGGCCTTGCCGGTATTGTGCACCTGCCACGCCAGCTCCCAGCCGCGCTGCTCCGAGCAGGCGATGGCCTTCATGAGCTGCTTCACGACGTCGAGGAACGTATGGCAGTCGCAGTTGTGCAGGATCGTCATCCAGGGCGGGGCGACGGCGACCGCCGTGCCCTCCTGCTCGGCAACGTCGGGAGCCTCGACATCTGACGGCGCCGGCCGCTCGGTCATCCCTTGATCTCCCGGAGCACCTCGCGGGCGATGAGGAACTTCATGATCTCGTCGGAGCCCGCGCCGATGCGCAGCAGCCGCGCATTGCGGAAGATGGCCTGGATGGGAAAATCAGTGGTGTACCCGATGCCGCCCAGCACCTGCATGGCGTGGTCTACGATACGCCAGACCGCGTCCGCTACAAAGAGCTTGGTCACCGCCGACTCCCGCTGGGCGGGGATGCCGGCCTCGACCATTTTCGCGGTGCGATAGATCACCTGTCGCGCGGCGTCGAGGGCGGCGTACATCTCGGCCAGCTTGAACGAGACGCCCTCGAACATCGCGATGGGCTGCTTGAACTGCACGCGCTTGGTGGCGTACTCGGCGGCGACCTCGAGCGCCCGGCGCGCGCTCCCCAGCGCGGCCATGCAGTAGGTCACCCGCTCGGTGTCCAGCTCGTCCATGAGCACGTGGTAGCCGCCGTTGAGGGGCCCGAGCAGGTTCTCCTTCGGGATGTCCACGTCGTTGAAGTCGATCCAGGCATTGTCCATCCAGTCCGCCATGATGACTTCATCCATCTGCCGGCGGATCGTGACGCCGGGGTGGTCCATCGGCACGATGAAGGTCGACATCCCCTTGTGCGGGTGCACGCCCGTCTCGGTAATCGCGAACAGCGTCAGGTAGTCGGCGAGCCCGCCGCCGGTGATGAACCGCTTCTGCCCGTTGATCACCCAGCGATCGCCCTTGAGCGTCGCGCGCGTTTCCATGCGCGCCGTGTCCGAGCCGATCTGGGGCTCGGTGATCGCCAGGGCGGCCAGCTCCTCGCCGCGCAACCGGGGCGGGATGTGGCGGCGCTTCTGCTCGGCGGTACCGTAGCGCAGGATCGAGATGGTGCCGAGCGTGAGCGACACCGAGCGAATAGTGTCGCCCGGGTGTCCCGCGGCGGCCAGCTCTTCGTCCACGATGCACTCGGCGACGACGCCGCGCCCGTTGCCGCCGTACTCTTCCGGGAACAGCGCGCCCGTCATTCCCGCCTCGGCCAGCGTTCGCAGATACCGCTGGGCGATGGGCCGCAGCCGCGCGCGGCGCTCCTTGCCCTGGAACCCGGCCTTGATCTGCGCCACCTGCTGGTGGGCCTCGGCGGCGTGGGGCAGGATCTCCTTCTGCGCGAACGCGCGGGCCTGCAGCATGAGCTCGCGCTCGGCCGCCGTGTAGAGGAAGGTCTGGCCGTCGCTCACCGACCAGCCGCCGGGCATGGTCATGTCGTCCATCCCGATGGCCTTGAAGCGCTCGTCGCTCATCTGCCGATGGCTCCTTCCTGGCGCAGCCTTGCGATGGTCTGGCTGCCATAGCCCAGCACCTCGGTGAGAATGCTCTCGGTATGCTGTCCCAGCGACGGCGCCGGGGCCGGCTGCGTCACGGCGCCGTCGGTTTTGATCGGACTGGCGACCTCGCGGATCCGCCCGAAATGCGGATGCTCCACCGCGATGATCATCTCTCGCGCGTTCACCTGCTCGTCCTCCAGCGCCTGGCGGACCGTGTTCACGGGCGCGCACGGCACGTGGCCGCGCAGGAGCCCGAGCCACTCGGCGGTGGCCCGCATCCGGAATCGCTCCTTCAGGGCGGCGACCAGCTCGGTCTTGTGGGCCAGCCGACCGGCGAGGGTGTGGAAGCGCGAGTCGCCCAGCAGCTCCGGCGCGCCCATGATCTCCACGAGGCTCCGCCAGAACTTCTCCTTGTTGCAGAAGACCACGATCCAGCCATCCTTCGTGGGAAAGTTCTGAGCCGGCACCAGCGTCTGATGGCCCGAGTCGGCCACGCGCTCGGGTTCCCAGTCGCGGTTGAGCGCCCAGATGGCGAAGTAGGAGAGCATGCTCACCGCCGTGTCGAGGAGCGAGATATCCACGTCGCGTCCGACGCCGGTGCGCTGGGCGTCGTAGAGCGCCACCATGAGGCCCACCATGGCGGCGTAGCCGCCCGCGAAGTCGATGACGCTCACGCCGCACTTGCCCGGCGGCCCGTCGGGCTCGCCGGTCACCGCCATGTAGCCCGCGTAGCCCTGGATCAGATAATCGAAGGCCGGCTCCGCGGCCCGGGGCCCGGTGGTGCCGAAGCCGGTGAGCGAGCAGCAGACGATGCGCGGATTGACGGCCTTCAGCGCGTCATAGGTCAGGCCGAGCTTCTTGGGTAGATCGCCGCGCGCATTGTTGAACACGGCGTCCGAGACCCTTACCAAGTCGTGGAGCACCGCTTGACCGGCGGGGTGCTGGAGATTGATCGTCACCGACTTCTTGCCGCGGTTGAAGGACTGGAAGTAGAGCGAGTCCCGCTCGGCCAGATAGGGCGGCACGTAGCGGGAGATGTCGCCCCCCACGCCGGGGTCCTCGATCTTGATCACCTCGGCGCCGAGATCGGCCAGGAGCTGGGTGCCGAACGGGCCGGCGCCGAATTGGGAGACGGTCAGGATGCGGGTGCCCTCGAGCGGCGCTCTCATCAGTACGGCAGCTTGCCTTCGCCGAGCGTGGCGTGGCTCTTCTTGGGCACGAGCACCGCGCGCGTATAGGAGCAAACCCGCTCGCCGCGCTGGTTGAGGGCGATGGTCTCCACCGTCACGACGCCCCGATCGCCCTGCTTCGACTCCCGCTTGTCCAGCACCGTGCTCTGGGCGTAGAGGGTGTCGCCGATGAAGGTGGGCTTCTCGTGCTTGAGGTGATCCACCTCGAGGTTGGCGATGGCCCGCCCCGAGATGTCCGC
>Ga0207684_10004895_pt1 | contig 12500 bp, 13 predicted proteins | sample KBSK5501metaG_FD_184342 | JGI IMG/M metagenome (GOLD analysis project Ga0207684, IMG submission 184342) | Corn, switchgrass and miscanthus rhizosphere microbial communities from Kellogg Biological Station, Michigan, USA - KBS K5-50-1 metaG... | ecosystem: Host-associated > Plants > Roots >...
CCGCGGACTTCCGCCAGATCCGTGAGCTGAACGTGATCGGCACCTTCCTGCCGTGCAAACACGTAATCCCGCACATGATCGCCAGGGGTGGCGGCCGGATCGTCAACCTGTCCGGCACCTCAGGCCTGCGCGGCTACCGCAACCGCAGCGGGTATTCCGCGTCGAAATGGGCGGTCCGCGGCCTGACCAGGACCCTGGCCCTGGAACTCGGCCCGCATGCCATCACGGTCAACGACGTCTGCCCCAACGTCACCAACGGCGCCCGGATGGACCGGATCGTCACCGAGAAGGCACGAGTCCTGGGCAGGGAGCCCGAGGCCGTATACGCCGACTTCGCCGCGCAGACCGCGCTGGGCCGGTTCGTCGAGGAAACCGACGTGGCCGAGGCGATCCGGTTCCTGGTGTCACCCGGGGCCAAGAACATCACCGGCCACGACATCCCGGTAGATGCCGGGTGGGACGTATGAGGGCTGGACGCCGTGATGGTGGTGAACTCCGGCAGCGAGGCCGACGACCTCGCCTGGCGGATCGCCTGCGCGGCCACCGGCCGGGCCGGCGCAGTTGTGACCGCCTGCGCCTACCACGGGCTGACCGAGGCCACCCACGCGCTATCCCCGAGGAGTGGGCCACGCGAACGCCGACCTCCTCCTCCAAGCTCGACGAGGCTCTCACCACCTCCCGCCTCTGAACGCAGGCGGGCAGTCTGCAGCACTTACCACTCTGTCAGCGCAGGTGGCCGGGCGCCCACGCGCCGAGCTGGTCCGCGCTGACCGGTCAGGCGTCCCACACCACCGGCAGCCGCTTCGCCGCCCGGACGGCCCAGCCGTGCACCGTCGGCTCCCGGTCCGGATCGCGCCGCAGCCCGGGCAGGCGGGCGAACATCTCCTCGATCATGACCTGCTCAAGCTGGCGGGCCACGAAATGGCCGACGCAGAAGTGCATGCCGTAGCCGAACGAGGCGTGGCCGGTGTCGGCGCGGTCGAGGTCGAATGTGTCCGGGTCGGGGTGACGCGCCTCGTCCCTGTTCGCCGAGCCGAGGACCAGGGCCACCTCGGTCCCGGCGGGGAAGTGCACCCCGCCAACGGTGACCTCGGCAGTGGTGAGCTTCTCAGTCATGCCGAATGGGGCCTCCCAGCGCAGTCCCTCCTCCACCGCGCGGGCAGACCAGGCGCGCGGGTCCTCGGCGAGCCTCACCGCCTGGTCGGGACGCGTGAGCAGCCCGTGCAGGCTGTTGGCCGCCCCGTGGGCCGGTTCCTGGAACCCGCCGACGATCATGACGCCGGTGTCGCCGATGATCTCGTCGAGCCCCCGCACGGCTCCCGCGGGCATGCCGTGATGCAGCATCAGCGAAAGCGTGCTGTCGTCGGGATGCGCCTCAAGTTCGCCCAGTCGGCCTTCCAGGTAACCGGCGACCTCAGCCTTGATCATCTGGCCGTGCCTGGCGACGCTGGCGCTCCGGCCGAAGTCCACGAGATAGGCGCCGTATCCGTAGAACCAGCGGCGCAGTGTGGCGTCGTCGACGTCGCCGAACCCCATCACGTCACCGACAGCGCGCATGCTGGTCGGCTCGAAGATGTCGGCGTTTGCGTCGGCCGCGCCACGGTCCCTGATCGCGTCGATGTAGCGGGCCGCGGTGGCACGCAGGAGCCCCTCGCGGTACTGGCCGACCGCGCGGGGGCGGAAGCGGGAGTTCAGCGGCCGCCGGTGGGCAAAATGTGCGTCTCCGGTCAGGCTCATGACGTTCGGGTTGCCGTACACGGTGTGGAACACGTCCCTCGTAGGCCCGAACACCTCGTCGTTGTCGCCAGCCTCCGCGCACAACTGCCAGGTGGTGATCCAGACCCGGCCGGTTTCCGGCACGTAGGCGATCGGGCGGTGTCGGCGCATCCAGGCGTAAGTCGGGTACGGGTCATCTTCCAGCACGTCCAGGCCCACGTCATGGACGATGTCGGTGGCGCACACGCCCGCAGCGGTCATAGCTGCTCCAGTGGGATAGGTCCGGCACGCCAGGCCCTGCCGAGTTCCTGCAGGTGCACGACCAGCGCCTCTATCGTGCTTTCACGGCGGCCCGGGCGGCCTGCGCAGCCCGGTCCGAGTGCTCGGAGCCGTTGACGGCAAGCACGATCTTGTCGAACACCGGCGGCATCTTCGGGTCCTCCCGCCCATGCCGTGGCTGATCAGCCTCGACGCTAGCAGCAGGCCCGATCAGCCCAAAGAGATTCTCGCTCTGCGACACCGCAGTTGGCGGCTCTCTGCCCTGCGGCAGCATTGCTAGCTTTGCCGGGTCAGGGCACTGGCGCCATCGCCGGGGCTGGACACCAGCGCAGTCATTTCCCTGCGGAACGGTACGGGCCTGGCAAGGGCGGGCGCGTCCAGCTCTTCGGCATACCGCCGCCCCGACCAGACGGCCGCCGCAATTGTGGCAGGCGCCCAGGCATCGCCGATTGCGCGCACGGAAGTGATCCGGCTTTGTGCCCATTCCGGCTGCCTGGCCTGCAGCTCGGAGTAGAGCACGTCGTCCGGCAGCCGCGCGGTCACCAGGACGACAGCGTCTGCCTCCGCGGCCTCCTCCTCGCCGGTAAATACACAGCCGGTGACCGCGCCGGACGCGCAGAGGCGCAGGACGGTCCGATTCGGCTCCACAGCGACGCCTGCGCGCATCACCCGCTGCCGGATCTTCACCAACTCCAGGGTGTTGGCGGTCCAGTCGGAGACGCTGGCGGCCGGGGTGACAAGCCGGACCTGGTAGCCCTCAGCGGCCAGCAGCTCCGCCAGGACCCCGCCGAGATAGTAGTGATCGTCATCGAAGACGAGCACGCGCGATCCGGCGGCCCTACGGCCGGCCATCAAGTCGTCGGGCGTAAGGATCTGCGGTGACCCTTCCGCTGGCATCGGGTGAGTGTGCCAGCGTCCCACCCCGTCGCGCCGCCAGGGCGCGCCGGTGGCCATTACCACGTGGTCGAAGCCGTGCTCAAGGATGTCGTCTGCGCTCATCGGGCTCTGCAGGTAGATCTCGACGTTCGGCATCCGGCGCAGTTGCTGCTCGCGGTATTCAACGACGCGTTTCCATGCGTGCAGGCCCGGCAACCGCGACTCGGCTGCGACCCTGCCGCCGAGTTCCCTGCGCGCCTCGGTCAGCACGATTTCGTACCCACGCTGGCCCAGCGCGCGGGCGGCCTCCAGCCCGGCCGGGCCCGCGCCCACGATCAGGATCCGGGCGCTGGACTGCCGGGGCCTGATCCGCTCGGGGTGCCAGCCGCGGCGGAATTCCTCGCCCATCGCCGGATTCTGCGTGCACCGGATGGGCGACATCGTAAAGTCGCCGGACACGCAGATGTTGCAGCCGATGCACTCCCGGATGTCCTCCACCCGGCCTTCTTCGATCTTGCGGGGCAGGAACGGGTCGGCGATCGAGGGCCTGGCGGCGCCGATCAAGTCAAGGACGCCCTCCCTGACCTGGCGTGCCATGGTGTCGGGCGAGGTGAAGCGGCCGACCCCGACCACCGGCTTGGTGGTGAGCTTCTTCAGGCCGCGCACGTACGGCTCCTGTCCTGCCTCCGGGCCGAACCGCGAGGTGACCGAGTCCTCCTCCCAGCTGCCCAGAACGAAATCCCACAGATCCGGGAGCTCAGCAAGATCACCGACGATCTCCTCGATCTCGGCGCGGCTGATGCCAGCGTCCCCGATCAGCTCGTCGACGGTGATGCGGCAGGCCACGGCCGCCTTCCCCTCGGCGACGTCACGCGTGTCGGCCAGAAGCTCACGCAGTAGCCGGGCCCTGTTACGCACGCTGCCGCCGTACTCGTCGGTGCGGGTGTTGTAACGCGGCGATAGAAAGTACTGGATGCCGCTGAGCGCATGCCCGGCGTAGACGTAGACCAGGTCGTAGCCGACCGCCAATGAGCGGCGCACCGCATCCCGATGCCAGCGCCGCAGGCTTGCGATGTCCGATTTGGTCATGGCCCGCGCCTGGACCGGGTCGTGGCCCCAGCTGGCTACGGGAAGATTAACCGGGCCCAGGGGCGGTTCCCTGGTGGTGAGGTTCGGGCTGTTCATGCCGTTGTGCGCAAGCTCGATCCCGGCGAGCGCGCCACCGTCATGGATAGCCGTCGCGATCAGTTCGAGCGCGGGGAGGTCTTCGTCGTCCCAGATGCGCAGCTCAATGAACGGAGTGATGTCCGAAGTCGGGTGAATCTCCACCTGTTCGGTGCACACAACAGCCCAGCCGCCCTCGGCCTTGACCCGCCGCATGGCGGCCTCGGCGCTGGGGTCCCGGTAGCCCATGCCACTACAGTGAGGCACCTGAAAGAACCTATTCCGGGCGGTGATGGGCCCGATTTGCACGGGCTCGAATAGGACATCATGCCTTGGGTCCCGCATGTGCTGTCCCTCCGTCAAGGCCGGTAGCCTCCGCCCACGTTCTGCGTGACAGTAACGCCGCGATCTCGCCGTTCACAAGCGGATCTCCACTGACGAGAAGACCGGGGGCTGATGGGTTTCCGCCAGACGAGAAGTTCTTGACCGTGATGAGAAAGGCGATACAGTCTGCGATACCGCCCAGGGCTGGACGGAGGACTCCCGATGGATCAGCAAGTAGCCGGCGGGGCGCAACTCGGTGTGGTGACGGCGGCGGCCAGCGAAGAACGGAAGAAGTTCCGGCGCAGCGTGGGGCGGCTGGACACGGCGTTCCTGATGCTCGCCGCGATCATCGTGCTGGACACGCTCGGCGCGGTATCGAGTTACGGGGCCCAGACGTTCACCTGGCTCATTATCATGATCGTCTTCTTCCTGGTCCCGTACGGGCTGATCACAGCGGAGCTCGGCACCGCCTTCCCCGTAGAGGGGGGCCCGTACGTATGGGTGAAGCTCGCGTTCGGCCGGGCCGCGGCGGCCGTGGTATCGGTCATGTACTGGGTGGATAACCCCATCTGGCTCGCCGGAACGCTGGCGATCACCGCCATGGCCGCGTTCGGCACGTTCTTCGTCACCTTGTCGCTGGCCTGGCAGTACGTCTTTGGGCTGATCTTCGTCTGGGCCGGCATCGCCACGGTCATCATGGCGCTGAAGTGGGGCAAGTGGGTCGCCATCGGCGGCGCGGTGCTCCGCGTGGTGCTGATGGCCTTCTTCACGCTCACCGTCGTGATCTACGCCATCGGGCACGGTGTGCACGGCTTTGGCGCTGGCGCGTTCAAGCCCACCTGGATCGTGTTCCTGGCGGCGGCACCCATCCTGATCTTCGACATCGAAGGGTTCGAGCTGCCGAGCAGCGCGTCGGAGGAACTGAAGAACCCGCGCAGGGACGTGCCGTTCGCGGTGCTGCGCTCGGGAATCGGCACCGTGCTGTTCTACGGCGTGCCGATCCTGGCGATCCTGCTGGTGCTCCGCCCCTCCCAGCTGTCCAGTGTCAGCGGCTTCCTGGACGCGCTGCAGACCGTCTTCGTCGTCTACGGCGGCCACACGACCGCCTCCGGGGTGGTGCTGACCGGCGCAGGCAAGATCCTCGCCGACATCAGCGCTATCGGGGTGATCCTCGGCCTGCTGTCCTCGGGCGCGGTCTGGCTCATCGGCTCCGACCGCACCCAGGCGGTCGCCGGATACGACGGCGCCGCGCCGCGATGGATGGGGTACTTCTCCAAGCGCCTCGGCACGCCGATCGCTGTGAACCTGCTCTCGGGCGTGGTGTCGACCGGCGTGCTCATCCTTGCGCTGACGCTGACCAGTGGCAACACGGCCAAGTACTTCAGCGCCACCCTGGGGTTGGTGATCTCCATGGTGACGATCACCTACGTGCTCATCTTCCCTGCGGTGATCAAGCTGCGGTACAAGTACCCCGACATTCCCCGTCCGTACCGGATACCCGGCGGCACCACCGGACTGTGGATTGCCGGGATCCTGGCCACCGCTTGGTGCGCCCTCACCACCGTCGCGATCATCTACCCCGGCATCGGCACATCGAACCCGGATGCCTCGCTGCCGAGCGGTTTCGCGGGCGAGCGCATGCAGTACACGCTGTCACAGGTCGTACCGCTAGTCGTGATGATCCTGATAGGGCTTGGTTTCTTCGCCCTCGGCCGACGCACCCGGCAGCGGCTGGAGCCAGCACCCGCGGTGCAGGCAGCGCTCCCAACGGACGGCGCAACTCCCGCGGCGGACACCGCTCCGACCGCCGAGGTGCCGTCGACGGACGGCAAGGCGCCTCTGCCTCCGCCATCCACCCGTCATGAGGTGTAGCCCAGCCAGGTGCCCAGCTGACGGGGCAGCGGGCCGACTCGTCACGGCAGCGGCGATCCCCCCTGCTGCCGAGGGAGACCGACATGAGGAAAGGCAGGGCATCCGCCGGGGCGGGCACGCTTGAGGAGTACACAATTGCGGAGATCCCGGCCAGCGAGCGACACGCCAGGCCCCGTGACCTCTTCATCTTCACCATCTGGCTCAGCTCGAACATCATGCCGCTGACGTTCCTCACCGCGGCGCGCCCTCGGGCACCGTTCTGGGGGAAAGCACAGGTCATTTCTCTGTTGGGCGAGGTGCTCGCCATGGCGCAGGGTGCTCGTGATGGCCAGGCCCCGCCCGCCGAGTTGATGACCGTCCCGTGCCGCTCGCCCGGGAGTTGGCCAAGGCAGAGCAGGACAACGGAATGCTGTGGAGCTTGAGGCGTCCGGAACTGAAGGTCTGGACGCACGATGAAACCCCGCAGATGCGTAACGCCTCGCGGGAGCTGGCAGTCAGGTGACAGACCCGGCAGAAAGGCGGGAGCGATGCCACTGATAGAGGTCAAAGCGGTTGACCGCCGTTTCGATGATCCTGCGGCGAACGAGCGGCTTATCGCCGTCCTCACCGACGCGGCCTGTCAGGTCTTCGGGGAGGAGGCGCGCGCGCAGATCTGGGTGGTCCTGGAGGGGGTGCCCGCCACTCGGTGGGGGATCGGCGGCAAGTCCCTGTCATGACATCGCGCAGACGACTCCTTTCGACCAGCCTGACCGCTGGTGAGTCCCAGGATCTGCGGGTGGTGGGCGGGCACGGTGTGTGGTTCCGGCTCGCCGACGGCCGCGAGGTGATCGACGCGAGCAACACCGCCGCACCGCTCGGGCACTGCCATCCGGAAATCATCGAGGCGGTCCGCCAGGCGGCCGCCGCACCAGTCCTCAACGAGGGATGGCAGTGGGCCGAGCGCGATCAGGCCGCTGAGGACCTGATCAGCACCGCCTTCGCAGGCGAAGAGTGGGCCGGTGCCGTACGGTTCTTCATCAGCGCGAGCGAGGCCAACGACGCCGTCCTGGCACTCTGCCAGGCGCTCACCGGCCGGGCTCCGCTAGCGACCAGGGAACGCGCATACCATGGCGGCGCCGGCCTGGCCCGGGATCTCACCGTCCAGCCCCAGTGGCACGGCGGCCTCTCCTCAATCGCAGGCGTCGCCGCGCCGCCGCGGCTGGCCACCGTGCATGAGCTCCCAGCGCCCCGCGGAGCCCGGGTCACCGGTCGGGCGGATCCGACGAAGAGACAAGAGTGGATGGCTGACGCGAGAGCCAGACTGTCGGACAGTGCCGCGGTCCTTCTCGACTACAGCCAGGGCGGCATCTACCACTCTCCCCAGTACCAGGATCAGGTCGCGGCGCTTGCCAGGCAGGCCGGCGCCTACTGGATCGCGGACGAGACCGTGACCGGCTTCGGCCGGGTCGGCGGCTGGTTCCAATTCCAGCAAGGTGAATCGCGCCCGGACTTCGTCACCCTGGGCAAATGCATGAGCGCAGGCGGGGCGCCCGCCGGCGCTGTCGTCCTGTCGGAGGAGGTACTCGGCCGTCTCAGCGGGACCAGCTGGCAGAGCTACTCCACCTATCGGGCGCATCCCATCGCCATGGCGGCGCTCCGCGCTCACCTCCGTGTCTCCAGCCGTGACAAGATCTACGAACGCGCCCTCGGCCTCGACGGGTACATGTTCGCCAAGCTCTCCGAGGTGGCTTTGCAGCATCCGAGCGTCGCGCGGGTAGACGGCCGCGGGCTGCACTGGACCGTGGAACTGCATGGGCCCGACTGGCGCGAGTGGCGCGGTGAAGAAGCCGAGCCGCTCGCCAGCCGGGTCGTGGCCAGGGCCCTGGAAGCCGGGGCTCTGATCGCCACCAGCGGCGAGCAGACATCATTGTTCATTGCGCCGCCGCTGGTGATCTCAGAGGCCGAGCTTGACCAGGTGTTCGATGCGCTGCATCACGGCCTCACAGTCGCTGACCGGGAATACGTCCAGAAGTAGACAAGGTCACCGTCGACCGCCGCACGCACCGGCATGGAACCGCGGCGGCGCATCTTATCCCTGGCCATCTTCATCGCTGAGGGTGATGCCTAGGGGTTGATGCTGCGGCGGTACCTGTAACTCGTGGCCGTCGTACCGAACTGGGGCAGAGAACCGGGGGTCTTCGTGGCGGGCCCAGTACCGCTCTCGCAGCACTGCGGTCCGGGGGCCGGGGGCGCCGGTGCCTACCGGCTGGCCGTCGACGAGGGTCACCGGCATGATGCCGCCCGCGGTGGAGGTGATCGCCACCTCGGCGGCCCAGCGCAGGTCGTCGGCGCTCAGACGGCGACGACCAAACGCCGCCAGAACCGTCCGACGCAAGGCGCCACGGGCCCGACCCATCAGCGGCATAGCACGATGCGCTGGGCCCGGGTGTGTAATCCCGTAGCCCGATCGTTCGCGGTTCAGAACGCTGGGCACAATCACTTAGGTGAGCGTGCAACTGAACCACACCATCGTCTCCTGCCGTGACCAGCAGCGGTCGGCGGCGTTCCTGACAGGGATCCTCGGGTTGCCGGCAGCCACCCGGTTCGCGCATTTCCTCGTGGTCGAGGCCGACAACGGCGTCTCACTGGACTTCGCCGAGACCACCGGGACGATAACCCCCCAGCATTACGCCTTCCTCGTCGGCGAGGACGAATTCGACGCGGCCTTTGGCCGCATCGAAAATCAGGACTTGCCGTACTGGGCAGATCCTGGCCAGGCCCAGCCCGGGGTGATCAACCACCGAGACGGCGGCCGCGGCCTGTACTTCGAAGACCCTGACGGTCACCTGCTGGAGATCATCACCCGGCCTTACGGCACCGGCAGCTAACCTGGTGAGCATCGCGGGCGCGGCGCGGCCGGTGAGAGGAACTGGCCGGCTCACGCCTACCGCCGCCGCCGGGAACCCGGGCGTGTATCAGCGTCAGTACTTCAGCCTCTAACAAGCTGACAAGGCAAAGCCGATCCGCATGTCAGGCCGTCGATCCGCCTGCATCGCGTGTCGGTAAACCACCACCGAAGGATGGGGGCCAGTGGTGGAAACCGAGCGGCAAATCCCGCGCCCAGCGCCTATCCGGCAACTGCTGGCGGCCGTGAGCAGCAGAATATCAAGTCCGGTTCGCTTCTGCCTGTACCTGGTCCTCGCCAGCACACCCTTGCTGGCGATCTCAGGTGAGGTGTTTGGCCTTGTCTCACTGCGCACCGTCAGCAATTTCTTCCTTTTTCCGTTGCTCGGGCTTCTCGCTGTTCTGGCGGCGGTAAGGCCGGATGGCATCGACCGGACCGCTTTCGCTGGCTTCGCCTGGGGCCTGGTGGCGTGCGCAGGCTACGACTGCTTCCGGCTGCCCAGTGTCTATTTTTTCCATCTGTGGGGGGATTTCTTCGGCAAAGTAGGCGGGTGGGCAACGGGCACCAGTTCGGACTATCTCGCCGGTTACCTTTGGCGCTACCTCGGCGACGGAGCCGGCATCGGAATAGTCGTTTTCACCCTGGCTGCCGCGATCGGAATCTCCTCCTGGCCCAGGCGGCACGTCGTTGGGGTCACGATCGCTTTCGCCGTCTTTCCCGTGTGGACAGGCCTTGTGCTCACCGACGGACTCGCACCAGATGGGCGGGCGTTGTTCCCGCTCACCGCGACGACGCTGACGCTGAGCCTCGCCGGCCACCTGATCTACGGAGCCATCCTGGGTTGCGGGCTCTGGGCATCACAAAGCCGTAATGAGCGAGGTCTATCGCGCGCGCGCCCGGCACCTGCCAAGATCTCGCCGCAACCTGCCCCCACCCCGGGCTGGCCACAATATGTCACCACGCCCGGGACCGCCGCGCGCCCGGCCGAACTGACGCCGGCCGGCAAGCAGGCCCGGTCAGGCCGCGGTCGGCTGCGATCCGCAACAATCCAGACCACAAAGTAAGGGCACCGTCCGTGGCGTAGCCCGCCTCACCAAGCCGGCGTACAGGCGCTCAGGGGCATAGGGGCAATCGTTCCTGTCCCGCGGGCTGCCCGAGGCGCGGGAACCGCGAGCCATTGGTTTGTCCCACCTCTGTATATGGAATGGGCCGTGGTTTGTCATCCCGCGCTCCCCGTGCCGCCCATGGTGACGACAGCCCGGGTGCCGCCGCTCTCGGCGTCGGCGAGCACGATGGTGGCGCCGTGCGCGGTCGCGATCTCCCGGCGATGGCCAGCCCGAGCCCGGCTGACCCGCTGGTGTGCTCCCGGCTGGCGTCCAGCCGGACGAACCGGCCGAACACCCGCTCCCGTTCCTCCTCGGGGATGCCGGGGCCGTCGTCGGCGATCTCGACCACGACGCCGGCCGGGCGGGCGGCGGCGGTGATCAGCACCCGGTGGCGGGCGTACCGGACCGCGTTGTCGAGCAGGTTGCGGAACAGCCGGGAAAGGTCCTGCGGGTTCCCGGTCGTGGCCGTCCCGGGCGCAACGAACAGGTCGATGCTGAGGCCCGGCGCGCAGGACTGCACAAGATGGTTGACCAGCGCCATGCTCATGGCGCCAAGCTAGGAAGCCGAACCTTTCCGCCCGCTTACAGCGCCCCGCGCCGCCATTCCCACCGCGCCTGGGCCAGGCGCACCCCTGCTGCGCGAGCGGGGCGCTCGGCCGACTTGCTGCATCGGGCGCTAGGAGTCGGCGTTCGGCTGCAACATCGAACCCTGACAGCACCTGAAAGGCCGATCACCTCTGCTCCGCAGCAGCCAGCCAGCTGCACGGCGGTCGGCTTCTACAACACGGCCTCCGGCACCGCGACGTTGGCCGAATCCTGGAACGGCAGCACGTGGGCGATCCAGCCCACCCCCAACAAGCTGGGATCGTCAGCTGACCAGCTGGCGGCCGTTTCCTGCACCTCCGCCACCAGTTGCGCTGCGACCGGGCAATATACGGGCACGGGCAATCTGACAAAGACGCTGGCCGAGCACTGGGACGGCAGTACCTGGGCCATCCAGGCCACGCCGAACCCAACCGGCATCACGGCGGCCGACCTGTTCGGGGTGTCTTGCCCCGCCCCGGCGACACCGTGCACCGCGGCTGGGCCCTACGCCACAGCCACCACTAGCTACAGAACGCTGGCCGAGGTATCGCCGCCCGCCTGAGCGCGCGCGGTCATCGCGGCCTGCTCCACGCCAGCCCTCCGCCCCCAAACGGGAAGTGCTCTGCGGTGACGACAACGTGCGCGGGGGACCTGCCGGTTCCGGCGTTACAGGTAGCTGACCTCGGCCTCGCGGGGCTCGTGGTCGACGAGGTGATCGCAGGTCGGGCAGTACCAGCGGGCCTCGAGAAGGGTGCCGCACGCAGTGTGCCGCGGGGCTTCCGCCGGGTCGGTGTGCCTGGCTCCCCAGTGCGCTAGCAGGCGCAGCGCCCCGGCGAGCTCGGTACCCTCGGCGGTCAGCTGGTAGGCGGCCCGGGGCGGCCGCTCCGAGTAAGGCCTGGCAATCAGCAGCCCTTCCCGCTCCAGCCGCTTGAGGCGCTCGGAGAGGATGTTCGCGGCGATCCCGGGGATCTGGCCGAGCAGGTCATTGAACCGCTGCGGCCCGGTGAGCAGCGCCTCGACCACCAGCAGCGTCCACCGGTCACCGACCCTGGCCAGCGCCTCGGCAAGCGGGGACGAGCCGTCCTCCTGTTCAGCCATGAGCAGATCCTAGCCCCGCGCGTTGACAGCCGGGCCATAGTTAGTAGTAGTTTGCAAATTACTAGCTACTGGAGGCATAGCAGCGATGACAATCCTTGATGAGATCCAGACAAGCATCAGGCAGCACGCGGAGGGCGCCGGCTCCTCGGTGGTGGGCATCGGGCAGCGTTGGGGCATCGGCTCGGGCATCGTCCTGGCCGAGGGCCGGGTGCTGACCAACGCGCACAACGTACGCGGCGATCAGGTCACGGTCACCTTCGCCGACGGGCGGACGGCCGAGGGCAGCGTGGCCGGGCAGGACGTCGACGGCGACCTCGCGGTCATCGAGGTCGACACCGGTGGCGCTCCCGCGCTGGCGTGGGCCGACGGCGCGGGCGCGGCGATCGGGACGCCGGTGTTCGCCCTGTCCAACCCAGGAGGGCGCGGGCTGCGTGTGACGTTCGGGTTCGTTTCCGGCGTGGACCGGGCGTTCCGGGGCCCGCGCGGCCGCCGCATCACCGGCAGCCTCGAGCACACCGCCTCGCTGCTGCCCGGCTCTTCCGGCGGCCCGGTCCTCGACGCCGAGGGGCGACTGCTCGGCATCAACACGAACCGCC
>Ga0207684_10004896_pt1 | contig 12497 bp, 10 predicted proteins | sample KBSK5501metaG_FD_184342 | JGI IMG/M metagenome (GOLD analysis project Ga0207684, IMG submission 184342) | Corn, switchgrass and miscanthus rhizosphere microbial communities from Kellogg Biological Station, Michigan, USA - KBS K5-50-1 metaG... | ecosystem: Host-associated > Plants > Roots >...
CGCGCCTGCCAGCATGCTACGGTCCCTATTCCCTTTCGAGTCCAGGTAAGCTGGCTGTTCCGAGACACCTCCTCTCCCGTGTCTCCTTGCCTAAGGCAAGTTTACGGTTATCCGTTCCACGGCGCACCGCTCTCGGTCCACACGCCGTTGTTGTAGCGCAACAGTGCGCTTTGCGCAGCTCCGGTCGGCCCCTTGGGAAGCGCGGCCAGCGCCACTGCCTGGGAAGGAGAGAAGGCCCACACGCGCACCCCGGCGAACGGGATCGGTGGCGTCGGGACTGGGTCCCAGCGGCCGCTGCTGTAGTGCAGCACGACGCCACCACTGTCCTGGTCGGCGTGCGCGCCGACGGCCCACCCATCGTCGTGCGCGTCCATCGCGATGTCCGTGAGAGAGACGCCCTCGTAGGTGTCGCCCGAGAGCATCCAGCGGCCGCCCGTGTAGTGCGCCAGCGCCGCGCTGCTGGCAGTAGGCGCCGCGATAGCCCAGCCGTCGCTGGCGGAGACCATCGCCATGCTGACTACCGCTGTGCCTGACGGCAGAGCCAGTGGCGTCGGCGTGGCGGCGGGCGGCGTCGTCGCGATCGATCTGACTGTCGGGGTGACCGAGCCAGTTGCGCCAAGGCCAGCGTCGGGGTGACGTCGCGCGGCGAGCGCGCCGAAGAGGAGCGCGCTCAACAGCACGATCGTCACAACGGTGGCGATCGCGGCATAGGGACGTCCGCGCGCGGCGCCGGCGGCAGAGGGACGATCATCGGCGTGTACGACCGCAGGGGCGCGCCGGTCGGTAGACTGCGGGTCGCGTTCCATGGACGGGTCCTCTCCTCATGTCCACGCTTCCACGCGAGCAGGGTTCGTGATGCTCAGCTTCTTGTTCTGGACGCTTCGTGCGGGAGCAAGCGGCAGGCGAATGCGAACACGACGGACAGCGGTCGCTCACGAGGTGGTTCGCCGTCTGTTTAGCATGCTGGCTTCATCATAACCTACCCGGATTCACCAGGAGTTCACCCTGCCAATGTTGCGAAACCGCCTCCAGATAACGCCGGTAGCGTACACCATCGAGCGGCGATTGCACAGAGGCGATGGAACGGGCGCGACCTGTCGCGCCGCAACAGATAGGATGATTGGCGCAAGAACCCGCGCAGGCGGGTGTTGTGGCGGCACGCCCACAGGCGCGGTTTCAACCGCCAAGTTCCAGTACGCTGACCAGGCGTGCTACACTGTCCCCACCCTCACTGCGACGTAGCGCCTCCACATCACCAGCACTGAAGAGGACACCCATGGGCGCGGACTACTCCTACGAGATCAGCTACGGCAAGCTGCGCGTGCCGCTGTATCGCATCTACGCGCGCCCGCTCAGCGGTGTCACCCCCATCCCCGAATCCGCCTTTACCGGACGCGGCAACGTCCTCGTCGGTATGGAGGTGGACCTCGAGGTCTTCGGCGACGCCTTCCTCGGCGCCTACACCGAGGGCGACAACTCGCGCGTCGTCGCCACCGACAGCATGAAGAACATCATCCTGCGCCAGTCGCTCGCGTACGATGGCGCGACGGTCGAGGGGCAACTTGCCCACCTGGGCCGCCAGTTCCTCGGCGACTACGACGACATGCGCGCCGTGCGCCTCACCGCGCGCGAGTTCCCCTTCGCCGCCGTCCCCGTTCCAGCGCGGGAAGGCTACGAGGAGAGCAATCGACTCTTCAGCCGGCGGTACGGCGATTACGCGGTCGTGACACTGATGATGGAGCGCGCGGCGGATGGCGGCTACACCATCACCGAGCATCAGGTGGGGCGCGTCGGCATGGAGTTGCTCAAGGTCACCGGCAGCGCCTTTACCCACTTCGTGCGCGACGCCAACACCACCCTGCCGGAGCGCGGCGACCGCCCGCTCTTCGTCCACATGGACCTCCACTGGCGCTACGCCGATCCCGCCGACCTCCTCGACGAGACCCACGCGCGCTACGTCCCCGCCGAGCAGATGCGTGACCTCGCGCAGGTCGTCTTTCACGAGTTCGTCAGCGAGTCCATCCAGCACCTCGTCCACGAGATGGGAACGCGCATCCTCACGCGCTTCCCGCAGCTCGCCGAGGTCGCCTTCGAGGCGCAGAACCGCACACCCGACCCCGCCGCGACCTCCGACGCCGACCCGAAGGTGAAGGTCTACTCCGCGCCGTTCCCCGCCTTCGGCCTGATCCGGCTGACGATGCGCCGCAACGGCTAGCATTCCGAGGGGAGCATGAGCGGATACCTCACCACGCATGTCCTCGACCTGGCGCAGGGCCGCCCCGCCGACGGAATGCGCGTCGAGCTGTGGCGGCTGGAAGACGACGGCGCGCGCACGTGGCTGACCACCGTCGTTACCAACAACGATGGCCGCGCGGATGAACCACTGCTCGCGGGCGAGGACTTCCGGGCCGGAACCTACGAGCTGGTCTTCGCGGTGGACGCCTACTTCGCCGCCGCCGGGCTGGGCGCGTCGCCGCCCTTCCTGACGAGCGTGCCGGTGCGCTTCACCATCGCCGACCCCGACGCGCACTACCACGTGCCCCTGCTCGTCACCCCCTGGGCCTACAGCACCTACCGCGGGAGCTAGCGCATGATCAATCGACCTTGTCGAGAAGTGGATCAGGAAGCGTAAGGTGTGGTTCGTGCGGACAGCCCAGATAGGCGCACACCCGTTCGGCTTCGCTCCTGTATGGACCGTCGCCGTCCCTCGGGGATGCCCGCTCCAATGCGCCGTTAGCATTCCGCCAACGCCTCTCTAATGCCTCCCAGGGTATCCTTGTGGGAGAGACTATCCCGCTTGAGAGGAGCGCGCCATGCCCGATCAGCGTCCCGACAACCGGCAAGTCATCGAAGCGTTTCGAGCGAACCGGGGCAAGCCGGATGGGCCGTTTGCGGCGAGTCCCTTGCTGTTGCTCACCACCATTGGGGCCAAAAGCGGGCTGGCGCGGACCACCCCGCTGCTGTCGATCTTGGACGGTGATCGGCTGTTGGTGCTCGCATCGAATTATGGGGCGCCGACACACCCGGACTGGTATCACAATCTGCTCGCGCATCCGGATGTGACGGTGGAGGTAGGCGCTGACACCTGTCACGCGACCGCCGTGACCCTGGTGGGGAGCGAGCGCGAGGAGACCTGGGCCAGAGTCGTGGCGCGCTACCCCTCGTTTGCCGCCCTCCAGACCACCACCCCTCGCCAGATCCCGCTGGTGGCGCTCACGCGCTCGTAGCTGGCGCTCGGTGTCCGTGAGCGGAAGCGCGAAAATGGGTGTTCTCATACGGCCTCCCGTACCACAGTCTCGCCCACCCACTTTTGAATCGCACGAGCCAATGATCGCGTCAGCAATGTATCTGTCGGGGCGAGACCTGCCGCGTCTGTTGGTTGCGAGCTTGATAGATCGCCTTCGCGTCTGTTCAGCCAGACTTGCCCAGCAGGTGTAGCGTAGAGGTATGACGCACGAGGACGTCCTTGCCATCTTGACCGCCGAGAATGCTCACCAAGCGGGAGCAGGTTGCCGCGCTGGTGGCGCAGAATGCGGCGCTCGCGGCGCGCGTGCAGGAACTGGAAGCGCGGCTGGCCAAGGAAAGCCACAACAGCGGCAAGCCGCCCTCGAAGACCTCTTCACCGGTCAGCCACTCTACCCAGCCTTCGCCTGAACAGATGCGCAAACCCATTGCACTGCGCCCATGAACTTGGACACCAGAATACCCCCGTTTAGCGGGGCTTGGAAAGCAACGGGATGGCGGTCGCGCACATCTGCTCGTCATGGTCTTGGCGCTGCTGACACAGGAGGTGACGTATCACGAGCTCAGGGGCAGTATTTCGACGAACGTGACCGTCAGGCCGTGCAGCGCCGCTTGGTCTGACGTCTCGAGGCGTTCGGTCATGCCGTGTCCTTACAACTGACCTCCACCCCCGCCGCCTGACGCGTGCGTCCCATTTTTTCACCAGCGATCAGCGCTCACTGCCGGTGTGCGCGCAACACTGCTGTGCCGAGGCCGATCGTCACCACAACGACGAGGGCTTGAACCCATTCGATCACCTCAATTCCAGTCGGGGGCGCCAGTGCGGAAAAACGCCCCGTCTGTTCGCTGAGGAAGGCTGGGAGAAACAAGAGTGCCGCGACGATCGCAACGATCGGGGCCCGCGTGGATCTGCGCAAGAGCATCACGATGGCAGCGATGCTCAGCCCGAGGCCGATGAACAGCAGAACAAGATCAGCAATTCCGATTCCCGTGACTTTCGTGGGGTCTCGCGTTTCAATTCCCACTGGCGGGGTGAGCAACACATCCAGAATGATATAGGCTCCGAGGGGGCGACCACCAACGATTTCTCTGCAGTCGAGAACCGCAGAGTGCTGTCCGCACTGGCCATGTTCACGTCCTTTCGCTGATCTGGTAGTGCGCCATCATACCGTTCAGTATGGAGGTCTCCCACTCGGTCATGCGTTCCTCTGGCGTCATGCCCCCGATCCTACGCCCGCAGTGCAAGTCTGCCTCAATAGTCCCTCGCCTTCTTGCAAATTGAACGACCCAGGTGGACGCGGTATGACATTCACATCTCACCGCAACTCCGTGGTAGCCTGACAGACAAGATCACAGTGACCGAACGTGAAGGGAGTAAGCATGCAATACGTCTTCTACTGCCGCGGCAAGCCCGGCGCCGGGACTTTGACTGAGGAACACACCGAGGCCCACTGGTCGTTCATGGATCAGTACGCCGCGACTATGATCGCGCGCGGTCCAACCTTGAGCGATGATGGGACGGAGTGGACCGGCAGTCTGCACATCGTGAATCTGCCGGATGATACGGCTGCGCAGGTTTTCGCCTTCGACGAGCCATACTACCGGGCAGGCGTGTTCGGCGAGGTGTTCATGCGGCGCTGGCGCAACGAGCTTGGGCGCACGATGTGGGAGTTCCAGGGCGATCCCGACCGTCATCAGCGCTTCCTGATCATCGGGCATGGCAAGCTGGACGCGTCCGAGCAACGCGGCTCACTGCCGCTGCGCCAGCGCTTTCTCCAGGACCACCGCAGCCAGGTGATCGTATCTGGCCTGCTTCTTTCCGATGATGACGCCACATGGGTCGGCGGCATCGTGCTCGCCGAGGCGCCCGACCGCGCCGCCGTCGAGGCCCTTGTGGAGAGCGATCCATTCGCGCAAGCCGGGCTGTACCAGTCGGTGGAGATCTATCGCTGGCGCTTCGGCGGACGGCCCACCACCTGATCAAGCCTTCGATGGGTCAGGAAGAAAGAGCTGGCCGATGACCACCTATGCTGACTCGGCGCGCCTCGTGATGGAGCGCTGCGACATCCTTGGCGGCTACAGCGAGGAGCCAGACCGCTTGACGCGGCGCTATGGGACCGAGGAGATGCGCCGTGCCAATGCGGCGGTCGCGGAGTGGATGCGCGAAGCGGGCATGGAGACACGCCAGGACGCCATCGGCAACCTCATCGGGCGTTACGAAGGCTCATCGCCGGACGCGAAGACCTTCCTCCTCGGCTCGCATCTAGACACCGTGCGCGACGCCGGCAAGTACGATGGCCCGCTGGGCGTGATGGTCGCGCTGGCCTGCGTCGAGCGTCTACACGCGCGTGGCGAGCGGTTGCCCTGCGCGCTCGAAATCTACGCCTTCGCCGACGAGGAGGGCCTGCGCTACCACACCGCCTACCTCGGCAGCAGCGCCACCGCCGGGAGCTTCGATCTGGCGCTACTCGCGCGCGAGGACGCCGACGGGATACCACTTGCGGACGCGATCCGCGCCTTCGGTGGCGATCCCGACCGCCTGGCGGAGAGCGCCCGGCGTCGCGACGAGCTGCTGGGTTATGCCGAGATCCACATCGAGCAGGGTCCGGTGCTGGAGGAGCGCGGCTATCCCGTCGGTCTCGTCTCGGCGATCCAGGGACAGAGCCGCATCGCTGTGACCTTCACCGGCGAGGCGGGCCACGCGGGAACCGTTCCCATGTGGATGCGCCGTGATGCGCTGTGTGCGGCGGCGGAGATGGTTTTAGCAGCGGAGACGCTGGCGAAGGGAACTGTAGGCGCAAAGGGACCAAATGCCGCAGGAAGTCTGACGCTGGGTTCCCTTTTTGTCGCTGAATTTGGAGCGCCGATCACGGGCAACCCACCATTCGGGGGCCATCCGCCATATATTGAGAACTTTCTGGCGACCGTTGGACAGTTGACCGTAGAGCCGGGCGCGAGCAACGTCATCCCCGGTCGTGTGACGTTGAGCCTGGACGTGCGCCATCCCGACGACAAGGTGCGCGTCAAAGCCTGCCAGAACCTGGAGCGGCGCGCGAGAGAGATCGCTGGCCGGCGTGGACTGCGTCTGGATTGGCGTGTGGCGCAGGAGACCGCGACCGTCGCCTGCTCGAAGCGCCTGACGAAGCTGCTGCGCCAGGCCATTGAGAGCCAGCCCGCCCTGGTACATACCCTGCCGAGCGGGGCGGGGCACGACGCCGCGATCATGTCACAGATCGCCGAGATCGCCATGCTCTTCGTCCGCTGCGAGCGTGGGATCAGCCACTCGCCCGCCGAGGCCGTCGCCCCGGAAGATGTCGCCACCGCCGTCGAGGTGACCGAGCGCTTCCTGGCCCTGCTGGCCAAAGACGTGGCAAAGAGGGGCGCGCGATGACCACCTTCGACACTCTGCTGCGACGCGGCGATCTCGTGACCGGGGCGGGCGTCCTGCCAGCAACCGATATCGGCATCGCCGACGGACGTATCGCCGCCATCGGGCCGGAACTGGCTGGGAGCGCGCGTGAGGAGATCGACTGCGCGGGACTCCACATCTTTCCCGGCGTGATCGACGCGCACGTCCACTTCAACGAGCCAGGGCGGACCGACTGGGAGGGCTTCGCGAGGGGCTCACGCGCGCTCGCCGCCGGTGGCGCGACGGCCTGCATCGAGATGCCGCTCAATGCGCATCCCCCCACCGTCGACGCGGAGAGCTTCGACCTCAAGCGCGCCGCCGCCGAGGCTTCTTCGGTCGTGGACTTCGCGCTGTGGGGTGGGCTGGTTCCCGGCAACGTCGAGCGGATGGACGAACTCGCCGAACGTGGCGTGATCGGCTTCAAAGCCTTCATGTCCGCCAGCGGCATCGAGGATTTCAGCGCATCTGACGACCTGACGCTCTACGAGGGCATGGCGCGCGCCGCCAAGCTCGACCGCATCGTCGCCGTCCACGCCGAGAACGACGCCATCACCCGCGCGCTGGCCGAACGCGCCATCGCCGAAGGCCGCACCGGCGTGCGCGACTATCTCGCCTCGCGCCCGATCATCGCCGAGCTGGAGGCCATCTCGCGCGCGATCCTCTTCGCGCAGGAGACCGGCTGCGCGCTGCATATCGTCCACGTCAGCACGGGGCGCGGCGTCGCGCTCGTCGCCGAGGCGCGCGCTCGTGGCGTCAACGTGAGCTGCGAGACCTGCCCGCACTATCTCGTCTTCACCGAGGAGGAAGTCGAGGCCATCGGCGCGCTAGCCAAGTGCGCCCCACCCATTCGCTCCGCCGCCGAACGCGAGGCGCTCTGGGGCTATCTCGCCGATGGGACGCTGCCGATGGTCGCCTCCGACCACTCGCCTGCGCCCGCCGACATGAAGACTGACGCCAACTTCTTCCGCGTCTGGGGCGGTATCTCCAGCTGCCAGTCGCTTCTCCAATTGCTGCTCACGCATGGACACGAGGAGCGCGACCTGCCGCTGGAGACCATCACGCGCGCCACGGCGGAGTATGTCGCCGCGCGCTTCCGTCTGCCGGGCAAGGGACGCCTCGCCGTTGGCGCCGACGCCGACCTGGCGCTGGTCGCGCTCCACGACGAGACCGTCCTGCAAGCGATGAACCTCTTCTACCGCCACCAGCACAGCCCCTACATTGGCCAGCGGCTGCGTGGGCGCATCGCGCGAACGCTCCTGCGCGGCGGCACGATCTACCGCGACGGCCAGATTGTCTCCGATCCCAGCGGACGGCTCATCACACCCCTGCCATAGCTGGCGCGCGAAATGGCTTGCGTCGCCTGATTTTTCTGCTGGCGGGCATACCACCTCATCCCTCTTCTGTCATGTTGGGAAATGGCTTACTTTGGATGCTCGCCGCTAGGACCGTTCGAGCCGATATCGGCAACCCTCGCTTGCTAAATAAGGCCATGATGCGCGACCACCGATTTATCCTGGGCTCACTCCCAACATGACAGAAGAGGGTCATACCAGGTTCGCCCGTGATGTTGGAGAAAAGCCAACGCAAGCTCCCGATACATTGGCCTTGGGCGGTTACCACATTCCGAGGGCCAGACGGAATAGGTGTCAGACCAAATTGGCCAACAACATATCTTCACCCACCGAAGGAGGATCAGCGGATGCCAACCAATCCCCCCAAACGGCGCATCCCGAAGCCAGAGAGTTCGGTCATAGTGTGGTTGCTTGATGCTGACCCGTCGATCCGCTGGCAGGCGCTGCGCGACCTGACCGATGCGCCCGACGAGGAGGTCGCAGCCGGGCGCGCGAAAGTCGCGACCGAGGGCTGGGGCGCGCGGCTGCTCGCACTCCAGGCGCCCGACGGGTCATGGGCTGGCGCGGCGTGGAATCGCGGGTGGGACTCCACAATGCACGTTCTGACGCTCCTGCGAGAGATGGGTCTCGATCCCGCTGGCGCTGAGGCGCGGCGCGCGGTGAGCATGGTTCGCGCTGGCGTGAGATGGCGGGGATGGGACTGGGACGGCACATGGCGAGGAGAGGATTTCGAGGGCGCCCCGTTCTTCGCAGGCGAGGTCGAGCCGTGCATCAACGGGCAGGTGGCGGCGAGCGGCGCCTACTTCGGCCAGGACGTCCAACGGATCGTCGACCGCCTCCTCCGCGAGCAACTACCTGACGGCGGCTGGAACTGCGAGGCCGAAAACGGCTCGACGCGCTCGTCGTTCAACACCACGATCTGCGTACTGGAAGCCCTGCTCGAATACGAACTGGCTGGCGGGGGCAGTCCAACGGTGAGGGATGCTCGTCTCCGCGGGCAGGAGTACCTCCTCGAGCGCCGCCTCTTCCGCCGGCGGTCCACCGGCGAGGTGATCGAGCGCGATCGCAAGAGCGACGCCCCGTGGACACGCTTCGCCTTCCCGACGTGGTGGCACTACGACGTGCTGCGAGGGCTCGAGTACCTGCGCCGCGCCGGCGCCATGCCCGACGAGCGTGTGGCCGAGGCCATCGAGCTGGTCGAGTCGAAGCGCGACGACGACGGTCGGTGGCCGCTCGAGACCCAGTACCCCGGCGCGATGCCGGTCGAGATGGACGAGGGCGAGGGCCGGCCGAGCCGGTGGAACACCCTCCGCGCCTTGCGTGTGTTGGACTGGTATGCGGCGCGAGGCTAAACGAGATCGGCGTCGAGGCGGAGCGGACGAGATCACGCTGGGCCTGCAGCGTGACACAACTGCCAGGTCAGGCGAGGGCGTGTCCGCGGTCCGCGACAAAGATCTCCAGCCGCTCGCCACGTAGGATCGGGGCGGTATCGTAGATGTTGAGTTGCGCGGCAAAGCGCACATCTTCGTCCAATCCCTTGCCGCGCAGCTCCTGCCCGCTGTCGCATTCCCACAGCGCCGCGTCAATCTGATCACGCAACGCCTGGAAGGTCGCCGCGCACACCTGCGCCTCCATCGTCTGCGAGAACGGCAACGTTGAAATGATTGCGCCCGCGCCGAGATAATCTTCCAGGGCGAAGCGCAGCGCGCCCTCTTCGTCAGGTATTCGCCAGCGTTCGCCGCAGGCCAGCGCGGTGACGTTGAGATGGCTGGCTCCATCCAGCAGGTGGGAGACAGCCCTGGCCACCGCCTGCGCGTTGACCAGCGCGCCCACAAAGAGGGCAGGCGCGCGGCTGCCATACTGGCTGCACGTAGAACCGTTGGGCGAGGGCAAGACGACGCGCGCCCCCGGCTCAACCGTCAGAAATGAGCGCGGCGAGAGACTGAAGCGGGTGGGAGTCGGCGACGCCGTGTGATGCAGGGCGACCTCGCCGCCGACGCGTTGGGCGAGCGCGTTGTAGACCGCCTCATCGGTCGCGCACGGATAGATCAGCGCGCCATGATGCACAGCCGTCGCGGCGGCGGTGGAGAAGCGCAGCGTATCCACGACGACCAGGATATCACCGCGCTCGGCGGCCTCGTGCGCGCCGCGCCGTCCCCAGGTCAACCGGACGCGCGGGATTCCAGTGTCCTGATCGTCGTTCATGTAAGGACCCCCTGTGGCATTGTACGCGCGGCGCACTTCGGCTCAGGGTGGGGGAGAATAGCTGGCAGCAGTGTGGAGGCGTTCATCTATCTCGTCGGCATTCGCCGCCTCCTCACCCGCTTGACACGAAGCTAGACGAGACGCCTTCTTACAACACATTTTCAATAACACATCCTTAATCTGCGCATGCTATCCTGCTCTTTACCTGTCGTACACCACAGCCTGATCCGCGCTTTCCCCGAGCGCGCCTACGGTTCTTCACCACCCGCTCGCGAACCCCAAAGTGATCGACAGCATGCTAACGGACACACATTACCGGACGCATGATGCTTATTTCACAGCTTGCGCTTGGAGCGGTGCGCGCAGGGCCTATAAGCCAGCTTGGCCAAGAGCTGCGGCTCCGCTCGATGTCATAAACTCAACGCGATTGAGTACGACCATTCCGGCGAAGGCGCCATGAGGGAGGAAGAACGCACGATGGCGACCACCTATGACTTCGACGCCAGCATCTCCAGCGCCGTAAGAAAGGTCCGGGGGCGATCTACCAAAACCACTAAGAATGGACCAGCAACGTCTCGCCGTCAGCAAGAAGCCGTCAGTGGGCCGCTGGCGCCTGCGCTCCTGGAGCAGATGGACCGCTATTGGCATGCCGCCAATTACCTAACCGTCGCGCAGATCTACCTGCTCGACAATCCGCTACTGCGTGAGCCCTTGAATTCGCAGCACATCAAGCCGCGACTGCTCGGCCACTGGGGCACGTCCCCTGGCCTCAGCCTCCTCTACATCCACCTCAATCGCCTGATCAACGAGCACGACGCCAGCATGATCTATCTGACCGGCCCAGGTCATGGCGGCCCAGCCCTGGTCGCCCTCGCCTACCTTGAGGGAACCTACTCGGCGATCTATCCCGAGGTCACGCAGGACGTGGCGGGACTGCAGCTCCTCTGTCGCCGTTTCTCGACTCCCGGTGGCATCCCAAGTCACGTCAGCGTCCAGACCCCAGGCTCGATTCACGAGGGCGGCGAGCTTGGCTACGTTCTGTCGCACGCGTTCGGCGCGGCCTTTGACAACCCGGATCTGATCGTCGCCGCGATCGTTGGGGATGGCGAGGCGGAATCGGGGCCGCTGGCTGGCGCCTGGAAAAGCACAAGCTTCCTCAATCCCATCCGCGACGGCGCAGTGCTGCCCATTCTGCACCTCAACGGCTACAAGATCAGCGGCCCGACGACGCTGGGCCGCGACAGCGACGATGACGTTGCGAGCCTGCTGCGCGGCAACGGCTACGAGCCCCACTTCGTGGAGGGCGCCGACCCCGAGCGCGTCCACCAGACACTCGCCGCGACACTCGACCGCTGCTACGAGCGCATTCGCGCGATCCAGACGGAAGCCCGCGAACAGGGGGTCTCCCAGCGGCCACGCTGGCCAGCCATCGTGCTGCGCACGCCCAAAGGTGGACAGGTCCGAAGGGTGGTCGGCGACCAGCCTATGGAGGGTACGTTCCGCGCGCACCAGGTGCCGCTCGCGAATGTGCGCCAGGACCCAGACAAGCTTGCCCAACTCGGGGACTGGTTGCGCAGCTACCGCCCGGACGAGCTCTTCGACGCCACAGGGAAGTTCGTCGCCGACCTGGCTGCCCTGGCGCCCTCGGGCGATCGCCGCATGAGCGCCAACCCGCATGCGAATGGTGGCAAGGTCCTCGTCGACCTCGCTATGCCCGACTTCCGCGACTATGCGGTCGAGGTCGCGCGTCCCGGCGCCGACCAGGCTGAATCAACGCGCCAGTTCGGCAAGATGCTGCGCGACATCTACATGCGCAACGCCGAGGCGCGCAACTTCCGCCTGTTTTGTCCCGACGAGACGAACTCGAACCGGCTTGGCAATGTGTTCGAGGTCGAAAACCGCTGTTTCGTCGGCCGGACGCTCGACATTGACGATCACCTGTCGCCGGATGGCCGCGTCATGGAGGTGTTGAGCGAGCACCTCTGCGAAGGATGGCTTGAAGGCTACCTCTTGACCGGCCGGCACGGCCTCTTCGCCACATACGAAGCCTTCGCCATGGTCTCGGCCTCGATGACCGTGCAGCACACGAAGTGGCTCCAGGAGGCGGTGAACCTGCCCTGGCGCGCCCCCGTCGCCTCGCTGAACATCCTGCTCACCTCGACCTGCTGGCGCAACGACCACAATGGCTTTAGCCACCAGGGCCCCGGCCTGATCGACGTCATGCTCTCCAAGCGGGGCACGGTCGCGCGCATCTACCTGCCGCCCGATGCGAACTGCCTGCTCTCGGT
>Ga0207684_10004897_pt1 | contig 12497 bp, 8 predicted proteins | sample KBSK5501metaG_FD_184342 | JGI IMG/M metagenome (GOLD analysis project Ga0207684, IMG submission 184342) | Corn, switchgrass and miscanthus rhizosphere microbial communities from Kellogg Biological Station, Michigan, USA - KBS K5-50-1 metaG... | ecosystem: Host-associated > Plants > Roots >...
TCTTGTGGTGCATTGCGGTTTTTCCGCATGATTTCTCCCAGTTCCGCTATGTGGCGTTTCTCTGCTTCTTTACTCGGTTTAATGATGGTCTTGAACCCCAGAAGACGATGATGGATTTTTCCTGAGTGCGTTTTCCCTACCGGGAATTGCCTCACCGTCCATCCCAGGAAGTCAAACCCTCTCGTTCCTTGATACTCTTGGAGCGTATGTGTAATCCTGGTTTTACTGGGTTTCATTTCCAATCCTATGTCCTTGATCCATGTTTCTAACACTGCTTTGGCCTTGACTATCCCTTCTTCCGTCGGATGAAAAACCACAAAATCATCAGCATATCGGACAAAGTTTGGTTTCCCTTCTTTGGGCCTGTATGCTTCTGTTAGTGCCGTTTCCATCCCATGAAGTGCAATATTGGCTAATAACGGAGAAACGACCCCACCCTGCGGTGTACCGCTTGTTGTTTCTTCAAACACCCCGTTATCTATGAAGCCAGCTTTCAGCCATGCCCGGATGATGCGTTTGAGCGCCGGGTAGGTTTTCAGCTTTTGAAGTAGTGCCTCATGGTTGATGTTATCGAAGCACCCTTTGAGATCTGCATCCAAGACGTATTTTGCCTTTTTGTTGATCTGTATATAGATGGCTCCAATAGCATCATGACAGGAGCGTCCAGGGCGAAACCCATAGCTGTTCGGCTCGAATTTTGCCTCCCATTCCGGTTCTAGCGCTTGTTTCACTAGATATTGATGGGCGCGGTCGAGCATGACGGGGATGCCCAAGGGCCTTTTTTCGGCTGTTCCCGGTTTTGGAATGTATATTCGTCTGACCGGTTGGGGCTTCCTGCGTCTTACTCGTTTCGGGTGCAGTTGGTCAACCATTGCCAACCGTTGTTTGGGGTGGACCGACTTGACTCCATCTATCCCTGCGGTTTTCTTGCCCTGGTTCTCCTGCGTCACCCGCCGTACGGCTATCAGTCGCGCTGATCTGGACTTCATCAAGAGTTTTTGGAGTTTGTGGACTGCTCTCACGTTACCACGTTGTTCGGCTCGAAAGATGCGCTTTTGTATCCTGTACACCTGCTGCTCAAACGTGCGCCAGGGCAGCTTGTGCCAACTCTCACTCGCAGGATCAAGTGGCAATTTCCGCTTTCCCCTGGGTGCCTTCGTATCTGTCATACTACTGGTACCTCTTTCTTCCCAATCATTGTGCCGACGTTAGCATATCTAGGGCATTACCCCTGGCATTCGCTTTTTCGGCAATCCTTCCCTCAAGTGCATTCGGCCTGGTCGCCTGCTCATTGTATCGACCATCAATGAGAGCGTTCTTGAGGATTATCCCGTTCCGACAATCCGTTTTGCGCTCCTTTAGGCTTGTACTCTCCACCGAGGACATTCTTGGGTGAGATGATGTGAAACTCATTCACATCACTTTTGCTAGTCATCTCGATACTGCTAGCCTTATCCTGTTCCCTTTTGGGCAAGTCTTTCAGTCTGTTTGACTTGTTGTACGTTACGGTGGTTCAGCCGTACATTCAGTTTCCTTAGCCGTAGGAGCCTAGCTCAGAAGTTGACCGTTGTCAGACTCACAGGTGCTTCTTTGATGCCCGCTTCGTGGATTGATGACCAGTCTCTACCACGGGGCCTTGCTTTTCCGCGTTCACCTCGCGGGTGAGGAATTGCGCCTCACATCGGATTATCAGTTGTCAAGGTTCTTTCCCTTGCCAGCTTTCCCCTCGCCTATATAGCGAGTTTCGGCTGAACGGGTCGCACATCGAGTTCATACATCTGCCTCGCTTGCGCCTCGAGATCCTCTTGCCGCCTGAGCACGTGCCGCAGTTCCCAGCAGTAGCCCTCACATGTGTTCAAGATGCATTGGCGAAGCACGGCATGCTTTTCCAGCTTGGCTTTGCGCTGGCGTAATTCCCACTCCGTTGCCACGTGCCGTGCTTTGACGGGAAAGTACTCCCGCTCCTCCGTTTGGCCTACTTCCTCGAATGAGGTATCTCCCGGATAACGAAATGGTAGGAATTAGAGCAATTTGCAATCATGACCTCGGCTTCTTTTGAAAAGCTGAGGTCATGATGCGACTGAGAGGGCGTTAGACAGGAATGGGGAGATCGTCCTCAATCGGCTGAGGAAGGGTTTCCAGATCCATCACATAATTGCCAAAACGTTTAACATGGTGCGTCATGTAAGGACTGAGCATGGCCAGCTCGTCACGAGTAATACTCCACCCTTCCTCAATCAACCCTTTGAGCACTTTGCTGAGTTGAAAGGTGTTATCTAGGATAACCGCGTTGGCAAGCAAGTCGATATACTTGATGTGCTTCTCGCTTTCTTCGGCAGTAAGCGCGTTGATCTTGCCATCATTGCCGAAAGAGAGCCACTTGCTGAAAGCGTTGAATTGTTCCACTTTATTGGTCGTCTGTTGAATGATTTCGCGCAATTTGGCATCAGAGATATACTGTAATAAGAAGATGGTGCGAATGACGCACCCCAGCTCGCGGAATGCCTGGTAGAGGCGGTTTTTCCGACTGTAGCTTGTTAATTTGCGGAGGAGCATTGAGGGAATAACCTTGCCTGCCTTGATAGAGAGAACGACACGCAGTAGATCCTGCCAGTGGGTTTGAATCAGATCCCAGTCAATGGTGTCTTCGCAAAACAGCGACTCGATATGTTGGTAATGGGTATCTTTGCTGGGGCGGTAGAACTTGAGATCTTTCCAATTGCGGATACGAGGCATCAGCTTAATCCCTAAGAGGTGCGAGAGCGCGAAGACCGGTAAGTTCTGACCCTGTGTGTCGGCATGGATCGTATCAGGTTGGATGTCTGATTGATTTTTCATTAACCCATCAATGATGTGTATAGCCTCCCAGACCCCGCATGCGATGAAATGCGAGAAAAGCAGGATATACATATCACTCACATGATGATAGGCAACGCCTCCAAATCCCCCATAACGAATATGTTTCTCCGCCAACAAATTTTCTTCGGCCAGGTCGTACTGGGTTCCATCAGCAGCGACTCGTTTGCCGGTTCCCCAGCAGCGAGGAAGAGAACAGCAGTTAAAACGGTTATTAATGTCTCGGATGGCGGCTTCGAGCTTCTCGACGGTGACATGCCGACGGTTGATCGTCGCTAAAATCTCCCCTGTGATTTCACCGTGGAAATGGCGAGCCAGTTGATACGGCCCCAGATGGCTAGCGTAGGCGAATGCGGTCAGAATATGGCGAGCCCGTGCATCTTCCATTTTCGGATCGGCTCCTGAGAGCGGGCCGAGGTGGCGTGTCCACTTCGTCCAGTAATCAATCCGGCATAAGATATCAAGGACATGGGATTCTTGCATTCGTTCAGCCACTGCCGTTTCCAGTTTGGCAAAGCCTCTCGGTGCGGTTTTGCGCAGAGGTTTCTTCAGCACAGGTTCCCCTTTTTCGGTAATCACCAATTCGTGATTCTCCGGCTTGTTGCGATCCACCTCTTGAGCAACCTCTGTGAGCCAGCGTTTGAGGTTTTCGACAAAGCCTTGTGCTGATGGTTCAAAGGCCAGTTTTTGGCAATAGTCGGCCACCTGTGGCTCGCATTCTTCCCAGCTCAAAAGTTGATCGCGGTAATCAGCGAACTGCTCCGAACCACGAATACACAGATCACCGGTTTTGAGTTCCGTTGCCACATACGTCAAGACGCAGGTTTCCAGGTGCTGGCGGATGAAGCAGTCTTTGCCCCGCCGTCGCTTCTGAACCGTTCGGAGCCAGTCTCCATTGGCAAAGGAGAGATCGATGGTGGCTTCGAGGTATTTCTTCGGGTCATGCTCATGTTCTAGGATGAAAGTTACCGCATCCATTAAGGAATGATCTGCTGTCGTTGCGTGAATGTCGAGCACTTTGAGCACCTGAAAGAGCGCTTTGCGGTGGCTGGCATAGAAACGCCAGAGGAAGGGTTGATACCGATTGCCGTGATGGGCGCTCACCTGCTCACATTGCTCTTGAAGGACGGCGATGCCTCCTTCTCGTTCGAAGACCTCGCGCACCAGACTCCCGACCTTCGCATCATCCTCCACTTCAGTTGTGGTCTGGAGCAGATCCGCCAGCACTTCGACCAGGTGCTCGGTGATTTTCCGTTCGCTCGCCCGCAGCCGCTCTAATTCTTCCCTGGCCCGGTCATGCAGTTTACTCATCCGCTTCAAAAACATATCGGCGATCTCATCGCGTGTGGAAATGGTTTCCTGATGAATAAGGCAGACCAGAAGGGTCAACCGTTTGGGGAGCATGAAGTCGCGTAGGTCATCCGCGTGAAGCGCACGGGCCTCTGCCGCGAAGTGGGTGATTTTGGCGGGAGCAAGACCTTCTAGGAGTCGCGCCATATTGCCCAAAGACTGTAACCAGGTGAGTCGCGTCGTCCAGTCCTCCAGATGCGTGAGAGTTGCGCTTTTGGGAGCTTCCCGCAGGCGATTGAACTCGGTGAAATATCCAGTCGGGTTGGTCTCCACCAATTTCTCCAGCAGCGTTTGTTCCTCTTGGGTGAGCCGCGCAAGCACGGTTTGAAAGATTCGCTGGTGTGCAAGGTTGCGCAGACGGCGAACCAGGAGATCGAGCGTACTGAACGCGGGCAGTTCACAATTCTCCTTCACTAACGTTTCGATAGCCACGTTGATCAGATCAGCGGGATCGTCCATGACCAGGACCACCTCGCTGATGGCTTTCAGGGCCACATGACGAATGTGCTTGATATCTCCGTTGATCTTGAGATGCGTGCGAATAGCAGCGTGATATTTGTAGAGGGTACGCGGCGTAATATCTGGCACCAGATCTTTGGGAAGCTCCATCTCCCCTCGGATATGACTAATGATGGCACCAGGGATCTGCTGGGGTGCTGGAAAGTAGCCGAGCTTTTGAAAGACCTTCAATAGGATCATCAGGGCAAATTTCTGGTTGGGGCCACGAGCCGTCGTACTCACAAAGGCAACGTCTGCTGGCGTTGGAGTGTACAGTTCGATCAGTTCTTTGGGTTGCGGTGCGCGGGAAAAGCCTGGATAGGCAGTACGGTCAATCGATGTCATCAATATCCTCGCTATCTCCATAAAATTGGCACTCACACATGAGCGCATGTGGAGCGATACTATTCTCTAGTAAACAGGTGAAAACCCATAATTTCACCTGTTTCTTCCCAAATTGTCCTGACCCCTTACGCTCAACCCCATCGTCATGCTATACTGCTAACGCCAGAAAAAAACAGGTGAAAAAACAGAAACAGGTGAAAAAACATGACGACCACGGCGATCATCCCACCATCTCCTGAAGAGGTCTTGCCACGTTGGCTGGAGGAATTACAAGCCAGTGATCGTGCCAGAGGTACCATCCGTCGTTACAGAAGCGCGGTTGAAGGTTTCTTCGCCTGGTATTCCCGTGAAGAACAACGCCCACTCACCTTTGCGGCTCTGACGCCTATGGCCCTGGTCGGCTATCGCAATTATGTTCAGCGCACCCAGCATCGAGCCACCAGTACGGTGAATGGACAGATCAGTGCCTTACGGGCTTTCTGTGCCTGGCTTACTGAAGAGCAGTACCTGGAGGTGAACCCTGCGAAGCGTCTCAAACTGGTTGGGCGGCAGGAGGCATCCACACGCTCTGGGCTCGATGATACCCAGGTCAACGCGCTTCTGCGTCAGGCTCGAAGCTCTCGCGATTCCCTCCGAAACTACACCATTGTCCAGATGCTTTTACAGACGGGCATGCGTTTGGATGAGTGCAGTCAACTCACACTCGACGACATCGAATTAGGAGAACGCAGCGGACGGGTAACGATCCGGCAAGGCAAAGGCAATAAGGCGCGTGTAGTCCCTCTCAATGCCTCAGCCCGCCAGGCTCTGGCTGGGTACATTGCTCCTCGTCTGAACTGCGAGCCAACTGTGAAGGCTGTGGCACATTCCTGGCCGCGTGGTGCATTCGATGGTCCATCAGTTCCCCTCTGGCAGAGCCAGAAAAAAGGCACTCTCACCACGTCTGCCATGCGGCAGATGATTGATGTACTGGTTCGTGATACAGCAGCACGTGGGTTAGTCCCAGCACAAACGAGCGCGCATACCTTGCGGCATACCTTCGCGCGCAACTACCTGGCGGAACATCCTGGCGATATTGTGGGACTGGCCAGCCTTCTGGGGCATACGTCCCTCGATACGACAAGAATCTATAGCCAGCCAACGATCGAACAACTTTCGACACGAGTCGAGCAGCTGCCACAAAATGCCTATGGCAGGTAATCCTCTCGCGGAGATGACCTGGGTTCATTTTTGCGCATGGCGAGGCCGAAGCCAGGGAAAAAGGGGACGTGGGTCTCTCACAGAAAACCAAGGAGAATATCTCGATGAGCACTGAACAGCAAGACGACCACTCCTCCCACCTGAACGAGCCTCCGAGAGCGGAGACGCCGCTCCAGGACAAACAACCGACAGGATCAGCCCTTCCCACGATCACCATGGCCGAGGTGATGGCACACCTGACTCTCTCCCCAGACCCCGCGATCTTGATCAATGCGCTGGGGAAAATCGTCCTGGTGAACGAGCAGACAGCGACCCTCTTTGGATACCATTCCCATGAGCTGGACAGCCAGGCGTTAGAAGTGCTGCTGCCGGAGCGTTTCCACACAACGCATGTGGCTCATCGACGCACCTATCTGACCACCCCCCTTCGGCGACCGATGGGAGTGGGCCTTGACCTGGTAGGACGACGCAAAGATGGCAGCGAGTTTCCGGTGGATATCAGCCTCCGCCCTATCCTTCTCGATCAGGGGCTCCACGTGATCGGCGCGATTCGGGATGTCAGTGCTCAGCGGCTGCTGGAGCGCGAACGCGCCCAACTGGCAGAACGCCTCGTCCAACAAAGTACGCTCGTGCATCTGGCGCATGATGCAATCCTGGTTCGTGACCCGATTAGCCGAGTGCTCTCGTGGAACCAGGGAGCAGAAGCCCTCTATGGCTGGACCGAGACGGAGGTTCTGGGACGAGTCACCCACCAACTGCTCAAAACGCACTTCCCCATCAGCCGCGCGGCGGTCGATGCGCTGTTGGAGGACGAGGGATACTGGGAAGGAGAACTGCTGCATACCCGTCGTGATGGCTCGGTCGTCACCGTCGAAAGCCGGCAGGTGCTCATGCGCGATGAGCAAGGAACCGCCACCGCGATCCTGGAGATGAATCGGGATATTACCCAGCGCCGGAAAAGAGAACAGTCGCAAACTGCCGCGCTGAGCGAGCGTCTCGCTCAGCGCGCCTTCCTGCAACAGCTCCTGGATGCTTTACCCAGTGGCATCTACGTGGTCCATGGAACCGATGCGCGCCTGGTGCTGTCCAATCATGCGGCAGTGAGTAATTGGGGAGCAGAGTGGTCTCCCGGACAGCCGATGCGCGCCTTCCTAGAAGAGCACTCCATTCACATTGTCGATGCTTCGGGACGCCCTTTTCCCCCGGAAACCTGGGCGACGATGCGGGCGCTGCTCGATGGCGAAACCGTGTTGCAACATCAGGAAACCATTCGCCAACCCGCTGGCACGAGCTTGCCAATTCTGGTCAATGCGGTCCCCCTGACCTCTCCCCACTGGAGGAGCCTGAGCGTGCTAGAGGAGCCAGGGATCAGCCAACTGCGGAATGGCGAGCCTCTTGCCCTGGTGATCCATCAAGATGTTCGTCTACTCAAGGAGGTGGAATACGCCAAGGATGAGTTCATTGGTATCGCGGCCCATGAACTGCGTCAACCACTCTCGGTGCTCAAAATGTCGCTCTCGACCCTGGTGCGACAAACGGCGCAAGGCCATGGCCCTGCGCTCGCTGCCTGGCAACACGAGTTGTTGGAAGAGCTGGAACAGGCAACCAATCGGCTGAACACGCTGACCGAAGACCTGTTGGATGCTTCACGGTTGCAGGCTGGTCAGGTGGTCTTGCACCGTACCTCTACCAACCTGGTCTCTCTGGTAGAGCGGCTGGTGGAGCGCTTCCAGAAGACTACGACACGACACCAACTCGCATTCCACCCGGAACAGCCAACCCTGGAAGCAACGATTGACCCGCAGCGGATCGAACAAGTGCTCTCCAACCTGCTCACGAATGCGCTCAAATACAGTCCGCAGGGCGGGTCAATTGTCGTGACGGTGAGAAAAGAGAGCGCTGATCACGTGGGAGAAATCTGGGTCCAGGACCATGGGATCGGCATCCCGCTCCATCAACAGGCGCGCATCTTTGGACGCTTCATGCGCGCCGACAATGCGCAGGCCGCCGGGATCAATGGGACGGGTCTGGGGTTGTATCTGTGTCGTGCTCTGGTGGAGCAGCACGGGGGACGGCTCTGGTTTACGTCCGAAGAAGGAACGGGAACCACTTTCTTTGTGAGTATTCCGTTGGTGGCTCCCGATCGCGCATCATGATGGACGCGAGACGCAAACTCCAACAGAAGCAGACGTACCGCTCTCTGAGGCCCGCAGGAGAAATGGACAAGCGCTTTGCTGTCAGATCCCTTCAAATGCGGAAACTCTGGGGAACCAATGTTTTGCCCGCATGCTTTCTGGCGCGTGTTGGAGTTCCCCGCTGACTACGCACGCATTGCCTTCGCCCAGTTGCTTGCTCGCTCCAACTCTCCTTGCTTCAACGGCCCTTCTTTTTGCTCGACAATGAAGCCTTCCGGCTCTGCAACCAGTCTGCCGCCTTTTTTCGCCAACGCTTTGGCGATCCGCTCAGCTGCATAGCGAATCACCCTCATCAGTATGCGAAGTCCGATCCCCTGCTCTTCTGACTCAAACCGTGTATCAAAGGCAGCGACGCGCTTGCCCTCAAGAGCGTGCGCAGGCAATTGCTTGACAAACGCGTCTATTTTCGGGGTGGCCCTGCCGCCATGAACTGGTGAACCCACCATGAGCAGGTCAAACGGCTTCAGCTCGGAAGCATGCGCGTCGTCGACCCGCACGACGTTCACCTCCCCTGTCAGACCATCACCAATGGCGTGAGCGATTTGCTCCGTATTTCCATACAGGGAATCGTAGATAATGATCGCTTTCATACTTGTTTCCTCTCCTTCTTGGAAAAGAGCCAGGGCTCTTTTCGCAGGCACTGATCCTTCATCGCTCTTCCTCCTTGTGCTCCTTCTTCGCGTTACGCATGACGGACATGGCGGATGAACGCACTATGACTGCGATACTCGCTCAGCCAGAGAGAAATCGCCAGTCCCAAGAGCGCCACACCCTGCCCCGAGAAAAGGATCTGTTGGATGACGGTGCTGGCAACTACGGCTTGCGGGTACCGGTCAATGATGACCGCTTCCATGGCCTCGAAGCCAATCATGATCAGACCCATACAAGCTTGGAGGAGCACCGCCCATTCGTGCTGGACAAACGCCGTAGATGCAGCCAGGAGCATTCCACCTCCGACAACAATGAGCAGCACCAGGCCAGGAATGAGGTAGTCGGGGAAAGGGGTGTCTGCCAGCCAGGTGAGAGGCAACCAGCGGTCAAACGCACCGGTGAGCACGGCAACCCCTCCACCCAGAGCACCCAGACCGATAAAGATTTCCATGCCTGCAAGTGCCATGCGCCTTCCTTTGTGTTTCATGATGTTTCTCCTTTGCTTTCCTGCATCCGAGCAAACCGCTGTCGCCAGCCGTGTTCGGCCCGCTTTTTGAGGCCGAGCAACATCTGGCGTTCCATGAGAAAGTGTGGCAATTCGATCAGCAGCACCTCGTAGAGCGCGGACCATCCCAGTTTGGTGCGCGAGCGCAGGATGACACGGCACCGCGAGGCGGTTTGCGGTTCCACTACAAAGGCTCCCCACCCCTCAAGCACCATCGCGTGATTGGGCTCGAAGCAGGCCACTCTGTTGCCCAGCGCCCAGTGCAGCTTGACCATATCCCCGATGGCACGCTGTTGCCACTCAGGATGGATGGAGTCCGCGTTGTGCATCTTGCAGCCAGCCAGGTTCTCCAACCACTCATAGCTATAAAAGCCGCCACGATCTTGTCCGATCTGCGCGAGCCAGGGCCAGACTGCCTCGACTGGCGCCTCCATCGTGATGGCCCGCGTGGAGGTGGTCAGCGGGTTGGCGACGAGGTTATCTCCGGGCAGCGGTTTGTACCTCTCCTGCTCGCTTGCTCCCCAGCCTAGCATCCAGGGGCGGATCACCGTCGGGTAAACAACTGCCAGGGCCGTGCCCAAGGCCGCCAGGGGGTGCAGTCGTCTGGCGGCAGTGGTGTGGGGGCGAAAAAGGACTCTGCGGATCGTTGCGATCACGCTAGTCAGGAGAAACAGGTCAAAGAATGCTGAGGGTCCGGTCATCACGGAGAAGGCTCGGACCGCGTCGACCGCCGAGATGGTTTCAGCAGACACTGTGCTCGGCTGTGGTGGGGTGAGTTGCTCTCCATCAGGGAGAATGGTGCCAGACATCTTTGCTGTGCTTCTCATACTTATCCCCCTTTGTGCTTCTGCACGTGGTTTCCTTTCATACTGAGTGTGGCAACGCTACGCAGCGTGACGAGGACGAATGAAGACCCGGTAGACCAACTCTGCCACTACTCCCAGGACGACCGCGCCCGCCAGGGCTGGCAGAAGATAGAGGCCCGCCACCAGCGGGCCGACGTGATACCACACCGTGGCGGTGAAGCCACCGAGCAGCGCTCCACCAGCGATGTACACCCAGTCGTAGTCGGTCTTCTTCCGGGCGTTTCGGAAGAAAAGATATTGCGCTGTGCTGGCCAGCACAGCAGCCACTGCCAGCAAGATAATCCATGATACAAGGGTGAGACTCATCGTGTTCTCCTCTCCTCTCGCGGTCACATCCAGGGTAGTGATGGTCAACTACCCCTCTCTCTCCAGCGAGATTCTTGCACTTTCCAGTGTAATACTTGACCAACACAGACCAGTCACATTTCTAGGCGGTGCTCTCACGAAGCCATCACGGTTTCATCCCCGCGCCTCACCTTCTCCGGGTGGTGCGCGATTTCCCCGAAGACGGACGTGTCTGGCCGAAAGAGATCACCCCTTCTCCGGCCCATCAAAAGCGGCCATGAGCCTGTTCTTGCTTCAAGCAACAGGGTCCTTTAACGCGTGTGAGAGAAATGTGATGGGAGAACGCACGAGTGTGATGGCAGTGTGAGAACCGGATGCTATACTCTCATGAGAGAAACCTATCTATTCAGCCGAAATAAGGAGGTCATCCATGGCTCCATCTCCATCTCCATCTTCACTGAGCGTTTCCTCAGAGAGGACGCCTCACCAGATGTCAAACAGGTTGCAGGTCTTCACCCGTGCGACACGGCCGATCCGCGCTGTAGCCAGGGCTGCGGTCTTCTTCCTCAAAGTCTTTCCGATGCTGCCCTCTCGACCGGTTGATTGGGTCACGAAGCCACCGGTGATTGAGAAGGTAAGGTATCCGACACGTTGTGGTCAGGCCGAAGGTGATCTCTATCGGCCATCGTCGGGCGGTCCACATCCCGGCATCGTGGTGTGCCTGGGCGTCGTGCCTTTCGGCGTCGATCACCCGCAGGTCCCCGTCCTGGGGAAAGCGCTCGCGCGGGCAGGTTTTGCCGCCCTGCTCTATTGGTCGCCGGCGATGCGTGATTTCCGGCTCGATCCAGAGGATATCGAGAATATCGCGCTGGCGTACCGCTGGTTGATTGAGCGACCGGACGTGGATTCTGCGAGAAGCGGCCTGCTCGGCACGTGTGTGGGAGGTGCCTTCGCCCTGATGGCGGCGGCCAGCCCCCTCATCCGAGACCATGCCGGCTTCATTGGTGCCTACGCGCCCTACTCGTCGATGTGGACGTTCGCCCAGGACATCGCCAGTGCCACGCGCCCCTGCGGAGACGGGCGTGAGCCGTGGCGGGTCGATCCGCTCACCCGCAAAGTCTTTGTCCATGCTTTGACCGCCGGGCTGGAACCCGGCGAGGCAGAACGGCTGAGAGAAGCGATGGCCGAGCGGAGCGGTCAAATCGACAGTCGCGACCTCTCGGCGGATGGCCGGGTAGTCTACCCACTGCTCACTGCCCTGGATGCAGGCGAGGCGGAGGCAGCGCTGCATCGCTTGCCCCCCGCCGTACAAGAGCGCCTCGTCGCTCTGTCTCCGCTGCATTACCTGAACGATATTCATGCGCCGCTCATCGTCCTGCTCCATGACCGCGGTGATCAGGTGATCCCCGTGAGCGAGTCGCGGGGACTCCTGCCTGCCTTCGCCGGACGCGGCGGAGTGCATTACACCGAGATGCTGTTTCAGCATCTGGATCCGGTCAAAGGAAAGCTGCCTCTCTTGCGCCTGATTCAGCAGCTCGGCAAGTTCTTTCTCGCCGTGTATCCTCTGTTTCGGCAAGCAGTGGCTGGGTAATGGCAAGTGCGCTGTCTTCAGTCACTGTTTGCTCGCCAATGATCTTGCCCCGATTTGGTGGAGTAGGGAAACATGGAATATACTACTCAATCAAAGGAGAGCAAGATGACCAAGCAACAGAAAACCTACACACGGGAGTTCAAGGTGGAGGCGGT
>Ga0207684_10004898_pt1 | contig 12496 bp, 10 predicted proteins | sample KBSK5501metaG_FD_184342 | JGI IMG/M metagenome (GOLD analysis project Ga0207684, IMG submission 184342) | Corn, switchgrass and miscanthus rhizosphere microbial communities from Kellogg Biological Station, Michigan, USA - KBS K5-50-1 metaG... | ecosystem: Host-associated > Plants > Roots >...
AGCTGGTCCAGCGCGCCCAGGTAACCGGCGAGCATCGCCTCCGCCACCTGGCGGACGGTGTCATCGGCCGGCAGGAACTGGGGGTGGTGCAGGCTGAACCGGACGCCCGAACCAACGAAGATCATGAGCGCGGGAGCGCTCCGCGCGTAGTACGAGAAGTCGTCCGCGCCGCAGGAGCGGAACTCGGCTCACCCCTGGCCCAGCCGGTAGACGCGCCGCGCGTTGCCGGACCCGATCAGCTCGCCGACGCGCTCGGCGTCGCGGGCCGGCCATTCGCCGCCGGCGACCAGGCCGCGGGTGATCTGCGCGAAGCCCTGGCGGAACCGGAGGGCGCCCAGATAGTGCAGCTCGGGCAGGCCGAACGCGTCGGAGGAGTACAGCATCTTGTGGAACGGCGTCAGCTCGAGCGCCTCGGCGAGCACGGCGGCCGACCGCGCGCCCACGTGGTTGAGCGCTTCCCCGACGTCCATGTACACGTGCGGGAAGACGTTGGCGAGGTACCCGGCCTGCCGATGGTGCGGGTAGCAGTGCAGCAGCATGATCGGCGTGCCCAGCGGCCGCGTCAAGGCCAGGAAGTCATGCAGCAGCGACGGGTCGGCCCGGTGCAGCCGCACGTCCGGGTCCCCGAAGCCCACGTGGAACTGCAGCGGTAGCCGGGTGTCGACCCCGGCCCAGATCACGTGCCGGATCAGCACGGGATCGGTCAGCCGCACCGCGGCGCCGGCGCCGATATCGGCCAGCCAGTCCCCGGCCGCGGCCGCCACCTCGGCTTGCGCAGGCCGCCCCGGCTCAAAGTCAAGGCCGAAACGGTACGCCACGATGCTCTTCAGCCCCACCGCCGACCTGGTTGCGCGGCCGAGCGCCGCGGCGAACGCCGCCGCGAACCCCGCGGCCGTGGTACCGCCCCGGGCCACCTCTTCAGCCACCGCCTCCAGGCGGACGATCTCGTGCGCGGGCGTGCCGCTTGCCTCTGCGAGCCCCGCCGGGGCGAGGATGCGGTCCGCCTGGTAGCCGGTGTCGACGAGCCACGCGTCAACGTCCGCGGCCCGCAGGAACCGGCGGTTCACCTCGGCCGTGCCCAGCTCGGCGCGCCGGCTGGTGTACTCCCCGGCCGGCGCGGACGGCTCGAGGTCCAGCACCGGGGCGCACCAGCGCCGGATCGCGAAGCCCAGCGGGCTGTCGAACATCGACGTGCCCGGTGCGGGCGGGTCGTGCGCCTCGGTCAGCAGCGCCTCCAGGCCGGGCTGGTCGAGATCGCCGGTGACCACCCCGTGCACGTGATGGTCGATCAGCCGCGGTGCCGCCCCGGTCATTGCCGTGCCTCCGGCCACATGGTGGGCCTCAGCGGCGGGGTGATCTCCATGACGTTGGAGTAGATGCCGCCGTAGAACACCACGAGGCCAAGCTCGAACGAACGGTACACAATCTTCGCCATCTCGCGGTCGGCCGACGCCAGGTACTGGGCGTCCAGGCTGGCGATCAGCGCGCTATCCATGGGGCTCCTCCAAGTCCACGTTCCCGGGTGGCTGCCCCTCGCCGGCCGTTGTGGCTCAACCTCGGCGGGGCCCCACCCGCTCGAAGGCTCGTAGAAGTCGGAAACGTTACAAGAGTGCGTAAAGCGAGGTCAAGATGTAACAGAACCAACCTGACTGTCCGGCATTACGCACAGACCCGGCTGGACTTGGTCCCGCCCGCGGGCCGCTTGCGCGGCTGACCGGGCGGGACGGGCGGCTTCCGGGGCCGGCGGGATCGGGACGGCGGCGGTTGCGCGCCGCGACCGCGTGCGCCGCGAGCAGGGCACCGGAGTTCACCGCGGCGTGCAGCAGTACCGGCGCGGCCAGGCGGCCGGTGCGCTCCCGCAGCCAGGACAGCAGCGCGCCGGCCGCCGCCGTGCCCGCGACCCCGGCCAGGGTGCCCGTCACGGCCCGCCGGCGATCCCCGGCCAGGCCGTTGGCCCGCAGCGCCGCCAGGGTCGGGCGGACGTGCCAGGCACCGAACACGCCGCTGGCCACCGCGATGGCGGCGGTGCCGGGCAGCACCCGGCGCAGCGCCGCCTGCAGCACGCCGCGGAACGCGGTTTCCTCCCACAGCGCCGTGCCGATGGGAATGCGGACCAGCACCTGATAGGCCGCGTCGCGGCCGCCCCGCCAGGCGACCCGGCGGTCGCCGAGCAGCGGGCGGGTGGCGGGCAGCGCCGCGATCAGCAGCCACCCCGCGCCGGCCCCGGCCGCCAGCCCGCAGGCGAGCCGCCCCGGCAGCCACCGGCCGCGCCCGAGGCCGAGGTCCGCGGCCGTCAGCCCGCTCAGGCTGGCGGCCGCCAGGGCCACGCCGGTGGCGCCGGCGTTGAGCCGGACGTACCAGCGCTCGTGCCACGGGTGCAGGCCGAGCAGATTGTTGTAGCCGGTGAGGGCGGCTGCCGACGCGACCGCGAACACTGTATTAGCCCGGGGGAGCGACCCCCCGGGACCCCCCGGTGGCCTCAGGCCCCGTTCCTTCGTCACGGGGCCTGGGCCGTGCTGCCCCGGGGGGGCGACCCCCCGGAACCCGCCGCTGCCTGGCGGCCCCGTTCCTCCCTCACGGGGCCGCCGGCGGTGCTGCCCCGGGGGGACCCCCCGGAACCCCCCGCTGCCTGGCGGCCCCGTTCCTTCGTCACGGGGCCTGGGCCGTGCTGCCCCGGGGGGCACGGTGCTCTCCGGGGGGCACCCCCGAGCCCTCGACGGCCCCGAACCCCGCGCGCTGCTGGCCTGGGCCACGGCATCCCATGCCGCGCTCAGCCGCCGGGCTGGACCAGGCCGGTCTCGTAGGCGAGGACCACGGCCTGGGTCCGGTCCCGCAGCCCGAGCTTCATCAGGATGCGGCTCACGTGCGTCTTGACGGTCTGTTCCGCCACGACGAGCCGGTCGGCGATCTCGGCGTTGGACAGGCCGCGGGCCACCAGGCCGAGCACCTCCGATTCCCGGTCGGTCAGGCCTTCGAGCTGCTTGCGGCCCGGGGTGCGGGGCGCGCCCATCCGGGCGAACTCGGCGATGAGGCGCCGCGTCACACCCGGGGCGAGCAGCGCGTCGCCGGCCGCGACCAGGCGCACCGCCTCGGCCAGTTCGCGGGCGGACGCGTCCTTGAGCAGGAAGCCGCTGGCACCCGAGCGCAGCGCCTCGTAGACGTAGTCGTCGAGGTCGAACGTCGTCAGGACGAGGACCTTCGGCGGGTCGGGCATGGCGGTGATCGCCCGGGTGGCCTGCAGGCCGTCGAGCACCGGCATCCGCACGTCCATGAGGATGACGTCCGGGTGCAGGCCGGCGGCGTGCTCGACGGCCTCCTGCCCGTTCACCGCCTCCGCGATGACCTCGATGTCGGGCTGGGCGTTCAGCAGGACGGAGAAACCCGACCGCACCATTCCCTGGTCGTCGGCGATCACGACGCGGATGGTCACGGCTCGTCCTGCGCGGGGCCGGAGTCAAGCGGCAGAGCGGCGGTCACCAGGAACTCGCCCTTCTCGGTCGGGCCGGCCTGGAGGTAGCCCCCCAGCATGGTGGCGCGTTCACGCATGCCGATGATGCCATGCCCGCTGCCGTCGCCGGGCACTCCGTCCGGTTCGGCGGGAGTGCGTATCTCCGGCGGGCAGTGATCGTTGCGGACCTCCACCACCAGCGCGGCATCACCGTAGTACAGCTTCACCTGGACCGCCGCTCCCGGCGAGTGCCGCATGGCGTTGCTCAGCGCCTCCTGGATGATCCGGTAGGCGGACAGATCCACCCCGGCGGGGAGCGGGCGGGGCGCGCCGCTGACACCGGCGGTGACGGTCATGCCCGCGCTGCGCGCGGATTCCAGCAGTCCCCCCAGGTCGTCGAGGCCCGGTTGGGGCGCGGTGTCCGGAGTGTCGCTGCGCAGCACGCCGAGCACCCGGCGCAGCTCCTTCAGGCCGGACAGGGCGCCGGCGCGGATCTCCGCGAAACTCTCCACCAGCTCCTTCGGCGGGTCCTGGACCTTGTAAGGCCCGGCCTCGGCCTGGATCGCGATCACCGACATGTGGTGGGCGACCACGTCGTGCAGCTCACGGGCGATGCGCTGGCGCTCCTGGAGCAGCGCGCGCTCCCCCTCGTGCCGGCGTTCCTGCACCTCGAGCCGTTCCCGGCCGCCGCGCCGGGTGCGTACCACGACGCCGGCCAGCACCGGAACGGCGGCGACGAGGATGGCCGTCGTGGGCGCCAGCCCGGTGGTGAAGATGGCACCGATCGCCGTCACCACGCCCGCGGTCGTCACCACCCAGGGCTCGCAGCGGACCGCGACCGCGTACAGGCACAGGACGTAGACGAGCACCGCGCCCGGGACGATGCCGACGCCGGTGAATCCCCCGCCGATCCAGAGCATCGCGAGCGCGGAAGCCACCAAGGCGGTCAGCGGGAAAAAGCTGCGCACCGCCAGCGGCGCGCACAGCGCCAGCGAGACCGCCAGGATCACTACCGTGTTGGCGTCGGGCGGGTGCAGGTTGCTCAGCCTGCTGTTCGTGGCGGCGAAGGCGATCAGCGCGACGATCACGTCGGCGACCGCCACCAGGTCGATCCGCCCGCGCCGCAGCCACCGCGGTCGCGGCGCGGGCGGCCTGGTCACGCCGGCCGCGAACACCGCGGCAGCCCGGCGCACGGCGGCGGCAGCACGGCCGGTGCTGGGGCTGGAGCCCGGGTTCATAGGGCCAGCGTAAGGCGGCGGCATGGGCGGTTTCGTGACCCCTGAGGGGCATCTTCGCAGGGCTACCTGAGTAGGGGGGTGCCTACCGCGGCGGTCCCCCGCGGCCGGCCGGTGCGGTCCTGGCGTGGCCCGCCTGGCGCCCGCGGGGGAGGCCGGCAGTCGGCTCCGCAGGGTGACGCCGGCCAGTGGCGGCGCTCCGTAACTTCCTGGCCAGTACCACAGCCCGGACAGGAAGGACCCGTCATGAGACTGCGCCGCACGCTCGTTGCCGCGGCAATCGCGGCCGCCGTGGCCGCGACGACCGCCGCCGTGTTCCCGGGCGCCCCGCCGGACCGGCTTGCGCCGATGCCGGCTCTCAGCGCCCCGGCGCTCACGGCCCGCTACACGGCCGACGCACACCGGATCGCGCGGGCCGCGAAGGCCGCCAGCCGGGCCGGCAACACCGGGCTGGCCCGGTCCCTGTACGCCATGCGCGGCGGGCATTTCCTTGACTTCAGCCCGGCCGGCCAGGGCCTCGCCGTCGAGGTGTTCGGCGACCTGGCCACGGCCACCCGGGTGGCCATCCTGGTGCCGGGGTCGGACACCTCGCTGGCGACGTTCGGCTCCCGGGGCACCGCCTCACCGGCCGGCGGCGCTGCCGCGCTCGCGGCGCAGGCCCGCAGGCTCGACCCGCGCGCGCGCCTCGCGGTCATCGCCTGGCTCGGCTACCCGACCCCCAGCACGCTCAGCCCGGCGGTCATGACCTCGGGCGACGCGGGAGAGGGCGCGGACGCCCTGCGCCCGTTCGTGACCGATCTCGCCCGGCACGGCCGTCAGGTCGCGCTGATCTGCCATAGCTACGGGTCCGTCGTCTGCGGCCTGGCCGCGGGCGACCTGCCCGCCACCGACATCGCGGTGGCCGGCAGCCCCGGGATGGACGCCTCGTCGGTCCGCGCGCTGCACACCACGGCGCGGGTGTGGGCGGGGCGGGCGGCCGGCGACTGGATCAGCCACGTACCGCACGTCCACCTCCTCGGGCTGGGCTTCGGCCAGGACCCGATGGCCCCGGCCTTCGGCGCCAGGATCTTCGCCTGCGGCAGCGGCGGGCACAGCGGCTACTTCAAGCCGGGCGGCATCGCGCTGCGCAACCTCGCCTACATCGCGCTCGGCGACCCCGCCGGGGTGACCCGATGACCGGCCACGCCCTCACCCGGGCCCGCGGCCTCGCCGCGCGGATCGACGCCGCCACCCCGGCGACCAGGGACCGCACGGTGGACGCGCTCCGCGCGCTGGCCATCGCCGGCGTCATCCTGGGCCACTGGCTGGTCACCGCGCTGGTCGTGACCTCCGGCCGGGCCGGGCACGGCCTGCACGACCAGAGCCCGCTGGCCACCATGCCCTACCTCACCCCGGTGTCCTGGGTCTTCCAGACACTCGCCATCTTCTTCCTGGTCGGCGGCTACGCCGCCGCCCGCGGCTACCGCGGCGGCTACCGGTCCTGGCTGCGCAAGCGCCTGATCCGGCTGTCCCGGCCGGTCGCGTTGCTGGCCGCCGTCTGGGTGCCGCTGGCGGTGGGGCTGTACCTGGGCGGCGTCTCCGGTTCGGCGCTGCACACCGTGCTCACCCTGGTGCTCGACCCGCTGTGGTTCCTCGGGGTGTTCGCGGTGCTGACCGCGCTGACCCCGCTGGCCGTCACTATGGTGCGCCACCTCGGCGTGCTCGCCGCGGCGATCCCCCTGGTCGTCGTCGCGGCCGCCGACGCGGTGCGGTTCGAGCTCGGCGGCCCGTCCTGGGCTGGCTGGATCAACATTGTGGCCGGCTGGATGGTCCCCTACCTGCTCGGGATCGCGTGGGCGCGGGGCGCGTTCCCCGGCCGGCGCGGCCCGGCCCTCCTGCTCGCCGGCGGGACCGCGGCCACCGCGGCGCTGGTGCTGTTCGCCGGGTACCCGGCCAGCATGGTCGGCGTCAACGGCGCCCACATCTCCAACCTGAACCCGCCCACGCTCGCCGTTGTGACCTTCGGCATCGCACAGACCGGGCTCGCGCTGCTGCTGCGGGAACCGCTGGCCGCTCTGATGCGCCGCCCGCTGGCCTGGGCGGCCGTCGCCACGGCCAACCTGTCCGCGATGACGCTGTTCCTCTGGCACCAGACGGCCTTCCTGGCGGTCACCATGGGCGCGCTGCTCATCGGCCGGCTGCCGGGCCTGCACACCGCCCCGGCGGGCGCCGTTTGGGTTGCCGAGCGGCTCGCCTGGCTGCCGGTCTTTGCCATCGCTCTCACGCTCCTGTGGCTGGTGTTCCGCCGCGGGGAACGGGCGCCGGTGCGGCGCCGGCCCCGTCCGGCCACGGGGGCCTGTCGGCCCGGACCGGCTGCCGGCTGACAGCGCCGAAAGCGGCCGGGCCTTGCCGAAGCGCAGTCGGCAAGGCCCGGCCGCCATTTTCATGGCAAGCCGCATGGCCGCAAGCCCGGCGAATGACCGGCGGCGCGGCTGGCGGACAGCATGGATTGGCAGCCCGGCACCCTGTCCATCCCGCAGCAGGTAGGGCTGTGGCTGCGCTGACGGCCATCGCGGCAGAGGGAATGGCATGGTCGTCAGCGCATGCTGAACTGGGTGGTCATGGCGTGCTGCACCAGGGCGATCAAGGTCATCTTGGTCGACCTCCGCTGGCGCGCGTCGCACTCGACGATCGGCACGTCCCGGCTCACCGACAGCGCATCCTGGACGTCGGCGGCGGTGTGCGAGAACTGGCCGTAGAACCCGTTGATGCCGACCAGGAACGGCACCCCCGCGTTCTCGAAGTAGTCCAGCGCCGGGAAGGAATCCTCCAGCCGGCGGGTGTCCACGAGCACCACCGCGCCGATGGCGCCCTGGATGAGGTCATCCCACATGAACCAGAACCGGTGCTGCCCCGGCGTCCCGAAAAGGTAGAGAAGAAGCCCTTCATCCAGGGTCACCCGGCCGAAGTCCATGGCCACGGTGGTGGTGGTCTTGCCGGGGACCAGGGACAGGTCGTCGAGGCCGTCGCTGGCCGCGGTCATCACCGCCTCGGTGGTCAGCGGGGTGATCTCGGAGACCGACCCGACGAAGGTGGTCTTGCCCACGCCGAAGCCGCCCGCCACGACGATCTTGACCGACGTCACGGCGGCTTCCCCGGCGCCCCCGCGCGGGGGTGCTGAACTTGCGAAGTCCACTGCGTAGCCTCTCGAGCAGGTGGAATGGGTGGCGGCGGCGCGGGCGGCTAGGTGCCGCCCGCCGGCCGTAACCCGAATCCGCTGCGCGGTTCCGGCGTGAGCACCCGCCCGACCCGCTCCACCAGCAGCGTCATCTCGTAAGCCACCAGCCCCATGTCGCACTGGGCCGCCGCGAGCACGGCCAGGCTGGAGCCGTTGCTGATGGCCATCACCAGCAACAGCCCGCCCTCCATCTCGACGACCGTCTGCAGCACGGCGCCGGCCTCGAACACCCGCGCCGCGCCCTGCGTCAGGCTGGCGAGCCCGGAGGCGACCGCGGCCAGCTGGTCGGCCCGGTCCACCGGGAACCCGTCGGAGAAAGCCAGCGGCAGGCCGTCCGCGGACACCACGATCGCGTGGGCCACCGCGGGCACGCGCTCGACGAAATTCGTGATGAGCCAGTTCAGGTCCTGTGCCGAGGACGTCAGTGGGTGGTTCACGCGCTCTGTTCCCTTCCTGGGTCATCCGGTTGGCCGAAATCGGGGGGCGTGGCCGCCCGCCCGTCCCTGACGCCCTGCTGGAAGCTCGCCAGGCGCTGCCTGGCCTGGGCCGCGGACCGCGGCGCCGCGGGCGCCGGCCCGGCCGGCATGGTGACGCCGCCGGGCACCAGGTTCGCCTTCGGCACGCGCTTGGGCAGGCCGGCCCGGGTCGTGCCGGACGACACCGGCGCCTGCGCCACCTCCGCCGCCTGCCAGCCCTCGTCGGCCGGTGACGACCAGCCGGCCGAGACCGCAGGGGCCGGGCCGGCCACGGTGGCCTTCCAGCCGGAACCGTTCCTGCCGCGCCGGAACCAGTCGGACTCGACCGACTCGAAGATCGGCAGCCGGTTCTCCTCGGGGACGGTCGCGGGAGGCGGCACCACCACCCCCGGCGCCGTAAGGGCCTCGCCGTTCGTGGCCGGTGCCGCGCCGTTGCCGCCGAGGCTGCCGTTGCCGCCGCGAAGGAGGGTGCCGTTCGCCCCGCCGTCCGGGCCGTGGCCGGCGTCCGCCGTCTGGCCGTGGGCGGTGCCCACCGGCGGGTCCGGCGCGAGCACCTCGGCCGTCGGCGCCGCGGCCAGGTCGCCGCCGTCCGGGATGCCGGGGTCCGTGGGTGGCTCGTTGGAGCCTGGCCCGGACGGGTCGAACCGGGCCATCCGCGCGGCCGCCACCGCCCGCGCCGCGGCGCTGCGATCGCCGGCCTCGCCGGCGGGCTCGCCGTCCGGCTCGGCCGTGGCGCCGTCCCCGGGCGGCTGGAACCGCCGGAAGCCGAGGTTGGTGGGAAACGCCTCGTGCGTGATCACCTCGTCGGGCAGCCAGACCAGCGCGGTCAGCCCGCCCATCGACGCCGGGCGCAGCCGGACCCGGATGCCGTGCCGGCCGGCCAGCCGGGCGACCACGAACAGGCCCATCCGCCGCGACACCGCGACGTCCACCACCGGCGGGTTGTCCAGCCGCCAGTTCGCGTGGGCCATCTCGTCGGCATCCATGCCGACGCCGCGGTCGGTGATGTCCAGCAGCGCGCCGCCGCTGTTGAGCAGGTGCCCGGACACGTGCACCGGGGTGTCCGCGGGGGAGAACGTGGTCGCGTTCTCGGCCAGTTCGGACAGCAGGTGCACCACGTCGTTGACCGCCTGGCCGCGGACCGAGATGCCCGGCTGGATGTTCGGGATGACCCGTTCGTAGTGCTCGATCTCGGAGACCGCCGCGCGGAGCACGTCGACCAGCGCCACCGGTTCCGTGCGCTGCCTGGACAGCTCGTGGCCCGCCAGCACCAGCAGGTTTTCTGAGTTGCGCCGCATCCGGGTGGCCAGGTGGTCCATCTGGAACAGGTTCGCGAGCCTGTCGGGGTCCTGCTCGCCCTGCTCCAGGTCGTCGATCAGCCGGATCTGCCGTTCCACCAGCGACTGCGACCGGCGGGACAGGTTGACGAACATGGCGTTGACGTTGCCGCGCAGCGCCGCCTCGTTGGCCGCCAGCCGCACCGCCTCCCGGTGCACCTGGTCGAAGGCCCGCGCCACCTCGCCGATCTCGTCGGTGGAATCGACGTCGATCGGCTCGACCTCCAGCGGCGCGTCCGCGGCGTCGCCCTTGGTCATCCGGCGCACCGTGTCCGGCAGCCGCACGCCGGCCACGTCGAGGGCGCCGGTGCGCAGCCTGCGCAGCGGGCGGGTCATCGACCGGCCCACGGCCGTGGTGAAGAACAGCGCCAGCGCGAGCACCAGCATCACGGCGGCGCTGTCGATGAGCGCCGACCGGATCGCCTTGTCCCGCTGCGCGGCGCTCTGGCTGATGATCGAGGACATGAATCCGTGCTCGACCGAGCGCAGGCTGGACACCAGGTAGGCGGACCCGTTGGCGGCGTTGGTGTAGGCGGGGTTCTCCGCCGAGGAGCCACCGCCGAGCGCGAGGGCGATCGCCTGCTGGATCTGCGCCTGCGCGCGGTCGGCCTGGGATGAGGACAGCGACCTGTCGTAGAGCCGGCGCTGGCTGCCGGTCGCGGCAAGGCCGAACTGCGTCGCGTCGGCCTGCTGCTCGGCCTGCGCGGCGTTGAGCGCGGTGAGCTGGCCGGGCTGGAACTGGTTCGCGCCGACCAGGTCCGGCGTCAGCGCCGAGGTGAGGATCGCCTGCTCCTGCGACACCTGTTCCTTCATGCCCGAGATGAGGCCGACCACCCGGACGGTGTCGGCGAGCGCCGCGTCATTGCCGCCCGTGGCGATCTCATCCTCCAGCGCGAGCAACTGGTCGATCGTGCTGGCGTACTGCTGGATCACCGCCAGGGACGGGATCTGGGTGGTGGTCGCGGCGCTGCGCAGAGCGCCGATCCCGTTGATCACGGTGATCGCGCCCGCGGCCTCCTGCCGCGCGACCACGGGGTAGGTGCTGCCGATCGTGCCTGCCTGGTCAGCCACCGTGGCCGCGAACCCGTTGGTGGCCCGGTAGTCCTTGGCCAGGACGGCCAGCTCGAGACCGGATACCGCGCGCGGCGCGCCGCGGCCGCCACCGGCCGGGCCCATCGTGATGTACCTGATGGTGTCCTCGCGCTCGGCCTGCAGCGCCTGGACCAGGCCGGTGATCTCGCCACCCAGCCTGGAGAACTGCTCCACCCGCTGGTACGCGGCGGCGCTGCGGACGGAGGCGGCGACGGCGAAGCCGCCTAGGATCACCGCGGATAACGTCGGTAACACAACCAGGAGCAGGAGGCGGGACCGGACCCGCCAGTTCTTGAGCCCGTTCTGTAACGACCGCCGCCTGGCGAGGGGAACCGGGCGGGTGGCGGCAGCGGAACCGCCGTCGTGGGGCGCCGGGCCGGCCGCGGCCGCGCCGTGGGAAGATCGGCCCCCGCTTGCGGGTGCCGCTAAGGATGCGGTTGGGACCCGCGCCGGTGCACGCTGAAGCGTGCCACGGGCCGGGCTGCCCGTCGTCTGTCGCCTGGACCGCACAGTGTTGCACCTCTCACCTGGGGAACGGCAGGCGTCTACCGAGCCGCGGATGCCGCGCGGGCCATACACCGGCGCTTTGCGCCGGCCATTCTGCACGCGGCCGTCTCAGCAGAGTCTGGCGCTCACTCTAACGCCTGGAGGCGTCACCCACATCAAGTGTTACCACTGTTATCTAAGGATACTTTTAGCAATTAGATGGCTCTACTGGTGCTAAATGGACGATCAGGGCATACGAGTCTTATCGACCGGGCGCGCGGGCCAGCGCCGAACGTCTAGCGTAGGCAAGAACGGAGCGCCCCGGCATGACCAGGTTCCTGGGCATCCCCGGAGCCCCGGACCGGCACGCACGCAGAAACGGAGGAGCTTCCTTGGGTCTTGTTGAGGCTAGGCCCCGCACCGGGCGCGGCACGCTGGCGCGCCGTGCGGGCATGACCCTGGCATCGGCCTGGCTGGTGTTATTCGCGACGGGCTGCCACGTCCCCATGGTGGGCACCTCGTCCGGCCAGGCGGCGGGCCAGGCCCAGGGCGGCGGCCAGCAGATCACCGTGGCCGTCGTCCCCGGATTCGAGAACGCCCCGTTGCAGGTGGGCGTCAAGGACGGGCTGTTCGCGCGGCACGGGCTGAACGTGACCGTGCAGACCTACCAGACCCTGCAGCAGGCGTATGGGGCACTGACCAGCGGCCAGGCGGAGGTCATCAGCGGTGACTACGCCGGGCTGCTCTACACGCAGGCCCACGCGCGCCGCGCGCAGTTACGGCTGATCGCGGACGGCTACGACGCGACACCGGGTCTGATGGAAGTGCTCACGCTCCCCGGCTCGTCGGTGCGGGTCCCGCAGGACCTGCAGGGCAAGGCCGTCGCCACACCCCCGCGCGAGCTGGCCCCGTTCTCCGCGTCCGCGCCCTACAACATCGAGACGCTGGCGACCGAGTCCGCGCTGCAGAATGACGGCGTCAGCCCGTCCAGCGTGGTGTGGGACGTCATGCCGCCGGGCAGCATGATCAGGGCGCTGCGGGATCACCAGGTCACCGCGGCCGAGCGTGCCGCTCCAGTTGGAAGCATAGGGGCGCAGGACGTTCAGGATACGCTCCGTGATGCTGCGATCGCTGCGCATGCTCACCCTGGCGGCGACAATAAACGCGCCGCGCCGTGCGCGCAAGGCGGCATCGGCAGCTTGCGG
>Ga0207684_10004899_pt1 | contig 12496 bp, 8 predicted proteins | sample KBSK5501metaG_FD_184342 | JGI IMG/M metagenome (GOLD analysis project Ga0207684, IMG submission 184342) | Corn, switchgrass and miscanthus rhizosphere microbial communities from Kellogg Biological Station, Michigan, USA - KBS K5-50-1 metaG... | ecosystem: Host-associated > Plants > Roots >...
ACCGACACCCCTTGCGGCGTCGTCACCACGACCGCTCCCGCGACCGGCACGCTCTGCGCCATGCTGAGCGACACGTCGCCGGTGCCCGGGGGCAGGTCCACCACGAGGTAGTCCAGCTCTCCCCACTCCACGTCCCGCATGAACTGCTGGACGGCGCCGTGGAGCATGGGACCGCGCCAGATCACGGGCTGGTCGGGGGGGACGAGCAGGCCCATCGAGATGGCCTTGATGCCGTGCGCCTCGGGAGGAATGATGCGCTTGTCCTCGCTCACCCGCGGCTGCTCGGTGAGGCCCAGCATCTGGGGGACGTTGGGCCCGTAGACGTCGGTGTCCATGAGCCCGACGCGCGCGCCCTTGCGGGCGAGGGCCACGGCCAGGTTCACCGCCGTCGTCGACTTGCCGACCCCGCCCTTGCCCGCTCCCACCGCGACGATGTTGCGGATCCCGGGCACGGACTGCCGGCCGAATCCGCCCCGCGCCCGCACGTCCGCCGTCATCTTCGCGCGCGCGAGCTCCACGCCCGGCAGCGCCGCCACCTTCTGCTCCGCTTCCGCCTTCATCTGGTCGCGGACCGGGCAGGCGGGGGTCGTGAGCTCGATCGTGAAGTCCACCTCTCCCGCGGCGATGCGGACGTCCTTCACGAAACCCAGGCTCACGATGTCCTTGTGCAGGTCGGGGTCCTGGACCGTGCGGAGGGCGGCCAGTACCTGTTCTTGGGTGACGCTCAACTTTTCTGTCCTTCCCGGCCGAAGCGCGCCCGGCGGCTCAGTGGGCGGCCAGGGCGACGTCCACGGTCTGCTGGAGCTTCTCGAACTTGTGCGGGGTGGAGCCGAGGATCGTGGTGAGGATGATCCCCTGGCCGTCGATCACGAAGGTCGTGGGAAATCCCTGGTTGGCCCGGAACGCCTCCTGGAGCTTGTCGTCGCCGAGAAGCTGCCGGTAGGGGATCCGGTTCTCCCGCACGAAGTCCTGGATCTCCTGCGGCTCGCCCGAATCGAAGACGACGCCGATGACCTCCACTCCCTTCCCCTGGTTCTTGCGCCAGAACTCGGCGTAATCGGGCAGCTCCTTCAAACAGGGTCCGCACCAGGTGGCCCAGAAGTCCAGGACCACCACCTTGCCCTTGAGCGCGGCCAGGCTGACCTTGCCGCCGGCCAGGTCCGGCAGCTCGAACGACGGCGCCGCCCGAACCTCCGCCACCGGCGTCCGGCACGCGCCGTATCCTGCACCGAGCAGGACCGCGACCAGCGGCGCCCAGCGCCTGATACGCATCCAGCCATTATATCCGCTTGTTCTCCGCGTCCTCTCCGTTCCCCTCCGCGTCCTCTGCGTTAAAGAGTCGGTCCGTCAGCCTAGCCGATCCGCGTAAGCCCCGGGAACAGCTTCGAGAAGAACGCGGCCAGCGTGGTGAGCCGGTCGCTGAGGAGGAGGACGCCGACCCCGACGAGGAGCGCGCCCGAAACGTACTCGATCGCCTTCATGTGCCGCTTCAGGCGGCCCGAAGCGGCGAAGAAGCGGTTCACGGCGAGGCCCGCGACCACGAACGGGATCCCGAGCCCCGCCGAGTAGGCCGCGAGCAGCGCCACGCCCTGGCCGACGGTGTCCTGCTGCGACGCATAGAAGAGGATGCTGCCCAGGATGGGCCCGATGCAGGGCGTCCACCCGAACGCGAACGCCAGGCCCACCAGGTACGCGCCGAGCAGGCCCAGCGGCCGGCTCTTCACGGTCGCCCGCTTCTCGTAGAGCAGCCACTTGATGGGGAGGATCCCCGCGGTGTGCAGGCCGAGCACGATGATGATCGCGCCCCCGATCATCCCCAGCTCGCGCTTGTGGGCCTGCAGGGTCGCGCCGACGACGAGCGTGGCCGCGGCGCCGAGGGCGATGAAGACGGTGGAGAAGCCGAGGACGAAGACCAGGCTCGTGAGGCCGACGCGCCGCGAGAGCCCCGGCGGGGCCTCGCCGTCGCGCAGCTCGGCCATGTTCACGCCGCTGATGAAGGAGAGGTATCCGGGCACGATCGGCAGGACGCAGGGCGAGATGAAGGACACGAGCCCGGCGGCCACCGCCGCGAGGAGGCTGACCGAGTCGTTCATTGCACCCGCTCCAGCATCAGGTTGTCGCAGGCCTTGCGGCCGACCTTGGCCAGGTCGTGCCAGCGCCCCTCGATCTTCACCCGCACCACGTCCGCGGTGAAATCGGTGTTGCTGCCGCACACGTCGCACGCGCTGAGCAGCCAGGAGCCGACCCCGTAGATGTCGGCCGGGACCTTCAGCTCCTCGAACTGGCGGATCTTGGCGGGGGTGAAGCCGCCGGTGACGGCGATCTTCACCTCCTTGCAGTACTGCTCGGCGATGCGGCGGTCGGCCTCGGGCAGGTGCCAGTTCGCCCATTCGCGGTCGATGGCCTCGCGCATGGCGAAGACGAGGCGCGGGTTCACGCCGCAATCGAGGAGCCGGTCCCCCAGCGGCGGCACCGAGACGTCACGCAGGTTGGACGAGGTGTCGGGCCGGACGCCGAAGAGCTTGTACTTCCGCGCCTCCTCCGGGCGGCCCTCCTTCAACGACCGCAGGTAGGGCTTGAAGAGCGCGCGGATCACTTCCAGCGACGTCCCCACGCAGTCGTTGCGGAAATCCACGAGGGCGATGCGCGGGATGTCGGCGGGCCGCGTGGCCGCGAAGGCAAGGGTGGCCTCGGCGGTGTCGCCGAGGAAGCAGGCGATCGCCGCGTGCGCCACGGTGCCGCCCCCCGCCCCGCCCCACCAGTCGCCCTGGGCGTCGGTCGACACGTATGCGGAGAGGCTCTTGCCGAAGTTCTGGTTGAGGAGCTGCACCGCGATCTGGTACGCGTACCCGTCGGCGGCCTGCACCTCGTGGGCGTCGAAGCGCGCCGGAAAGAACAGCACCGTCTTGCCCCGGGCCGCCTTCAGCACCTCGTAGACGTTGGTGGCCACCCGGCTGCCGCGCGTCAGCGCGCCGAGCGTCGGCGTCTCCAGGATCGCGAAGTCGCGGTACCGTCCCCGGACCCGCATCACCGGGCTGACGTTCATGGGATCGCCCTCGTAGGGAGCCTCGGTGCCGTCGTGGACCGCCCACACCTCCATCCGTTCGAACGTATTGACGAAGTAACCCTGGTCGTCGAAGTATCCCGTGCATTCCGCCAGCATGGCCAGGGCCTTGTCGACGCCCACGACCACCGCCGAGGGCTGGCGGCGGTGGAACCACTGCATCTCCACCTCGATGGAGCCGACGTCCACGCTTCGCAGGTCGACTTCGAGGTCGGAGAGGTCTGGAGCCGTCCCTCCGAACCGGTAGCCTTGGGCCGCCAGCTCGGCCAGGGTGGCCGCGATGTTGATGAAGTACTTGTCGGAGTACCACCCCTGACGCATCCGTTCCACGTCGAGCTTGAAGACCGAGGGCGGCAGCCGGCGCCGATCGAACACGCTCATAGACACTTGATTATAGAAGCGAGCGAGGGGTTTCCCCTGTACCCCCCCGGTATGCTTTACTTCGTCAGGCCCATGGAGTCCGGCGCCCTCAAGGTCCTGGACGTCTCCCTCTACCGGCGGGGCCAGCTCATCACGACCCTCGCGCGCGGGACCTCGTTCGCGCTCGGCGTGCTCTCGCTGATCTTCCTCTGGAACGGCCCTCGCACGCGTCCGCTGCCCGCGCTCGCCGTCGCCGCGTCCTACCTCGTCTTCAGCGTCGTCGCCTACGTGGCCCCCTCTCGCCGGCGGAGGCGCGCCTGGAAGGTCGCCCAGGACGTGGTCGACGCGCTGGTGGTGGGTGCGGGCGCCGCCTTCACCGGCGGGTTCGACAGCCCCATGTGGCTGCTGCTCTATCCCCACGTGGTGGCGGTCTCGGTCCGCGGCGGTCTCTTCTACGCGATGGCGATGGGCGTGCTGGATGCCGTGATCGTCTCGGTGCTCGCCGCGCTCAGCGACCAGCCGCTGGGCTCGCTGCACGCGCTCGCTCTCCTGTTCTGCGCTTTCATGGGCGGGACCACCAGCTCCTACCTGCACCAGGTCCAGCGGCGGCTGTCGGGCGTGAACGACGAGCTCTCCGCGGCGAACCGTCAGCTCTCGGAGACGATCGCCGCCCAGGACGTCGCCCGGCGGGAGCAGGAGGGGGCGATGGCCCGCCTGCAGGACAGCGAGGCGCGCTACCGCAAGCTGCTGGAGGCGATCCAGGACGGCGTCCTGATCTTCCAGGACGGCCGCGTCGCCTACGCCAACCGGGTGGCGGGGGCCATGTTCGGCGAGACGCCCGCGAGCCTGCTCGGGACCGAGCTCGTGGACCTCGTCGCTCCCGAGGAGCGTCGGGAGCTGCTCGAGGGCTATCGCCGTTGGGAGCAGTCGGCCGCCGTCTCCGCGACGCTCGAGACGAGGCTCCGCACGCGCGCGGGGGAGCCGGTGCTCGTCAGCGTGCGCGCGGGGTCCGCCGAGCTGGAAGGCCGGCGGTCCGTCATCGCCACCCTGCGCGACATCACGCGCGAGCGCCGGATGGAGAAAGAGGTCCAGGCGCACGCCGAGCGGCTGGCCGCCGTCAACGAGATCGCCAACGCGGTGAACCTCAACCTCACGATCGAGGACATCTTCGCCGTCGTGGCGGAGGAGACGCGGCGCCTCGTGCCCTTCGACCGTCTCACGATCGCGCTGCTGTCCGACGACGGGCGTGGCGTCGACGTGGTCGCGGTGGGCGCGGGCGCCGGCCGGCCCCCGGCGCCGCTGACGCGCGAGGCGGTGGACTGGGCGTTCCGGCGGCCGCGCGCCTGGTCCCAGGGAGAGCCGCCGCCGCCCTCGGTCGGAGAGCTGATGGCGGACCCGCGCATGGCCGCGGTCGCCACCGTCCCCCTGCACTCGAAGGACCGCCTCATCGGCTCGCTGAACCTGGGCCGCCTGCATCCCGCCGCGTTCTCGGCCCTGGACCTGGCGGTGCTGGAGCCGGTGGCGCGCCACGTGGCCATCGCCCTCGACAACGCTCGCCTGCTGGACGCCGTGCGCCGGCGTGGCCGCGAGTTCGAGTCGCTCCTCGAGGTGGGCCGCAGCATCGTCGCGCGCCTGGAGCTGAAGGACATCCTGCCCCTCGTCGCCCGCAGCGTGAACCGCGTGATGGGCACGCGCCACTGCCTCCTCCTGCTGCGCTCCGGCGACGACCTCGTGGTCGCGGCCCAGGAAGGGCTCGAGCCGGCGGTGGTGGACGCGTTCCAGGGCATGCGGGTCGGTGAGGGCCTCTCGGGCTGGGTGATCCAGCACGGCCAGCCGCTCGCGGTGACCGACATGCGCGGCGAGCCGCGGCTGATGTCCCGGGAGGTGGTGGAGAAGTTCGGCTACCGGTCGTTCCTGGGCGCGCCGCTGCGCCGCGGCGCCGACTGCCTGGGGACGCTCGAGGTCGTGACCAAGGAGGTGCGCCGGTTCGAGCCCGAGGAGCAGGCCCTCATGGTGGCCTTCGCCGATCAGGCCGCGGTGGCCATCGACAACGCCCGCCTGTTCGCCGAGGCCCGCTCCAACCTCGCCCAGATGGCCGAGGCCAACCGCCGGCTGGAGGAGGCGGGACGCCTGCGGCAGCAGTACCTGCGCAACGTGAGCCACGAGTTCCGCACGCCGCTCACCGTGATCAAGGGGTACCTGGAGTTCCTGCGCGAGGCGGAGCGGGTGACCCCCGAGACGCATAAGGAGATCCTGGGCGTGATGGCCGAGAGCTGCGAGCGCGTCATCGAGATGGTGGACACGCTCATCGACGTGAGCCGCCTCGAGCAGGAATCCGCGGCGCGCAGCCTCCAGATGCAGACCCTGGACCTGCGCCAGCTCTCCGAGGCCTCCGTGGAGCCGCTGCGGGTGGTGGCGGAGCGGAAGGGGATCGACCTCGGCCTCGACTTCCCGGAAGAGAACCTGCTCGTGCAGGGCGACCGCGGCCTGCTCCACCAGGTCGTGCGCAAGCTCGTGGACAACGCCCTCAAGTACAGCTCCTCCGGCGGCCGGATCGTCGTGCGCGGGCTCGTCCAGGGCGGCGACCTCGCCCTGGAGGTCGAGGACTCGGGCATCGGCATCCCCCCCGAGCACCACGCGCGGATCTTCGAGAAGTTCTACGTGGTCGACGGCGGGATGACCCGCCGGACGGGCGGCGCGGGGATGGGCCTGTATTTGGTCCGCGAGATCGTCCGCCTGCACAATGGCTCGGTGGAGGTGAGGAGCCGGCCGGGACAGGGCAGCGTGTTCGCAGTGCGTCTGCCGCGCAAGCCGCCCCCCGCCCCCGCGACCCTGGCCCGGGCGTGAACCGCCGGAGGGCCGGGCTCGCCTCGGCGCTCGCGACGCTGTGTCTCCTGGCCGCCGCCCCGCTCCCGGCGGCGGCCGCTCCGGCCGCGTCCCCGAACGAGCTGCTCGATGGGCTCGAGAAGGCCTGGCGCGCCAAGGACGCCGCGGCCTACCTCGACCTGTGGTCTTTTCCGACGGCCGAGGCTCGCGCCGAGGAACTCGCCTTCGTCCTCGAGCGCTTCAGCGCCGAGGACAGCGTCCTCGAAGCGCAACGTCCCACGCCGCCGCCGGGGGCGCCCGCGCCGGGTCGCGTCAAGGTCGGCGCCCAGACCTTCACCATCACGGAGCCGCGAGGCCGCGTCGAGCAGTGGCTGCTGACCCTCGAGCGCGCCGGCGCGGGATGGCTCCTCGCGAGCCGCGAGGAGGTGGGCCTCATCGACGGGCTCGTGCACCTCTCCCTGGACCCCCAGGGCTACCAGGCCGAAGGGCTCACGCTCCGCTTCGACGACTTCGCCCTCGAGATGCACCACGGCACGGTCTTCACCGCGCCGGTCTCGGTCGGACCGACGGCCCTGCTCTTCGTCGGGGACGCCGTGGTGCGTTTCCGGCCGTGGCCGGACACCGAGCGCGAGCAGCTACGGCAGTTCGGCGGCAAGCCGGAGCTGGAGGACCGCGTGAGGGTCGCCTTCGTGCGCATCCATCCCGCCGACCTCTACCGCGTGCTCCACCCGGCGCGGCTCGAGCCCGATCCCCGGAGCCGCGAGCGCCTCGGGGTCGCGCAGCGGTTCTACCGCGACCAGTCGCTGCGGTCGTTCGTCCTCGACAGCAGCCTGCCCCGATCCCCGTGGTGGCTGCTGCCCTCCCTGGGCGACTCGTCGGTGACGTTCCAGACCCGCCACCACGGCACCCTCACCTTCACGGTGAGCGCCTCGGAGCCGGAGGCGATCAGCCTGTTCGACCGGGAGAGGCGGCGCCAGATCTGCCTCTACCCCCAGCAGGGCCGGGAGGCGAGCTACAGCGAGGACGACGCCCGCAGTGTGGACGTCCTCCATCACGACCTGCGGGTCCGCTTCGATCCCCGCACCTACGTCATCGAAGCGGAGGACACGCTCCGCCTGAACCTCCTCCAGCCCAGCGCGACCGTGCGCCTGCGCCTGGACGAGGGCCTGCACATCCACTCGATCACCTCTCCCGAGGCGGGGCGGCACCTCTTCTTCCGCGTGCGGTACCAGGACAGCGTGATGGTCTCCCTGGGCGCGCTGGCCGGGCGCACCGGAGAGGTCGTCCTCACCGTCCGCTACGGCGGCGCCTTCCGGCCCGGTCCCGTGGAGCGCGAGGTGATGCAGGCGGCCGCCGAGGCTGGGAGGCCGACCGCCCCGCCGGTGCTCCCGGAAGAAGTGATGATCGAGGAGGTCCTCGTCTACTCCAACCGCGCGCCCTGGTACCCGCAGGGCGGGCCGGACGACTACGCGCTCGCGGACCTGAGCCTCGACGTTCCCCAGGGCTACAACGCCGTCGCGGGCGGAACGCGGTTGTCGGCGCGCACGGAGGGCGGCCGCACCCGGATCGCGTACCGCCAGGACCGGCCCGGCAAGTACATCACGGTCGTCGTGGGCCGGCTGGCCGAGGTCGCCGGCCGCGCGCCGGGCCCGGTGCCGCTCCAGTGCTTCAGCGTCGGCCGCACGCGGAGCGAGGCCGCCGCCTACGTCGACAAGGCGGCGCAGATCCTGCGCTTCTACGAGCGCGAGTTCGGTCCGTACCCATACGACTCGCTGACGGTGGTGATCGTCGAGGGCCAGACGCCCGGCGGCCACAGCCCGCCCGGCATGGTGATCCTGGCCCAGCGTCCCCTGCTGATGCGGCGCGGTCTGCAGGACGATCCCGCCGCCTTCAGCGACGTCCCGGGGTTCTTCCTGGCCCACGAGCTGGCCCACCAGTGGTGGGGCCACGGCGTGTCGGGGGAGAACTATCACGAGCGGTGGATCTCCGAAGGCTTCGCGCAATACGCCGCCGCCTTGTGGACGCGCCACAGCGAGGGCGAGGACACGTTCCGCGACGTGCTCCAGCGCATGGGACGCTGGGCCCTGCGGATGACGGGCAAGGGACCCATCTACCTCGGTTACCGGCTGGGCCACCTCAAGAACGATCCCCAGATCTTCCGGGCGGTCGTCTACGACAAGGGCGCCTACGTCCTTCACATGCTGCGCGCCATCGTCGGAGAGGAAGCCTTCCGGCAGGGACTCACGTCCTTCCAGGCCGCGCACCGTTTCGCCAAGGCCGGGACCGACGACGTGCGGCGATCGTTGGAGAAGGCCTCCGGGAAGGAGCTGGGCGCTTACTTCGACACGTGGGTCCGGGGGACGACCCTGCCGCGCCTGCGCGTCTCCTCGCGCACCGGCCCCGCCGCGACCGGCTACGCGACCACGATCGAGGTGACGGTGGAGGGCCTGCCGCGCCCCGTGCCGCTGCAGATCGCCCTCGACCTCGAGGAGGGCAAGGACCTGCGCGAGGTAGAGCTGGGACCGGAGGGCGGGCGCTGGACCTTCGAGACCGGCGTGCGCGTGAACAGGGTGGGCGTGAACGACGACCGCGGCCTGCTCGCGTGGTTAAGACATTGATGACGCTAGCAGCGAGCGAGCGATTCACTCGCGAGCGAGCGACCCGGGGCGGAGCGCGAATGCGCGCGGGGGGGTGCCTCCGTTGGGTTGCACCCCCCCGAATTGCCTAACGGAACCGGCTGTGGCGGCCCTCCTCCTGGAGGTCCTCGACCTTCTGCTTCGCCGCGGCGAGCTGCTTCTGCGCCTCTTCCAGCCGGCTGATCATCCTCGCGCGGCCGGCGCCGTAGGTGCCCACGCTCGGGTCGCCGAGGTCGCGCTGCAAGCCGTCGATGCCCGCCGAGAGCCGCGTGACGTCGTCCTGGGCCTGCTGGAGGCGCTCCCGCCACGCCTTCTCCTGCTCGGCCCGGATCTCGTCGTCCGTCTTCTGCTTCTCCGCCCCGGGCGACGCCCCGGGAGAGGGGCTGGCGGCGGGAGTCGCGGAGGAGCCGGCACCGGGCTGCGAGTACGTGCCGGCGCCGCGGCCGCGCAGGTCGTCCTCGGTGATGACGTGAGCCGCGCCACCGGCCTTTCTCTTCACCTTCTCCTGCCGCTCCTTCTCGCGGGCGGCGACCTCGGCGAGGCTCTGCGGCCAGGCGACGGCCGCCGCGAGCGCAAAGACGGAGACGGCCAGGAGCGAGCGGGTCAGGAGTCGCATCGACGAACCTCCAGAGACGGGGGCATGGGCCACGGGGGCCTTCATGGCCCGATTATACGCCCCCGCCGCCGGAGGCCCTACGGGCGCCGGGTGAGGGCGCCGAGGACCTTGCGGAGCTCCCCCGCCTTGCGGTTGCCGGGTGCAAGGACCAGGGCGGCGTCGACCGCCCGCCGCGCCTCGCCGTACTCGTTCCGCAAGAAGTGGTCGAGGGCGGCGCCCACGAGGCTTTCCACTTCCGCCTTGCGCGCCTCGGTGCGGGTGAGGCCCAGGATCCGCCGCACCCCGGCGTGCGCGGGCTCGATCTGCGCCGCGCGCTCCAGCAGGGGCAGCGCCGGCCGGGGCGCGCGGTCGCGGAGGAGCCGCCGCGCGGATTCGAGCAGCGACGCGGCTTCGGGGCTCGCCGGGTCGCCCTCGGGCAGGGGCGCGAGCGGAGACGGAGGTCCGAAGGCCTCGTCCTCCTGCGTGCGCTCGCGCCGCGCGACGACTTCGCCGGCGCGCTGCCGGATCTCCCGCGCCACCGCGTGGGCGGGGTTCAGCGACAGCGCCTCTTCGGCCGCCGCCACCGCCTCGGCCAGGTTGCCGTGGACGAGGTGCTCCTGCGCGGTCGCGATCAGCACGTCGGCGGTGCGGCGGGCCCGCTCCTCCGCGAGGTAGCCCTTCAGCTCGCGGTGGCGGGGGCTCCCCGGAGACAGGCGCTCCACCTTGGCCGCGATCTTCGCCGCGAGGTCCAGCTCTCCGTCGGCCGCGTAGGACAGCGCCATGGCCGCGATCTGCTCCACCTCCTGGTCGCGGATGGCGGCCTCGATCTGTCCGGCCACGCGGCCTCCCCGCGCGGGGTCCAGCTCGCGCAGCCGCGCGCAAAGCTGAAGGGCCTTCTGGAGCTGTCCCGCGGCGCGGGCCCGCTCCACATCGGCGGCGAGCCGGTCCGCCTCTTCCTCGGCGGGCGGCCGCGGGCCTGACTCCCGCTCGCGGGCGAGCAGGCGCGGCGCCGCCTGCCGGACGAGCGCCTCGAGCGCGTCGCGCATCTGCTCCAGGCGCTGGTAACGCTCGGCGGGGTCTTTCGCCATCGCCTTCAGGATCACGCGCGGCAGGCCGGGATAGTCGGCCCCGGGCAGCGCCGACGGATCGGGCGCCACCGTGCCGTGGGCGATCTTGGACATCACCCCCGTGAGCGATTCCGCCTCGAAGGGCTTGCGGTACGCGAGCAGCTCGTAGGCGATGGCGCCCACCGAGAAGATGTCCGCCCGCAGGTCCACGGGCTTGCCCTCGACCTGCTCCGGCGCCATGTAGTGGGGGGTGCCGGCGTGATCGCCGGCGCGGGTCGACGACTGGAGGAGCGCGATCCCGAAGTCCACGATCTTCACCTCGCCCTCCGCGCTGACCCGGACGTTGGCCGGCTTGATGTCGCAGTGGACGATGCCGTTGCCGTGAGCGTGGGCGAGGCCCTCGCAGATCTGCCGCAGCACGTCGATCTTCCATTCCACCGGCAGCGGCCGCTTCTCCTGGATGACCCTCTCCAGGTCGATGCCCTCCACCAGCTCCATCGCGATGTACGGCTGGCCGCCCTCTTCCCCCACGTCGTACACGGTCACGATGTTTCGGTGCTGCAGGCGGCCCGCGGCTTGCGCCTCGCGCACGAAGCGCGCCATCAGCTCCGGACCGTCGGAGTCCCGCGGAGCGACGGTCTTGAGCGCCACCTTGCGCTGGAAGACGGGATCCAGCGCCTCGTACACCGTGCCCATGCTGCCCCGGCCGATGATCTTCTGGACCCGATACTTGCCGATGCTCTCCACGTTCCCGCTCGGGCGCATTGTACGCTCGTGCTATCGTCGGCCGAGGCGGAGGTTCCGGTGGTCGTCGGCCTGGGCGTCGATCTCGTGGAGCTGGACCGCGTCGTGAGGGCCCTCGACCGCTGGGGACCGCGCCTCGTGGGCAAGATCATGGACGCGGAGGAGGCGGGACGGCTCCCCGCGGACCGGGCCGAGCGGGCCCAGGCCCTCGCTCTCGCCATCGCCGGCAAGGAAGCGACCAGCAAGGCCCTCGGCACGGGCTGGAGCCGGGGCGTACGCTGGCGCGACGTGGAGGTACGCCTGCGCCCCGCGCCCTCGGTGGGGCTGCGCGGCGGCGCGGCGGCGCGGGCGAAGGCGATGGGCTCGAGCGGGCGGACCTGGGCCCGGCTGGAGCTGCGCGACGAGCTGGCCGTGGGGGAGGTCCGCCTCCTCTCATGAGGTGGTTCCCCGCGGAGCCCTGGGTCCGCAACCAATACGTGATGGTGGCCACGGTCTTCGTGGTCTACACCGGCTTCGCCTTCGTGCTGCCGTTCCTGCCCCTCTACGTCCGGCAGCTCGGTGTGCGCGGGGACGAGGCCGTCGCGCTGTGGTCCGGGGTGCTCGTGGGCGTGGCGCCGCTGGTCGCGGGTCTCATGGCCCCCGTCTGGGGCCGCCTCGCCGACCGCCACGGCCAGAAACGCATCGCGCTGCGGGCGCTCGTGTCCTACGTGGTCCTCCTCGCGCTCTCGGCCGCCGCCACGCGCGTGGAGCACCTCCTCGTCCTGCGCGTGGGCGTCGGGTTCTTCGGCGCCATCGGCCCCCTGAGCCTCGCGATGGCGACGACACTCGGCCCCCGCGAGGAGACGGGGCGCGCCGTCGGACAGATCCAGGCCGCCCAGATCCTGGCCGCGGCCGTGGGGCCGCTGGCCGGGGGTTTCCTCGCCGACACCATCGGCATCCGCTCGACGTTCGTCGTCACCGCCGCGCTCTGCGCCGCGGCGTCCGGGCTCGTGGCACGCTACTACCGCGAGGGGCCCGAGGCGGCTCCGGCGGCGCGGGCTCCGGCCGGGAACGCGGCGCTGCTGCGACAGCGCGGTGTCGTCGCCCTCATCGTGGTGCTGTTCCTCGTCAACTTCGTGGGCCGCTCGTTCACCCCCATCCTGCCCCTGCACCTGCAGCGGCTCGCGGTGCCGGCGGCCAGCCTGGGCCTCGCGACGGGCGTCCT
>Ga0207684_10004900_pt1 | contig 12493 bp, 9 predicted proteins | sample KBSK5501metaG_FD_184342 | JGI IMG/M metagenome (GOLD analysis project Ga0207684, IMG submission 184342) | Corn, switchgrass and miscanthus rhizosphere microbial communities from Kellogg Biological Station, Michigan, USA - KBS K5-50-1 metaG... | ecosystem: Host-associated > Plants > Roots >...
GCCTTTGGTCGGCCAGATGAGGCGCGGCGTCCAAAGAATCGGGAATTGATGCACGCGAAACGAGACGTTGTTCATGCGCGCGTAGTCGTCAACGGTGACATCGGCGCGCGAAACATGAATCGACCATGCCGGTGAATCGAGATCGCACGACGTGAGCATCCCGTTGGACAGCCGGTAGGTGTCCTCCGAAATCTTCTCCATCTTCTCGCCCGTGAAATACATCGCCGGCTCGACGCTGCCGCTGGCGTGGAAGAACGTTCCAGTCTGCGTGTCGAGGTTGTAGACGGCCTGATCGCCGGCCAGGCGCGTCGTTCCCTGATCGAGGATGACGTGCCCTTCCGCGACGACGTCCTTGGTCTTGAAGTTGTACGTCATCTTGTCGCTGGTGAACTTGATGTCCTCGTACGTGAGCTTCACGTCGCCTTCGAGGATGGCGTACTCCTCTTTCTCCACGGTTTGGTGTTTCGCCTCCAGATGCACCTCGCCACCTTTTTTCGGTGGCGTGAAGAACTTGAACTTGCTCTTTTTCGGAAGGGTCTGCTTGTAGTACTGCGCAGCGGGCCCCATGTCTTTTCCCTGAGCGAGGAGTGAGGCGGCGGCGAGAGTGCAGAAAAGAAAAACGAGAGAAGGTCTCGTCATTTGCTCCGAGCCATTGTATCCGACGGAACTTCCGCGGAATTGGACGCCGAGACCACATCGCGATCGATCTTGCTCATCTCCTGAATCTGCATTCGTACTTTGATGATCTCCACCTGATAGAGACGGGCAATCTCGTCGGGACGGTTTCGCTGCTGCCGTTTTCGTAACGCAATCTTGTTGGCCAGCCGCACGAATTCGCGATGCGCCTTCCGATCCGTCCACCCGCCGCCGCCAAGGCGGAGAATCGGGTGGGCGGTGCGGCGGACGTCGGCGTCCTTGATGAACCCCAGCGATGCTTCGTGGCTCAATTCGGCGCGGACGTCCGGCCACTGCCGAAAGACGGTGATGACCGCGATCAGTGGGATGAGGATCGCCGCGCCGATGGCAGTGGCCCGATCGTCAGGAATGAGCTGCGGCACGTACGCCAGGCCGATCGCCGCGCCGGCAGTGATCGCGTCGATGATGAATTGCCGCATCTTGTCGGTCACGTGAAACGAGGCGAACGTGACTCCGTAGCCGGCCACGGCGCCTGCCAGCAAACATTCCGCGACAATTCGACACTCGATGTCGCTGTGCACGATCAACACGATAGCGGCCGATGTGCCGGACGCCGCGCCCAGGAGCATGCCGTCGATGGGTTCGCTCTCGTGTCCGGTCAGGCGAACGTAAAGCGCAGCGAGGGTCAGCATGATCGCGATCGCAACCGGCGCGGTCGTGCCGATGAGGCGAAGGATGACCCCGCTGGCCACTCCCGCCAGTATCGGCGTCATCCACGGATCGAGCTTGCTGTCGAGGGTCTTGAAGAATCGGACGCCCAGGAGTGCAACGAAGGCGCAGATGATCAAAACGAGCGCGAAAACGGGATCGGTCACGGCTGCTCTCGGACTCCGATCTCGTTGAAGCGAACTGGATGCCGTGCGAAATACCGCCGCGACCGCTCGATGTCCATATGGATCTGATTGTTCAATTCCAGCGCCGACCGGAACTGCTGCTCGCGCCGCAGGAGATGGTGAAAGTACAACCGGACCATGTCTCCGTACACGTTGGAATCGAAGTCGAAGATGTGGCTCTCGATCGTGAGCGCGTAGTTCTCGTAGAGCGTCGGCCGCACGCCGATGTTCGTCACGCTCTCGAACGAACGGGCAAAGCTTTCGAAGCGCGAGGTCGTCACGTAAACGCCGCCGCCCGGGAAAAGCTCGTTGGCCGGATCGATATTCACTGTCGGGAATCCGATCTTGCGGCCGATCCGCCGGCCGGGGACGACGCGGCCGTCGATGAAGTAGGTGCGGCCGAGGGCCAGGGCGACGGCCCGCATGGCGCCTTTGTTGATCGCATCGCGCACGATGGAGCTCGAGACGCGGATCCCGCGAATCCGAACTTCATCGATCCCTTGAACTCCGAATCCGAAGCGCGCGCCCGCCGCTTCCAGCTTTGCCAGATTGCCTTCGCGTCCTGCTCCGAAGCAGAAATCGCGTCCGATGCGTACCTCTGCGACGTTCAGCGCGGACACCAGAAACTCCGCGATGAAGCGATCGGCGGTCCACCGCGAAAACTCGTGCGTGAAGGGGATCACCAGCATGGCGTCGACGTTCATCGCGCGGAGGATCTCCTCTTTTTGCGAGAGCGTCAGAATCTGTTTTGGCAGGCGGTCCGGCGCGACGATCGAAAGCGGATGCGGACTGAAGGTGATGACGGTCGAGGGCCGCTGCGTTTCGCGCGCTCTCTCCACCACGCTGCGTACGATCTGCTGATGACCGATGTGCATGCCGTCGAAATTGCCGATGGTCGCGATGCAGCCGCGGGGCAAGTCCGTCTGGCGCAGCGGATCGTTGAGGACCAGCATCCGGGTCGTCATCCTGAGCGAAGCGAAGGATCTCGTCAACGGAGATCCTTCGCCGTCCCTTCGTCGCGTTGCTCCTCAGGGCATGCTTCGCGGCTCAGGATGACGAACCGGGATAGACGAGATGATCGCCGGCCACGCGCGCGAGGGGATTCATCACGTGTTTCTGCGATGCGCCTGCCCCGAGTATGTGCACAACCTCATGTCCTCGGCGCGTCAATTCGTCGGCGACCAGATTTCGATGGCAGCGCCACGGGACGGCTTCGGCGCACATGATCGCGGTCGGAAGATCGGAGGCCAGCAGCCGGTCGAGGGCTTCTGAAAATTCGGGGGTGTTCATGTGGTCCGCGTAGCCGCGAAACTGTTCGTTTCGCCAGGCGGTGTTCGGGGAGTCCGCCAGAGGCTTCCGCCGCCCGCCCAATTCCTCGACATGTACGTATTGTATATTATTATCAGGTAATATTTTCATCAATGATTCTTTTGAGAAGTGGGGGTACCGGCGGGAGCCGGGATAACGGCGGATGTCCGCTAGCCGCCGCACGCCGTGCTCGCGCAGCAGGCTGATCAACTCGTCGAGTGAGCGGGTGGAGTGGCCGATGGTGTAGACGCGCATGGCTTGAATAAACTATCGGTAGCGCCTGTTGGAAAAACACTGCCAATGCCGTCTTACTACGCTGATCACGCGCAGCAGTTGAAGCGCGACCTGGCCGCCGAAATTTCGGCCGAAGATCTGCGCCGGCTGCATCAGAAACGGCCATGGTTGCACGCGCTGATCGCGTTGGCGAACTTTCTGATCATCGCCGGATCTGCGGTCGCCATCGTGCACTTCGATCGCTGGTATTTATGGCTGCCGTTCGCGGTCATTGCTGGTTTCGGAGTGTTCGACTTCACAGTCCTGCTTCACGAAGTCGTCCATCGCGCGGTTCTGACGGTCTCGGACGATCGCACGTACCGCATACTCGGTCTTCTTTACGCCATGCCGAGCGGCATCTCCGCCTCGCAGTTCACGCGCTGGCATCTCGATCATCACGCCGCGCTCGGTTCCTATGAAGAGGATCCCAAGCGGCACTGGCTCTCACCGAAGAAGAATGCGCGCTGGCTGAAGGCGCTCTACTTCACGCCGGCGCTTTTTCCGATCTACTTTCGCGCGGCGAAAAAGGAGAACGTTTCCTACGAGTCGGAGCTGCAGAAGCTGATCGCGCGCGAGCGCAACGCCACCATTCTTTTTCAGCTCGCGATTCTGGCCATCATCGCAATCGTCGGCGGACCGTGGATCGCGTTCAAGCTGTATGTCGTCCCCGTATTTTTCATCTTCCCGATCGCCTTCGCGCTCAATCGCCTCGGGCAGCACTACGACATCAATCCCGATGACCCGGCGCAGTGGTCGACGCTGATGAAAGGCTCGTGGTTCTGGGACGCCGTCTACCTCTTCTCGAATTACCATCTCGAGCATCACTACTTTCCCGGAGTTCCGTTCTATAACTTGCCGCGGCTGCAGAAGCTGCTGCTGCCCTTCTATGCGAAACGCGGTATGACCGCGCACGGCTACGGCGAGCTGGTCTGGAACTGGCTGGTGCTCAACCGCAAGCCGCACAGCCGCTGGCAAGAGGCGCCCCCGGCCACCCCAGCCATCGCCGCTGCTGAATAGCGATATTCTCTACTTCAAGTTCTGACTCGAGATGACCCTATCTCCTGGCACGCGGCTGGGACCTTACGAGATCGTGTCGCAGATCGGCGCCGGCGGCATGGGGGAGGTTTATCGAGCGGCGGATACGCGTTTGTCCCGCCGTGTGGCGCTGAAAATCATCGGGCCGCAGTGGTCGGGCAACCGCGAAGCACGATTGCGGTTCGAGCGCGAGGCTCGCGCCATCTCGGCCTTGTCCCATCCGCATGTCTGCACGCTGTACGACATCGGCGAGCAGGGCGAGATCGGCTATCTGGTCATGGAATTCGTCGACGGCCAGACGCTGCGCGATCGTCTCGATTCCGGTCCGACGCCGCTCGATGAGCTTCTCCGCTATGCGACACAGATCGCCGACGCACTGGAGATTGCGCACGCGCACGGCATCACGCATCGCGATCTCAAGCCCTCCAACGTGATGATCACGTCGCGCGGTGCGGTCAAGATCCTCGATTTCGGGCTCGCCAAACTCGAGGAACTGCCGGCGGGCGACAATGAAGTCACAGATGTTCCCACCAGACCCGGCGTCGCGATCGGCACCGCGCGGTACATGTCGCCCGAACAGATGGGCGCAGATCCCGTCGGTACACCCTCCGACATTTTTTCATTCGGGATCCTTCTCTACGAGGCCATCACCGGCCGGCATCCGTTCGAATCCGATCGTCACGCGGGCATGCTGAAGGCAATGCTCACTGCAGAACCGGTACGTCCGTCAATCTTGCGACCCGGTCTGCCCGCTGCCCTCGATGACCTGCTCCTCGGAATGCTGGCGCGTGATCCGTTTCTCCGGCCGACTGCCGCCGATCTGCGCGGAGCACTCCTTCACGTCGCTGTCGCACCAGGACCGGCGGCTGAGGGTCGTCCGATCCGACATCTAGTCGGACGCGAACACGAGCAAAAGGAATTGCTCGCGATTCTGGGCCACGAGACCGGCAGCATCATCAGCATCACCGGCGAAGCAGGTATGGGCAAGACCACGCTCGTCGAGAAGTGCCTCGCGCTGTTCGCGGCGCCAAGTGGTGCAGCAATGGCAACCGGCCGATGTTCCGAACGGCTGGCGGGAAGCGAAGCCTATCTGCCGTTCCTCGAGGCTCTCAGCGATTTCTTGAGAAAAGACAATTCGCTCGGGCGATCGCTGAAACTCCTGGCGCCTGCCTGGTTCCGGCTGGTCTCCCCGGCGCCGGACAGTGCGCCGGACGCGACGCCGATCCTGTCGGCCACTCAGGAGCGGTTAAAGCGCGAGCTGGCGACATTCTTCGATGCCGTGACCAAGAATCGCCCGGCCGTCCTTTTTCTCGATGACGTCCATTGGGCAGACAACTCGACCGTGGACATGATCGCCTATCTGGCGACACAACTTGCTGCGAGGCGCCTCTTCATCATCGCCACGGCCAGACAGTCGGAGCTGCTCCTGCAGAAGCATCCCTTTCTGCAGCTCACGCGCGATCTGCAGTCGCGCGGCAGGCTGCATCAGATCGCGCTGCATTTCCTCACCTGGGAAGACATCCAGCGCTACGTGCGTCTCGAGTTCCCCGCCAATCGATTCCCAGAGGACTTCCAGCGCATGGTCTTCGAGAAGACGGAGGGCAGCCCGCTGTTCATGGTCGATCTCCTCCGCTATCTACGTGACGAGGGAGTATTGGCGCAGCGCGACAGTGTGTGGGAGGCAACGCACGACGTTACGGACATCGAGCGCGAGATCCCGATGTCGGTTCGTAGCATGATCGAACGGAAAATCGATCAATTGAACGATGCCGAGCGGCGGATTCTGGTGGCGGCCAGCGTCGAGGGGGCGGAGTTCGACTCGGCAATTGTCGCCAAATCGTTGGATAGCGACGCTGCAGAAACGGAAGAAGTGCTTGCGCGGCTGGATCGCGTCCACGAATTCATTCACGCTCTCGGGGAGCAGGAGCATCCCGATGGCACGCCGACGGTCCGATATCGTTTCGTTCATGTGCTCTATCAGAACAGTCTCTACGCGTCGCTTGGCCCGGCGCGAAAGGCGGCGCTAAGCGGTAAGGTGGCCAAAGCGCTGCGCGATGCTTCGCTGGACAAGACGGCCGCGATTGCCTTGCAGCTCGCAGTGCTGTTCGAGACCGCCCGCGATTTCAGCCGCGCGGCCGATTTTTTTCTGCAGGCGGCTCAGCAGGCCCGACGACTGTTCGCGAATCAGGAGGTCATCCTTCTGGTGGAGCGGGGGCTGATCGCTGCCGGCCGTCTCGAAATCAGCGCCCGGGCCATTCGCGTATCGCGCTTCAACGAGCTCCTGGGCGAGGTGTTGACGCTGATCGGCCGCCACGAGGATGCGCAGTGCGCCTTCGCGGAAGCGCTGGAAGTGACGACAGGGGATGCGTTAGCGAGCGCACGGATCCTTCGGAAAGCCGCAAACGTCTCGGTCGTTCAGAGGATCTATCCGAAAGCGGCGGAGTCATTCGCTCGCGCCGAAGAGGTGCTGGAGTCGATGCCGTCGGAGAGTATGGACCGGTGGCGCGAGTGGATCGAGATCCAGCTCGACCGCGCCTGGATGTTCTACTGGAAGGCGGACGTTGACGCTCTCGAAGAGCTGGCGCAGAAAGTGGAGCCGCATCTGGTTCCGCATGCCACAGCCGTACAGCGCGCGCGGTTCTTTCAAGCACTGACGATGGCCGGTTTTCGGCGGGACCGTTACGCGCTCTCGCCCGAGACCCTGGCGGTTGCGCGCGAAGCGCTGGCGGCATCGTATGCCGCAGGCGATCCGTCGCTCATCATGTTGAACGAATTCATGCTGGGTTTCAGCCTGCAGTGGCAAAACGAGCTCGAGGAAAGTGAGCGATTGCTGCAATCGAGCCTGCAAAAATCGGAGCGCGCCGGCGACGTCGTGTTGCAATCGCGATGTCTGACCTACCTGGCCCTTGTGGCCCGCAAACGTCGCGATGACGCGCGTCTTCGCCAGTTGGTGGATTGCTGTTTAGTGGTGGCCGAGGCGGCCGGCATGGTCGAATACACTGGGGTCGCAAAGGCAAATCTCGGTTGGCTGGCGTGGCGGCGTAAGGACTTTGAAGAGACCCTCCGGCTGGCACGCGAAGCACGCGACATCTTCACGAGTCTACCGATGACCGGACCAAACTGGTGGACGTGCTGTTTTCCGATGATCGACGCCCTTCTGCATCTCGATCGCGCTCCGGAGGCACTCGAGCTTGCGGAGATCCTCACCCGCCCCAATCAGCACGCTCTTACCGAACCGTTGATGAAATCTCTGCAGCGCGCGGTGCAACTGGCGGGTGAAGCCCGACAGGATGATGCACAGCGGGAACTTCATCTCTCGTGTAGGCTCGCGAAAGAAAATCTGTTTTTGTAGGAGGTCCCCATGATTCTCGTTGCGGGCGCTACCGGCCTCGTAGGACGCGAGATCTGCCGCCTGCTTTCGGAGCGCGAAAAACCGGTTCGTGCGCTCGTGCGTGCTACTTCGAATCCGCAGCTTGTTGATGGTCTGAAGAAAAGCGGCGCCGAAACAGTCATAGGAGATCTGAAGGATGCCAAGTCACTCGAGGCGGCCTGCCGCAATGTGCAAACTGTGATCTCGACTGTGTCGTCGACATTCTCGCGCCAGGAAGGCGATTCGATCGAGAGCGTCGATCGCCAGGGTCAGATCCGCCTCATCGATGCCGCAAAGGCTGCGGGGGTCCGGCGCTTCATCCTGATTTCCTTCAACCACCAGAAACTTCCGGCGTCATGTGCGCTGTCGGAAGCGAAAAATGCCGCCGAACGCCACCTAATGCGAAGCGGCATGGAGTACACCATCCTGCGTCCCGCCGCATTCATGGAAGTCTGGCTCTCAGCGGCCCTCGGCTTTGACGCCGCCAATGCAAAGGCCACCATTTATGGGAACGGCAAGAATCCGATCAGTTGGGTCTCTCTATTCGATGTTGCCGCGTTCGCGGTCGAGAGCGTCGACAGCAAATCAGCGCGAAATCAGATCATCGAGATCGGTGGTCCTGAGGCGCTATCACCGCTCCGCGTGGTCGGGATCTTTGAGCAGTCAACGGGACAAAGATTCGATGTGCAATTCGTCCCGGAAGAGGTGCTGGTTGCGCAGCGAAACGCGGCGACCGATCCAATGCAGCATTCGTTCGCGACGCTGATGCTTTACTACGCGAAGGGCGATTCGATCGACATGTCGAAAACCGCGAAGGATTTTTCGATTCGATTGAAGTCGGTCCGCGATTATGCCCGCGACGTCGCCGCAACCCGGTGATTCTTTTCTGTCCTATACTGGAAGCAGCGCGAGGGGCGCATCCAGTCCGCGGAAAGGGCCGTGCCCACCCACACAAAAACTGAAGGTTACGAACCTTCTTTCAGCCTGACTCGGGCGGACTCCAGGCACGCAATGAAAGGAGATTCGTATGTTTCCCAATCCCCAGGATGCCCTTCCGCTCCCGCTCCGTCCCAACCTCGAGCAGTACCGAAGACAAGCGAAGGATCTGGTCAAAGCATGCAAGTCCAATGCGTTTGACGACTGGGCCGAAAAATGGCTCAGCTCTCTCGCGCAGTTGCAGGAGCCGTCGATTCGCACGTGGACTAGCCGGCGGGTCGATGAAGTCGCCGACTTTGCGCAAAGACAAATGGCGGATAAATGCTCCCTCGCCGACGCGCAATTCGTCATCGCCCGGTCACATGGGTTTCTAAGCTGGCCGAAATTCGCGAAACATCTGGAATCGATCGCTCGAACGAGTTCCGCGACATCGAGATTCGAAGCGGCCGCAGACGCGATCGTCAACGGCGACGTCGCGACATTAAAGCGGCTGCTTCGCGAAGATCAGGAGCTGATCCGGGCGCGCTCGACGCTGGAACACGGCGCTACGCTGCTGCACTACGTTTCCGCGAACGGGGTCGAAGGTTATCGACAAAAGACGCCACGGAACATTGTCGAGATCACCGACATCCTGCTGAGGGCGGGTGCCGAAGTTGATGCCACGGCCGATGTGTACGGTGGTGGGTGCACCGCTCTGGGCCTGGCGGCGACGAGTGTTCACCCGGAAGCTGCTGGTGTTCAGGAAGCTCTGCTGCAGAAATTGCTGGACTACGGCGCGAACATCGACCAGCTATCGGGAGGGGGCAGGGGCGGATCCATCATCAGCAGTTGCCTAGCGAATGGACGTCCAAAGGCCGCCGAATTTCTCGCCAGCCGCGGCGCTCATATCGATTTCGTGGGCGCGGCGGCCCTCGGCCGGCTCGACATCGTCAAGACTTCGAGTCCGAGCGACCGCGAGCTGCAGGAGGGCTTTCGTTACGCTTGCGGATACGGCCGGAAAAGCGTGGTGGAGTTTCTGTTGGAAAAAGGTGTGGATCTGGCTGCCCACGGCGGCGATGGCCAGACACCGCTGCATTGGGCCGTGATTGGCGGGCAACTGGAGATCGTGAAGGTGCTTCTGCCGCATAACCCACCGCTCGACGTGGTGAACATGTTCGGCGGCAAGGTCGTGGGCCAGACGCTGTGGTCAGCCGCTCATGGAGGCGATCCGGACTTGTACATCGCGATTCTTGAGGCGCTCGTCGCGGCCGGCGCGAAGATTCCTGAACGACACGTGCCGGTGAACGCGCGCGTGGATGCATGGCTGGCGCAGCATGGAAGCCGGCCCGAACCGAGCTGGCACTGGTACGGGGAGGGGCCCGCTAGAGCAAGCCGGTGAGGACGAAATCGGCGACCTGCTCCGACTGATCGGCGGGCGCGTAGTCTTTTTCTGACAACACCCATGACGTCACCATCTCGTCGAGGATTCCGAAGACGGCCTTCGCGACGAGCTGCGGATGAAGATTGCGCCGAAACGCCCCTTCCGCCTGCCCCTGCTCGACGATTTTTCGCAGAATGTTGAGGTAGTCGCCGACTTCCTGGTGCGACAGCAGCGCCATGAATTTGAGGCTGTGCCGCAGCTCGACCTGCGCGACGATCGCGAGTGCGCGATCGCGGCCGAGGGATTCGAGATGATGCCGGATCGCGACTCGGACGCGATCCTCGGGACGATTGACGTTCGCTAAAGCTCGTTCGAGAGACTGCAGATAGTTGCGAATGTGATCGCGAAAAATGCTGGTCAGCAGATCTTCCTTGCCGTCGAAGTAAAGGTAGATCGTCCCGTCGGCCACGCCGGCCGCCTTGGCGATGTCGGACACTTTGGCATTGAAGTACCCGCTTTGCGCGAAGACGTCGATGGCTGCGCGGAGGATGCGCTCGCGCTTGGTCTGCGGCCGTACGATTTCTGCTGTGATGGGGGTGGACTGCCGGGCCATTGCTGAATGAATGCTCATTCAGGATGCCGCGGATTGTCAAGCCGCCGGAGAGCGGGCGTCCCGCCCGCCGTCGTCGGGCGTCTCGCCCGACGACTGATTGATTGGCGGCCGCGCGAGACGCGCGCCCGCTGCGGGCGGGACGCCCGCTCTCCTGCACCGAGTTAAGATGCGCGCAAAAAAGACAGGTGCTATCGATGTTTTTCCCGGCTCTGGCCTTAGTCCTTCTCGCCTCCATCGAACCCGGCATTGGTCGTGTGCACTATCCGGTGAGCACGAGCAACGCCGAAGCGCAGCGGTATTTCGATCAGGGAATGGCGTATCTGTACGGATTCAACCACGAAGCGGCCGTCAAGTCGTTCCAGGAGGCTGGCAGGCTCGACTCTAGTCTCGCGATGGCCGACTGGGGCGTCGCGCTGGCCCTCGGCCCGAATATCAATCTCGATGTCGATCCCGATCGTGAAAAGCAGGCCTACGCCGCGGTGCAGAGCGCACTGAAAAAACAGGCTTCGCCAAGAGAGCACGACATGATCGCCGTGCTGGCAACACGCTACTCGAACGATCCCGGCGCCGATCTGAAAAAACTGGCCGCCGATTACAGCCGCGCGATGGGGGAGTTATCGAAGAAATATCCGGACGATCTCGATCTCACCACGTTGTACGCCGAGAGCATGATGGATCTTCGGCCCTGGAAATTCTGGTCGCATGAGGGCCAGCCGGCGCCGCAGACCGAAGACATCGTGGCGGTGCTCGAGTCGGTGATCAAGCGCAATCCCACCCACCTGGGCGCGAATCATTACTACATTCACGCCGTGGAAGCTTCTCCTCATCCGGAGCGCGCGCTCAAGAGCGCGGATCGCCTGCGCACGCTCGCGCCGGCATCGGGGCATCTCGTCCACATGCCGGCGCACATCTATCAGCGCACCGGCAATTACACCGGAGCGGCAACCGCAAACGAAAAGGCGGCGGACAGCGACCGCGAGTTCATCAAGAAAAATGCGGCCGGCGGCAGCATGTACGCGATGATGTATTACAACCACAATCTGCAATTCGGCTCCGCGTCGCATTCGATGCAGGGGAACTTTGCTCGAGCGAAGAAGATGGCGGACGAATTCGGCGGCAACGCCGCCGCCATGGCGAAGGACTTGCCGCCTCTGGAGGGATTCGCCACCACTCCGATGCTGGTGCTGGTGCGATTCGGAAAGTGGACCGACGTCGTGCGCACACCGGCGGTCACCACCGGTCCGTTGTCTTCGACGCTCTCGCATTTTGCGCGCGGGGTGGCTTTCGCGCGGCTCGGCGACATTCCCACGGCCGAGTGCGAGCAGCAGGAGTTTCAGAAATCGCGGACGGCGCTGACCGACGATCCGGGTTTTTTTCAGAATTCTCCGAAAGCAATCGCCAAAGTTGCGGATGGAATCCTGGACGGGCGGATCGCGGAAGCAAAAGGCGATCGCGCAAAGGCCATCCGCGCATATCAGCGCGCCGTCGAAGTGGAAGACAGTCTCGATTACAACGAACCTGCGGACTGGTTCTATCCCACCCGCGAGACCCTCGGCGCAGCGCTCATTCGCGACGGTCAGTACGCTGAAGCGGAAAAGGTCTTTCGCGAGGATCTGAAGCGCAATCCCAACAACCCCCGCTCGCTGTTCGGTCTGGCGGAGGCGCAAAAGAAACAAAAGAAAAGTGCGGGCAAGGCGACCGCGGAGTTCAAGAAGTATTGGATGGGCGGAGCTGTGCAGATCGAGAATCTGTGATGCTCAAAGTTTATCCTTGTGGAGTGCGGCGCCTCGGCGCCGCTTTATCAGCCGCGGCTTGCCGCGGCCGCCGGCAGCAAGCTGCCGGCGTGAAAGCGGCGGCAAGCCGCCGCACTCCGAAGAGGCCGCGGCGAAGGTGTGGATTAGACTGAAAAAACCGATGCAAACCATTCGATTCGGCCGGACCGAGGCGCGCATTCCGACGGTCTCGCTCGGAACGTGGGGTCATGGGGGGCCGAATACCAGCGAAGGCGTTTCCGTCGGCTGGAGCGGGCACGACGACCGGCTCGCGAAGGAAGCGCTGATCGCCGCGTA
>Ga0207684_10004901_pt1 | contig 12492 bp, 10 predicted proteins | sample KBSK5501metaG_FD_184342 | JGI IMG/M metagenome (GOLD analysis project Ga0207684, IMG submission 184342) | Corn, switchgrass and miscanthus rhizosphere microbial communities from Kellogg Biological Station, Michigan, USA - KBS K5-50-1 metaG... | ecosystem: Host-associated > Plants > Roots >...
GGCGGCGGCGGTAGACTTCGCTGCGTCAATGCCGCGATGGGCGCGTCGGCAGAGGAGCGAATGATGCAGCTCGGAATGATCGGTCTCGGCCGCATGGGCGGGAACATGGTGCGACGGCTGCAAAAGGCGGGACATGCGTGCGTCGTGTTCGACCGAAATCCCGACACCGTGCGGGCGTTCGCGAGCGAAGGCGCGACCGGCGCATCGTCGATTGAGGACTTCGTCGCCAAGCTCCACCGCCCGCGCGCGGCCTGGCTCATGGTCCCGGCGGCGGTCGTCGACGATTCCCTCCGAGAGCTGGCGCCGCTGCTGGACAACGATGACGTCCTCGTGGACGGCGGAAACTCACACTACGTCGACGACATCCGCCGTCAGGACGCACTGCGGAAGCGTGGAGTCCACTACGTCGACGTCGGGACGAGCGGAGGCGTCTGGGGCCTGGAGCGGGGCTACTGCATGATGATCGGGGGCGATGCCGACGCGGTCGAGCGGCTCGATCCGATCTTCCGTGCGCTCGCTCCGGGCCGCGGGGACCTGCCCTCCACTCCGGGGCGAGACGGCTCGCGCGCGACCGCCGAGGAGGGCTACCTCCACTGCGGGCCCTCGGGCGCGGGCCACTTCGTCAAGATGGTGCACAACGGAATCGAGTACGGGCTCATGGCCGCCTACGCGGAGGGTTTCAACATCCTGAAGCATGCCAACGTCGGAAGGAACGGCCGCTCCGCCGACGCCGAGACGACGCCTCTGCGAGAACCCGCGCATTATCAGTACGTTTTCCCTCTGGCCGACATCGCGGAGGTCTGGCGGCGCGGCAGCGTGATCGCCTCGTGGCTGCTGGACCTGACCGCGATCGCGCTGGCGAAGTCCCCCGACCTGGCGGGTTTCTCGGGACGGGTCTCCGATTCCGGCGAGGGGCGTTGGACGATCACGGCGGCCATCGACGAGGGCGCGCCGGCCCCGGTTCTCACGGCGGCTCTCTACCAGCGTTTCAGCTCCCGCGGCGAGGACGAGTTCGCCGCAAGGATGCTGTCGGCCCTGCGATTCGAGTTCGGAGGGCATCAGGAGCGAGCGACCCAGAAAACGTCCCAATGAGCGCCGCCGGTCCGGAACCAGAAGACCCTCGCGCCTTCACGTCGGACGCGCTCGTCTTCTTCGGAGCGACAGGCGATCTCGCCTACAAGAAGATCTTTCCCGCGCTCCAGGGGATGATCCGCCACGGCCGCCTCGAAGTGCCGGTCATAGGCGTCGCCCACTCGGGCTGGACGACCGAGAAGCTGCAGGAGCGCGCGCGGGACAGCCTGCGGGACCATGGAGGCGGGGTCGACGAGGAGGCGTTCGAGAAGCTCCGCCGGCTGCTGCGGTACATCGACGGGGACTATGCAGATCCCGCGACGTTTGCCGCTCTGCGGCGTGCCCTGGGCGGCGCGCAGCATCCCACGCATTACCTCGCGATTCCGCCGAGCCTCTTCGCCACCGTGGTCGAAGGGCTCGGGAAGACGGGGTGCGCCGCCGGCGCCCGCGTCGTCGTCGAGAAGCCGTTTGGACGGGACCTCGCCTCGGCGCGCAGCCTCAACCGGTGCCTCCATTCGGTGTTTCCCGAATCCTCGATCTTTCGCATCGATCACTACCTCGGCAAGGAGGCGGTGGAAAACCTCCTCTTCTTCCGCTTCGCCAACACCTTCCTGGAGCCGATCTGGAATCGCCATTACGTCGAGCGCGTGGAGATCACGATGGCCGAGGACTTCGGCGTGCAGGGCCGGGGGAAGTTCTACGACGAGACCGGCGCGATCCGCGACGTGATCCAGAACCATCTCCTCCAGGTCGTCGGGTACCTCGCAATGGAGCCTCCCGTGTCCGTCTACTCGGACTCCGTACGCGACGAGCAGGTGAAGGTTTTCCGCTCGATCCCGCCCCTCAAGCCCGAAGAGGTCGTGCGGGGCCAGTTTCGCGGCTACACGGCGGAGCCCGGCGTCGCGCCCGATTCTCGCGTGGAGACGTTCGCCGCCGTGCGACTGGAGGTCGACTCCTGGCGATGGGCGGGCGTGCCGTTCGTCATCCGCGCGGGAAAGAGACTGCCTCTGACCGCGACCGAGGTGTTCGTGGATCTGAAACCGCCCCCGCTTTCGAAGCTCTCACCCGAGGAGAGCAACTACTTTCGCTTGCGCCTGGGACCTCAGGTTTCCATCCATCTCGGCGCGCGGATCAAGCGGCCGGGGCCCGAGATGGTGTCGATGCCGACGGAGCTCGCCGCGGTCGAGAACCTGGCCGGCGACGAGATCGACGCCTACGAGCGGCTGCTGACCGACGCGATGAGGGGCGAGGCGATGCTCTTCGTGCGCGAGGACGCGGTCGAGGCCGCTTGGGCGATCGTGGATCCGATCCTCGGCGGCGCGACCCCGGTCCATCCCTACGAGCCCGGGAGCTGGGGACCCCCCGAGGCGGACCGACTCCTCGCCGGTGAGGGGTGGCACGACCCCGGAAAGGATCCTTGAAGCCGACGCGGTTCCATCGGCACAGTTTTCGCAGTCATCCGTCGGGGACACCGCTCTGTCGGCGGCGCTCGCGATCGAGGAGGAAGACGTGACGATCCATCCTGTCCGGAACACGCTGCGGCTCGTGGCCGCCTTGTGTCTGTCCTCACTGCCTCTCGCGGCAGCCGACGTGTCGCTGGTGGCGGTGCAATACCCCGAGCGCTCCAGCGTCGAAGTTCGCCTGATGCCGACGCAGCGCGTGAGCCCGGCCGAGGCCGAGGCGGATGTCAAGTTCAAGGAGGGACAGGCGCGCGTCGAGATCGAGTACAAGAACCTGCCTCCGGCCATCCTGTTCGGAGGCGACGTGACGGCCTACGTGGTCTGGGCGGTGACGCGGGACGGCGCGGCGGAGAATCTGGGAGAGCTCATCGTCCGTGAGCCCAACGGCAGCTCGGACTTTCGTACCGGCCAGAAGGAGTTCGCCCTGTTGATCACGGCCGAGCCCTATCCCATGGTTTTGAGGCCTTCGGAGCTGGTGGCCTTCGCGTCGACCACGCCGAAGTCGCGAAAGGTCCAGTCCACGCCCGTCACGCTCTCGAACCTCGTGGTCGGGGTCCGGCTCGAAAGCTCCCGGATCGGCGGACTCCGCTACAGCGGGCCGGATCCGCTGGACCTCGTCGAAGCCCAGGCGGTCCTGGCGCAGGCGCAGCGCATGCGCGCCGACCAGTACGCCCCCGATGCGGTCCGCGACGCGGGCATCGCGCTGGCGCAGGCGACCAGCTTCTTCCACGCCGGAAAGATCAAGCAGGGGGTCGACTACGCGCGTCGAAGCCTCGCGCTGTCCTCCGCCGCGATCCGGGACACGGACCGCCACCTCGCCGAGGAGGCCACCGCCGCCGCGGAGGCCAAGCGCGCCGCGGAGATGCAAGGGGCCGAGGAGCGCCGTGCCGCTGCCGAGCAGCAAGCAGCCGCCTCCCACCAGCAGGCCCTGACGGCCCACGAGCAGGAGCTGGCCGCCCGGGAGCAGGCCCTCGCCGCACGCGAAGAGGCGGCGGCGGCGCAGCGGCAGCTGACCGACGCGCAACAGCAGGCGTCGGCCGCGCAGCAGCAGCTCGCGTCGCTCCAGCAGCAGGCCGATCAGGCCCAGCGGGAGGCGGCGGAGGCCCAGCGCCGGGCGGAGGAGGCGGGCTCCTCCGCGCAAGAATCCGAGGCGGCGCGCCGCGAGGCGGAGGCGGCGCGGCGGCGGGCCGAGGATCTCGCCGCTGCCGCCCAGGATGCGCGAGGCCAGGCCGAGCGCGCCCAGGCGGAGGCGAAGGATGCGGCGGAGAGGCTCGAGCAGCAGAAGCAGCAGCTCCAGCAGGAGAACGAGCGACTCGTTCGCGAGCGCGAGGACCTGGCCGGACGGCTCACCGTCGCGATCTCGGAGGTCGCGCAGATCACGAAGACGGCGCGCGGTGTCGTCGTCAACTTGCCCGACATCCTCTTCGACACAAACAAGGCGACGCTCAAGCCCAACGCGCAGATCGCGCTCGCGAAGCTCGCCGGAATCGTGTCCCTCTTTCCCGCGATCAATCTCCGCGTGGAGGGGCACACGGATTCGACCGGGACCGACGTGATCAACAATCGGCTCTCCCGGGAGCGCGCGAATTCGGTCGCGCGGTTCCTCCGGCAGCAGGGGGTTGCCGAATCGCGGATGACGGCCGACGGCTACGGGTCGAAGCTGCCCATCGCCGACAACGCGACGGCCGAAGGGCGCAGCCGCAATCGGCGGGTGGAGATCATTCTGGCCGAGGGCGTGATCCAGGCACCGTAGCTGTCAGCTGATAGCTGAGGGCTACTGCACCGGCGTCTTCGCGCTCTCGATCTCTCCGGTCATCGGAACGAACCGCACCGGAATGATGTCCCTCTCGGTCAGGCGGCCGTCGCTCTCCTTCGTAAAGACCTTGAGCTCCTGGAAGAAGCCGCCCACCGGAATCACCATACGGCCTCCGGGCGCGAGCTGCTCGAGAAGGGGCTCGGGAGTCCGCTCGGGCGCCGCTGTCACGATGATTCCGTCAAACGGGGCGTGCTCGGGCCATCCTCGATACCCGTCCCCTTCGCGCACGGTGACGTTGGCGTATCCCAACCGCCGCAGCGTCTCCGAAGCGCTCCGCGCCAGGTCCGGCAGGATCTCGATCGAGTAGACCTCGGCGGCGAGCTCACCGAGCACCGCGCTCTGGTAGCCGGAGCCGGTGCCGATTTCCAGAACTCGTGCTTTCGGCGACAGCTGCAAGAGCTCCGTCATCACCGCCACGATGTAGGGCTGCGAGATCGTCTGGCTACCCGCGATCGGCAGCGGATGATCGTCGTACGCCCGCTCCCGCTCGGAAGGATCCACGAAGAGGTGCCGCGGCACCTTCCTCATCGCGGCGAGGACACGTGGATCCCGCACTCCCCGCGCGACGATCTGCGTTTCGACCATCCGCGCGCGGCGCTCCGCGTCTCGGTCGATGCCGTCCGATCGCATTCTCGATCCGACGTTCCGTTGGCGGTCGCACGCGGCCAATGCCAGAGCGACCGCCAGCAACAGTATCGCTCCGCCGGGCCGCCGAGGCGCGGTCATGGACGCATCGGGCCGTAGGCGATGCGCCCCCCGACGACAGTCAGCAGAACGGGGATCGACCGGATCTGGGCGGTGGGCACCGTCATCGGGTCCTTCGCCAGGACCGTCAGGTCGGCAGCGTAACCGGCTTCGATCCGTCCGCGGACGCCCTCTTCGAAGGCGGCGTACGCCGCGCCGGAGGTGAAGAGCGCCAGGGCTTCCTCCCGGGTGAGCCTCTGCGACGGAAGCCAGCCACCCGGCGGATGACCGGAAGCATCCTGTCTCGTCACGGCAGCATAGAACCCGTACAGCGGGTTTTCCGATTCCACCGGTGCGTCGCTGCCGCCGGCCATCCGAACGCCGGCATCCCGGAAACGGCGCCACGCGTAGGCGCCCTCGAGCCGCGCGGATCCGAGCCGGTCGAGCGCCCAGGGCATGTCCGAGGTGGCGTGGGTCGGCTGAATCGAGGCGATCACGCCGTCGTGTGCGAAACGCGGGAAATCGGTCGGGGCGACGACCTGAGCGTGCTCGATCCGCGGCCTCTCCCCTCCCGCCGCGGGGTCGGGGACGTCCCGCGCGGCCCGCTCGAATGCGTCGAGCGCGACGCGATTGCCTCGGTCGCCGATGGCGTGGATCCAGAGCTGCCAGCCGTGCCGGCGCGCCTCCGTCGCGATCGACGTGAGGCGCTCGGGAGGCGTCACCAGCAGTCCACGCCGGCCGGGCTCGTCGGCGTAGTCCTCCAGGAGCGCCGCGCCGCGGCTTCCGAGGGCGCCGTCCGCGTACGCCTTGATGGCCCGCACCGTCAGGAAGTCCGACCCGGAGCCGATCCGCTTTCCGGCGGCGAGGAAGGCTTCGAGCGATGCGGGCGCGCTCGAGACCGTGGCGTAGACGCGAAGCGGCAGCTCGCGTCGATCCGAGAAGGCGGCGAGCGCGGCGATCACGTCCGCCTCATACGCCGACGCGTCCTGAACCTCGGTCAAGCCCGCGGCCGCGCACGCCCGGGCGCCCGCGAGCAACCGCCGCCGCAGATCGGCTGCGGTCTCCGGCGGCATGGCGGCCTCCACCAGAGTGGTCGCGTTGTCCACCAGCACGCCCGAGGGCGTTCCGTCTGGGCGCCGTAGGATTCGGCCGCCCTCCGGATCGGGCGTCGAGGCGCCGACACCTGCCGTTCTCAGCGCGACGGAGTTGACCCAGATCGCGTGACCGTCGACGCGTCGGGCGATGGCGGGCCGATCGGGCACGGCGCGGTCGAGATCGTCCGTCCGAGGAAACTGTCGGCCGGGCCAGAGATTCTGATCCCAGCCGCGCCCCTCGACCCACCGTCCCGGGGGCAGCGCCTCGGCGGCCTTCGCCATCCGGCGTGCGGCCTCGGCGGAGGCCGTGGCGCCCTTCAGGTCCGCGACCTCGAGCGACTTTCCGACGCCGAGCAGATGGAGGTGGGCATCGGCGAATCCGGGGAAGACGAACGCGCCCTCGAGATTCACCACTCGCGCCCCGGCGGCGCGGGCGCGAGCGGCGGCGGGGTCTCCGACGAAGACGATGCGTCCACCGGCGGCGACGACGCTCGCGCGCACGGGCACAGCTTCGGCCGACGCGTAGACGGTGCCTCCCTCGAGCAGGAGGTCTGCCGGCGCCTCGGCCGCTCCCGTCAGCGACGCCACCAGGAGGCAGAGCGGAATCAACGTCGATCTCGGGCCGAGGCGGAACGTGCTTCAGGTCCTCTCGACCAGCAATAGCGTCTGATCGTCGTACTGCGGCACGTCGTGCGCGAACGAGCCGACGCTGTCGAAGACGTCCCGGCACAGCTCGACCGGAGACTTCCCGGCGCCGCCCGTCAGCAACGCGGAGAGCCGCTCCAGGCCGAACTCCTTCTCGGCGGCGTCGAGCGCCTCCGTCACGCCGTCCGTGTAGACGCAGAGCAGGTCCCCTCGCTCCATCGTGAGCGTCGCCTCCTTCCAGCTGGCCGAAGGCAGCATGCCGAGCGGCACGCCGGTCGCGCGGAGCTGCTCGATCGTCCCGTCGGCGCGCCGCAGCAGCGCGGGATTGTGCCCTGCGGAGACGTAACGCAGCCGGCCGGTGCCGGGCTCGAGCAGCCCGAAGAAGAGCGTCAGGAACTTGCGGGCGGCGGCGTAGCGCTGCAGGTGGCGGTCGATGCGCGAGACCAGGTCCGGGATCGTCTTCGCCTCTTCGATCTGCAAATGGACAGCGGCGTGGACGGTCGACACCAGCAGGGCCGCGGGGACGCCCTTGCCCGAGACGTCCGCGACCAGGAACGCGAGGCGGCCATTGGACAGCGGCAGGAGATCGAAGTAGTCGCCGCCGACCTGACGGGTCGGGATGTTCCGGGCCGCGATGGCGACGCCCGGCACGTCCGGCAGGTCGTGGGGCAGGATCTGCTGCTGGATCGTCGCGGCGAGCTCGAGCTCCCGCTCGATCCTCTCCTTCTCGATCGCCGAGCGGTGCAGCCGCGCCGTCTCGATCGCCGCCGCGGCCTGATTCGCGAAGAGCGACAAGAGGCGCGCGTCGGTGGGCGTGAAGTCCAGCACGCGCCCGTCCCGCGACTCCTTGTCCGCCACCGCCAGCACACCGAGACGTCGCTCCCCCACGGAGATCGCTACGACCAGGCACTTCTCGCAGGTCGACAGCCGCATCCCGGCCGTCGGAACGCTCGCGGCGGCATTGTTGATCTCACCGCCCTCCGGGATGCTCCAGCCGGCGACGTCGGCTGCCGCGATGACCTCTCCCCCGACGCTGCGCTCCAGCAGCACCGCGCCGGAATCTTCGCGAAGGACCAGAGTTCCTTTGCCGGCGTCGGTGAGCGAGATCGACCGGAACAGCACCTCGTCCGCGAGCGCGGAGAGATCCAGCTGGCCTCCGAGGGACAGGCCCAGATCGTAGAGGGATTCGAGCTCGAGCAGGCGCGCCTTCAACTCGAACTCGGCGTCGCGGACCTGGCGCGCGAGCCGGTAGGCACCGACGAGAGAACCGAAGAGGAAGGCCAGCATCGCGGCCTGTTCGGTCGCCTCGCCCTCCGGCACGTCCAGGAGCTTGAGCAGGCCGTGGATCTCACCCTCGGCGGCAAGCGGCAACCAGAGATGCCCGTCGCTTATCCAGGCGCGTTCGGGCAGCGGCTCCGGAATCTCTCCGGGTTGCGGGGGACCGCCGAGCTTCTCCCCTACCCGAATCCAGGCGTCCTTCTCCTTCAGGTAGATTGTCGCGTCGCGGGCGCCGGTGGCGAGCAGGGCCGCCTCCGCCACGCGCGTTGGGAGGGCGCCCTCGCCGCCGAGGACGCCGCCGATCCTCTTCCAGAGCTCGTCGAGACTCGTTGGCGAAGAGATGGGACCGGGACTCATTCCACCTCCGGGCGGAAACTCAGGCGGATTGAGGCTCGACGCCGCGCAACGCGTCCTCCTGGGTGGGATAGATCTCGGCGTATTGCGCCAGGCCCATGATCCGGAACGTCTTGTCGATCGTGGGCGTCAGGGCGCAAAACGCGAGGACGCCCTTCTTGTCCATGACCTTCTCCAGCACCTCGATCAGGATCGAAATGCCGATGGAGTTGACGATTCGCGTCTTCTCGAGATTGAGGACGAGAGCGCGGGCTCCCTGATCGAGATGCACGTAGGCTTCGCGCGCGATCTCCTCGCCCCCCTGATTGTTGATGTAGCCGTCGGTCCAGATGATGACCACGTCGCCCCGACGCTCCGAGCTCACCTTGCACGTCTCGCTCACTTGTACTTCCTCATCAGGATCCTCGTTCCCCAGTCCCCCGAGGAGATATCGATCTCGTCCATCAGGCTCTTGATGATCTGGAGTCCCCAGCCCCGTTTACGGTGGCTCGCGAACGTCTTCTCGAGGCTGGGAGTCTCGACGTCCGCCTGGTCGAACCCCTTGCCCCGGTCCAGGACCTCCACCTCCAGCCACTCCCGCCCCTTCGGCTCGCGGCCGAGGCGGAACGTCAGGTGCAGCTGTTCGTCACGACACTCCGCATGTTCGAAGGCGTTGATGCACGCTTCCACCAGGGCGAGCTTGACCTCGTCGATCTTATCCCGTGACATCCCGATGTACTCGCCCAGGGCGGCGGCTTGCGCCGTCGCGACGATCTCCATTTCGGGCGCCACCGGGATGGTCATCGAGACCTCGCGCGCGGCGGCGGTCGTGAGCCCGGGCGGAGCGGATCCTCCCTGAGACATGGTGACGCGCTTGCCCGGTCTAAAAGCGCAGAAAGAGTTGCAGCGACCGGATCAAGACGGAGGGCAGTCTATCGGAGGCGAGCAGCAGGACGAAAAGGGATAGCTCGCCCGCGAGCAGCCCCCAGAGCAGGTTGGGGACCTCGAAGGCCTCGAGTCCGACCGCGAGCGCTTTTCTCATCACTGCGAGCGAAGAGAAGGGCAAAACCACTGCCAGGGGGGCGAGCTCGCCCGACGGACAGGTAAAGCTTGAATTAAGAAGGACTTAGATTGACAACAAGGTGCGGCGCGGATCACCCTGGCATAGTATCATAATGTCACATAACGGGTTCTGCGAGAACTCGGCCATGTCATATCTAGCTCTTACCGAGTGGCTTACAATCCTAACGTGACAGAACGATACAGTGACTCATTGTCCCACTTGGCGCTTCCTGTAGAGGGTTCTCCGGCTAATCCCGAGCAAACGCGCGGCTCGGCTCTTGTTGCCCCCCGCGAGCCGAAGCACGCGCTGGATGTGGTGCTCCTCGAGCGAGCGCAGGTCCGAGATGGGTTCCGAGGTGCCTCCCTGAGCGGAGGCTTCGACGGCCAGAGGCGACCGGGGCAGCCACTGTAAGTCCTCGCGCCGAATGGTGCCTCCCTGGGAGAGCGCGGCCGCGCCTTCGAGCAAGTTCTCGAGCTCCCGAATGTTTCCGGGGAAATCGTGGGCCAGCAGCGCGGCGTACGCTTCGCGGTCGAGCGATGGAACGTCGCGGCCCTCCCTCAGAGCGACGCGCTCGAGAAAGTAGCGGACCAGCTTGGGAATGTCTTCGCGGCGTTCCCGGAGCGGAGGCAGAGCGATCTCGACGACCCGAAGCCGGTAGTAGAGGTCCTCCCGGAACCCACCGCGGGCGATTCGCTCGCCCAGGTGGGCATGCGTCGCGGCCAGCACCCGCACGTCGATCGGGATCCGGCGGCGGCCGCCGACGCGCTCGATCTCCCGCTCCTGGAGCACGCGCAGGAGCTTGGACTGGAGGGTGAGCGGCATGTCACCGATCTCGTCCAGAAAGAGGGTTCCGCCCTGCGCCGCCTCGAAGCGCCCGGCGCGCGCCTCGACGCCCGTCGCGACCCCGCGCTCGATTCCGAAGAGCTCCGACTCCAACAGCGATTCCGGCAGCGCGGCGCAGTTGATCGCAACGAACGGTTTGTCGGCGCGGTCGCTCCGAGCGTGGATCATCCGCGCCACGAGCTCCTTGCCCGTTCCGCTCTCTCCGGTCAAGAGGACCGAGATCCTCGAGGCCGCCACCCGCGAGACGAGATCGAGCACCCGGCGGGCGGCGGCGGAGTCGCCCACGAAGAGCTTTCCCGCGGCCGAGCGTCCGGTCTCGTCGAGCAGACGTCGGTTCTCCTCCTCCAGCCGCTCGCGCTCGCGAGTCAATCGTTCCAGATGCCGCCGGTTCTCGATCGCCATGCCGCAGAGGCCGGCGATGGAGACGAGAAACCGACGGTCCTCTTCGTCGAATGCCACCTGTCCTCCGCGGCGGGCCTCCTTGTCGGCGAGCACGAGGATGCCGATGGGGCGTCCGCCGCCGAAGATCGGCACCCCGACGGCCGTCAGGACGGGCGTTCTCAGGAAACGGAATTTCTCGCGCACGAGCGCGCCTTCGCCGTTGGAGATGTCGCGCAGGAACTCGTCCTGCGCCACGATGCTCTCGGACGGCCGCTTCGAGAAGCCGACCCGCGCCTCCGCTCGCCGGGTTCCTCCCTCACCGAAGGTCGCGATGTAGCCGCGGGAGGCGTCCAGAACGCCCACGACGCGCGCCAGCACGTCTTCGATGAGAGCCTGCTCGTCGGCCATCGAGCCGAGCGATAGGCCCGCGTCGTAGAGCGTCTCGAGCAGGAGAAGCTTGTGTTGAGTCTCGAAGTGGCGGGAACGTTCCATCTACCGTGCGGCGGCGAGCACCCTCTCGCGCCGCAGTTGCGCGACGATCTCCTCCGACGCCCGGCACGGGGCCCAGCTCGCGTTCCACTTCCGGTTTTCCGCGAGGAGCCTCTCCGCGCGATCCAGGTCTCCCTTGCGGGCCACGATCTCGGCGACCTTCGCGCGCGCCTCCATGATCCAGCGGCGGCTGTCGAAGTCCTGAAACGGGTTGGGCGGGTTCGCGTTCTCCTCGTAGAGCTTTAGCGCATCGTCCGTGCGGCCCTGTTTCTCCAGGGCCAACGCCATCAACAGATTCCACTCTCGAAAGTGCGGCTTGATCGTCGGGAGAATCTTTCCCGCCTTCTGCCCCATGGAGAAGGTCTCCTCCAGTTTCGGACGCAGAGCGGCCAGCCGCTGCTCGGCCTGGGCCGCTCGCCCGTCGACGAGGTCGCCGAGCGTCTCCACGAAGCCCTGGTTGAGCGGCGTGTAGGGGTCGCCCTTCTCGACCGGGATCCTCGAGAGCCGCTCGATCGCGATTCGGGCCGCCGCGTGATCCTTCCCGATCAACGCCGCGCGAAGCGCCATGCTCTCCAGGTTGCGCCGTTCTCCGTCTTTGTCGACGAAGTCCTCGGCCCGGCGATAGTTCTCGATCGCCTTCGCCCAATCCCCCGTTCCCTCGTGGACGACACCCAGGTGTTGGTAGGCGGGAGAAAAGTCCGGCTTGATCGCGAGCGCGTGGTTCAGGTTCTCGACCGCCTCGGTATAGTGGCCCGAGTACGCCTGGACCTCACCGAGGGAGTCGAAGGGGTTGGCCGTATCGGCCGCGATGAACTGGTACTTCTTGAGGTTGTCGACCGCCTTCTCGTAGTCGCCGCGGTAGCCCCAGTAGTATCCGATCTGGTTGTAGGCCTCGGCGTTGTTCGGATCGACGGCGAGGAGCTCCTCGAAGATCTTAATCGCCTGATCCCGATTGCCCTTCTGGATCTGCTCCATGCAGAGGATCGAAGCCGCCTCGACGTCGTCGGGAAACTTGGCATGAAGGGCACGGGCGATGTCGAAGTAGTCCGCGGTGCGCTTCTCGACCATGGCGAGGGCGAGATCCAGATGGAGTCGCTCCCGTTCCGTGAGTCGAGACCTCTCGCGAGCCGCCCGCCGCACGAGGGCGACCCTCTGCTCCTCGTCGGGAGACCGGCCCGCCAGGCCGAGCATCGCCATCGCGAAGTGGGGGTCGAGCTCGAGCGCCCGCGCGAATCCGAGCCGGGCCTCCTTGAAATAGAAGCGGTTCGCGTTGGCCCGGGCCTCCTGGTAGGCCTCGTACGCGGCCTTCGACGAGGTCGTGACGGGCCGCCGGTT